>Ga0316612_1000023_pt1 | contig 58625 bp, 57 predicted proteins | sample MIS2016226_MG_FD_207676 | JGI IMG/M metagenome (GOLD analysis project Ga0316612, IMG submission 207676) | Microbial mat bacterial communities from Middle Island sinkhole, Lake Huron, Michigan, United States - MIS.2016.226 | ecosystem: Environmental > Aquatic > Freshwater > Lake > Sediment... | reverse complement strand
CAAAAAAACATTAGCAAAACAATGTTTGACGCTATTGCCGAACGAACAAATCATTGATAATCAACAAGCTATAAAGGAGTTAACAGAAAAAATACATTGGCGACAGGATTTTTCGGCTTTGGCCAAAGTAAGTCAAGATACTAAACAAGCCTATCTATCGCTACTGAAATGGACTAAATTCAACAGCACACCCTTATCGAAAATGAGTGTTTGGATTTCGATACTTTCACCTATACTTTTTTTAGTATTTGCAATACTATATTGGATTACTTCCAATGCAGTTTTTCTAAAAGTATTGAGTTTAATTTTTGTATTTAATCTTGGTTTTTTAGGCCTATTTATAAAAAGAATCCAACTCGAAATGGCTCATTCTTCCAATATCGACAAACTCATTTCGCAATATGGCTTATTGCTTCAAAAAATTGAAAAGGAAGATTTTAAGGCTGAGAAACTAATTCTTTTGCAAAAGCAGTTGATTTATGAAAATGAAAATGCAAGTGTACATCTCAAACGTTTGGCTGCTTTGTTTTCGAGTATGGATACCATTCAAAATTTTGTGACCGGCATTTTGTTCAACGGAACTTTTTTATACAATTTGCACATTTTTAAATCCTTGATTGAATGGAAAAACCAACACGCATCAGTATTGGAAGATTGGCTCAATGCAATTGGCGAATTCGAAATGCTAAATAGTTTGGCGAATGTGTCTTACAATAATCCTGATTTTGTTTTCCCAGAATTGAATTCCAATTACGAAATTTCGTTTTCTAATTTAAGTCATCCTTTGCTTTCAAGAATAAATAGGGTAGGGAACGACATCGATTTTCAACCTCAATCTTTTATGATTTTGACGGGTTCCAATATGTCAGGTAAAAGTACTTTTCTCAGAAGCTTGGGTGTCAATATGATTCTGACCGGAATGGGCGCAGCGGTTTGTGCGACCAAAGCCAATGTCCATCCGATGCCGGTTTTAGTATCGATGCGATTATCAGATTCTTTGTCTGATAGTGAATCCTATTTCTTTGCCGAAATCAAGCGTTTGAAACAAATTATGGACGAATTAGAGCAGCAACCTGCTTTTGTTTTATTAGACGAAATTTTAAGAGGAACCAATTCAGACGATAAACGAAACGGTACAATCGAAGTGATCAAAAAAGTGATTGCCAAAAATGCCATTGGGGCTATTGCCACCCACGATATAGAAGTTTGCTTGACTACAAACGAGTATCCAAAAACATTAATTAATAAATGTTTTGAAGTCGAAATTATCAACAATGACTTGCATTTTGACTTTATTTTGCGTGATGGTATTTGCAAAAATAAAAGTGCCACTTTCTTGATGAAAAAAATTGGAGTTATTTAAACCATTTTAAACACTTAAACCATTTTAAACTTTTAAACTCTCAAACTATAAAATTATCATAAACATGTGATAATTAATATTGTTGATTCATTTTTTATGCTTAACTTTAAGGTGCAAAATAACTTAAACTTCAAAAAAATGAAATCGCCACTAACAGGAAGTTTGTTGCAAACAATTGAATAATCATCGAACTCCGATGAAAATAATACATTGTGAGATAAACACCAATAATTGAAAAGGCGATACCATATATGACCGATAAAAAATTAAAATTTACATATATGAAAAAGATTTTGTTTCCCACAGATTTTTCCGAAGCAGCAGAAAATGCTTTTGTTCACGCTTTGGAGTTTGCGAAAATAGTAAACGGCGAACTCGTGTTATTGCACTCTTTTGAATTGCCAGTTTATGACAATCAATTTTTTCCAGAAAATTACAATGTCCTGTTTGACTCACTTCAATTATCAGAATTTGATATGTTTAAAGAAGAGATTCCGAAACTTCGGAAGATTGCCGAAGAACGAAAATTAGATACAATTAAAATGAGCCACAGGCTGATGGATGGAAATTTACTTTACAACATTAAAAAAGCAATCAAAGAAGAGAATATAGATTTTATAGTGATGGGAACTTCGGGAGCGACAGGTTGGGAAGCTTTTTTCATAGGTACAAACACGGGCAATGTTTTAACTGCTGTTGATGTGCCTGTTTTGAGCGTTCCTTCGGATGCCAAATTCAAGAAAATTGAAAACATTGGTTTTACCACCCGATATAGAACTAAAGACAAAAAAGCATTGAAAGATGTACTGAAAATTGCTAAGAAATCAAATGCTAAAGTGAAATGTTTGTATGTAAAAACAAATATTTCAGACGTTTCGCCTTCTACTATCAAACAATGGGAAGAGGAATTTGCGGGCGAGCCTATTCAGTTTTCTATCATTCAAAGTGATGATGTGCAAGACACCATATTAGATTTTGTATTATTTAAAGACATTGATGTTTTAGCAATGCTTACTTACAAACGAAATTTTTTCGTTGAACTATTCAAACCAAGTCTAACCCAGAAATTCTCGAATAGATTAGGCATACCTATTTTGGCAATGCAAGAATAAAAATAAGCCCCAATTTCAACGGAATTGGGGCTTTTAAACTTATAGAAATTTTCTTGATATATCTAAATCTTAATACTTATTCAATATAAATAACCTCCTTTGTAAGATATAGTTTCCCTTCATACTGCCATTCCATATTAATGTCCCAGCGACCACCTAAAAGTTTTTGTTTGGGCACTTTTAATGAAGAATTAGAGAGCAAAATGGGTACTTCAAAATCAAATTTTTTGTCTGATGGCCGGTAAAAAGATACTTTTCCTTTAATTCCTTTTGCATCAAAAACGGCTGGAAAAACTATTGTAATTCCTTCCGAAGTATTGATTATTTCAGGCTTTTGTGGTAAATCTTGAGCATTTTGAACTCTTGTCATTTCATCTCCAAATTTTGCATCGTGCTTGTAATACTCTTCAACAACCAATTCATTGTCATATTTAGGAATTATTTGCACTCGTATAACAAAATACATAATAAAAATTATAAATAATACAATAGAAATTATTATTCCAGTTCCCCAACCTAGTCCTCCAACAAAAGAGACAATATACTGGCGATACAAGGTTGGAATTCCTTTTGGGGTATTTAAATTATCAGAATCATTATTGTTTTTTATCATTTCTATCATTTTATTAGGTTAAATTCTACTGATTCCACCTTCGGGGGTTAGGGGGCTTTAATCAAAACTCCTTGGACTTAAAAAATTAGTCGTACTTGTTTCAATTTTTTTATTTCCTTCAAAAACTTCAATTTCTAATTTTGTTTTGTCTGATTCCAATAAATATTGATTTATTTCGATAAACAAAGTGCCACTTTTCATTCCTTGTTTGGGCACTTTCAAATCTTGGTCGCCTACTACATTCAATTTTCCTTTTATTCCAACCAATTTGAAATGAATATCATTAATATCATTATTGGTTTTGTTGATGATTTTAAACGTATAAATATTACTGATGTTATCTCCTTTGTGTTGAAATAATTGCCCTGGCAATCTTAAAATAACAGCTTCAACATCGGTTCTCAAGAACAATAATCCAGCTAAAACACCAATTAAAATAAATAATACAGCCGAATAGCCTTTCATTCTTGTTGTAAATTTGAACTTTGCATTTTTTTCGATTTCATCTTCAGAAGCATATCGAATAAGCCCTTTAGGTAAGCCAACACTTTCCATTATCGAATCACATTCATCGATACAAGCAGTGCAATTTACACATTCTAACTGAGTTCCGTTTCGAATATCGATTCCGGTTGGACAAACGTGTACACATTGTTTACAATCAATACAATCGCCCTTTCCAGAGGCTTCTCTATCTTCTTGTTTATTGAATTTGGCTCGACCAGTTTGTTTTTCGCCACGAACAAAATCATAAGCAACATTTATGGATTTGTTATCCAATAAAACGCCTTGCAATCTTCCGTAAGGGCAAGCAATAATACAAACTTGTTCTCTGAACCACGCAAAAATAAAATAGAAAACTCCAGTAAAGATAAACAATGAAATTAAAGTACTGACATGATTTTCTGGACCTTCGTAAATCATTTTAAGCAATTCGTCACTGCTTATGAGATAGGCCAGAAAAATATTGGCAATAAAAAAGGAAATGATTAAAAATATAAACCATTTAAGAGATTTTTTTCGAATTTTTTCGGCATTCCATTCTTGTTTTTGCAAACGAATTTGAGCTCCTCTATCTCCCTCAATCCAATATTCTATTCTACGAAATACCATTTCAAGAAATATAGTCTGAGGACAAATCCATCCGCAAAATATACGTCCAAAGATTACGGTAAAAAGAATCACAAATACAACCCCAATAATCATCGAAATAACGAAAAGATAAAAATCTTGTGGCCAAAATGGAAATCCGAAAATATTGAATCTTCTTTCTAGGACATTAAACATCATAAACTGATTGCCGTTTATCTTTACAAAAGGATTGGCAACTAAAACAATCAGTAGAAAATAACTAACCCACTTTCGATAATCGTAAAATTTTCCCGAGGGTTTTTTAGGGAAAATAAATTTTCTGTGTCCTTCTTCATCAATTGTTGCGATGGTATCTCTGAAAGCTTCGTCTGGTAATTTTGACATTGTTATAGTTTTAGATTTAAAAGTATAAAATTAAAGTTTTGAATTCATTTGATTTGAAACTTATGTTACATTAGTGAAATTTTTTATATATTTTAGTAATAATATTTCAGATTTAATAAATGATTATTCCTTTTTGGCAAAATACCTATTTTGATGCGTTTAAATATTTCTAAATAATGATAAAAAAAACAAATCCTGAAATAATTCAGGATCTGTTAACTTTAAATTCATCTATTAATATTATTTTACCTTTGTAGTATCTGTTGCGACAGAAGCAGCTGTGGCAGTTTTTGTAGCAGTTGGATCTACCCAAACTTCTCCTTCTGGAGCTTTAGGATCTTTTGGATTTGAACCTTTTAAAGATAATACATAACTGGCAACTTCCTGCATTTGTTTCGGTTTCAAAGTTCCTTTCCAGGAAATCATTCCTTTTCCATCTCGTCCGCCATTCATAAGAGTGTGGAATACATTTTTGATTCCTCCACCCAAAATCCATTGATCATCGGTTAAGTTTGGTCCAATTTGTCCACCTCCATCCGCTCTGTGACAAGCCACACAATTGGCGGTAAAAATAGCTTTTCCAGCGGCTAAATCTGCAGCATCTGTCAATAAAGTAACGGTGTTTTCATCCATTAAATCTGGAGCTGTTTTTTTATATTCTGCAATATCAATTTGGGCTTGAGCCATTTCTTTTTTCAATTCCATTTCTTGATTATCGGCACCCATTATTTCAAAACGAACTAAATACACTGCAGCAAAAAAGATACAAGCATAGAACAAATATACCCACCAAGGTGGCAAATTGTTATCCAACTCTTTGATGCCATCATAGTCGTGGTCTAACAATAGTTGTCCTTCATCTTCAACTTGCTTTGGTTTGATCAAGAATTTTGTAACACTCTTGTATATAGCGCTATCTGTAAAACCAAAATCTTTTATTTCATCCAATTTGGCTTTTTGCTCGTCATTTAGTAAGTGATAGGTTATAGTATCTACAGCATTTATTGTAACTTCAATTGCTATCAACAAGAAAAGGAATACTAATAAAAATAGGGCAACCATAGGGAATTTTATAAATGCTGGTTTGTCCCCAGAATCGATGAAATATTCCATCGCAGCAAAAACTGAGAAGAAAACAACAAGAACTCTTAAGTATGGTGGGATTAATTTTTTCATTTTATATCGGTTTTTTCCTCACCCCGACCCTCTCCAAAGGAGAGGGAATCGAAGCTGGATTGATTATTATTTATTTGGTTTGATCGTCGTTTAAAGGAATTTGGCTCATTTCGGTAATTTTTTCTTTTTTGTATGAAAACACCCATACGCCAAGTCCTACAAAAAAGGCAAAGAAGATTATTAACGAAAGTATTGGATATATCGCAACTCCAGCTATAGTCTCCATATTGTGTTTTATTTGTTCGAACATAATTACTTCTATTTTTTTACCTTAATATCAGTTCCCAATCTTTGCATATATGCAATTAAAGCTACTATTTCTCTTTCGTTCATAGGAACAAATTTCTCTCCTCTTGCCTCAGCTTTTTTCTTGCTATCTTCATAACTTTTTACAAAGTCAGGGTCATTTTTCAAGCTTTCTTCTATCTTAAGCGCTTGGGTTCTCAAATCCTTTTCGGCATTTGTAACTTCTTCATCGGTGTAAGGAACTCCGAGAGTTACCATAACTTCCATTTTCTTTTGAAGGGTAGAATTATCCATCGCTTCATTGTCGAACAACCATTTGTAACCTGGCATAATGGAACCAGCAGATATACTTTGTGGATTCCAAAAGTGATTGAAATGCCAATTGTCATTGTATTTTCCACCTACACGCAATAAATCCGGACCAGTACGTTTAGAGCCCCAAAGGAATGGATGATCGTAAACAAATTCTCCTGCTTTGGATTGTGGTCCATAACGTTCTACTTCACTTCGGAAAGGTCGGACAGATTGTGAGTGACAACCCACACATCCTTCACGAATGTATAAATCACGCCCTTGCAATTCTAATGGTGAATAGGGTTTTACACTAGCAATTGTAGGAATATTTGATTTTATCATAATGGTTGGAACAATTTCTATAATTCCTCCAATTAAAATAGCTACTACAGCTAAAATGGTTAACTGAATAGGTCTTCTTTCTAGCCAAGCATGATATTTTTCGCCTTTGATTCTTCCTGTGGTAATTTTTTGTAATTCAGGTGCTTGGGCTAATTCATCTTCAATTTTAGAACCTTTTCTTACAGTTTGTATAATGTTATATACCAAAACTAACATACCTGTAAAGTATAAAGTTCCACCAATAGCTCTCATCCAATACATTGGCATAATTTGAGTTACTGTTTCTAGGAAGTTTCCATAAGTTAAGGTTCCGTCTGGATTGAATTGTTTCCACATCGAAGCTTGTAAAAAACCAGCAACATACATCGGAAGTGTGTAAAGTATAATACCTAAAGTTCCAATCCAAAAATGAAAATTAGCCAATTTAGTAGAAAAAAGTGTGGTTTTGGTCATTCTTGGAATTAACCAATATATCATTCCAAAGGCCAAAAATCCATTCCATGCTAAAGCTCCAACGTGAACGTGAGCAACAATCCAGTCGGTATAATGTGCTATGGCGTTTACATTTTTTAGAGATAACATAGGGCCTTCAAAGGTGGACATACCATAACCGGTAATGGCTACAACGAAGAATTTCAAAACTGGTTCTTCACGAACTTTATCCCAAACACCTCTCAAGGTTAAAAGTCCGTTAATCATACCTCCCCAAGATGGTGCAATAAGCATTACAGAAAATACTACTCCTAAATTTTGTGCCCAAGTGGGTAAAGCGGAATACAATAAATGGTGAGGTCCAGCCCAAATGTATAAAAATATCAATGACCAAAAGTGAACAATAGATAATCTATAAGAGTAAACAGGACGATTAGCTGCTTTAGGGACAAAATAATACATTAAACCAAGATAAGGTGTAGTCAAGAAAAAAGCAACGGCATTATGACCGTACCACCATTGCACCAAGGCATCCTGAACTCCTGCATAAACAGAATAGCTTTTCATTCCTGTTAAAGAAACTGGTAATTCTAAACTATTGAAAATATGTAAAACTGCTACCGTTACAAAAGTGGCGATGTAAAACCATATTGCAACATATAAATGGCGTTCCCTTCTTTTTAGAATTGTACCAATCATATTGATACCAAAAACAACCCAAATGAGCGCAATGGCAATATCAATTGGCCATTCTAATTCAGCATATTCTTTTGAAGTAGAATATCCTAAAGGCAATGTGATTGCCGCAGCAGCAATGATTAGTTGCCAACCCCAAAAATTTAAGTTGCTCAAAAAATCACTGAACATCCTTGCCTTTAATAATCGCTGTAATGAATAATAAATTCCAGCGAACATTGCATTTCCAACAAAGGCAAAAATTGCAGCATTGGTGTGTAAAGGTCTCAATCTGCCATAACTCAACCACGAGATACCGTCAGTCAAATTTGGAAAAAGATAAAAGAAGGCTTCCAAAAGCCCAACAGACATTGCCACAACACCAAAAACGATGGTTGCGTAAATGAATTTCTTTACAATTTTGTTGTCATAATAAAACTGTTGCATTTCCATAAATAGTAATTGTTTATTGGTTTAAAAAAATTAAGGTTTTGGATTATTTTTATTAATTAGATGGGTGTCATCACTTGCTTTTTTTATAAGTTCGTCATCAAAAAGCATTCGAACTGAAGGGGTGTAATCATCATCATATTGACCTGTTTTCACAGCCCTTATAAAGGCTAAAAAGAAAAAAACAGCAACAATAATACTGATGGCGATAAGTAAATAGATAACACTCATAAAAATGATTTGATTTAGCAAATGTACTTTATAGGTTTCATTCAAATTATGATAATTATCATATTTTGAAGGTTTAGCCAAATGTAAAATAATTAGAACTAAATAATCTATTTATTTTAAGATTTTTGAATAATAATTACTAACAATCGTTACGAAACTAACAATCGTTACCGTGCTTAAAGGCATTATTATAGCAGCCACCAATGGCAACAAATTTCCAGATAATGCAAATGACAACCCTACAATATTATATAGAATGGATAATGTAAAACTCATCTTTATTGTAGTAATTGATTTCTTAGACAATTTTAAAAAATAATTCAAATTTTTAAATTCACTCGCATCTAAAATGGCATCACAAGCGGGCGAAAAAACATTGACATTTTCTGAAATGGATATTCCTATATTACTTTGTGCCAAAGCCCCTGCATCATTAAGTCCGTCTCCTACCATCATAACATTTTGACCGTTTTCTTGTAATTTTTTAATAAATTCAAGTTTCTGCTCTGGTTTTTGATTGAAAATTAATTCAGTGTTTTTTGGTAAAATAGCTTCTAAAGAAGTACGTTCGCCTTCGTTATCGCCTGACAAAACCTTGATTTTATAATTGACACTCAATTTTTCAAAAAGCTCGGATAATCCATCTCTATATTCATTATTGAAAATATATTTGCCTAAATAAATTTCATTGATTTTGATGTGAACCGATGTCCTCTCCCCTCCCGAAGCCTCGGGACTCTCCAAAGGAGAGGGAGCATCCTCCCCCGACCTCTCCAAAGAAGGGGAGTTTTGAGCAACAAATTCATAAGAACCAATTTTAACATTAACGACTCCCTCTCCTTCGGAGAGGGTCGGGGAGAGGATTCTTGCTTGAATTCCTTTGCCTGTGATTTCTTCAAAATCAATAATTTTTAACCTTTTAGATTCTGGTAAAAAATCATATAACATTCGACTCAAAGGATGATTGGATGCCCGAAGAACATTTTTTAAAATCATTAAATTATCATTTGAAAGCTGAACGCCTTCAAAAGAAATATTCGATTTTTTATTGGTTGTTATTGTTCCTGTTTTATCAAAAACCAGAGTATCAACTTTGGCTAATTGTTCGATTACCAAGGCATTCTTGAGATAAAATTTCTTTTTACCTAAAATACGCAAAACATTTCCCATCGTGAAAGGCGCTGTCAATGCCAAGGCACAAGGGCAAGCCACAATCAGCACAGCAGTAAATACATTGAAAGCAATGTTGATGTCGATAAAAATCCAATAGCCAAATCCCAAAAAAGCAATGATTAAAAGTATAGGAGTAAAATAATGACTAACCCTATCGGTAATAGATTTGTGTTTTTGTTCTACATTTTTTTGAAAAACATCATTGCTCCACAATTGTGTCAAATAACTTTGAGAAACTGAATGTAAAACTTCCATTTCAATTACTTTTCCTATCAGTTTTCCGCCTGCAAAAACTTTATTCCCCGATTTTTTAGTGACAGGAATAGCTTCTCCGGTAACAAAACTATAATCGATTTCTGCATTTTCAGAAATTAAAATTCCGTCAACAGGAATTAATTCTTGGTTTCTAATTAATAGACGATTTCCTTTTTCGATGTCATAAATTGGAACACTTTCTTCAGAAAAATCAGTGTTAATTCTAGTGATTGCAATAGGAAAATAGGATTTAAAATCCCTCTCGAAACTCAAGAAACTGTAAGTTTTGATTTGGAACATTTTGCCCAAAAGCATAAAGAAAATCAAACCCGTCAAGCTATCGAAAAATCCAGAACCATAATCCATTACAATGTCTAAAGTGCTTCGAATAAAGAAAATAATAATTCCTAAAGCAATTGGAATATCAATATTCAACATTCCAGATTTAATGCTTTTATAAGCCGAAACATAATAACCACTTGCTGAATAGAGGAATGAAGGTAATGACAAAGCAAAAATCAACCATCGAAAAAAGGGCTTATAAGTGTCTAGCCAAAATTCTTTGACTTCAAAATATTCAGGAAAAGAAAGTAACATAATGTTGCCAAAACAAAAGAAAGCCAAACCTAATTTATAAGTCAAACTTCTATCGACGTTGTTATTGCCCGTTTCATAATTTTCTAAACTGATGTAGGGTTCATAACCTATGGAACTCAATAAATGCACAATTGTTTTAAGTGAAACAAGTTCTGGATTATAAGTAATTCTGACTTTTTTTTCAGGGAAATTTACTTGCGAAGCACTAATGCCTTTTTGCAATTTTTGAAGATTTTCGAGAATCCAAATGCAAGAGCTACAATGAATGTGGGGAATACTTAATGAAACAATAGCCGTAGTATTTTCTTGAAATTCCAAAAGTTTTGTAACAATACTTTCATTTTCTAAGAAATCATATTTTCCCTCAATATCAAGAGGAGTTGAACCTGGTGATTTTTCGAAATCATAATAACAAGACATATCATTAAGACTGAAAATTTCATAAACGGTTTTACAACCATTGCAACAAAAAATTTTTTCATCAAAAACAATTTGATCTTCTTTTGCAACATTCAATCCACAGTGGAAACAGCTATTTTCGCTCATAAAATTATCTGTTTAAACAGTCCACAAATATAATAGGTGAAAAAATTAAAAATATGATAATTATCATATAATTTTGTAGATTTGCGAGACTAAAATAAATTTTTCATTTATGGGCAAATGTGAACAGTGCATTGTTAGAGAATTTAGCTCTTTGAAAGCACTTAATAAAGATGAACTAATTAAACTCGCCGATTGTAAAACCTCGTACACCATAAAAAAAGGAAGTCCTATCTTTGAAGAAGGAGACGTTGTTAATGGTATTTATTGCGTTACCACTGGTGCTTGCAAATTATCAAAATTAAGCCCTAACGGAAAAGACCAAATCATAAAATTAGTAAAAGCCGGAGAATTACTCGGACAACGTTCGATGATAAGCGATGAGCCTGCAAATTTGAGTGCGGTGGCTTTAGAAGATATGGAAGTTTGCTTTATTCCTAAAAGTGAAGTGCTCAATATGTTTGATAACAACAATCAGTTTTCAATGAATGTGATGAAAACGATTTGTGGCGATTTGAAAGAAGCCAGTGAGCACATGATATCTATTTCTCAAAAAACAGTCAAAGAACGTCTGGCGGAAACTCTTGTATATCTCGAAGAAACTTTTGGCAAAAATGCAGATGGATCTTTACAAATTCAATTGTCTCGCGAAGAATTAGCCGGAATGATTGGAACGGCTACTGAAAGTTGTATTCGCTTGCTATCTGATTTTAATAAAAATGGATTGATTGGATTGATTGGTAAAAAAATAATATTGAAAGATATTCCAAAACTCAAGAGAATTGCAGATATAGTGTAATGGATTTTAGATTTTTGAATATTGATTGAGGAAAAATTGTAATCCTATAACTTTTTGGCTTCGTTCCAAAAAATATCCATCTCTGCTAAAGTCATATCCATTAAAGGTTTTCCCAATTCACTTGCTTTGCTCTCCAAATATTGGAATCTTTTGATGAATTTTTTGTTGGTTCGCTCCAACGCATCCTCTGGATTGATATTTAAAAATCGAGCATAGTTAATCATTGAAAACAAAACATCGCCAAACTCGGCTTCCATTTTATCTTGATTTCCAGCCTCAACTTCAACTTGAAGTTCTGCTAATTCTTCCTGCACTTTGTCCCAAACCTGATGCGGCTCTTCCCAATCGAAGCCTACACCTTTTGCTTTGTCTTGAATTCGGCTGGCTTTGACCAATGCGGGTAAACTTTTTGGCACACCTTCAAGAACTGATTTTTTGCCTTCTTTGAGTTTTAGCTTTTCCCAGTTTTGTTTCACTTCTTCCTCGTCTTTTACAATCACGTCACTGTAAATATGCGGATGACGATGAATGAGTTTTTCGCAAATTTCGTTGCAAACATCCTCCATATCAAAATCGTTGGTTTCGCTTCCTATTTTGGCATAAAAAACAATGTGCAACAACAAATCTCCCAATTCTTTTTTTACTTCATTCAAATCATTGTCCAAAATAGCATCGCCCAATTCGTAGGTTTCCTCGATGGTCAAATGGCGTAAAGTCTGGATGGTTTGCTTTTTGTCCCAAGGACATTTTTCACGCAAATCGTCCATTATATTCAATAATCTTTCGAAAGCTTGAAGTTGAGTTTGTTTGGAGTTCATTAGTTAACTAAGTATTCTTTTAATAGATTTTTTATCTTCTCAATATCATTTTTTGCGAGTGTGGCAATCTTCGTTTTCAATCTGATTTTATCAATACATCTAATTTGGTCTAAACAAATTTGACCGTTTTTGTTTTCTAAAATAATTCCTAATCTCATTGGAAAATTTCTAATTTTAGAAGTAATTGGTGCTATCAAAACCGTGTTCAAAAATTGATTGGACTCATTTGGCGAAATTACTAAACAAGGTCTTACTTTATTGATTTCACTTCCTAATGTTGGGTCAAGAGCAACCCAATAAATTTCATATTGTTTTACCATTGCCAATCATTTTCTTGTTCATCATCAAAAAAATCAGGAAGCAACGAATTGGGTTGTCCGTTCTTATCAATTTCCATTTTAATTGATTCTTCCCAGCCTTCGCGAACTTTTTTTGAGGGACTAATTACTAATTTACCTTCGTTAATTTCTAAATTTACGATACTTTTAAAGCCGCCAATTTTCAATAGTTTAGACGGAATAATAATTCCTTTTGAATTTCCAATTGTAATTATATTTGTTTCCATAATTATAAAAAATAAGAACAAAGTTATAACATTATTTGAATTAAAATGTTATTAAATTAAAAAATCCTGTCAGGAAAAAAATCTTGACAGGATTAAAATATGTTTCACTGAATAAATTATGCTTTCTTTGCTTTTGCTTTTTTAGCTGGCTCTTTTTTGGCAACCACTTCTTCTACAACACTTTCTTTTATTTCCTCTGCGTTCTCGATATTAGGTTCTTCTTTTGAGACCAATCCTTTGGATTGAAGTAAATTATACCAACTTAATATTTTTTTAATATCTGACGGATACACCCTTTCTGAATCGTATTGTGGTAGAATTTCTAAAAAATAAGCAACCAAAGTAGCATTGTCTTCTTTATGTGAAATTGCCGGGCCTTCATTTTCTTTGATGGCGATGTTTCTCATTACTTCGGTCAAAGGTTTTTCTTCATTAATAGTATAAATTGAAATTTCAGATAATAAACTCACGTTTACTTTCAACCCAACCGAAAGCTTTTTTCCATCTACTAAAGATTCTACCAAAAATCCGGTTCGGGTTTGAACTTTTAATGCATACAAACCTGGTTTTCCAGAAATGGATAATATTTTTTCTAAATTCATTTTAATTTTAATTTTTTAAAATTGATATTGTAATTGCTATTGAAATTTTATCGACCTTTTTTGTTGCAAAATTTCATTCGATAATCAGGTCTGGCTTTGCCATCCATAATGTTTTGCAATTTCTTTTTATTTAATTGTCTTTTCAGAGTTGAAATCAAATCGGTAAACAAGATTCCTTCGTTGTGATCGTATTCGTGTTGAATGACACGGGCAATTAGACCGTCGAAAACCTCTGTTTTTAGATTAAAATCTTCGTCGCAATACTCGATTGTGATTTTTTCGTGTCGATAAACATCTTCACGAACGTCGGGAATACTAAGACAACCTTCATTAAAACCCCACAACTCGCCTTCTTCTTTCAGCATTTTGGCATTTATAAAAGTGCGTTTGAATCCTTTTAATTGTTGTTGTTCTTCTATTGGTAAATCTTTATCTTCTCCAAAAGGTGTTGTGTCAATCACAAAAAGGCGAATATTCAAACCTACTTGTTGAGCAGCAAGTCCCACTCCATAAGCATTGTACATGGTTTCATACATATTTGCGATGGTTTCTTTCAAGTTAGGATAGTCCGAAGAAATTTCTTCACCTACCATTCTTAAAACTGGGTCGCCATATCCTACAATTGGTAAAATCATTTTAGATTTTAGATTTTAGATTTTAGATTTTAGAGTCTTGATTTGACACGAAATTCCAAAATTTTTGTTTTTAATTTCGGCAAAAGTAGTGAAAAATATGGAATTGAAAATAGTAGAGTAATTAAAACATTTTTCGTGTCAAATAATCTTGAAGCATTATTGTTGCTGAAATTTCGTCGATAAGGGCTTTGTTTTGGCGTTGTTTCTTTTTCAATCCGCTATCAATCATGGTTTGAAAAGCCATTTTTGAAGTAAAACGCTCATCTACACGAATGACTTTCATCTCTGGAAAATGATTGGTAAAATGAGTTACAAATCCTTTAATAATTGAAGCACTTTCAGAGGGTTGTCCGTTCATTTGTTTGGGTTCGCCAATGAGGACAGCTTCTACTTTTTCTTTAGAAAAATAGTCCTTCAAAAAAGCAATAGCCGTGACCGATGGAATGGTCGTCAAACCCGAAGCGATTATTTGCAGTTCGTCGGTAACGGCTAGACCGGTTCGTTTTTGTCCGTAGTCTATGGCGAGGATTCTTGGCATTTGCTTTCTATAACTTATTTGGAGCAATAATCTTTAGTTTTCTAATGTTGTTAAAATCCTTATCACTAGTAATAAGTGTCAATTTATGAACCAAAGCGGTTGCAGCAATAATAGAATCGAAATCTCTTATTTTATATTTTTTCCGAATTTCGATAATTTTTAAAACAACGTCCTCTGTCAATTCAAATACGGTACAATAAGAAATATACTGATTAATAATTTCAATTTGTTTTTCATCAGCATTTGGTAAAATAGAAAGTTCAATTCTTGTAGCAATTGAAATTTGAGGAATACTAATATTATCCATTAATATATTAGTTTCTGAGGACAATTTGTTATTGAGATAATCAATAATTGCATTTGTATCTAGTAAATACATTATCGGTCTTCATTTAAGAAATCTTGAATATCTTTATACTGTTTATCTGAAAAATTAAGTTTTCCTCTCAAATTTTTAATGGGATTTTCAACTGCAAAATCATCATCACAAGTTATGGTTACTTTTACTTTTTTTGCAGTAAAATTTTTTGGCAAAATCATATCCAAATGAAGAGTATGATTTTTTATAGCGACTGTTTTGGTTAAGACATCCATAAAATTATAGTGTTTTTGAATTAAAAATATACAATAATTGTGTTGATAATCAAATCTTTAATTTTCATATTCCGCAAAAATTTCGTCCATCATTACATCTAATTCATCTGCAGAACAAAATTCTGCAGTTCCATTATTTATCTTATCTAATTCGAAATCTAATTTCCTACTGTTTATATCAAAATTAAGATCTTCTTGAACTACTTTCAATTCATCTGAAGAGAACGAACTCAATAATTCTAATATTTTAGCTTTGATGCTGGGCTGAAATTCTAATCTAATGGTTTCCATAAACAATTAATTTTAAAACACAAATATATAACATTTTCATTTCAATTTGACTTATTTACATTTGGTTATAAATGGTATATTTGCCAAAAATCAAACAAAAAATGAACGAATTACAATCCACAATAGAACAAGCTTGGGAAAGCCGAGCTTTGTTGCAAGAAACAAAAACTACCGATGCCATTAGGGCAGTTATCGAATTATTAGATGCTGGAAAATTGCGTGTTGCCGAGCCAAAAGGAGATTCTTGGCAAGTAAACGAATGGGTAAAAAAAGCTGTTGTATTGTATTTCCCTATTCAAAAAATGGAAACCTTGGAGGCTGGAATCTTTGAATACAATGACAAAATGTTGCTCAAAAGAGATTATGCCCAAAAAGGCGTTCGTGTAGTTCCTGGAGCCTCTGCTCGTTATGGAGCGTTTTTGGCTAGCGGCGTGATAATGATGCCAAGTTATGTAAATATTGGAGCTTATGTCGATTCTGGAACAATGGTCGATACCTGGGCAACCGTGGGTAGTTGTGCACAAATTGGCAAAGATGTTCATCTTTCGGGCGGTGTTGGAATTGGTGGTGTTTTGGAACCTTTGCAGGCGGCACCCGTTATCATTGAAGACGGAGCTTTTATTGGTTCGCGTTGCATTATTGTCGAAGGTGTTCATGTAGGTAAAGAAGCAGTTCTTGGTGCCAATGTATGTTTGACCGCTTCCACCAAAATTATTGATGTAACGGGCGAAACTCCTGTCGAAAGAAAAGGTTTTGTTCCCGCTCGTTCGGTGGTAATTCCAGGAAGCTATACCAAAAAATTTGCTGCTGGAGATTATCAAGTGCCTTGTGCCTTAATCATCGGTACTCGCAAACCTTCGACCGATTTGAAAACTTCGTTGAATAATGCTTTGAGAGAATATGATGTGGCAGTTTAAAATCATAAATTCCAATAGTTTAAATTCAAAATTCCAATAATTTAAGGTCTAAAATTCCAATACAAATCCAACTTTTAAGCATTTATATCTGATTTCAATTTTGTTACCTTTGTAAAAAAATAAATACCATGCGTTATTTAGACCCAAAGAATGATTTAACTTTCAAACGAGTTTTTGGAGAGCATGCTCATTTGCTCAAAAGTTTTCTAAATTCACAGTTACCATTAGAATCACCAATTGATACCATAGAATATCTACCATCGGAATTGGTTCCTGAAATTCCTGTATTCAAAAACTCAATAGTCGATGTTCGTTGTATTGATTTGCTGGGCAGACAATTTATTGTCGAAATGCAAATGCTTTGGACGGACAGTTTCAAGAGCAGAGTAGTATTTAATGCCTCAAAAGCATTTGTCCGACAAATAGAAAGAGGAAAAGAATACAAAGAATTGCAACCTGTGTATTCCTTAAATATCATCAACGAAAACTTCGAACACGATTTGGCTGACTATTTACATCATTACAAAATTGTGCACCTGCTGGATTCTAACAAAATTATTCCAGGATTGGAATTTATTTTTATAGAGTTACCCAAATTTAAAGCTAACAAATTTACCGATAAAAAGCTAAGCGTTTTATGGCTCAGGTTTCTTTCTGAAATAAAAGACAATCAAGAGGAAATTCCAGCCGATTTTTTAGAAGTTCCCGAAATAAAAGAAGCGACTGAATTATTAAAAGAAAGCTCCTACACCAAGGCACAACTTGAAACGTATGACAAATATTGGGATGGTATTAGCACTGAAAAATCCCTTCTTTCTGGTGCGTTTGACGATGGAAAAATAGAAGGGAAAGTTGAAGGAAAAACAGAAGAGAAATTAGAAGGAATTATAAGAGCCATAAAAAAGGCGAAATTTTCAAACGAAGAAATTGCCGAAATTTTTGATGTTTCGGTTGAATATGTTTTAGAAATAAAGAGGAAAATTAAATCATAAAACTGTTAATGTGCCTTAATCATTGGAACTCGCGAGCTTTCAACCGATTTGAAAACTTCGTTGAATAATGCTTTGAGAGAATATGATGTGGCAGTTTAAAATCATAAATTCCAATAGTTTAAATTCCAAATTCCAATAATTTAAAGCTAAAATTCCAATATTTTAAATTCCAAATTCCAATATTTTAAAGTATAAAATTCCAATATTTCAAATTCCAAATTTCAATAATTGAATGGTTGTGGTTTGGAGTTTTTATTTCCTTCCAATTTTTCTTTTCAGATATTTCTTCTTTGTAATTTTTCTTTTAAATTGTATTGTTTTCTGCAAAAGAATAGCGTTCAATTTTTCTTCGGGTTCGTTGCTCAATTTTGCATAAGCCTTTGCTATTACTTTTACCATTGTTTTAGACAACCACATTTTCTTGAAATTATCCATTCGCTCCTCGATAGACAAATCTTTAAAATTCATTCGGTTTAAATCTATCAAATAGAAATCATACTGTCCAGAATCTTTTTTTACAACCAAAGTATTTCCGGGAGAATGATCTAAAAAATTTACTTTTGCTTGGTGCATTTGGAAAGTAAATGCGGTGAATTGTTCTAAAATAATATTACGCTCTGGAAATAATGGATTATGAATCAGTTCACGGATAGTAAAATCATAATCTATTTGACTGCAGATGTAATAACTGTCTTTCAAAAGTCCTAAAATGTTTCTATTTTCGATATAGGCAATAGGGAAAGGTGTCAAAATATTATTATCTAATAAATAATTGGCATAATCAAACGAACGCTTGGCTTTGGTACTTCTAAAAAAAGAGTAAATAATAGATTTAAATATTCCAGGCTTTTGAAAAAATTTAATATTAATCTTTTCATCCCCAAGAAAATTAGATTTTATTATATTACGACTGCCTTTAACTATCAAATTACCCTCGGTTAAAAAACCAGTAATCAATTGAAGAATAGCGTTTTGTTGGACTTTATATTTAGGATGAACGATAATTTTCACAGTCAATTAATTTATTTGGTTTAAAAGTATAAAAAATAGTACTTTGCAACAAGGAAAAGTGTTATTAAGAAATAAAGAAAAATTAAGGATGAAAGTTTTAATTATACAAAATAAGCGTATTGGCGATGTTTTAATTGCTTCGGTAATAGCAAATAATTTTAAAGCTCAATATCCCGACAGTGAAATACATTTTATGGCTTATGATTTTACACACGGAGTTTTGATGAATAATCCCAATATTGATAAAATAATTTCTATTAATGACAAGGAATTAAAAAAACTTCCTGTTTTATTGAAAATAATCCGACAAGTTAGAAAAGAAAAATACGATATTATTTTTGACCCTTATTCTAAAACTCAAAGCAAACTGATTTGTAAATTCTCTGGTGCAAAACAAACCATAGGTCATAAAAGCAGAAAGAAACTTGGAAACTGGGGCTATTATACCCATCCAACAACTCCTTTACAATCGTCGAATAAATCTTGTGGCAAAGCCATTGATGATCGTGTTCATTTGCTTGAATATGCTGGAAAATTTGAAAACATAGATTACGTTCCCAAATTGTTTTTGACAGATGCCGAAAAAAATGAAGATTGGCTTGGAAAATATAAAAATAAAAAAGTAATTGTTTTGGGCGTTTTGGGAAGCACACCTCAAAAATCAATGCCCTACGAATATGTAGCCGAGATAATCGATTTCATAACGAATAATTATGATGTGAATATTCTTTTTAATTATTCACCACATCAAAAAGAGGAGGCTCAAAAAATATATGAAATGTGCCAAAACAAATCCAATATCATTTTAGATATTTATGCCAAAAGCATTCGTGATTTTGTAAAATTAATGAACCAATGTGATGTTTTAGTTGCCAACGAAGGCGGAAGTGTTCATATAGCCAAAGCCTTGAACAAACCAACATTTACAATATTTTCACCTTATGTAAATAAAGCACATTGGGCTAGTTTTGAAGATGGGAAACGCCACGATTCTATACATTTATTAGAAATGAAACCTGATTTATACAATATTTTCAATCCTAAAGAACGTAAAGAAATAGAAAAAAATCCACAAGAATTATATTTACAGCTTACTCCTGATTTAATTCTGGCTAGATTGGACGTTTTCTTGAAAAATAATCTGTAAAAAATTACTCAACAGAACATTTTTTATGTAAATTTTTCCAAATACCAATCTACTTGTTTTTGAAGTCCTTCTTTTAAATTTGTTTTGGGTACATAGCCTAGTAATAATTTGGCTTTATCAATAACTGCTGATGTTCGCAACTGATCGCCATTTCGGGCTGGTTTATAATCTATTATCAAACGTTTGTTCATAATCGCTTCAACAACCTGAATTCCTTCTTGAGTTGTATTTACCTCATCTGTACCAAGATTAATAATTTCCCCATTTATCACTTCTTCTTTTCTAATAATTGCAGCAAGTCCGTCAACAATATCGCCCACAAAAGTAAAGCTTCTTTCGTGTTCTAAACTACCTTCAAATAGAGGAAAAGGCTTGTCAAAATAAAGATTTTCAATTAATTTTGTGTATAATTTTTCTGGACGCTCTCGAGGGCCATAAACCGAATACAAACGAATGGAACAGGCTTTTAGTTTTCCTGTTCGTTGCAATCCTAACACCAATTGTTCGCTAGCCAATTTTGTCACACCATAAAAAGATACAGGTTTTGCTAATGCTGTTTCGTCAACAGTTGCTTCAATTCCGTAAACTGATGAGGTTGATATATTGATAAATGATTTGATATTTGAGTTATATTTTAGTGTAGCTTCCAAAAGATTATGGGTAGCATAAATATTATTATCTACATATTCTTCTAATGTAGTTTCGGAGGAAATGCCTGGTTGAGCAGCGAAATGAAAAATATAATCATAAGGAGTTGCAAAAACATCATTCAAATCATCATTCAAATCTCTTCTAAAAATAAAAATTCCTTGCTTTGCTAAATCAGAAGCATTTAATTCCTTTAATTTCACTTCATAATAATCATTAAAATTGTCAATTCCATATACTTCATGTCCAAGTGATTTGAGTTTTTCGCAAAGATGTGAGGCTATAAATCCTGCAGCTCCTGTAATTAATATTCTCATAAATATTACTTTTCAGTTTTTTGAATACCAAATGGTGTTCTTATAATTTTTTTGTTTTTCACCTCTTTTCTGATAGCTAAATTAGCTGCCAAAGATTCAGGCGTTTTATAACCACGTGAATGATCTAAATGCAAAACTATTGCTTTATGACGAATTTGTTTTCCTTTTATTCCATAATTTTCCAATCGTTCTCCAAACTCCCTATCAGGACCACCGTATTTCATTCGTTCATCATATCCATTAACAGCAATCATATCCTCTTTGAAGCCTGAAGAATTACAGTTATTAAAGGAAGGATTTGTTGGTGAAATTAAATCTAAAACACTTCCAATCCATTTATTTGCAGCTAATTTTAATACATTGGAAAATCCTAATTTATCAGTACTTTTCAACCATTTTACATCAAAACATCTTCCCGAGACAATATCTTCTTTTGAAATGTGTTTGCTTGTTTTCATCGAAAGTTTGCAATAACCTCCTGATAAAAAACGTCCTTTTTGAGCATATTTAGCATGAATTTCGACAAAATCTTTGCGTGGAATGCAATCGCCATCTGTCATTAAAATATAATCATGAGTAGCTGCAACTATCGCAATATTGAGTAATTCCTGACGCCTGTAACCTAAATCTTCATGCCATAAATGTTGTATTGGAACAGGATAATTAGCCGCATATCTATCTATTAGTTCTTTAGTAGTTGCTCTTGAGCCATCATCGGCAATAATAAGTTCAAAATCTTTATAGGTTTGAACGCTATATCCTACGAGAACTTTCTCTAACCATTCTTCTGCATTATAGGTGCTTACAATTACCGATATTTTCATATTTAATGATGTAAAAACTGTGTTTAATTCTAATTTATATAACTAAAAAATTAGCCAATTAAAACTGTGGAATACTTAATTTGTTTTGCTTTTATGCCTCTTTTTTGAAGCGTATTTGAAAGGTCATGAAAATAATTTTCATCTAAATTTTCATTTTTCAAAATAAAGTCTTTTTTCCAAACCGATGCGTTATCTGAATTAAATTTCAAGTTATCTTTAAAAATAAAATTTAAAAAAGTACCTAATACTCCTTTAAAGTGTCTTAATCTATCCTGAAAATTATTTTTATTTCCATTCGACTTCAACCAAGATAATTCAAAACAATTTCCTGAATAAATATCTTGCTGGTTTATTTTATTAAAAACCTCTTCAGAAATGCTATTAATTGCACCCACAAGAAAAAAACCCTCCTCTTTATTTTTTACATGTTGTTCGATAAAATCAAATCTAGGAATGGAATTACCGCTTGCAAAAACAACATAATCTGTCTCAATATTACTCAATAAATCATGTTTCAAAAGAGGTTTATAAGCATTTGGATATACTTCTTTTATGGTATAAAAAACTTCTTCTTTAAATTTAGTTATCCAACTGTTGGTTCCCTTATCTAAATCTTCAAAAACTACTATTAACTCAAAATTTCTGTACATTTGAGCGTTATAACCCAAAAGTACTTTTTTTAGTCTTTCAGATTTTTTTTTAGTAGATAAAATAACAGAAATATTCTTTTGCATAATGCTGCAAAGGTAACCTAAAATTGTTAATTTTGTTTTTTCTTAAAATAAAAAAATGAGCAAATTATCTGCAATAATTCCTACTTACAACGAGATTGATTATATTGAAGATGCTCTAAAATCTATTGAATTTGCCGATGAAATTATAGTAATTGACTCCTTTAGTACTGACGGCACCAAGGAAAAAGCAATTGAACTTGGTTGCAAAGTATTGAGCCGAAAATTTGATAATTTTTCGAGTCAAAAAAACCACGCTATTGCTGAGGCTACCGGAGATTGGGTTTTATTTATTGATGCTGATGAGCGTGTTTCACAAAAACTGAAAATTGAAATTCTATCGGTAATCGAAACGGGGAAACATCAAGGGTATAAGCTCCAATTTCCACATTTTTATATGAATAGGTTTTTATACCACAAAGTAGATAAAGTAGTTCGTTTAGTAAAAAACGACTCTATTTCCTTTTCAGGCGATGTTCACGAAAAACTTTTGTTTAAAGGGAGTGTTGGCACTTTGAAAAATTTTATGATTCATTATACCTACAAGGGTCTTCCGCATTTATTACAAAAGAAAGACACCTACTCTTGGTTTCAAGCCAATACCGCATTCAAAAAGGGGAAAAAAGCAGGTTATTTTCAGTTACTATTCAAACCATTATATCGTTTTTTCTCTTCCTATATTCTAAAAAGAGGATTCTTGGATGGTGTTCCAGGTTTAGCCCTTGCGAGTGTTAATGCTTATGGAGTTTTTTCCAGGTATGCCAAAATTATTTTAATCGAGAAAGGACTAAAATAACTACATTTTGTAAGGATTAGCCATTTTTAATCCACTTATATTGACAAAATCTTTTTCGTTGTTGGTAATAATGGTAAGGTTTTGCGTTACTTTCGAGCGACAGAAAAGCAAAAAAAAAAAAATTTTTTTTTGCAAAATACCATAAATTGGTATATTTGTAGAAAATAAGAAATTATGGCACGAAATACATCAATTTTAATTGGAGAATATTACGAAAGTTTTATAAACAGACAAATTGCAACGGGAAAATATAATTCCGTAAGCGAAGTTGTAAGAACTGCTTTGAGACATTTTGAACAGGAAGAAATTCAAACCAAATCACTAATTGCAGCATTAGAACTTGGAGAAAAAAGCGGAAAAATTCGCAATTTTGACCGAGCAAAGAATCTTAAACGGTTGAACGAAAATTTCCAAAAATAATGGCGGAATATATCATAAGTGAAAAAGCTTTAGATGATTTGAATGCTATTTGGGTTTATACTGCCGAAAATTGGTCGGTTGAACAAGCAAACCGATATTATAATTTGATAATCGACGAAATAGAATTTATCACTGAAAATTTTGAAACAACTAAAGATTTTGGAAGTATTAGAAAAGATTACAGATATTCAAAAGTAAAATCACATTTAATATTTTGCAAACGAACTGAAAACACAGAAATGGAAGTTGTGAGAATATTGCACGAAAAAATGGATGTTAAAAATAGAATTAACGATATAAATGTTAGGAATATATAGATTCTAGCTATTTTTTTTTGGTATTGTAACTGTCTTTATCATATTCAAATTATTTAAACCAAAAGTAAGCAAAATTTTCAAAATAACTTCAGTTTCCCGAAACTCAATTTTAGTTTAAACTTTAATAAACTGTCTTCTCCTTTGATGTCAATTCGCATAATTTCGTGTAGATTTTTGAAAGGAAATCGGTTTACTCTATTTCCTATCCTCAAGCCAAATTTCACATTATTTTGTTGTAAAATTGCAGTAAACATAGATTTATTAGGTTCTTTTTTGGGGTAATTTCCATACGGATAAGCCAAAGCTTTATAGACTTTTAGATTGTTTTTCTCAATAATTTCAAAACATTCAGAAAAATCGGCAGTAATTTCAGTTTCAGTCAAAGTGTCATATTTTTTATGGGCAAATGAATGTAAGCCCAGCTCTATTCTATCTCCTAATGTTTTCAACTGTTCTATTGACATTATTTTTTCTTTGCCCGAATTCCATAAATCTTCATTTCCAATAAAGCCAAATGGGATAAAAAAAGTAGCTTTCAAATTGTATTTTTCTAGCAGAGGAACGGCATAAACTAGTTGGTTTACAGTAACATCATCAAAAGTAATCATCACGCTTTTGGGGTTGATAGCGGTTTTGTTTTCCAATTCAGAAAAATGATAGGTAGTGAAGCCTTTTTCTTTTAAATATGAAAATTGTGTTTCTAATTTGTCTTTATAAATAGTAAGTCCCTTACTGTTTATATTTTCCGAAACATTGTGGTACATCAATATGGGTAAACGTGTCATAGATTAAAATTGTAATTAATGGCAAAATTATTACATTTGTAGCTCATAAATCTTCTATGCAAAACAATTATTTCTTTTCAGAAAAAAATATTGGATTTGACCAGTACAATTCGCAATTAACATTAGAAGCTCAAACGCTTGCTAATGAGTTGTATGAAAAGAAAATAAGACCTAATTATTTTCATTTAATAGTAATTCCTTTTGGAAATTTCATAAAAAATTATTTTCTAAAAGGTCAATTTCTAAAAGGCAAAAAAGGGTTTATTCTTGCTTATATTCACGCTTTTGCAAGTTTTAATAAATATTTGTTTTTATGGTTGAAGTTTAGGAAAATGGAGTAAGTGATTAATACTTATCTAGTATTGGTTTCCAAAACTCAACTACTTTTGGTTTATTAATTCCGTGACATCCAAATGGAAGTTTATTATTATTTAGCGACATAGCTATTTTTGGTTTTCGATCAATGGCAAAATCTAAAGCTTCCTTGTAATTGGGAATCTTAAAATCATTATTAAATTCGGATGCTTTTAGCGACCAAAAAACATCTTCTATCGCATATATAGCTTTCATATCCGCTCTCAAAAAATCATAAATAAAAGATTGTTGCTCTTTGGCAATTTTATAATGGGAACTAACTCTACGCAAAGAAAAACCTCCATTACCAACTTTATAAAAGATTTGCTTGCGTTCCTTTTTCTTTTTTGAATCAAAAATAGCAAGGAATTTTGTAATAATACTATTATGTTGAGATGCAATCCAGGGAGCCCCAATATAATCGTACTCTTTTTGACACCATTTTAATAAATCATCTTTAAACACAAAAGCATCTAATTGATATATTAAAATATATTCAGAATCCAAAAACCGTTCATAAAATGATGGAGATAAAAGTAATTCATTATACCCCTCAATATTTTGAAAATAATGACTCGGAAAACTTTCGACAGTAATATTGTTAAACTTTTTAGTAATAAATGAATTATCTAAACCCTCTGGCTGTACTAAAACAATTTCATAATTTTTAAGTACTTTGTTGCATTGCAAAAAGGACTCCTCTTCAAGTTCACCAAAACAGGATTTATATATGGGTATGAGTACTTTTACAATTTTTTTCATTTTTGTTTTTTGAATTATTCAAATATTAAAGAATAGTCTTGCGGAATTGTCAAATTAACTAACTTTGATAACTCAATACAAATATAGAATTAATATATTTGCAAATTAAATTCATAATTTTAATAATTAAATTAATACAACCTAATTTATTAAAAGAAAGACATTTAAGGTAATTAGTTTAAAAAAACAAAATAAATAGTCTTTGAAAAACCGTATAAATTAGACTCAAATCCATTTAAAAATTCCAAAATAATTTAAAATTAAAATGGTAAATTTATGTAATAATATCAACAATTCTTTATTAAAAAAGTTGATACTACAACATAAGTAATTACTTCAAATTAAAAAAGTTAAAAAATAAAACTCAACTGAAAATTATGTTAAGACATCTTGTATTTTTCAAAAATTTATTAAAGAATTTCAATTATTTTGATTCGATAATTCTAGTAATATTAATTATGTTTAGAGCCGAGAAAATATATCTCCCTTTTTTAGGAAGAACAATTTATTTTAGAAAAAAGACGAAGGACAAAGAAACCTTCAAGGAGATTTTTAATGAAAATATTTATAATATAAAACTACCAATTATCCCAAATTTAATTGTTGATGCTGGATCAAATATCGGTTTTGCAAGTCTTTATTTTAAATTAAAATACCCTGATGCAAAAATAATCGCATTAGAAATCGAAACTGAAAATATTAAAATGATAAGAAAAAACCTTAAAGACTTTAAAGATGTAGAGATTGTTCAAAAAGGATTATTCAATAAAAAAGCTTTATTTAGAATTGAAGACCCCTATCATGCAACCAATAGTTTTGTAATAAAAGAAGTAAGTCCCAATGAAAATTACGATATTGAATCAATTACAGTTGATGAAATTCTGATATCAAATAAAACAGAAACAATTGATGTCCTAAAAATAGATATTGAAGGTGCTGAAAAAGATTTATTCGAAAAAAATTATGAAAATTGGTTGCCAAAAGTCAAAATAATCATGGTTGAAACTCATGACAGAATGATTCCTAAATGCTCTTATACAGTAATGAAAACTCTAAATGAATACAATTTTATCCTCTATACAACTACCGAAGGCACTTTAATCTATTATAATATGTCTTTCATTAGTTTGAATATCATTTAATAAACAGTGCAAATTTTTAACCTTGACAAAAATGCCAAAATACTACTTACTCTATAAAATCTTTGAAACAAAAACAGGAAATATCTAATGAAAATTTCAGTAGCAATAGCCACCTATAACGGAGAAAAATATCTTAAAAAACAATTAGACAGTATTCTAAAACAAGATAGTATAAAAGTTTATGAAATTGTTGTTTGCGATGATATTTCTACCGATAAAACTAATGAAATTTTAGAGCATTATAGCCATTTATACCCCAATGTTTTCAAAGTGCATAAAAACAATATCAATCTTGGTAGTACCAAAAATTTTGAAAAAGCAATTTCACTTTGTAAAGGCGATTTTATCTTTCTAGCAGATCAAGACGATATATGGAAAAACGATAAAATAAAAAAAACACTAGACATATTTGAAAATAACAAAACAGCTGAAGGTGTTTTTTCTAACGCAGACATTATTGACGATAATGATAAGTTAATACATACTATAACCATTTGGGATTCTGTGTTTTTCTTTGAAAAAGAATTGCCAAAACCAATAGATTTTTTTGATATAATTTCTAAAAATGGAAATGTAGTTACAGGAGCTACGCTATGTATCAAGAAAAGTGTAAAAGATTTTATTTTTCCATTCTCAGAAGACATGTTGCACGATGTGTGGATTGCAAGTTATCTTGCTTTGAAAAACACATTGTATTATTCTACTGAAAACCTTATTTCATACAGGCTACACAAGAACCAACAAGTGGGTATGAAAAACATCAATAAAATAAAAAAGAAAGAAAGATTAAAAAGAATAATTCTCAATTTAGAAGAGCCAAAAACTTATAAAGAATACCGATTCTTATCAAAAAAAATATATCTTAAACTTTGTAATAGTATCAAGTTTAATCAAGTGCTTTTGCCAAACTTAAACCTGTCCAATCTAGTTATAGAAAGTAAAAATGATTGGATAAAAATAAAAAATACTATAAAATTAAAATTCCCAATTAAATATGTACTTTTTAATTTTATTGACAGTTTGAGGGGGAAGAGAAAGTTTAAAATTTTAAAGAATTCTTTGAGTTTTTGTGTAATTCACATTTCGGTCTTTCAAATAGTTTAAAATATAGTTGAAGCAAGTTTCGTGTTTGCCAATTAATTCCGGGGGAAATATCCCTTTTTCGGCAAACATTCCTTCTAAAAATAAATTCACAACCGCAGTGGCTGTGTATCCTGTGGTTCTCGCCATTGACGAAGTTTTGGTTTCAGGACAATATTCATCGTATAAATTATAGATTACTTCAACGGTTTGTCCTTTTGGATTTTCTCCTTTCAAACTGACACGCATTACGGTTAATTCCTCTTCCGTTTCGCCTAATTTCCATTCGTTGAAAAGTATTTTACTGGTAAAATCGAGTGGCGAAATTTCGATTCCGTTTACTGTTATTTTGTTTTCGCTAAAGAATCCGCTGTCTTTTAGCACTTTCACATATTCTACGTGACCGGGATATCGGAGCGTTTTCTCCTTCATATTCTTGATGTGTGGCATTGTGAATAAAATCGATCGCAATCCATCAGAATTGAAAGATTCTAAGGTGCCCACTTTGTCAAATTCCACCAATTCACAATCGGTTAGTGCCTCGCGAACAATGACATTTCCATTTTCTACATAACGAGCAGGACGGGTGTATTCTTCGATTACATCAATGGGCGAAAATGGAGCTTTGTAATTGAAAGGCCAATTTTTGATTTTTGGCAAACCACCAACTAAGGTTTCGAAATCTGTCAGTTTGAGTTTTTCGTTGTAATAGCCCAAAATAATATTATGCATTCCAGGAGCCACTCCACAATCGACAATTGCTGTTACTCCTTTTGCTTTTGCTAATGCGTCTAATTCGAGGGCATTTTCAGGAAAAAAAGAAATATCGACCAGGTTTTTCCCAGCTTCTATTATGGTTTTTAATGTTTGGAAACCCAAAAATCCTGGAACTGCACAAACTACAAAATCAAAAACAGCAAGAACCGATTGAAGGTTTTCTTTTTGACAAATATCAATTTGAAAAATTTCAATTTTGGGATGTTTTTCTTTGAGGAGTTTTAATCGTTGAATGTTTATATCTGCTAGTGTAACGCTGTGTTTTTGAGATAAATCATCAGCCATAGCACTACCAACCATTCCTGCTCCTAAAACTATTATTTTAATCATTTTATTTGTTCTACAATAAATTTTAGCGAAGATAGATTTATTGGAGTGATTTATTTCAGGTCTTTCATTCAGTTATCGTTTTTCCATCGCTACAAAAGACCTCAACGGATACCCAGTATAGATTTGTCTGGGTCTGCCGATGGGCTCTTTGTTGAGTCTCATTTCTTTCCATTGTGCAATCCAACCTGGCAATCTGCCAATAGCAAACATAACCGTAAACATATCAGTAGGGATTCCTAAAGCTCTATAAATAATTCCGGAATAGAAATCAACATTTGGATATAATTTTCTAGAAATAAAATATTCGTCTGTTAGGGCTGCGGCTTCGAGTTTTTTTGCAATTTCCAAAATTGGATCGTCAACACCCAAAGTTTTCAATACTTCATCTGCGGCTTGTTTGATAATTTTGGCTCTTGGATCAAAGTTTTTATACACTCGGTGACCAAAACCCATCAATCTGAAAGGATCATTTTTGTCTTTGGCTTTAGCCAAATATTTATCGGCATCACCACCATTGGCATCAATTTCTTCTAACATTTCAAGAACGGCTTGATTTGCACCTCCGTGCAAAGGTCCCCAAAGTGCCGAAATTCCAGCCGAAATTGAGGCAAATAATCCAGCGTGAGAGGAGCCTACCATTCGCACGGTAGAAGTAGAACAGTTTTGTTCATGATCAGCATGAAGGATGAATAATTTATCTAAAGCCTTAACTATTATTGGGTTGGCTTTGTAAGGTTCTGTTGGTAATTTAAACATTAATTGCATAAAATTTTCAACATACCCAATAGTATTATCATAATAATTTAAAGGATAACCCAAACTTTTTCTGTAAGTCCAGGAGGCTATAACAAGGAATTTCCCCATCAACTTACAAACTGCTTCATACAATTCGTCAGGGTGTTCTGGATTTACAGCTTTAGGATTAAAAGCGATTAAAGCACTTGTCAAAGCGGATAAAACCCCCATTGGATGTGCAGTTGTAGGAAAACCGTCTATAATGCTTTTCATTTCCTCGTTTACCAAGGTGTATCTTCTGATGTGCGTTTCAAAATCTGAAATTTGATTGGGAGTAGGCAATTCCCCATAAATCAACAAATAGCATACTTCAAGAAAATTAGATTTCTCGGCTAATTCCTCGATGGAATACCCTCTGTAATGCAATATTCCTTCTTCTCCATCTAGAAAGGTAATTTCACTTTTACAAGCACCTGTATTTTTGTATCCTTGATCCATAGTGATTGCTCCTGACAAATCACGGAGTTTACTAATATCGACAGATACCTCATTTTCTGTTCCAATAAATATTGGTAACTCATATATTTTTCCGTCAATTTCTAATTTTGCTGTTTTTGACATAGTGTTTTGAAATAAATCTTAATAAAATTATTTTTTCAAATTTAAGTAATTTCAAGTGAATTAAAAAAAGAAATTCATAATCTATTGTTAAAACTCAAAAAAAAAGCCACTTACTTTACGCAAATGGCTTTTTAACAAAAAACATAAGTTTATTTTACTTTAAATGCGTTTTTACCAGGAAAATAAGCGGTATTTCCTAATTCTTCTTCAATTCTAATTAATTGATTGTATTTTGCCATACGATCAGAACGTGAAGCAGAACCCGTTTTTATTTGTCCACAGTTCAAAGCTACTGCTAAATCGGCAATAGTATTGTCTTCTGTTTCTCCTGAACGGTGAGACATTACTGAAGTATATCCTGCATTTTTAGCCATATTTACCGCTGCAATGGTTTCTGTTAATGTTCCAATTTGGTTTACTTTTACTAAGATTGAATTGGCAATTCCTTTTTCAATTCCGGTAGAAAGACGTTCTACATTAGTTACAAATAAATCATCCCCTACTAATTGCACTTTATCTCCAATTTTTTCGGTAAGCATTTTCCATCCGTCCCAGTCGTTTTCGTCCATACCGTCTTCGATAGAGATAATTGGATATTTTGCGGCTAATTCAGCCATATATTCCACTTGCTCTGCCGAAGTTCTGATTTTACCTGTTGGTCCTTCAAATTTTGTATAATCGTATTTTCCGTTTTCATAAAACTCAGAAGAAGCGCAGTCTAGCGCCACCATTACTTGATCTCCAAAAGTATAACCCGCTTTTTCGACAGCTAATTTAATAGTGTCCAAAGCATCTTCTGTTCCGCCTGCTAAGTTGGGAGCAAATCCTCCTTCGTCACCTACAGCGGTGCTCAATCCTCTATCGTGCAATACTTTTTTAAGGTTGTGAAAAATTTCAGTTCCCATTTGCAAAGCGTGAGTAAAAGAAGTTGCTTTTACTGGCATAATCATAAATTCCTGAAAGGCAATAGGTGCATCTGAGTGCGAACCTCCGTTAATGATGTTCATCATTGGAACAGGCAATGTGTTTGCAGAAACTCCACCAACGTATCTATATAATGGTAATCCCAATTCATTTGCAGCTGCTTTTGCAACAGCAAGAGAAACTCCAAGAATTGCATTAGCTCCAAGTTTTGCTTTATTAGGTGTTCCGTCTAACTCGATCATCGTTTGGTCAATCAAATTTTGTTCAAAAACTGATGTTCCAACTAATTCTTCGGCTATTAAAGTATTTACATTTTCTACTGCTTTTAGAACTCCTCTTCCAAGAAAATTTTTACCTCCGTCACGTAATTCCATAGCCTCGAACTTTCCAGTTGAAGCTCCTGATGGAACTGCTGCTCTTCCTAATATTCCGTTTTCTGTAACTACATCTACTTCTACAGTAGGATTTCCTCTTGAATCGAAAATTTGTCTTGCATGAATTTTGACAATAATGCTCATTTTTTTAAATTTTAATGTTGAAATATAATTTATTGGTTCACAAATGTACTATATTCATAATCAATGCCCTATAGAAATCGTATAATGTTATTAACGAAAACGATATAATAATTATGTTGTTTTGGATTTTTAATAAACGTATTGCTTTTTTTAGCATTTATAAAACTATTCATTCTTCTAGGTTTTGAAAATGAAGGGAAAGGAATTATTAATTTTAAAAATAGGGACAAATTTTAGGCAACTCTCTTTTGAAAATTAAACAATTCAAACTAGCAAAAAAAAATAGTTCAAAATAATTAAGGTCTGATTAAAAAAACTATATATTTGAAAATTAATAACCATAAACCAAAATAAATATGTCTATTTGGAAAAGAAAACCATTAGCCCAGCTTATAGCAGAATCCGCCGAGTCTGAAAAAGGATTAAAAAGAACACTAACCGCTTGGACTTTAATTGCTCTAGGAATTGGAGCCATCATTGGAGCAGGATTATTTGTTAGGACTGCTACGGCAGCTGCACAAAGTGCAGGTCCATCAGTAACACTTGCATTTGTAGTTGCGGCAATTGGTTGTGCACTTGCAGGATTGTGTTATGCTGAACTTTCATCTTCCATTCCAATTTCGGGTAGTGCTTACACTTATACTTATGCCACAATGGGAGAATTTCTTGCGTGGATTATTGGCTGGGATTTAATCTTAGAATATGCAGTAGGTGCTGCAACTGTGGGTATCGCATGGAGCGAATATCTCAATAATTTACTTGTCAATGTGTTGCATACAAGTCCTATCCCTTATTCGTTATCTCATTCGCCTTTCCAAACAAATTTAGCAACTGGAGAGCATGGACTAATAAATCTTCCGGCATTGTTTATAGTAGCGGTAATTAGTATGCTTTTAATTAAAGGCATTCAAGAATCAGCATTTGTTAATGGAATAATTGTAGTTGTGAAAGTTGCTATTGTAATTATGATTATTATCATTGGATGGAACTTCATAAACCCTGAAAATCATACTCCATACATTCCTCCAACATCTATTTTTACAGATGAACACGGAGTAGGTCATGCTTTTGGTGGGTTTTGGGGAATTATTGGAGCAGCAGGAACTGTATTCTTTGCCTTTATTGGTTTTGATGCAGTGAGTACTGCTGCGCAAGAAACTATAAATCCAAAAAGGAATATGCCTATTGGAATTTTAGGATCTTTGGCTATTTGCACCGTTTTATACATCCTATTTGGGCACGTTCTTACGGGAGTAGCGACAGTTGAAGACTTTAGAACTGGAGGCAAAGAAGCTTCTGTTGCTTTTGCAATTTCAAAATATATGATTGGTTACGAATGGCTTGGACAATTTGTTACAGTAGCTATTTTAGCAGGTTTTTCTTCTGTAATATTGGTAATGTTATTGGGACAATCAAGGGTATTTTATGCGATGGGAAAAGACGGTTTATTGCCAAAATCATTTAGCGATTTACATCCAAAATACCAAACACCATACAAAGCAAACATAGCAATTTTGGTAATTGTTGGTGCTTTTGCAGCATTTGTTCCTGGTGATATTGTGGGAGATATGACTAGCATTGGAACCCTATTTGCATTTGTTTTGGTTTGTGTGGCTGTCATAATTTTACGAAAAAAAGAACCCAACATGGTCAGGGAGTTTAAAACTCCGTGGGTGCCATTAGTGCCTATTCTTGGTGTAATATCTTGCTCATTAATGATGTACGGATTGGGTTGGACAAACTGGTTAAGGCTTTTTGCTTGGATGGCATTAGGTGTTATTCTCTACTTTGTTTATGGCAAGAAAAACAGCGTTTTGAATAATCCAAAAAAATAATTTCAGCATTAAAATAAAAAAGGGATTATAGTGTTTCCAAACGCTATAATCCCTTTTTAGTTGAAATTATCAATACAAATCATTAACTAAATTTTGCATTTAATTAAAAAAACTCCGAATATTCAAAAAAAAAACAAAAATCATAAAAAGACATTATATTGTCATCGAAAATAATTTTGTTTCGGGTGCTTTTCTTTTCAGTCGCAAGTCAAATGCCATACAAATGTTGCGAACAAATGGTTTTCCAGCATTAGTAACTTTGATGCCATTTTTTTCGATAATGACTAATCCGTCATTTTCCATTTCTTTCAATTGGATAATAATTTCGGGAACTTCTTCAAAATAAAGGGCTTTGTCTTTCCAAGAAGTTTCAAAATGACACATTAAATTCAAAATGTGTCTTCTAATAATAAGGTCTTCTTCGGTCAATAAATGGCCTCTAAAAATTGGTAATTTATCTGCTTTTATAAGTTTGTAATATTCTTCTAATTCTTTTACGTTTTGAGCAAAACTATACCAACTATCACTAATGGAAGAAACTCCCAAACCTATCATTAGTTGTGTTTTAGAGGAACTGTATCCCATAAAATTACGGTGTAATTTTCCACTTTCATAAGAATCATAGAGATGATCACTTTTTAAAGCAAAATGATCCATTCCAATCTCATAATATTCATTTTCGAAAAGTAAATCTTTACCCACTTCATAAAGTTGACGTTTAGTTTCATCTTTGGGAATATCTTCGTCATTAAATCCTCTTTGTCCGTTTCCTTTTATCCACGGAACGTGCGCATAACTATAAAATGCCAATCGATCAGGTTGCAAAGAATTTGTTTTTTCGATAGTATCAATTACATCATCAATTTCTTGAAATGGAAGTCCAAAAATAATATCATGACCAATAGAGGTATAACCAATTTCTTTTGCCCAAAAGCTAACTTTTGCCACATTATGAAAGGGTTGCAAACGATTAATTGCTTTTTGAACTTTTTCTGAATAGTCCTGAACACCAAAACTTACTCTTCTAAATCCTAAATCATATAATTTTTGTAAATGTGCGCGAGTTGTATTATTGGGATGACCTTCGAAACTGAATTCGTGATTTTTTGCTTTATCAGCATAACAGAAAATACCATTAATTAACTCCTCAAGGTTTTTTGTAGAGAAAAAAGTAGGCGTTCCACCACCTAAATGAATTTCTTTTATAATTGGTTTTTCTTCGAGAATGTTGCAATAAATGGCCCACTCTTTCAAAATTGCTTCTATGTAAGGATGTTCAACTTCATGATTTTTTGTAATTCGTTTGTTACAACCACAAAAAGTGCACATACTTTCACAAAACGGCAAATGAATGTATAAGCTTATTCCTTCTTTGGAATTGCTTTCTACAAATGACCTTTTTAAAGTGTCGATCCAATTTTGATAGGTAAAATCAGACTCATCCCAATAGGGAACTGTTGGATAACTTGTATATCTAGGTCCTGGTACATTGTATTTTTGTAGGATTGAGTTTTTCATAGAAAATATTATTTTTCGATAAACAAAAGTAGTATTGAAATGTTAAAATTAAAATGATAAATATCATATTCCATTTTTTTGCATAAAAAAACCTCATTCATTTTATTTTGAATGAGGTTAATTCATTTGATTTTATTAGGTCTATACCTAATTTAACTTTCTAATTTGATTCAGTTTTTCTTTCAAAAGTTCCATTTCATCTTTGTGTTTTTGAATGTTTTTTCGAACTTCTAGTACAATGGAATTTTCTTTTTTTGCATTTCGAGTGTTAGCAAAAAACTGAATGTTATTTTCCAATTGAAAAATTTCATTCTTGATTTCATCAATTTTACGCATCAAGAAAATTTTCTCTCCTTCGAGTTTTCTCGTATCATTATTCTCTGATAATTGATCCATTCTATTAGAAAAACGCATCATTTCGGAATCTTTTTTACTCAAACTCAATTTTTCGAACAATGCATCAAGCACTTTATTGAATTTGCCTTCGATGTGTCTTCTGGGCGAAGGTACTCTTCCAAACTTTTTCCAAGTTTCTATATGCAATTTTATAGCATCTAAATCGGTTTTATGGTCACCTGTCATCTGAAATTCTTTCAGTTTTTCAAGATAGGCTTTTTTGTTGTCAAAAGCTTCAATTTCTTCCTTATTTTCCTCATTTTTTTGTTCTTTTAATTTGTCAAAATAATGATTACAAGCGTCTTTAAATTCAATCCAAATTTTATCCGAATATTTTCTTGGCACGTGACCAATTTGTTTCCACTCTTCTTGAATTTGTTTCATCAATGGTGTTGTTACGGCAAAATCTGTACTTTCTTGAAGTTCTTTGGCTTTTGCAACGAGTGCTGTTTTAAGACTTAAATTGTTGTTTTGGTCTTTTTTGATGTCTTTGTAAAAAGAATTTTTGAAAGAATTAAAATTTCTCACGGCAGTTTTAAATGCGGCCCAAGTTTCTTCATTCACTTCTGATGGTACTTTTCCAGCCGAGAAAAAAGCGTTTCTCAAAGCTTCTACTTTTTCAATTTGGTTGAGCCATTGCGAGTGTGCATTTACTTTTTCGGTGGCTAAAACTTCGATTTTGGCAATTATTTCTTTTTTCTTTTCTAAATTTTCAAGTTCAGTTCCTCTCATTTTTTCGAACAAAACTTCACGTTTATCGTGCATTTGTTTCGTCAATTCGCTAAACTTATTCCAAATTTCGTCACGATGTTCTCTTGAAACTGGACCAATATCTTCTTTCCAAATTTTATGTAAATCCTGTAATTCGCGGAAGGCTTTATTGATATCGGCTTCGTTTACCAATGCTTCAACTCGGGCAATAATTTTTTGTTTTTGCTCTAAATTGTGTTTAAAATCAAGGTCTCTGGCTTCTCTGTCAAGGTGCAAATAATCATAGAAATTTTCTACATGAAAATGATAATTATTCCAAACATGGTTGTATTTGTCTTTTGGTATTGGTCCCGCAATTTTCCATCGCTCTCGTAAATCATTAAAATGCTTTAAAGTATCTTTGATGTTTTCTTGCGGATTAATGAGCTCTTTCAGCTCCTCGACAATTGCTAATCTGTTTTCTAAGTTGGCTTTCAAATTAGATTGCAAACTTTTGAAATGTGCATTTTTGTTGTCTCTGTACAACGAATAAAATTGGTCAAATTGAGATTTTAGTGGCGAATGATAGGCAAATTCTTCTTTTGTATCTGGATTTTCAGCAAGAAATTCCTCTTTTTTTTCTTCTAAAAGATGGTAATATTTTGATAAAAATGATTTTTTAATTTCTTCGATATGGTCTTTTACCGACATCACTTTTTCATTGGTAACCAAATTTTTCAATTCGGCAATGAGTGATTCTAAAGGGAGTGAATCATAATCCAACATCGGAATGTCGTGACGCTCTTTCAAGGTTTCGTCTTCACTTTCTTCGGCATTATTATGGGCAATGGCATCTATAATGGTTTCTGTTTCAGATATTTTTGTTGCAGCAATTGGTTCGCTTTCTGCAACAATAGATTCAGTTGTTTCACTGTCAATAGCTTGTGGAACTTCAATTTCTTCTGCAACTGGAGCTACAGAAACTTCAGTAGCTTCATTTTCAATTTCTAGGATGCTCTCTGTAATTGGTTCAGTAATTTCTTCTACAAAATTATTGTTTTCAACGGCTTGAACTTCATCTAAAATTATTGTTTCAGCTTGAGTCATTGCTATCGAATTGTTTTCTAAATTTCCATCTGCATCTAGCAGGTTATCATTCTTTTCTTCTAACATTTTTTCAATGAGTAAGGGTTCATTTATTTTTAGTTGCGAAAGATAGTAAAGGTTGTTCAAAATTCAAAGGAATTCTCTAATTTATAGACATGCTAGATAAACTAAAAATGTGTTGCATAAGCCTACCTTTTTATGGAACAAAAATTTAAGATTTTAATTTTGTAAATCATAAGAATTATTTTTCGACAAGCTAAAAACTATATATCCAAAACGGTATTATTTCGGATTAAAAATCAAAACAGGGATAATCATTTCTTCTAATGAAATTCCTCCGTGTTGATAGGTGTTTTTATAATAACTCACATAATGATTAAAGTTATTGACATAAGCCAAAAATAAATCGTTTTTTGCAAAAATATAAGAACTGCTCATGTTTATGGAGGGTAATCCTATGTTTTTGGGTTCTTTGACCGCATAAACATCTTTGTTTTCGTAAGTCAAACTGCGTCCTGTTTTGTAGCGAAGATTCAAACTGGTATTTTTGTCGCCAATTACTTTTGATGGATTTTTTACGTTGATGGTGCCGTGATCGGTGGTTAAAATCAATTTGAAACCCAATTTTTGGGCTTGTTGAATAATTTCTAATAAGGGTGAATTTTTAAACCAGCTCAAGGTCAATGATCGATAGGCTTTATCGTCTGAAGCAAGTTCTTTTACTACATCCATTTCGGTTTTGGCGTGCGAAAGCATATCTACAAAATTATAAACCACAGTAACTAAGTCATTGTTTTTTAGTGTTTTGAAATTTTCTAACAGTTTTTTTCCTCCCGCAAGATTGGTAATTTTATAATAATCTTGTTTGATATTTAGTCCCAATCGTTTGAGTTGAGCTGTCAAAAATTCGGCTTCAAATAAGTTTTTCCCGCCTTCTTCGGGATCATTTTTCCAATATTGAGGAAACTGTTTTTCCATATCAAGTGGAGTCAAACCTGAGAAAATGGCATTTCTTGCATACTGAGTGGCCGTTGGCAAAATGGCATAATAAGGCACTTCTTTTTCTAATTTATAATGATTTCCAATTACGTTTTCCAACATTTTCCATTGATCATAACGCAAGTTGTCTATAACAACAAACAAAATTGGTGTGTCTTTTTTGACAATTTCAGGAACTACTAATTCCCTAAACAAAGTGTGTGATTGTATTGGCTTATCTACTTTTGGGGTAGTCGAGCCTTGGCGAACAGGCAGAGCAAACCAATTGGCATAATTGCGTTCGATGAATTTTCCGAATTGCGAATTGGCTTCTGCTTTTTGTGATTCTAATATTTCAATCATTCCTTGATCATCAATATTTTCGAGTTTTAGTTCCCAAAAAATTAATTTTTTGTAAAACTCAATCCAATCTTGATAGGAATTGACTGTTGCCATTTCCATCGAAATTTTTCTAAATTCTTTTTGATAATCTAAAGTTGTTTTCTGTGAAATTAATCTAGAATGATCCAAATTTTTCTTTAAACTCAACAAAATTTGGTTGGGATTGACAGGTTTTATCAAATAATCGGCAATTTTAGATCCGATTGCTTCCTCCATAATATACTCTTCCTCGCTCTTGGTAATCATAATTACCGGAATAGTCGATTTTTTTTCTTTCATCTCTGCCAGGGTTTCTAGACCGCTCATTCCAGGCATATTTTCGTCAAGAAAAACAATGTCAAAATTATTTGCGTCAAAAATATCAATTGCATCACGGCCGTTGTTGCAGGTAGTTATGGTGTAATTTTTTTTTTCTAGAAATAGTATATGTGGTTTTAAGTAGTCAATTTCATCATCTACCCAAAGTATTTGTATCTTATTCATTGTTTATAATTTGCTGCAATTTACTATAAAATAGAATTTTAAATTCATAAAATTATTGTAAAAGTTGAGTTCAAATAATTTACTTTTAACGAAAAGTTGTCAAATATAATTTGAAGTCCTACTTTAAATATAATGTCTTAAAACTCCAACTTCTTTTTTCTTAATTCAAAATTCTGTCCTAAATAGACACGACGCACCATTTCGTCTTCGACCAATTCTTCGGGAATTCCTGCTTTTAGGATTCCTCCTTCAAACATAAGGTAGGTTTTGTCGGTAATGGCAAGAGTTTCCTGAACGTTATGGTCGGTAATCAGAATACCGATATTTTTGTTTTTTAATTGGGCCACAATTCTTTGAATATCTTCCACAGCAACGGGATCAACACCTGCAAAAGGTTCGTCTAGTAAAATGAATTTTGGGTCAGTAGCAAGGCAACGGGCAATTTCGGTACGACGGCGTTCGCCACCTGAGAGCAAATCGCCACGATTGGTTCGAATATGTCCCAAACCAAATTCCTCGATTAAACTTTCCATTTTGGCTTCTTGTTCTTCTTTGGAGTGTTTTGTCAGTTGCAAAACACTCAAAATATTGTCTTCGACACTTAGTTTTCTGAAAACAGAAGCTTCCTGTGCTAAATAACCAATGCCTTGTTGGGCTCTTTTGTACATAGGATATTTTGTTATATCCAAATCGTCAAGATAAATATTGCCCATATTGGGTTTTATCAATCCAACAATCATATAAAAGGAAGTGGTTTTTCCAGCACCGTTTGGTCCCAAAAGCCCTACAATTTCACCTTGATTTACCTCTGCCGAAATGCCTTTGACAACGCTTCGCCCTTTATATGTTTTAACTAAATTTTCAGCTCTTAACTTCATTTTTTTTTATTTTTCAAAATTCAACTTTCTGTTTTCAAGTTCATAATTTTCGGCGTATTATTTTGTATTATCCACTTTTTGTTTTTTTAATTGATAAATTTTGTCAATGAAATATTCATCATTATTTGTTCTAAAAGTTATTTTATTATGAAGATTATTTTCATCAATAAATTTAATTGAAATTGAATGAGAAGAATCGAGAATTGATTTGGAAGTGAATTTATAAGATTTTACTGAATTTGTATTAGAAGAAAAGATTTTCGGTTTGCCTTCGAAGAAATTCTTTTGATATTGAATATTAATTGATTCATTTTCAATTAGGATTTTTTGAATGTAATTATCAGTTTTATAGTAAGAAACAAGAGATAAAATGAAAATCATAATTAATGTAGCTGGCATAAGAAAAATCAAATCATTTTTATGGAAAATAAATTGTAAAATTCCCCAAACAAAAGTTAATGAAATTGAGTATGAAAATTTATCTTTTAGTATGTATTTGGTCATTATATTTGAATTGAGCTTTATGCAATAATTGTTATTGGCTGGTTATTATGTTTATGAAGTGGTTTAAACTTTTTGCGTTTTAGCGAAAATTTAGGATTTTGTAGCCAATTGAAGTCTTTTTTAAGTTGCATAGCTGGGCTACGGAACGAAAAAAAGGCAAAAAGTGGATGCAAAAGACAAATTTTTTAGCAAATGGAAAAAGTTTAAATCACTTCTATATTAAAATTAAACCGCAAACTTTTCTATCTGCCGCTGTAAGATTCCAACTTTCACACTTCCGCTTTGTAAATTTTCTTCGGAAACAACTGTTAATTTTCAAATAATTTTAACCTATGTAATTTAGACACTACTAGCCGATAACTTGCATTCTTCGACCTTCACCCATCTCCCATCTTCCATCTTCCATCTTCTAACTTCTAACTTCTAACCTCCAATCTCATTTTCCTTTTATAAACAATAGAAGAAATAATCACGCTCAATTCAAAAATAATCAACATCGGAATGGCAACAATGGTTTGGCTTACCACGTCTGGCGGTGTAACAATTGCTGCTACTATTAGTACAATTACAATGGCATATTTTCGGTATTTTCGCAGAAATTCTGGAGTTACTAATCCTAATTTTGTCAGGAAATAAATGATAATGGGTAATTCAAAAAATAATCCTCCTGCTATAACCGAGGTTTTGAACATTCCAATATAGGATTCCAGTGTAAATTGATTTTTTACCATTTCGCTAACGGTAAAAGTTGCCACAAAATTGACCGACATTGGTATAATAATAAAATAGCCAAAAAGCACTCCTGAAAAGAATAATAATGAGGAAATAAAGATGAAAAATTTAGCATTTTTCTTTTCATTTTGATATAATGCAGGACTGATAAAGTTCCAAATTTGCCATAAAATAAAAGGGAAAGCGAGAATAAAACCAGCCAACAAACATATCCAAACAAACATATTGACTTGCCCTTCCATTAAAGTATTCTGGATAATAAAAGGCAATTCTTCTATGCAAATACTTTCTCCAAAATTCAATTGATGTGACAAATCGCAAAAAAATTGATAGGTAAAGAATGTAGGTCTTGTGGGACCAAATATGATGGTGTCAAATAAATAATCACTTACAAAATAAGTAAGAAATGCCATAACAATAATGGCTATCGTACTGCGAACCAACAACCACCTTAATTCTTCGAGATGGTCTAAAAAAGACATTTCTTTTTGTTGTTTTTTCTCCATTATATAATCCCTTCTTTTAATATATCGTGCAAATGGATAATTCCTTTGTATTGATCATTGTCAGTAACAATTAATTGAGTGATTGAAAAATCTTCTAAAATATTAAAAGCATCAACAACCATGGCTGAAGATTGAATCATTTTTGGATTTTTTGTCATAATATCCTTGGCGGTCAAATGGGTAAAAGTATCGTTGTTGTTCAACATTCTACGAATATCTCCATCGGTGACCACACCTATTACTTTGTCGTTTTCTATTACCGCTGTGGCACCCAGTCTTTTTTCGGAAATTTCGAAAATAACTTTTTTTATTGGAGCATCGGGACTTACCACCGGTTTCAAAGAGTTTTCGATTAAATCTTTTACCTGAAGTAGCAGTTTTTTACCTAATGCACCTCCTGGATGATATTTTGCAAAATCTTCACTGCTAAAATGTCGCAAATTCATCAAACAAACTGCAAGTGCATCGCCCATAACAAGTTGTGCAGTAGTGCTATTGGTTGGGGCTAAATTGAGCGGACAAGATTCGGCATTGACGGTGGTATTCAAAACATAATTGGATTCTTTTGCCAGGAACGAATTCATATTTCCTGTTATTGCAATTAATGTATTCCCAAAACGTTTCACGATTGGAACAAGATTTTTTATTTCGGGACTATTGCCACTTTTTGAAATACAAATTACAACATCATCTGGTTGAACCATGCCTAAATCGCCATGAATTGCCTCTGAAGCGTGCAAGAAAAGTGATGGAGTGCCAGTTGAATTGAATGTGGCTACCATTTTTTGAGCAATAATTGCACTTTTTCCAATACCGGTAACAATTATTCTGCCTTTGGAATTAAATAGAATTTCTGTGGTTTCTGCAAAGTTAAAATCAATATAATCAATGAGTTTTGCAATAGATTCACTCTCAGAGAGAATCGTCTTTTTTGCCAAAATCAAAATATTTTCTTTAGTGTTCAAAATAGAATTTTTATAAAAATTTGTGAGTCTCAAAGAAATTAGTATCTTTATGTGTCGCAAATTTAGATAAAATACCATTAATAAAGAATGAATTCAAACGAAATTGACATCCACGCAGCATTAAAGAAATTTTTTGGCTTTAACCAATTCAAAGGTTTACAAGAACAAGTCATAAAAAGTATCCTCAACAAAGAAAACACTTTTGTAATTATGCCCACAGGTGGCGGAAAATCACTTTGTTATCAATTACCAGCTTTAGTTCAAGAAGGAACGGCAATTGTTGTTTCTCCTCTAATAGCTTTAATGAAGAATCAGGTCGATGCTATCCGAAGCTTGTCTTCAGAAAATGGAGTTGCCCATGTTTTAAATTCCTCCCTTACCAAAACAGAAATATCCCAAGTCAAGACTGACATTAAATCTGGTTTAACGAAGCTTTTGTATGTGGCCCCAGAATCATTAACTAAAGATGAATATGTGGCTTTTCTTCAAAATGTAAAAATTTCATTTGTAGCTATTGACGAAGCACATTGCATCTCGGAATGGGGACATGATTTTAGACCTGAATATCGGAATTTGAAGCATATAATCAAGCAATTAGGCAGTGTTCCTATAATAGGTCTTACCGCAACTGCCACTCCAAAAGTTCAGGAAGACATCTTGAAAAACTTGGATATGGTTGACGCAACGACCTACAAGGCTTCGTTCAACAGACCTAATTTATATTATGAAGTTCGTACAAAAACTAAAAATATTGAATCGGATATTATTCGATTTATCAAGTTACACAAAGGTAAATCAGGAATTATTTACTGTTTGAGCCGTAAAAAAGTGGAAGCCATTGCCGAAGTTTTGCAAGTAAACGGAATAAGTGCGGTGCCTTATCACGCAGGTTTAGATGCCAAAACGCGTGCCAAACATCAGGATATGTTTCTAATGGAAGATGTGGATGTGGTGGTGGCAACAATTGCTTTCGGAATGGGAATTGACAAACCCGATGTGCGTTTTGTCATTCACCATGATATTCCAAAATCATTAGAAAGTTATTATCAAGAAACGGGTCGTGCTGGTCGTGATGGAGGAGAAGGTCATTGTTTGGCTTATTACTCCTATAAAGATGTAGAAAAACTTGAAAAATTCTTATCTGGAAAACCTGTTGCCGAACAAGAAATAGGCTTTGCTTTGTTGCAAGAAGTAGTGGCTTATGCCGAAACTTCGATGTCGAGAAGAAAGTTTCTTTTGCATTATTTCGGTGAGGAATTTGACAATGAAACTGGCGAAGGAGGCGATATGGATGACAATGTTCGCAATCCAAAAGTGAAAGTGGAAGCTCAAAAACAAGTGGTTAAATTACTTGAAGTAGTTCGTGACACCAAACATATTTATAAATCTAAGGAAGTCGTTTTTACACTCATAGGACGAGTAAATGCAATGATTAAAGCCCATCGAACAGATGAACAATCTTTTTTTGGCTCAGGAACTGATCATGACGAAAAATATTGGATGGCTCTTTTGAGACAAGTTTTAGTTGACGGATTATTATCTAAAGATATTGAAACTTATGGTGTGGTAAAAATCACTAAAACAGGATTGGATTTTATCAAAAAACCAACTTCTTTTATGATGTCCGAAGATCATGAATATAACGAATCGGAAGATGAAGCTATCGTTACCGCTGCAAAAGGCACAGGCGTTGCCGATGAAGTTTTGATGGGAATGTTGCGTGACCTGCGTAAAAAAGTTGCCAAGAAACTAGGAGTTCCACCGTTTGTGGTTTTTCAAGATCCATCACTCGAAGATATGGCCTTGAAATACCCCATTTCGATGGATGAGTTAATTAATACCCATGGAGTTGGAGAAGGAAAAGCCAAGAAATATGGCAAGGAATTCATTGATTTAATTAGCCAATATGTCGAAGAAAATGATATTATTCGTCCTGAAGATTTAGTAGTAAAGTCAACTGGAGCCAATTCGATTAATAAATTGTACATCATTCAAAATATTGACCGAAAATTACCCCTCGATGATATTGCTTCTGCCAAAGGATTGACGATGGATGCCTTGATAACCGAAATGGAGCAAATTGTAAATTCAGGAACCAAGCTCAATATTAAATATTGGATAGATGAAATGCTAGACGACGATCAGCAAGAAGAAATTCATGACTATTTTATGGAGTCCCATTCCGATAATATCGAAGAAGCTTTAAAAGAATTTGATGGCGATTATGATATTGACGAATTGCGCTTGATGAGAATTAAATTTATTAGCGAAGTGGCGAATTAAAAAAGTGTATCAAATAGTAATTTCCACTTCATAAATGAATTCTGAAAAACGTTGCTAGATGCCTTTGAGTTTCGAATTATATCGAAAAAACAATAAAATTTGCTGTTCTTACAAAAAAATATTAAATCAACAGAATGAGCATTTTAAAATAAATAACACTTCATTCAATAAATAAAACAGAAAGGCATCAAATATTTTTAATGTTTTTTTATCTTTGAAAAAAAATCAGATTTTTTATGTTAAAAGATTACTTCTTATGTCTTTGTTGCTTTTTTTGTTTCAATTCATTTTCTCAAGATAAGGAACTTATAGATAGTTTGAATTTAGAAATAAACAAAAAGCCAACTGACTTTAAATTACAAAAAGCCATAATTAGCGAGTATGTTGGTGCTGTTAATATTCACAAATTGAGGATTGAGATTGAAAATGCTAAAAAAAGATTTAAAAACAATAAGGATTACTTCAATTATTTTAGAATAAATGAACTATATTTCTTGTTACTAAATCAAGAAAATGTAAAGGCAAAGAAAAAACTTGATTTTTACGAAAAAAACATAAACTTTTCAAATCTACCTAACACAAAAATAATTTTTTATTTTTTTAGAGGAGTTATTTCAAATAGAATTGGCAAAAACAAATTAGCTGAAAAATATTTTAATGAATGCTTTAAAACAATAAAGGATAATAACATCCAAAAAACGGATTACATAAATGTATATGTCAATTACGCAAGTTCACTTTTAAGGAATGGAGAATATGAAAAATCACTAAAATCTTCTTTTGAACTTTTAAAAATAATTCCACAGGAAGAAAAATATAACGTCTATACAAACATAGGAATATGCTATTACAATTTAAATCAACTCGATAAGGCAGAACACTATTACAAACTTAGTGTGTCGGGTGCTGATTTAAGTAGTAAACCTAATTGTAGTGCAAATTTAGCTATTTTATATATGAACAGAGACAACTTTGTAAAGGCTGTTAATTCTTTTTTTGAGGTGCTATTATTAATTTTGTGTTTTCAAATATAAAAAATAATGGGCAGAAAGAAATTAGAAAAGCGAGATACTTTTGAGATGAATGAAGTTTTGATAAGTATGTTTGTTCCACAAAACATTTTGAATGATTTTGAGGTATGGGATGTTTATGGAAAACAAGGCAATTGGATAATTGAGCTTCGAGAAAAGGAAGCTAAAATACCGATAGAATTAATTGAACGCAAAGAGGAAGTAGTTTTAGACGGATTTTGCAACCCGATAGATATGTTGAGTTTTGGGTTTTCACTGGGTCCAGTTTACCTTCGTATTTATCGCAGAAGATGGAAGCAAAGCAATGAAGATAAGCATTATAGCAATGAGTATGATTTGCAGTTGAAAGGTTATAAATTAGTCCCTGAGTTGGGAATTTTTTTAAAAGAAGAAGATAGAAGACACTCCGATTAATATTAGTACTGTTGCCAAAATGTTTGACATCAAACCCAAATATTTGTATCAGGTTTATCGGTTTGCTTTGAGTGATTATGATAAAGAGAAAGAAGAGAAAACCTGGAACGATAAAAAAGTAGAACGAGTCGATGAGCAAACAGGAGAGATAAAAGGTGAACGGACGGTTTATATTGCCAAAGCAGCGAATGTTGGAAAAAATATGTGCCTTGATGACAAAGAGATAAACGGCAAAAGTTTTAGTATTTTATCCAATCAAAAAACAGGAAAAATAGCTTTTATGATGGATAGCGTAAGGAGTTATGAATTAGAAAAAGGTTTTTCTTTTTTAGGAGAAAGCAGTAAAAACATCCAAACAATGAACTGCGATATGGCACCAAGTTATTTAAAATTTATTAGAGAAAACTTATCGCAATCAACCATAGTGGTAGATAAATTCCACGTTATGAAATATGTTTATGATGCAGTTCAACAAGTGCGAATGGAAATAAGAAGAAGCATTTTTGAGCAAATGCCTAAAGGCAAAAGAAGAAAACAAGACGAAGGATTATTGTCGGATTTAGAACAACTTAAAAAATCAAAAGTTCCCCTATCGAGAAGCAAAGATTTATGGAGCGAAGAACAAGACGAACTGATGCAAAACCTGTTTTTAAAATATCCAAAATTAGAACAAGCATATAAACTTGCACAAGAATTTAAAGTTTGGTACAGCAAAGACAACAGTAAAAAAGGGTACTTAAAAATCAATAAAGAACTCAATCAATGGTTAGAAAAACTCGAAACAAGTACGATAAAACAATTTGAATCCTGCTCAAAAATGATACAAAAACACGAAGAAGAAATAATGAATTATTTTAAAAATCCTCAAACTAATGCAAAAGCAGAAAGATTAAATGGAAAAATTGAACGATTTTTATCAAACAACTATGGAACAAGAGACCTCGATTTTACACTATACAGAATTAAAGGCTATTTCTCATAGCACCTCAAAAAAAGAATTAACCGTAAAGGCTGAAGAAACGATAAAAAAATTAGATTTCAAATTATTCTCGTCAATAGATTCTAGTGCGGTTTTTAATGTATTAGGAGAAATTGAACAACATAAAAAAAATTATAGAAAAGCAATTTTCAACTATATTATTGTTCTTGACATAGATAAAAAACAAAATAAATATTCTTATTTAGCGAATGATTATGCTGCAATTGGGGCAATGTTTATGGAACTTAAAGATTATAAAAATGCACGTTTACATCTTTTTAAGTCGATGGATTTGCTAAAAGATTATGATGACAAAAATGCAGAAAAACAGGTTTTAGAGGGTTTGATAGAGTCTGAATTAGCATTAACAAATAATCAAGAATATAAAAAATATTTTATTCGGTATTTATCATTAACAGATTCAATAAATTCAGGGATTGTTCAAACAAATTCTAGTTTATTAGAAGCAAAATTCCAGACCGAACTCAAAGAATCCCAAATAAAAACCCAACAACTACAAATAGAACAAGAAAAGACCAATAAATATATGGCATTTGGTGGTATTGGATTTTTGATTTTGCTTTCGGGCGGTGGTTATGTTTGGTTTAAGAATCAGCAAAAACAAAAAGAATTGCATACCCAAAATACTTTATTTGGTTTGCGACACAACATCAATTCGATGGAGTTGCAAAACTTAAACCAACAATTAAATCCTCACGAAATAAAAAATCTTTTGGCTAGTATTTCGCCCGAAATTCAGGACAAAGCACCCGAATCGTACAAAAAAATGCTCCAACTTTTCAACCTCACCAAAGCGAGTTTGAACAGCAATTCGATTACTGATAGTGTTGAAAACCAAGTGCAACAAATTGAGGGTTTCTTGTCGTTAGAAAAAAATATGCTTTTAGAACCGCTAGAATATACCATCGACAATAAAATAGAAAACCATCAAACCCAAATACCAAGATTATTGTTGAAAAATTTAGTAGAAAACGCTATAAAACACGGAATCAAAGGCCAAGAAAACGGAGGAGAAATTAAGGTAATTTTGCAAGAAAACAACGGTTTTATCAATATTGAAATAGACGACACAGGCAAAGGCAGACAGCACGCTATTTCGTTGGACAGTGGAATTGGCACATCAACCTATCAAAAATTATTTGCAACCCTCAATCCAAAGAACAAAGAAAACGCCACATTCGAAATCATTGACAAAGAGCAAGGTACTAAAGTAGAAGTGAAAATCCCAGTGGATTATAAATATTCGTAACTTTGTGAAAATTTAAAATGATGAGAAACTATCAATTTGAACCACCAAGATATACTTATTCTGATTACATAAACTGAAAAGACGATTGGGAATTGGTCAATGGTTATCTATATCATTTAAATCCTATGGCAACTACAAAATATAGTGCTTTAAGAAGTAATTTACTTTATCAAAGTGCAGTTTCGGTAGAGAAAAACACAAATACTATTTGTGAAGTATATCATAGAATTGATTGGAAAATAGATGATTATACGGTTGTTCGTCCTGATTTTATGTTTGTTTGCAATAAAGTAAAATTAGACTATTTGGATTTTCCTCCCTGTATGATTATTGAAATTCTATCGCCAATAAATATAAAAATTAGCCGAACTATTAAATTTGAATTATACAGAGAACAAGGTGTAAAATATTATTTGATGGTAGATGTTCAAAAAGAACAAATCGAAGTATATCAATTGATAGACAACTATTATAAACAAGTAGATCGTTGCAAATTCAATTTAGAAAAGAATTGCTTTGTTGAATTTAACTTTGATGAAATTTGGAAATAATAAAATTTTAACTATGCCAGAGATATGTCGATTTTTAGGAATTGTTATCAGAATGTTCTATAATGAGCATAATCCACCGCATTTTCATGTTTACTATAATGAGTTTTCTTGTGAAATTCATATAGAAACACTTGAAATCATTAAAGGAAATCTACCAAAAAAAGTTTATCAATTAGTATTGGAATGGGCAGTAGAACACAGAAATGAGTTAAAAGAAGATTGGGAATTAATGCGAATTGATAAAGCTCCTAAAAAAATAGAACCCTTAGTATAAAATAAAAATGGAAAAAATTATTGAAATTACAAAAGTAAAAACCAAATCAAATAGAATAATAGAAATAACTTTTGATGATGGATTAGTGAAAAATATTGATATGAAAACAATTATTCGTGAAGGAGTTTCAAATGAGTTAAATAATGATAAAATATTTAATTCCGTAAAAGTAGAATACGGCACGGTGGTTTGGAATAATGGTTTTGATTTATGCCCCGTTTTTTTGAGGGATTATTAAGTCAATTCAAACAATTTATTAATATATTACCATAAATTAAAATAGAAATTTCTGTATTGAAATAAAAACTTATGAACTACAATTACATCATCGTCGAGGACAATCTTGGTGCCTTGAAAAACCTCCAAACAGCATTAAAAAAACATCAAAATTTCAAAGAATTGGGTGTGGCTCATACTTTATCCAAAGGCATTTCATTAGCACTTTCTACAAAACCCCACATTATATTTCTTGATGTTGAATTGGGCAAAGAAAACGGTTTTGACCTCATCAAAGAAATTCGTCAATTCACCACCGAAATGCCATTTATTATTATGACAACTGGAGTTGATAAATATGCCAAAAAAGCCGTAAATACCGATGTTTTATATTTTTTAGAAAAACCAATCGATCCAGACGAGTTGGTTATTGCCCTAAATAAATTCGAAAAAAAATACCTCGATCTTCAAAAACACATTACGATTAAAAGTACTGTTGGTCATTTTTTTATGCAATTAGAAACTATAGAATATATACAAGCCGACATCAATTATTGCCACATTTACCGCTCGAACCAGCTGCCAATGCACGTTACCAAAACATTGAAAGAATTAGAAAAAATTCTTCCCAACCAGTTTATACGCATTCACAAAAGCTATATCGTAAACAGCCAATTTGTGCTTATGCTCAATACCACCAAGAAGAAAATAAAATTGGATAGTCAGTCAGAAGATGCAGAATTTGTAGAACTTCCAATAGGGGATTCCTATCTCGAAATGGTTAAAAATACCTTATTGACGGCGAAGATTTAACAGAATTGTATTTATATTTGTGTTTGAAAAACGATTTAGATATGCCAATAATAACCAATTTTTCCGATTTAGATTTAACCAAGCAATACACTTATTCTGATTATTTGCTATGGCAATTTTCGGAACGAGTAGAGTTGATAAGAGGTTTTATTCGCAAGATGAGTCCTGCACCCAATAGAAAGCATCAAGAAGTGTCTATGAATTTATCTTCTGAACTTGCATCTGTTTTCAAGAAAAAATCATGCAATTTGTATGCAGCTCCATTTGATGTACGACTGCCCATAAAATCTGCAAAAAACGACACAACAGTCGTACAACCTGACCTTTGCGTAATTTGCGACCCAAGTAAATTGGACAATCAAGGATGCAACGGCACCCCCGATTTGATGATAGAAATTATTTCGCCCAACAATTCCAAGCATGATATAAAAACAAAGTTTAACTTATATCAAGAAGCAGGTGTAAAAGAATATTGGATTATTGACCCAACCGAAAAAATATTGTTTGTCTATACATTAGTTGATGGCAAATTCATTGGTTTGCCACCCCAAACCGAAGGCGAAAATATTAGCAGCCCTCTTTTTCCAGAGATTTTAATTGCTCTAGATGATGTTTTTTATCAAAAAAAGTAGCTTTTCTGCAAATATTAACTAAACAGAATTAGTCGTTCACAGCCTAAAACTACTCCTACAATAAAAAGACTTACTGGTTCACCATAACACCGCCAACCGCTTGAAAAACAAGCGGTTTTTTGTTGTAAAATTGTTGAATAATTATAAAAATTTAACAATAAAAATTATGAAGAAAATCAATTTCGTTTTAGCAATGGGTATTACCCTAACATTAGCAAGCTGTGCCGAGTTGCAAAAAATGACGAGCTCAAGCAGTTCGGGAACAGAATCAGTTTATAAAATTGATGCCCCAAAATTTACAACAGTCGACAAAGTGTTGAAATTAAGCGAAGGGATGTCCTATCAAGAGGTAGTAAGCGCATTAGGCTGCGAACCCTATGACATTTATTCTTTGAACGACAAAGAAAACAAAACCGTTTTAATTTGGCATTACAAAAAAATTAAAAGAAATGAAGATCCAAATGTAATGAAGAAAAGAGAAGGAGCAACAACGGGTGGCGAAGTTATTTGTTGTGAAGAAGTGGCCTATTTAACATTTGATAACAAAAAGTTAGTTAGTTTAGTTACCGATGCGGGAAAAGGATCCAATCAAAGAGCTGACGATAACTCAACCAACGCACAGGCACCAAAAGAAGAAGAGAAAAAAGGAATTATGAAATTATTTTAAATTGAGAGTTATGAAAAAATATTTATTTCTATCGCTATTTTTTATTGTTTGTCAATTGAATTATTCACAAACAACCGTAACCCCACAAACAGGGAAAGGAAGTGTTTGGATAAAAGTTGATTGTAATGGTAACGGATTTTGTGAAAGGACAGAAATTACTTTAAATTGGGGAAAAGTGAATGAAACAAGAATATATAATTGGGCTAGCGTACAAATGGGTACAGTCGGATGTATAATTGAGTTGAAATATTACGGGGGAAATTTGCCGTGTAAAGTTTCATCAACGGGTACAAATTTATTAGTGCAACAAAGTTCTAGCAATCCTTGGAGTAAAGATGGAGTTTATGATGTGAAAACTTGGAGTTCATTAAAGTTATTAAAAAAATAGTGTTATCTTATCTAAATAAAATATAAACTAATCTTTATATTTATAAACAATGAAACAAATAATAGTATTTACAGTTTTGCTTTTGTCAACTTTTGGCTTTTCACAAACCGTATAGTTGGACGAAACATATAATAACCATAACTTCCAGTTTTTTTTAGACATTTTTTGAGTAGTTTTCAAACCCTTTCAAATAAAATTGAAGGGGTTTTTAACTATTTATCTAATACCGATTAGCAATATATAAGAGTCCAATAAATTGTACTCAATATATTGTCTATCGGCATTAACCATTGTAAAATTTTAAAATGGATTAGACCATTTTAAAATTACAATTGGTATAACTTGCAATACAAAGGTTATAACAACGATTTTTTTTGATGCAATAGACGTAGTAAATAGTATATTCGAACTTTTAAACAACTTCAAGCGCGATATTAAAACCAAGTTTGACTTATATCAAGAAGCGGGCGTAAAAGAATATTGGATCATTTACCCCACCGAAAAAACATTGTTTGTTTATACATTAATTAACGGAAAATACATTGGTTTGCCACCCCAAACCGAAGGAGAAAATAGCATTAGTCCGCTTTTTCCAGAACTTTCAATTGCTTTGGACGATGTTTTTTATCAAAAAATGTGATAATTTATCAAGGTTCTACACCGAATTGAGTGGATTTTGTAATTTGTGAAAAAAAAAATACCCACTCCGTTTTATAAAGAGCCGCTTTAAAGTATCTCGTACATTTTAGAGTAAGGAATCAGTTCTTTATTTTCGCCAAATTTAATTGATTCCTTGCCAGTATAGATAATCAATTGTTTGGCTTCTGCATTGGAGTAACTTTTATATAAGTCCATATTTTTGAACCATTTACTATTAAAATTACTCCCTGATTTGATCTCAATTAAAGTGTGATTTAATCCGTTTTCTACTATCAAATCTACTTCTACACCATTGTTGCTTCTCCAGAAATAAAAATTAGATTGGTGCAAACGATACGAATTTTCTTTGACTAGATTTAAGATACAGTAATTTTCAAAAATAGCTCCTTTTAGAGGATGATTTTCTAATTGTGTCAATTCATTTATTTTCAATAAAGTACAAAGTATCCCCGTATCTACAAAGTATAACTTGGATTTTTTTACCACTCTTTTACCAAAATTGGCATAATAAGGAGGCAATAAATAAATAATTCCAGCAATTTTTAAATATCCTATCCACGATTGAACAGTTTTCAAATCGATGCCCAACTCCATTCCAATTTTAGCAAAATTGACTTCTTGACTCGCAAAAGTGGCAATAAATGATATAAAGTTTTGAAATAAATTGATGTTCTTGATATTGATAAGTTGCCTTATATCACGTTCTATGACCGTTTGAATGTAATTGGGATAAAAAATAGCTGGATCAATATCATTGACCCAAACTTCTGGAAAACCACCATAAAAAACGTGGTGCCAAATAGAATAAAGTTCGGCATTTTTTATTTCGTTATAACTCAAAGGGTACATTTCTATATAACCCACTCTACCCGCAAGGGATTGTGTGATTTTTTCATTTAGAAGAAAATTGCTACTTCCGGTTAAGATATATTTACCTCTTTCGGTGGTGTTGTCCAGTATTTCTTGCAAATAATTAAACAAATGAGGCACTCTTTGAATTTCGTCATAAACCGCTCCATCAGTAGTATTGCTTAAAAAATCTTGAGGTTCATTAGTAGCGAATTTTTGAGTAGTAATGTTTTCAAAATTGAAATATTGATAATCCGCAAAAATAGTTTTGCAAATAGTCGTTTTACCACTTTGTCTAATACCCATTATCGCAATAGCTCTAAAGTTTTTTTGATAAATAATTATCTTTTCATTAATTTTTCTTTCCCATGCCATACAATTACATTTTAGCAAATATATACAAATATGGAATACAACTCCATATTTGTATATATTTTTAATGTTTTGGTCATTTCGTGTTCGTTTTTGGCGGTTTGGTGCAATGTGATTTTTTTGTTAGAAAATTTTGTAGGGAAGTTTGAATAAAATTGACGCATTTGATTATGAAATGAGCATGACCTAAAATTGGTCGCAAACACCAATGAAGATATGCGACTCGAGTGAAACGAACAGGCGAAGCAATTACATAACTTGTCCCGATTTGTCGGGATGACCGATAAAAAACAATAAATATCTACATATGAAAACTATTAAACAATTCAAAAAATTATTTATTCTTCCATTGCTGTTGGTGTGTGGGAGTGTTTAGTGGCAGGTTTGTACTAGAATATTGGATAATCCAACCGAAAAAATATTGTTTGTCTATACATTAGTTGAAGGCAAATTCATTGGTTTGCCACCCCAAACCGAAGGCGAAAATATTAGCAGCCCTCTTTTTCCAGAGATTTTAATTGCTCTAGATGCTATTTTTTACAAAAAAAAGTAGCTTTTCTGCAAATGTTAACTAAACAGAATACCCCGTTCACAGCCTAAAACTACTCCTACAATAAAAAGACTTACTGTTTCACCATAACGCTACCAACCGCTTGAAAAACAAGCGGTTTTTTGTTGTAAAATTGTTAAAAATTTTAACATATCTGATTATGAAAACAACTACACAAATCAAAAAAATATTTATTATTCCGTTGCTGCTTTTAGTGGGGAATATTTGTTTGGGGCAAATAACCTATTCTGGTCCTATTGGCTCAAATTCAGTTTCTTGTCCATCTGGAACAACTGGTAGTAGCTGTAGTTTAACCTTTAATCCAAAATACAAATTATACATAAGCAATAGTATATCTGGTAATACTGCAAATTTAGTTATTGAAGTTTGTACGGGATCTACATTAAGCTCAGGTACTTTTTACTTAAAAGAGGGTGATGCCTGTGGGACACAAATTGATACTTGGGCGGTTAGTGGAACTTCGGGGCCCTATTACAGAAGCATAAATCTAAGTCACACAGGAACTAAATATTATACATTAACTAACACAAATACTTCTGGTACAACTAGAGCATATTCAAATACTATTGCTATAACTGGTACTACTGTACAATACCCCGACCTAAGAAATATAAACCTTTCTGGTCCGCCACCAAGTGTAAACCAAGGACAAACAATTAGCGTTTCAAATCAAGTGCAAAATATTGGAAGTGGCAATGCAAGTTCTTCAAATATTGGATATTGGATTAGTGATAATTCAATTCTATCTGGTTCAGATAATTTAATTGGAAGTTCTAATGTGCCTTCCTTAAATGCAGGGGTAACAAGTAGTTTTATTAGTAATAACGTAACAATTCCATCTACTCTAGCACCCGGAAATTATTATTTTTTCTTTAAGTGTGATAATAGTAATTCTATAACAGAAAGCAACGAATCAAATAACACAGATTTTTTTCCATTTACTGTTTTAGCACCAACACCACCAAGTTTACAAGTAGAAAGTTGTTTTGCAACAAACTTTTCAGCTTTCAATGTTGGAGAAATAATGAATGGAAGCATTGCAGTTAGAAACACTCCAAGTTCTCAAAGTTGGACGGGTACTATAACCGTATTTATGAAACATACAATTTCTGGCACAACAACAAATTTAGTGAGCCAAAATTATACAATTCCTGGTGGAAATTCACAAACCATATCTTTTAGTAATGTTGCAATGAATTATCCAACAGGTACATATAAATTATATTGTCAATATACCAATTCTCCAAATGGTGGAATTGATTTTATTAAAAATAATAGTATTTGCTCAACAAGTGACAATACTTCAACAGGAACAATTACACCTACCAAGTTGATTACCATAACATCCTCTCCTAATTTACAATGCGGTACAGCAACTGTAAACCCAACAAACCCAATAACAGGACAATCCACTACATTTTCATTTCCTATTTCAAATACTGGAACAGCAGCCTATACAGGAACTTTAAAATTGATATGGCGAAATGCTACTGATGGTTTTACCTTGCAAACTTATACAAGTGGAATTCCAGCAGGTAATAGTTACACGTTTAATCACACCTCAAACCCTTTAAGTTCAGCGCAAGGAACTTGGTATCTAAGAATAGAAGATGCAAACAACAATGTTATTTGCACAAAAACTGTTACAGTTGTTGCAGACCCTTCCTCTTGCGTCACTTGGACAGACACTCCACCAACTGGCGACAAGTTAACCGCCGCCAATTATTTAGCCTGTAACCACATCATACAAACCAGTCAATCATCAATAGCAAATAGAGATAATGGAATAAAAAGAGAGTTAATGGCAAAAGTGACTTACAACTCGTTGTACAAAGATGTTACGATTACCAATCCACAACCCCCAGCACAATATTATCCTGTTCCTTTTACAGATATGCAAGGCACTCCAGCTTGGCTTAAAGAAGTAAAAACACTTACTTATTTACAATGGTCTGACGATATTACGCCGTTCGACAGGGATTTTATAAATTTTAGACCTGATGATCTTTTGCCAAAAAAATATGCTCTAAAAGTAATATTAGAGGCTTTTAATATTCCAAAATCTACAGCAACACCAAGCCCGTTTTCTGATGTTTCTACAAGCGAAGCTATGTATGGATATATGAAAAAAGCTCACGAATTAGGCTTAATTTCTGGAACAGTATTTAATGTTGATAGTAATGGTTTTGCAAATGTGAATATTACAAGAGAAGATTTATTTGTTGTTTTATGGAAATTATTAACAAATCCAGCTATCAATAAGCCAACAATTGCATCTTTAAACAGTTCATCTAATTATTTTGTGCCAGGCAACAACCGAATGGCAACAATGGGAAAAGTACCAGGTTTAGACCAAGCCAACTTTAATCATTATCAAAAAACATCTTTTTCTATTGCTGGTCGTGGCGTTTCTTTAGACTTTACGCATACCTATAATTCTTTCTTAACCGAATTGCCTAAAGGATTTTTTGAAGAAGACGATACGCCAACAAGTCAAAAATTCACACCTCTTGGTATTGGCTGGACACATACATACAATATTTATGCTCAAAAAGTTGCAGGTTACACTTTTGGAACCGATGTTGAACCTGATAAACTAATGGTCTATTATCCCGATGGGTCTATCAATACTTTCAACTATGCAACAGGTGATGCGGACGGTGTTGGTATTTATGATGTAATGACTAAAACCGCTATTTCTGGTGGAGAACGCATTACCATTACCACCAAAGGTCAAATAAAATATGTATTAGAAAATTTTAACAACGGAAAGTTTTATTTCATCAAGTCGATCAAAGACCGAAACAATAACGGGGTTGACTGTACTTGGTCTAGTTATTTGACCAATGTTTACCGTCTTTCAAAAGTGCAAGAAAATAGTAATGGCACTCTCGGAAGGTATTTAACATTCAATTATAATACGCTTTCGCCCTATATTACAAGTGTGGTAGATAATTCGATAAACCGAACTATTTATTTTCAAGTGGATGCTTTAAGAAAAAACTTGTCTTGGTTTAAAGATGCCAAAAACCAACAAACGTTCTATTCTTACGACACTTCGGGTAGTCTTTTGGGTACTAATTTATTAACCCAAATCCAGTTACCAAAAGGAAATAAAATCACCAATACCTACGTTCAAAATAAACTAAAACAAAGTCAAACATTTAGTGATGCCAATGTTGCCACAAGTACAACAGCCGTAGACTGGATACCTGAATATGCAGCAGGGCAACAATACAACAGCAAAGCAACTGTAACTGATTCGCAAAACAGACAAACCAAATACACGCACAATACTTTAGGCAATCCTACTAAAATTGAAAGTCCAACAGGAACATCAACCTTTAATAGTTATGATGCTGGAAATAATGCCAATTTGCCCACTTCGCTCACCATAAACGGACAACAAAGCAGCATAAGCTATGATACAAAAGGAAATATTTTGAATGTTTCTAAAAACGGAATTACCAACACATTTACCTACACTACGCTGAATGATGTAAATACACATACAGACGGAAGAGGGTTTACCACCACTTATTCTTATGATGGTGTGGGGAATTTAGCAAGCGTGCAAAGACCAACTGGTTATGGCTCAACCACTATTGCAAGAAATAGTTTTGGGCAAGTACAATCGGTTACTAATCCGTCTGGAATAAGTACTACTTTTGGTTACAACACCAATGGCTTAAC
>Ga0316612_1000022_pt1 | contig 59814 bp, 46 predicted proteins | sample MIS2016226_MG_FD_207676 | JGI IMG/M metagenome (GOLD analysis project Ga0316612, IMG submission 207676) | Microbial mat bacterial communities from Middle Island sinkhole, Lake Huron, Michigan, United States - MIS.2016.226 | ecosystem: Environmental > Aquatic > Freshwater > Lake > Sediment... | reverse complement strand
ACGTCGTTTTCCAATTTGACAAAGCTACGGGCTACAATGCGACAACCAGCGCTACAGGCAAATTGATCTTTCTTCTCAAAGACACAACAGCGGCCACGGCCAGCCGCTACTTTTATCTCTACTTTGACAAAGTTGGCAGCGGAACTTTCACAGCCCCAACTTTCCCGACCCAAGTCAGTGTAACGACGGTAGCCTCAGGACAGCCAACCACCTCCATTGCTCCTATAACCTTAGATCAAGATGCTTTTCGCATTCAAACGCAGAATGCTACCTACTACTATCACAAAACAGGAGCAGGTTTCAGTAATTTATTAGACAATGATAATAAAGACTGGATTCGCTATAGTACCGCTGAGGGAAACGATGGTGCATATCGAGGGGTTCCCAATATGGGCGAATGGGCCCACCCAGGCTACCAGGATAATATCCCCGCATCAGGAAAGAAAGGCTCCACAAGTACAGCTGTGGTAGGAAGTTATCCTCTTAAAGCCTCTATTTCCTCCGAAACAAACGATAAAACCGCTACGGGGTATGCGGGAATTTGGGAATTTTACCCTACCTACGCCAAAATGACTTTGACTAAATCTGGCGCAACATCCTATTGGTTTCTCTACGAAGGGCAGCCAGGAGGGGGACTTGATGTGAGTGGCGCTACTACCTTCTTAGATTATTATATGACTCCTGCTGGCACTAAGTTGAATGCCTCCAATGGTAATGGGTGGCGGGAGCCGAATGGTCTTCAACCGCAGTGGGTCTATTTTGGCGATAAGCCAGCAACTGGGAGTGGACTCAACCGCGTCTTCTTCCTTGCCCATCATGAAGATGATAATATCGTAGATGGCTACTACAGTGCTGGTTCCAGTGCGACTGATTCAACCAAAGGAATGGCTATTTTTGGCTTTGGGCGCTATGGTGGCTCTGATGCGACGCACTATATGCCATCAACCCTTAACAACCAGCATTTTACCCTGGGCTTTGCGGAAACAACCGATTTTGCCACTGCTAAAAAGATTATTGAAGGTAATTATCGAGATCTTAAAATCACCGTTGATCCGCCAGCCCAGCTTCCCTTCACCACTTCCCCGACCATCAGTAGCTCAGGCTACGCTCTTGGCAGCCCGACGGTCTTCACGGCCACGGTCAATTCGGCAGGCGTAGTCTATACTTGGGATTTTGGGGATGGTGCGACGGGGATAACAGGAGCCGTTGTCCCGCATACTTACGCTTCTGGTGGGGCATATAACGTTAGTGTTACAGCAAGCAATAGCGCAAGCACGCAGACCAATACTGCCAGTGTTACGATTGTTGAACCCATTGCGGGCCTCAGCGCGGCCAATAGCAGCCCCGTTCTCTTGGGGAGCAACACCGCTTTCTCAGCTACAGTCACTGGCGGAGATAGCCCAACCTATGTTTGGGATTTTGGCGATGGATCGGCAACCAAAACTGGGCAAAATGTCTCGTATAAATATTTAGGTTCTGGCACATTCACGGCCAAAGTTACGGCCAGCAATGCAGGAAACTCGCTGACCGCTCAGACAACCGTTGTGGTCAATAAAGCCATTGCTGGTTTAACCGCGACTAACAGTGGGCAAACTGTCTTAAACAAAACAATTTATCTGACAGCAACGGTTAGTAGTGGGGATAATGTTGTTTATACTTGGGATTTTGGCGATGGGAGCGCAACTGGCGCGGGCCAGAATGTTACCCATAAGTATACTGCGGCAGGCAATTTTACGGCCAAAGTCACGGCCCAAAACGGCGGGGGAAGCCCCGTCACCGCTCAAACCTCGGTGATTGTCAATAATCCAATCACGGGCCTGGTGGCTACCACAAGTGGCGCAAGTGTCCCAGGGAATACGGTCTTCTTCTCAGCGACTCTCACGACGGGCGAGAATGTTACCTACCTTTGGGATTTCGGCGATGGGAGTGCAACGGTTGCGGGACAAAATGTTACCCACAAGTATGCTGTAGCAGGCAATTTTACGGCCAAAGTTACGGCCCAGAATGGAGGCAGCCCTAGCAGCGCTGAAACAAGCCTTACGATCAATGCGCCAATTGCAGATTTAGCGGCAACGAACAATGGGCCAACCACATTAGGCAACCCAACCTCCTTTAATGCCTCCATTACGGCGGGTGATAAGGTTACCTACCTTTGGGATTTTGGTGATGGGACAGAACCCGTCGCGGGTCAGAGCGTTACGCATCAGTATGCTGCGGCAGGCAATTTTACGGCCAAGGTCACGGCCCGCAATGGCGGAGCCCCTTTGACCGCAAACACCAACGTTGTGATCACCGCGCCTCCCGTTCCTCCTTCCCCAACTTCTACGCCCACTCCTGGGGGAAGGACTTCCCCTTCTGCGGCTACGCCTTCCCCCGCTTCAACGAGTAATTCTTCTCTTTCTCCCTCGCTAACCCCTTCTTCAGGAGCAACGAGTGTTTCGAATCCTTCCGCGCCCAGCGGGACCTCTGCCATAGCTACGTTGACCGTAAAACCGACAATGACGAACACGCCGCGCCCAACCCGGACCAAGACTCCCACGCCAGGTAATATAAAAACTGCTTCAGCAACCCCCACAGCAACACTTAATAAGTCTGAGAGAACCGCAACGGCTGGCGGAGCAACTCTTACGCGCACCCGCACCCCAAACCCAAGTGCTTCGCCTCTGTCCACTTGGTCACCAATGGTTTCCCCTACCTCAACATCTTTATCTTTGCCAGCCCCTATGGTGCTGAATGTTGATCTTGTTGAGGGTTGGAATGATCAAGCCCTAAGTCTTACCATCTTTGGCAAAAACTTCGTTGCGAAGCCAACCGTTGCCCTAAATAATAGCTTGCTCACCGACCTCTCCTTCCTTAGTTCAACCCAATTGCGCGTCACCATTCCCGCAGGCTGGTCGCCTGGAGTCTATGACCTGGTGGTTACGAACCCCGATGGCGCAGTTGGCATCCTCCCCGCCGCTTTCACAGTGCAGACCAAAGACCTCTTCCTCATCAAAATTAGTCCTGAGCAAGGCAGATCTGATAGAGCAAACGAAATTAGTATCAACGGTCTAAATTTTGCGGCTGGAGCTATCGCCCAGCTTGACACCACCGTCCTGACAACCACCTGGATAACCACAACGCAAATCCGGGTGCTTATTCCGGCGGGTACTTTTGCCCTTGGTTCCCACGACTTGACCGTCTTCAACCCTGACGGGCAAAGTGCATTTCTGCCGCAAGCCTACCGTGTCTTAAAGCCTACCAGCGATCTGCTGTTCGCAACCAATAGCGACCTTTGGAGCGAGCCACCGACCCTGCGAGCGCAAAGCAAAGCGAAGCTTGGGCTACGGGTTTGTCGCCAAAATGGGCAACTCAGTTTCAGTGAGGTCGAAGTTGCGTTCTACCTTGGCGACCCAGACCAAGGGGGCCAATACCTTGGCGATGGCTTGATTCCGTCTCTTGCGCCCAATAGTTGCGAAAATACTTTGCCCATCCAATGGACACCCCCGAAGGCTGGCAACTATCCCCTTTATGCGGTTCTTGACCCCGACAACACTTTTGGGGATGCCAGCGCCACTGATAACACGGTTAGTCAAAACCTGACAATTCTGCCAGCTGTTATTGACCAAACACCGCCTCACGTAGATAGTTTCAAAATCAACGGTGGAGCAGCTGCAACCACGAGCCAGAATGTTACGCTCAATGTTACAGCTTCTGATGATGATGGCCAAAGTGCCAAGTCCGTTATCTTCATTGAATTTGAATATAACCAGAGTCTCAATCAATGGGTTTCTACTCAAAAATCGCCTTGGCTTGATTATGCCACCACGCAAAATGGGGTTGCCTGGAAACTATTGCCTTCGTCTGGTGTAAAATATCTCCAGGCTTGGGCCGCCGATGCGGTGGGGAACATTTCGCTTGTTTCCCAAGAGGCTTTCATCAATTTCGTGCAGCCCAAAGATGCGGTAGAGCATGGTCAAGCACGAGTCTATCGTTACAATTTGCAGGCGGGGCAGCGTTTCAAAGCCCAGTTGCGCCCCCTAAACGGTGATCCCGATCTCTACCTTTGGCCGCCAGACTTTGCCGCCAGCTTACCACCTTGGTATAGCAATTTGCGAGAAAGCACCGATGCCGTAGATTTCATTGCGCCATTTGATGGAATTTATCAATTGGAAATCTACGGTTATACTGATGCCAGCTATCAAATCGAAATAAATCCAGGCGCAACCTTGAGTGAGGCAACTTTGGGCGGGATTGATTCAACCAAACCGCTTCGCTCCCAGTCCAATTTAGCCATTGGCAGCGAGCCAAATGAGAACCAAAAACTGCCTGCTGTGCCAGCGGCTCTTGCGCCCGCCGACCCCGCACAACTCGAAACTGCCACGCCTGTGCCGACAAACACGCCTGTGCTGACGGCGACGGAGCAACCCACAGCGCTTCCTGCCTCAAGCCCGCAGCAAGTTTTCTTGCCCCTGATCATGCGTTAGAATGAGCTTTTAACGGGTTTCGAGACTAAAAAAGAGGGAAGATAGCTCTAAAAGCTATTTTTCCTCTTTTTGTGTAAGAATGATCTAAAAGCATCATTTATTTCTTTTCGCTAATCCCTTTCTCTTTTATCGCTATTTGCCAAAACAGAGCAACTAAAAGATAGTAGAGAAGCAACATCCAAAGAGGAAAAGGAGGGATTTTGATGGCGGCCCAGGGAATTGCGGCCAAAATTCGGGCCCCTTCAGTCAGCCAGGCCAGCGGGAGATATGCGCCTAAACCTACGATTTGCCCAAAAGGTAGATAGATCAGCCCAGCGAGCAAAGCCAGTGTTCCAAGCGCCATCGCGTGAGGTACGACAGGCACAAGCAAAACATTTGCCAAAGGCGCGATGATTGAGAGGTTGCCAAAGTTGTAAAGAATAAGCGGGAGAGCAAGAATCTGGGCGGCTAAAGTTGCTGCAAGAGCTTCGGTGACCCAGCCCAATGCTGCCCAGCGAAACGGTGCAAAAAGCTCTAACCATTTCGTAATGGGCGTTGCGAAAGCGAAAAGACTCGCAGTTGCAAAGACTGATAATTGAAAACCCAAATCCCAAAGAGTTTGAGGGTCAAAAACCGTTAAGAAGAAACAAGCACCTAGTAAGAGGGTCCAAGTCTCACTACGGCGCTCAGTTGCCGTCGCCAGAACCGCTAGGCTTGCCATCACCGCAGCCCGCACAACTGTTGCTGTCGCGCCCACAAACAAAGTGTAAAGCCAAAGCGCAGCCAAAGAGGCCCAAAAAGTAAGATTCTTTCCAATTTGTAATTGGGCCGCGCTTCGCGCTAAGAGAAGCGCGACAATTGAGAGATTCCAGCCTGAAATGACTAAAATATGCGAGGTTCCCGTGACGGAGAATGCTTCATAAACTTCGTCAGGGATAGAGGCTTGTAGACCAAGGAGGATTCCAATTGCTAAAGAGGCTTGTGGTTCAGGTAATAGCCGCAGCAAAATCGCTTTGCAATAGTCGCGCAGCGCTAAGAGACGCAACAAAAGTGAATTACCAACATTACCTGGGAGAAGCTCTATTTGTGGCTCATTCACCAGCGCAAAAATCCCTTTGCGTTTCAGGTAGAGTCGATAATCAAACATTCCAGGTTCTTGCAACATTTGCCAAACCAGCAAGAGGCGATTTTGATCTTTTTGAGGCCGCTCTATCGTTTTGGGTAAATTTATTTGACCTGTTATCAGTAATTTTTGACCATATTGATAGGCAGGATAAGGCGGCAAATTGATGAGCAACAAGCCTTCAACCGCTGTTGTCGCTGCGCCCAGCGTTGCCTTTTGCGTTGCCAAAATGACCTGCTGCCCTTCCTCATTACGTTTCGGGTCAGCGTTCACAAAGCCTTGAATCTCGACCTCACCTTGTTCGGCCAAGCGCCAAACACTCCGCGAGGTTATAGGAATTTGGGCTATTTGATAGCGCAAGCCCCCCAAACCCGCAAAAAGCACCATTAAACTTACCAGACGAAAAAAGTTAAGCTTTCTTGCGATAATGCTGCTGCTCAAGCCACCGACAATGAGCGTAATAAGAAGCGGAAGGGGAAGTAAAAGTAAATCTGTAACGACGATTCCCAGCATCCAGGCCAGCGAAAGCGCAGCAAAGAGCATGGCCCTCTCTCAAATTCTAATCTTCAGGTAATGTTTTTAGATAGGCTGTAAGAGCCTCTTGCCAAGGCCGCAATTGCAAACCTAACGCCGCGCCAGCGATGTTGGCCAAGGGCGAATAGGGCGGGGGCGTACTATCCCGCTTGTAATCCGCCAGCGAGATTGGCTTGATTGGGGTATTTTCAAAACCCGCTTGCCTCAAAATCTCTTTTGCAAACGCATATCTTGAACAAAAACCTTCATTTACCAGGTGATATGTGCCATAAAAAGGCTTTTCAATCAATTGAGCAAGCGCATTAGAAACATCAGAAGTATATGTCGGGTTGCCGATCTCATCATTTACCATTTGTAAACCTTTTCCAGGTTGCTCTTTGGCCAGGCGCAAAACTGTCCGAACAAAGTTCCGTTCGCCCCCAAAAAGCCAAGCCAAGCGCACGATGTAAAACTTGTGCAATAGCTCACGGATAATTTGCTCACCAACCCATTTCGACCAACCATAAGGATTTATTGGCCCTGTTTGATCGTATTCAGTGTAGGCTTTTGAGGTTTTGCCTGCGAAAACTTCATTTGTACTAATATAAAGCAGCTTCGCGTCAAGTTGCTGACATGCCAAAGCTACATATTTCGTGCCCAAACCATTTATTCGGTAAGCCAATTCGGGTTCACGCGCACAACCATCAACATTTGTATAAGCTGCGGGATGGATAACGCATTCAGCGTTGGTGGCAACGATTTGAGCCACAGCAGCAGGACTGTCTAATTCAAAAGTGGCTTGCGTAAGCGGAATAAGCTCGTGAGCGGGCGCGAGTCGAGCGCAAAGGGCTTGGCCCAGTTGGCCGTCAGCACCCGTAATTGCAATTCGCATTGAATAATCCTTTGTTTTGGTTGCAAATAAGTCGTAAGGCTTGTTAAAAGTTATTGATCTATCAGATTTTCGCCATAAGTTTTCTAGGGCCCTATTGTGCAAGATGCTGCTCAGTTTGTCAATTTTTGCGGCTCTTCTTGACACGCTTCTGCTTCTCAGGTATACTTAGTGTGTAATTCACAATAAGTCAAAAGGAAACCTTTTGCTATGGAAAACCCCCCAGAAAATGCTACCAATTATGATCCCTCGCGCTACGAGCGGCCATCCGTAACGGTTGACGTGGTTATCTTCACGCTTCAGCAGCGCGAATTGCACGTTTTGTTGGTACAACGCAGTAGATGGCCCTTTGAAGGCTTTTGGGCCTTGCCTGGCGGCTTTATCAATATGGATGAATCACTGGAGGAATCAGCCCGCCGCGAATTAGAAGAAGAAACGGGCGTGCAAAACGTCTATTTGGAGCAACTTTATACCTTTGGCAACCCAGGCCGTGACCCGCGAATGCGCGTGATTAGCATTGTCTATTTTGCTTTAGTGCAAGCAGACAAACAGATCTTGCGCTCAAGCGATGAAACGCCAAATGTTTGTTGGTTTCCAATCCGTGATCTACCCGTTAAACTCGCTTTTGATCACGAACAAATCTTGGATTACGCGGTTTCACGACTCAGTTCTAAGCTCGAATATACCACTTTGGCGTTTCAATTGCTCCCTGAAGTCTTTAGTATCTTAGAATTGAAAGATATTTATGAGCAGATTCTAGCTGAAAAGCTGGATAAAGGCAATTTTTATCGCAAGATCAAAGAGACGGGGATTCTGGAGGATACGGGGCAGGTGCGCGAAGGCCGTGGGCGGCCAACGCGGCTATGGCGATTTCGGGGCAGCCACCCAGAGAAGCAATTTGTCTTTCGTTGGCGCGAGGATAAGGTAGACAAAAGTGATCGGCAAGCAAGAGATGCTGAAAGTCAGGAATAATCAATGTTAAACATTCTTATTGCCCAAATGCGCCCTAAAAAGGGAGCTTATCACGCTAACCTTGCGCGAGTCGGCGAAGTTTTCGCACAAATTTCCTCCCTCACGCCGCGCCCAGATGTTGTAATCTTCCCAGAAACCTTCTTGAGCGGCTATTTTCTGGAAGGTGGAGTCCGCGAAATAGCGAAATCGGCGGGCGAAGTCTTTACTGATCTCAATGCAATCTATCAAAATGTGGGTGGTAAAGATGCGCCACCCTTAGATATAGGGATCGGTTTTTACGAGAAATTCCGAGATCACTATTACAACAGTGCTTTGTATGCTACTTTGCAACAAGAAATCAAGCATGTTCATCGCAAAGTCTTTCTTCCGACCTATGGAGTCTTTGATGAACAACGATTTGTAGCATCTGGACAGCAGATTGCAGCTTTTAACACGACTTATGGTCGGGCAGCGTTACTGGTTTGCGAGGATGCTTGGCACAGTATTAGTGGGATGGTTGCGGCCTTGGATGGGGCCCAAATTGTGTATATTCTCAGTGCTTCGCCCGCCAGGGGCACGGCGGGGGCGCGACCCAGCAATTTGGAGCATTGGGAAGACCTCGCCCACCGCATCGCCGATGAGCATGGCGTTTTCGTGGTTGTGGCGCAGTTGGTCGGCTCTGAAGGGGGCAAAATCTTTCCTGGTGGTTCGCTTTTGTTGGGGCCGCGTGGCGATCTGCTCCTTTCTGGGCCTCTTTGGGAAGATACTCTCATCACTGCGACAATTGATTTGGATGATATCCCTTTAGCTCGTGCTGATGAGCCTTTGCTTGCTGATTTAGAGACCATGCTTCCTCATTTGCAAAGTGAGCTTAGGCGAATTGCTCAAAGAAAACCTGCATTTGTGCAATGGGATGAAGGAAAAAGAAATTTACCTTCGCCTCTAAAACCTCAAGATTCGGTAATTCCTCAACAAAAATCGCTTCCCGTCTTTAGTGCGCCTCGTTTTGATCCGAATTCCCTTGTGCCGCTGCAACTTAATGTTGAGTTGACCAAACGTTGGCTGCTTGAATTTCTGCGCGACGAAGTCACTCGCCGCCGAGGGTTCAAAGATGTTGTCTTAGCCTTATCAGGTGGCGTTGATTCGGCTCTAGTGGCCTTTCTCTGTGCCGAAGCCTTTGGCCCAGAGCATGTTTTAGCGATTCGGATGCCATATCGTACGAGCAGCAGTGAAAGTTTAGATCATGCTCAACTTTGTATTGATCAACTTGGCATTCAAGCTATCACTGTAGAGATTAGTCAGGCTGTAGATGCTTATGCCAGTCTTGATGCTGAAATGGATGGGCGGCGCAAAGGCAACATTATGGCTCGAATGCGGATGATTGTTCTCTTTGATCATTCGCAAAAATTGGGCAGTTTGCCGATTGGAACGGGGAATAAGACGGAGCGGCTCTTTGGCTACTACACTTGGCACGCCGACGATTCGCCGCCTGTCAATCCTTTGGGTGACCTTTTCAAAACACAAGTTTGGCAATTGGCGCGACATGTTGGCGTGCCCGCCGTGATTGTTGAAAAGCCTGCCAGTGCTGATTTAATCGTCGGCCAGACCGATGAAAGCGATTTTGGCATAAGTTATCCCCAAGCAGATCGGATTCTATCCTTTCTGCTCCAGGGCTATAGTGCTGAAAAACTAGCGCAATTAGGTTTTTCACCAACCGATGTTGCGCTAGTTAAACGTCGCCTCGATAGTACTCACTGGAAACGCCATTTGCCAAGTAGCGCGATGTTGAGTTCTACAGCGATTGGCGAATATTATCTGCGTCCACTAGACTATTAAGGCTTTTTGAGATCTTCAAGCGTTTCTGGAAAGAAGACCAAAAACAAGAGAATATCTATTGCTGAAGCAAGTGTGACTTTAAAGATAAGATCGCGGCAGCTATCAATAAAGATATAGCTGAAAAGGCCTAATACGCTTATGGCAGAGAGGAAAAGTGCTAAAATGCCAAACTTAGCTCTTTGAATTAGATTAAGGAAGTTGGATAGCCAGGATTTAATTTTTGTTACGAATCCCTGAATATGAAGAGGGCTTTTTATCTTTGATATTAGCCATGATAGAGGGCTTTTTATCTTTGATATTAGCCATTGTATTAGCCTTGATATTGGCCATATTACTAAAATCCCAATCCAACTAATACCAATTCCAGCAACAATGTTAATTGGGTTAAACATCGGTGGCTTGAAGGAATTATGACCTTCGCTCATCTGCCAGCTAATACAGACAACCGCAATTAAGATTCCTGCCCAAAAGCCTACTCTTGCCGATTCTTCTCTTGCTGACCATTTTTGTTTCTCTTCTTTCACAAAGTCTTTAATTTCGTTAGCAAAAGAAAGTAATCGCAGGAATATGAGAGGAACGACTAGCCAATAGACCACAAAACTTACTGCTTGCATTTTATCCTCACTTAGATAGTAGATTCACAACTTCCTCTCATTATTGTAACATATTTTAGGCGTTTTCCTAGCGACCTTTGCGGTTTCAGAAACCGCAGAGGTCGTTTAAGGTTTGGAACGCGCTTCAGTTCCTTCGAGGGGCTGTGGGGACATATTGCCATCTTGACAAAAAGCCCAGGTTGTGGTATAGTGTCATTTCAACACCACCAGAAAATTGAGCGCCAGATCCTTTTTCTCCAGCACCTGGCTTTCAATGGGGTTGAAGTTGTAATTAGGCTAATTTAGGATTTTGATAGGTAAATCACTATGAATCAGAATGGAAAAACCGAAAATTCAGCGACTTGGCAAGCTGAATTAGCAGAACTCAAGCGCGAACGCAATGCAGTTATTCTCGCTCATAACTATCAATATGCTGAAATTCAGGATATAGCGGATTTTGTTGGTGATTCTTTAGGTTTAGCCCAAGCTGCGGCTCGCACCACCGCCGATGTTATCCTTTTCTGTGGCGTGCATTTTATGGCGGAAACTGCTGCCATCCTTTGCCCCAACAAAACCGTTTTGATTCCTGATTTGGAAGCGGGCTGTTCGCTTGCCGATTCGATCAATGTCACTCAATTACGAGAATGGAAAGCGCAACATCCGCAAGCTGTTGTTGTTTCGTATATCAATACCACAGCCGAAATCAAGGCTGAAAGTGATTATTGCTGTACATCGGGGAATGCCGTTAAAGTTATCGAGGCTATTCCCACAGATCGTGAGATTCTCTTTCTTCCTGACTTCTTTTTGGGCCACTATTTGCTGAAAACAACGAAACGCCCAATGCACATTTGGGTTGGTGAATGCCATGTTCACGCGGCGGTCAAGCCAGAAAAAGTGGCCGCAATGCGGGCTGCTTATCCTCAAGCAGAATTTCTCATTCACCCTGAATGTGGTTGCGTAACTTCGTGCATGGAAGCTCTTGCAAGTGGGGATATTGATGCTCAAGGGACATACATTCTTTCTACTGAGGGAATGTTACGCCACACACAACAAAGTCAAGCGCAAGAGTTTGTTGTCGCAACAGAGACGGGAGTCTTGCATCGAATGAATAAAGCAAGCCCTAAAAAGAAGTTTTATCCGATTGATGAGACAATGACCTGTCGTTATATGAAAATGATCACGCCAGAGAAAGTTGTTCATTCTCTCCGCGAAATGGTCTATCCTGTAACTGTTTCAGAGCCTCTCGCTTCGCAAGGGCGCAAAGCCATTGAGCGAATGTTAGCCATAGGATAGTAAAGTTATGAAGACCTATTCTTCGTCATTCAAAAATTGCTGTTCGGCGCTTACGGATGTCCCGCGCTATCTGCTGACCCCTGATAGCTGGCAGCAACCTATTCGGCACGAAACAGAAATTTTGGTCGTTGGGGGGGGCGCGGCGGGCTTGATGGCCGCTTTGCAGGCTGCTGACCACGCGGCGGTTACGCTGCTTTCCCGCGACCCAATTCTGGAGAGCAACTCGGCGCAGGCGCAGGGAGGCATTGCGGCGGCCTTGGCCGTGACCGATTCGCCCGCGTTTCACATCGAAGATACGCTCATTGCGGGCGCAGGTTTGTCCGATAAGGAAGCGGTTAAGACATTGACGCTGGATGCCCCAATGTTAATGCGTAAAATGACTGATTTTGGGGTTCCTTTTGAGCGTAAGGATGACCAATTAGTCTTTGGGCTGGAGGGTGGGCATTCTCAACGCCGAATCTTGCACGTTGGGGATTCAACAGGCTTGGCCTTAACAAGCACGCTGGCCAAATGTGCCCGCCGTTGCCCTGGCATTCAGATTTTGGAAGGTTTCCAGGTTATTGACCTGCTCGGTGAAGAAGGTCAGTGTAAAGGGATTTTGGCCCTCGACACAGCAGGAAGGCTTCACTTTTTCGTAGCTCAAGCGACTATTTTGACCATGGGCGGAGCGGGAGCCTTGTATGGCTTGACAAGTAATCAGGCGAGTGCGCTGGGCGAAGGCATTGCAATCGCTTATCGGGCGGGAGCCGAAATTTGCGATATGGAATTTGTGCAATTTCACCCGACGGTTTTTCGCACTCACGATGGGCAAGGTTTTCTCATCAGCGAAGCGACTCGCGGCGAAGGGGGAAAACTCCTTACACCAAGTGGGCAACGCTTTATGCCAGCCTACGATTTGCGGGCCGAGCTTGCGCCCCGTGATATTGTGACTCGCGGAATTTTTGCTGCCATGCAATGTGAGAACTCTGACTACGTTTTGCTCGATTTAACGCATCTTTCAGCAGCTTATCTTGAAAGACGTTTCCCAACGATTACGAAACGCTGTCGAGAAGAAGGAATTGACCCTGCGACCACACCGATTCCCATTGCGCCTGCTGCTCATTATTTGATGGGCGGCATTCGGACAGACTTAAATGGCGCAACTAATATCGCAGGTTTGTACGCTGCTGGCGAATGTGCTTGCACAGGTGTTCACGGCGCGAATCGGTTGGCGAGTAATTCGCTCTTAGAATGTCTAGTTTTTGGGCGTAGAGCAGGTTTGGCTGCTGTTAAGCAACAAAATAGTCTTCTTGCTACTCAAAAACAACCTAAGTCTTCAAAAATGACATCTCAAGCGAATAATACCCATTGGTCAACGCCAAAAACGACTTGGCGCAATGATCTTGCCAAGATAATGGTTAATGCGGCTGGGCCTTTACGATCTGCCACAAAATTGACCAAGGCCCTTCAAAGCCTTGCTGTTTTTCCTTCCCAACTGGATGAACCTGATTCTGATGCGCTCACGGCGGCTAATGCGGCTTTGACGGCGCGGCTAATCGCCTCTTCGGCGCTGGCGCGGGAAGAAAGTCGTGGAGCCCACTATCGTACTGATTTTCCCCATAGCGAAGCGGTGTGGCATGTTCATTTGGTTTTAACGCGGGGGCAAAAGCCTTCAAAAGTTGATGCGGTGGCTGATCTTAGTTCTCAATTTGATAATGTTAATGAGGAGGAATGGTATGCACTTGCCTCAGCAGGTTATTAGCGAAATCGTTGAAAATGCGCTTAAAGAGGACATTCGCCAGGGAGACCTTACAACGTTGACCGTTATCGCGCCTGAAGCGCAAGCGAAGGCCTATTTGGGAATGCGGGAAGCGGGTGTGGTTGCTGGTCTCCCTATCGTTCAAGCAGTTTTTGCAGCCTTAGATGCAACCATTGTCGTTAAGTTTTTGGTAAATGAAGGTGCGAAAGTTGCTGCGGGTACAAAAATTACTGAAATAGCAGGAAATGCTCGCGGAATTTTGACAGGTGAACGAGTAGCTCTCAATTTTCTCCAGCGATTAAGTGGGATTGCAACGCTCACTTCGCGCTATATTGAGGTTTTAGCAGGTTTAGCGACTCAGATTATTGATACCAGAAAGACGACTCCTGGCTTGCGGATGTTTGAAAAGTATGCTGTGCGTGTCGGGGGAGGCCTAAATCATCGGTTTGGGCTATATGATGGCGTAATGCTCAAAGATAATCATTTGGCAATCTTAGCGGCCCAGGGACTTGACCTTCAGGCAGCAATAGCGCAAGTTAGGTCTAAAGTCGGCCCAATGGTGAAAATCGAGGTTGAGGCGGAGACGGTGGCTGAGGCACAATTAGCGGCAGATGCGGGTGCTGATCTAGTTTTGTTAGACAATATGTCCCCCGAAAAGCTCCGTGAAGCAGTGAATCTGATCAAAGGCGCAGTTAAATTAGAGGCTTCGGGAGGGATAAATCTGGAAACTGTACGGGCTGTGGCTGAAACAGGTGTGAATTACATCTCTGTAGGGGCTTTAACCCATTCAGCACGAGCGTTGGATATAGGTTTGGATTTTTGCTAGATTTTGGCTTCTTCCCAAACCTTGAAAGCAGACCTGTCAAAGTAATTTTGGCAGGTTTGCTTATTTTTCAGGATAAAAAGCATCATTCATGATTTGTTCAAAAGCGAAAGGGCAAGTTTGGGGAAAAGCATCCTCATCAAAACCAGTTTCTTCGGCAGCCTTGCGAATTGCGCTATCATACGCATTGCTTAGAAACTCTGCTAAACTAGAGCGCAAGCCAGGACTATCTTTCAAAACCTCAAAAACTTGCTTTCTTTGTTCTTTCAATGTTCGCTGCCAACTTTTTGAGCGTTTTTCTGGCTGAAATTGCCATTTAAGTAAATGCGCTAACAAGACCGCCAACCGATTTTTTAACTCGCGCTTTTCGCTCCGCCCCATAGACTCTAACTCCTCAGCAATATTTACCGTATCTATTTCGCTCAAGCGCCCTTCGCGCAATAACTGAGCATTATAGATTAGCCAAGTGTAAAAATCGTTTTCGTAGTCAACTTTCATTGTTTGCATAGTGATCTCACAGCTTTTAATCTTTTTCAGGATAAAAAGCATCATTCATAATTTGTTCAAAAGCGAAAGGGCAATTTTCAGGAAATGTTTTGTATTGGATACCAGTTTCACGTTCCGCCAATAAGGTTGCAGCCTCGTATGCTTCGAGCAAGATCTCGCTGATTTTGCTTTTCAAACTAGGATTTTCCTTGAGCAATTGGAGAATTTCACGTCTTTGTTCCATACAGGTTAATTCCCAACTGCGGGAACGCTTATCGGGCTGAAATTGCCATTTAAGTAAATGCGCTAACAAGACCGCCAACCGATTTTTTAACTCGCGCTTTTCGCTCCTTCCCAGAGCCTCTAACTCCTCAGCAATGTTTACGGTATCTATTTCGCTCAAGCGCCCTTCGCGCAATAACTGAGCATTATAGATTAGCCAAGTGTAAAAGTCGTTTTCGTAGGATATTTCGTTTGAATTCATAGGATTCTTGTGATTTTCAATAGTTTGCTGATCTGACAGATTTGGCCAATCTGCCAGATCAGGCTTCGGCAAGAATGCTTAAAAAGCTACCCCGCGCTGGGCTTCAACCCAATGCACAAGTCGCTCGATGCCGTCAGAAAGGGCTACTTGGGGTTCCCAGCCAAGTTCACGCTTCGCTTTGTGAATTGCACTAATGTAGACAGGCTGGTCGCCTGGTCGCCAATCCTTATAATTGATCTCGATTTTGTGCCCGACCAATCGCTCCAAAAGAGGCCCAAATTCAGCCCAAATCGCCAAGGTGTTGGTTGGGCCACCACCGATATTGTAGATTTTGCCTTGCGCTGAAGTAATTTTTTCTAAGGCTGTAAGATAGACTGCAACCAGATCATCAACGTAGAGCATATCACGGACCTGCTTCCCATCGCCGTAAATGGTAATTGGCCGCCCCAAAACGGCAGCAATCACAAAATGCGCGGCCCAACCTTGATCTTCTACGCCAAATTGACGCGGGCCATAGATGCAACTTTGCCGAAAAACAACTGTCCGCAGGCCATAAATCCGCGCATAATCGCGGACATATTGGTCAGCAGCACCTTTAGAACAGCCATAAGGCGAATGAAAATCCAAATTTTGAGTTTCAGGGATGCCTTCTGGCAGATCACGATAGTTATAGCGAGAGGCTTGCTCTTCAGTAGCAATTTCCTCCATCCCACCATAGACTTTGTTGGTGGAAGCGAAGAAGACAATCGGTGGCTGGGCGGCAAGCCGAGCCGCTTCTAGCAGATTCAGCGTTCCCAGGGCATTGATCTCAAAATCGGTGCGCGGGTCTTGGACTGAAGTCGTTACCGCAACTTGGCCCGCTAAGTGATAGACAACGTCGTGGCCCGCCACAGCTTCCTGGAGCGCTTCAAAATCCCGAATATCAGCTTGAATGAAGCGCAAGCGTTCGCCATGTTGCTGCTTCAACCACGCCAAATTGAGCGGCGTGAGGGGCCGACTGAGATTGTCCAAAACCGTAACTGGCTCCCCCCGTGCCAACAACGTATGGGCTAAATTACACCCAATAAAACCTGCTCCGCCTGTGATTAGATGATTCATACCTTTGCATTATCCTACAAAAAAGAAGACTTCTTCTATTGTATCACGCTTTGGTAAGTTAGGGGTTTACGATAAATGTGGTTTGCGCTTGGAGATCACTCACTTGGCCTTCTATGAGCAGATTGTAGGTTCCAGGCAAGAGCTTTTTACTCTCAAAATTGAACCAGACTCGCCCTTGATCGTCAACTTTAGGTTTCATTCCTGCTCGCACTTTTTTGCCATTTGGCATTATAAGCCAAGTATAAGTCTTTTCGCCCGGCAGCAGCCGATCTGTGAAAAAGTTATGGATTGTCCCCGCTGGGCCCGCAACAGGATCAACTGCCAGCCAGCTATATTTACTCGTTTCATTAACCTCGCCAACCAGAATCGGCGCAGCATTACTGAGCAAATTTACTTTACTATTGCCCCGCACATCCTGCCATTCGCCCCCAGCCCACATATTGATAACCGTTCCAAGGGGCAAAGTATCGCTGACTCGCATTGTTACCTTCATTGAACGCCGTTTTTCAGCCCGTAATTCGCCAAATCGAATCTTAATCTGATCATCGACAGTTTCCACCCAATCGTTTGAATTTTCAAAAGTTGCGTTCAGCAAAGTCATTTTGGTGCGGTCATAAGGCAAAACAGCATGGATTACGGAAGACCCTACCAAGCCATTATTTTCCACCTGGAGTTTATAGATCAGGATTGCGCCGCGCTGAACGTGAACATTTGGTTCAACCTTGAGAATCAGCGCAATCGAGGCTCGCAGCTCAAGCGCTTTAGTAGGAGCAATTGGGCCCAAAAGCATGAGCGCAAACCCAAGAAACAAGGCGCTCAAAGGATAGAGGAAGCGGGGCTGGGGTGCTTTAGATCTAAGCATCAAAATCTCCTCTGATATTAACATTAAGGAACTCGGCCAGGGATTTACAGCGCTAAGAAAGACAAAAGGACATAGGGCGGCGAGGTTTAGAACCCAGCCACCAGTCCTTTTGAAGTTCAAAGCTAACCATGCCGTGTTTTTAGAGATTGCCTGTGGCTTGAAGCTCTGCGGAAGTCAAATCGGCATCAGTACACAAGAGCTTACTGAGAGCGCGGACCCGCTTGACGGCCTCATCGAGGTCTTTGAGTTCCAATTCAGCAAGCGTAAGCTCAAAATGTAACCCTGGGTCGCGCTCGGCGTGACAAGAAATGAGCGCTTTGATCTCGTTCCGGACGGTGGGCCAATTGACAAGCCAAGCCTGCAAATTGGGCGTGTTCTGGGATTGACTCATTTTATTACCTTTAGATTGGCTAAGAAACCTAGAACTATAGCATAGCATAGCAGGGGAAGGAGTGCAAACAAGCTTCGCTGCTTTCCTTTAAGCTGGTGCATTTGCGAGGAGAGTTTCATACAAATGCACGGTTTCCTGGGCCGTGCGGGCCCAAGTAAATTTTTGGGCTTGGATTAGCCCTTTGGCCCGTAATTCAGCTGCCAGTTCTGGTTCGGTGAGGATGCGCTGCATCGCTTTTGTCAAGGCTTCCACATCATACGGGTCGATCAATAAGGCGGCATCCTCCACCACTTCGGGCAACGAAGAACTATTGGCTGTTATGACTGGCGTACCACAAGCCATTGCCTCAAGGGGGGGCAAACCAAAACCTTCATAGAGCGAAGGAAAAACAAACATTTTTGCGGCACTATAAAGGGCTGGTAAATCTTCATCAGCCACATAGCCTGTGAAATGAACCGCTTGCTCCAGTTCTAAACGTTGAAAAGTTGCATCTATTTCCTTCGTTTGCCATTGGCGTTTGCCTGCAATGACTAAAAAGAGATCAGGCTGATTTTTACGGAGGTTTGCAAAGGCTTCAAAAAGACGAGCAATGTTTTTTCGGGCATTTATTCCGCCCACATAGAGGATATATGGTCTCGAAATCCCATAACGGGTTAGGATGGCTAATCGTTCGGGGGTTTCGGGGATGGGCCGAAAATGGGAATTGATCGCCGCCGGGATGAGTTGAATCTCCTTGAGCCTCAGAAACCGTTGCAAATCCTGGCGCGAACATTCGCTGATGGTTGTTACAGCAGCGGCTCTTTTGGCACTGAACGGCAGCATCCACCGATAGCGCCAATTGTCCAGCAAATTATGGGTTTCGGGAAAGACGTAGGCAAACGCATCGTAGATGGTTACAACTCGTTTTGTTCCGAGCGCAGGCCCCAAAAAGGGCGCAATTCCATTGGGGTCGTGGAGGATCTCCAGCTTAAAACGTTGAATCGCAAGGGGTAAAAACAAATTTCCGAGGGTCATTAAAGCTGGTAAAAGGCGACAACCAGGTAAAGGATGGTGTTCAAATTCTTTCCATAAACCATGGGAGTCTTTCGCTTCGGTGGTCAACAAGACAAACGTGGGGGCCTTGGGCAAAGCGGCCATGGCGTGTAAGAGTTCAACCGCATAACGCCCAATTCCTGTGGGCGCTCGATCTAAACCATAAGTAAGGTAGCCAACACGCATAACTTTCCTTCATTCTTCAGCAACATTTATCCAGAGAACAGTTCGCCGATAGGGTTGGGGCTTAGGCTTCATAAAAAGTAAAATTTCAACTTTCTGATTCTCTCCGCTCCAAGGTATTTTCCAAGTCAGTGGAACCTCTTTTGTGCTTCCCGCTGTTGTCGTTATTGGGGCCGAAACAAGGAGGCACTCACGGCGGTAGTTATTCCAGGTATCCGTAACCCACACCTCAACATGGTAAGTTCTAGGCCCTTGCTCCCGGTTGATAATTTCGGCGTTTACCTTGATTTCTTCCCCGACTTTTGCTGAACGAGGGTAATCCTGCGCCATTCCCGCAGAACCGAGAAGATAAAATTCGGTTAAATGGAGCATGAGCGGGGGTAAAAGCAAAAGGGAAGTCCCCAAAACTATCCCGCCCCCAATGAGGGCCACACTGGCTATAAAACAGAGCCGTTTTAGCCAGGTAACACCTTGCCAGGTCAGCGGGGGGAGAAAGACGGGCGGGATGTAGGCTATCCCAAGAGTCACAAGGCTCCGCCGCCGCAGCATCCCGACTACTGAAAGGCAGATAATCCAAAGATTGAGAAAGCGGGCCATAGGCCAAATGGTGATGCCACCCGGCAGCATGTTGAGTAAAACGGCCAGGGGCGGAAGCATTGAAACGCTCAAGCCAATACTAAGGGCAACTCGGGTCAAACCATCTATATCATCACTCTGGGGAAAAACGATCACCGTTAAACAATAGCCCGGCACAAAGAGAACATGGATTAACCCCAAAGGAACTTGAAACCAGCGCAGCGAATTTAGGTTAAAACCTTGCTGTTCAAGAAAAACCAGCATTAGTAAAACCCCTGCACTCCCAGCGATTAACATCAAGTCTTGGAAGGGCGAACGAGATTTATCTAATTTCCAGGCAATTTTTTTAGGTTTTTTTAGCAATTTTGGCTTTTCAAGTTCAACGTTGATGCAAAGAGACGGGGCGCAACCGATAGAATTGCGAATCCCCATTATCATAGACTAAAAGGGCATCGGGGGGAAGGGGCAAAGGCAATTTCATGCTGGCCCCTTGAAGCCGAATGATTTTACTGATAATAAAACTCCGTGTGCGGGACCGGGGGTTGAAAAAAGTAAAAAAATTACGGCGCGGAGTGAAGCGAACATCGTCTCCAGCCCGCTCTTGGGCAATGCGAAAGGAAGCCACGAGCCGATCATTAAAACCCATCCAAAACTGCTCGCCGCTGAGGTGAGAATCGGCCCATTTAAGGGTCAATAACTCGTCTTCGCGGTAAAACATCCACATATTGCTGACTGCTGGGTCATTGGTAACTTTCAACATGCCTGGAACCATCACTAAGGCTACAAAGAGTGATAATCCAAAGCGAATAAACCAGCCAAAACAGCCTTTAGGATACCAGAAAGCGAGTGCATAGCCTGCAATACCCACCGCAAACATCGAAATAGAGGGGAGAAGCCGTTGTAACATATTGCCTCCGGCATCGCTGGCGGCGGAATCAGCAACAATGGAAACGGGGACTTGGAGCAGAAAGGCCCCATAAAGCAACCAAAGGAGCCAAGCCCCCTCTTGTTTGGGAACCTTATTCTTCCATAACCACAAGAGACCCTGAATTGCCCAAATGATTGTCGCCCCAAAGAACAAAACCCAGCTGGCAAAAGTTACAGCAAAGAAGACTTGGATATTGACCCACGAATCAGCAATATAAGCATAGGGATTATCACTGGCCGCTTGATTATCATCACTGTTCCAAGATTGACTTCCACAGCAAAACTGGGAACTGTTTTTCAGATCTTTCAAGTTGATTTTACTAAGCTCAAGGTCGGGGAGCTTTTTTAGGATCGGTTTCAGTTCAACTTCACTTAAATTATCAAGGGGCTTGATTTCGCCAGGCTTGAGATCTTCGCCCGTCTGAAACTCTTGGACAAGCTCTGTGACCCCAACTTTATCTAAATCCAATAAATTCATATCGTAGGGCATTAAATCCTTTTCTTTGACTTCTTTCTTCCCCATTTTCTTTTTCAAGAGTAATTTCAGCACGCGATGCTTGATAATCTCGGTATTTGTCCCTTCTTCTTGTTTCTCTAGATCTGTAAAATCGATTTTGTTGAGATCAATTTGGTCAAGGAGATTGAGCAAAACATCCATATCTTCCTTTTTCAAGTCATTGATGCCCTTCCCTTCGGCTTTGCTCGTGTCAATGCTGTCAGTCTCGACTTTCCCAACTACCAGGCTCTCGCGGGCCAGCTTTTCAATCCCCAGCTCTTCCAGATTCAATTTTTCTAAGTCTAGGGTTTGGAGCGCTTTTTCAAAATCTAGCTTGGTTGGGTTTTTGGGGTCGAAAATGTCGCCTAAAACCCCGCTTTCAACCAAAGCTTTAAGCTCAACCGGACTCATTGATTGAAGCTTTTTTTGAATTAAGCGTTTTTTGATTAACTCAACATTATCTGCTGCTTTTGTCTCATTCTTATTCGTACTCTGACTCATCTTTTGGGCGAAAGAAACAGTACTTTTAGCTTTAGGATAAGCGTATTCCATCACAAACCAAACAAGACTGATACAAATAATGGTTGTGAACCACAAACGCCAGAGGACATGCGAGCGGGCGAGGAGTAAGCCTCCACGTTGTTTGTTAAAAGCCAAAAATTTAGGCAGGCCACCTTTTGCCCTTGCCCCTAAAGGGGAATGCTTTTTGGAAGGCTTATCAAAGAGGAATTTTAATATCCGTTCCCCACGTTGTTTGTTAAAAGCCAAAAATTTAGGCAGGCCACCTTTTGCCCTTGCCCCTAAAGGGGAATGCTTTTTGGAAAGCTTATCAAAGAGGAATTTTAATATCCGTTCCCCACGTTGTTTGTTAAAAGCCAAAAATTTAGGCAGGCCACCTTTTGCCCTTGCCCCTAAAGGGGAATGCTTTTTGGAAAGCTTATCAAAGAGGAATTTTAATATCCGTTCCCCAAGAGATTGGCCTAGCCCAATCGCCATCGCTGCAAACAGGGTGATAAAATAAGAATTAGCGAGCAGCGCATTGCTGGAAGCGAGAGCAAAAGCTGGGAGATAAAAGAGGGCAACATGAACCGCAAATAAACGTGGTTTATGCCGCAGCCGAAAGCTCCGAGCCAAAAAGAAAATACACAGCAGCATGAAGGTTCGCGTAAATTTCTCGTGCGAGCCGCGTAAAATCATAAAGACAAAATCAGGCTGGGTGAGGAGTAAAAGCATCGCAATTGTAGCCCCACGGGTGCTGCCGGTCAACTCTCGATAAGTTACCCAAGCCGGAAGGATAAAAAGAATGGCTACTGGGGGGTAGATGAGGCGTTGGAGCTGGGATATATCGCTTTCACTACTTAAACCAGTCATTCCAATGACAAAAGCGGTAATGGCCTGGCATGAATAGCCATTATTATAGACTTCACCTGAGGTAGGCATAAGGTTGCCAGAGTTTGCAAACGCCCGAATGGCATCGGTCAACAAAGAGGTATCATTTTCCCCCCACATGCCCTCAACGCGCCCACTGAAATAGAAACCAATGAGCATTGTATAGATTAGCGGCCCCAACCAAGCCCAAAAATAGATAACTTGGTGGCGGTTTTGAAATTTATCAACGAATTCTTCGTATAACTCGTTGAGCATAAACAAACCCTCCAGGCTTGACAACTCTAAAGCTTAGAGACTATAATTCAAAAGGCGTGTAGCTTTGCCAGCTTGTTATCAGCTATTTTCAGCGGAGATAAGGTTATGCTTGAGCAAAAAGTACATTCTAAGCCGGGTTCTTTGGTCGAAGAAGAGCAGACATTCAAACAACTTGAACGGGATTACTGGAATCAGCGCAATACGATGGAAGGCGATATAACTCGTTTGCAAAAAAGCTACGGGCGAAAAAATGTACTCCAGGATGATTGGGGTATTTTGGCTTATTTGAAACGGATTGCCCAAGAGCCACCGGGCGCGAAGATTTTGGAAGTGGCAGCAGGGCTTGGCTCCCAAGCGATTCCGCTGGCCCTCCAGCGCAATTTTCCTACGGTAGTTACCGATTTAGCCGCAACGAGCGTTGCAGCCAACCAGAAAGCGGTTCGGCAGCTTTCAAGCCAGGCTCCAATTTATTTTTCGGCGGCAGATGCCGACCAACTGCCCTTCCGCTCCGCTTCCTTTGATGTGGTTCTGACCCACGCGGCGTTGCATCATTTACCCGTGCCCCGCAAAACCGTGCGCGAAATGGCCCGTTGTCTAAAACCAGGCGGTTTATTAGTTTTGGGCCACGAGCCAAATCGCCTAATTTTTGAACCGTTGCGCTGCGTCGCTGACAAATTAGGCCTCACTGAAAAGCATACCCAACGCTTTGTTGAGGGCAGTTACTCGGTTGCAGATGAAGAAACACCCGGCTTTTGGGCCCAAGAATTGCGGCAATGGATGGCCGAAAATCAACTTAGCATCGAGTGGCTGACCCCCATTTGGTTTGTAAATGCGGTTTTCTATAATCTTCCCGTAGTTACCCAACTTCTTTTCAAGACTAAGCTTACAATTCCGCGCTGGATGCGTTATTTTGGACAAGCAACCGACCAGGTTTTATTTGCCCAAACCCCAGGGATTCAAAATTTGGGAATGTTTTGGTCGCTGGGAGCCCGTAAAGCTATAAATTAACCTTTCGCTGATCGATCCTCTTCCTGATCTTCTATGGCAAAGGGCAGCATCTTAGCGAATCTGCAAGAGAATTCGGCGGGCGAAGTTAAGGGCATCTAACTCATGGGCAGCAGAGCATCAAAAGCGCAGGCTTGCTCTTCAGCGGCTAATTCTTCGGTGGGAATATGTAAGTAAGGCCTGGAAAGCCCAATTCGCTTCGAGCGAATTCGGAGCTTATAATTCAGGCCTTTTGGCTTGTGTAATCGGGGACAATTCAGAGATCGAATCATATTTGAGTGAATCATAAAGCATTGAAATAGCTGCTTCATCTCCAGAATCGATAGCTTCAACAGCCTTATTGGCTTCAGTTGATTCTAGCGGCATTTCCCATTGTAACCAAAAGACAGAAAACGCTACACCGACATAAACAACGAGTACGAAAAACATTAGGGGGCGGGTAAGGGGGGAGGATGTGGCTTGAATCATCGTTATTGATCCAGCATCGGGCCCAGGTTTCACCGTGACAGTGCTAGTTGCAAACCTGAGCCGCCCCCCCCCACGAGAGTAAACCTGGGGTGTTACTTTCCAGACCCCTGTGCTATTAATGATCCAACGTTTGATCTTTTTCCAGGTGTCAGCATCGGGTGGGGGCCACATCAAAGAGGCCTGGGGCGATGGCCATTGGAGCGTAACCGTTATCATTTTCCCCGCAAGCAAGTCTACCGTGCGCGTGATCCAACCTGATTTTCCCTCGGGATTCGTGGCCGAAATCTCAACTGAGGCTCCAAGAATATCTTCTAAACCCTTGTTTTGCACAATTAGCTTAATAAATTCAGGGTTATATTGATTAATTGTGATATTAGTATAAGGGATTGTTGCCCAAACAGTTGAAAGTTTGAACTCTTCTATGGTAAAAAAACCCTCTTTGGTATATTCCACCACATAAGTTCCTGGCTGCAAATCCTTGGCCAGTTGCAGATCTGAAGCATTACGGATGTTTTCGAGGTAATAACCTGGCTGAAGATCAACTAGAAAGCGAAAGCCCTGCTTAGTTTTACGAACATTTGAGATCATTCCTGTTGTTGAAATCAGGAGTTTTGAAGGAAAGTTCGTCATCCAGGCCTGCAAATCACATGGGTCGCGGGCTAAACAGACACTATAAAACGGTTCTGGGGCTGCCTCAGGTTCAGTTTCGTGCGTGTTTGTGATGAGATCTCCTTCTCCACGAACGACATAATGTAACTTTTTCAGGTCAAGGTCTTTTCGTAGACCATTCAAAGTATAGGTAAAAGTTTCATTCGGCGCAATTTCATTAGGATAATTTAGAACCCCGGTCTCCTTCACAGTCTCCTCTTTATCATAAAATGTTACCGCAAGTCTAAGATCTTTCATTTTCTCGGTTAAGTCATTTTGCATTTCCCCAAAAATTTCAATCCCTTTATTATATCTATCTTTCGTTTCAACTAGGGGTTTAACTAAGCGATAATGAGCATTTTTGTTTGATTTATCCCATGTCAAAGAGAGTTTATAAGTAGCGAGTGTCGCTGGTGGGTTCGGAATAACTACTTTGAAGGGCACAAGCTGCAAAGGGCTGTCCTTGGCTTCAGGGTCGGGGTCAAGGCGCGGTTCTGCTCTTCTAACAAGGATGTCTGCGTCCTGCTGTGTAATCGAAGCAAGCAATTGATTGTTAGCATCGTAGAGATCAACCTTTACTTTAGGAAAATAGATTGATTCATTGGATTCGTTGATTATTTCGCCAACAATGTAATATTTTCCTTCGCGGTCTCGATAGTTTTGTTGACTTTTAATTCGGATCATAGCCAAAGAAAGCTCAAAACAAGCTGGAGTAACCGAAGGATCGTTGAGTTCTAACTTGAAAGGTAAACGTTCGTGGGGTGCAAGTTCGGCTAAAAAGATGGCGGTTGTGGTTTGACTAACTGTAGTTGCAAGTTCGCCTGTGGCACTATAAAATCTGGCGGTTAAGCGGGTAAGATAAGCTTTTTCTTCGGTATCATTAGTTATTTCACCAATAATAAAACGTTTTTGACCCTCAGTATAGCTATGTTGATTTCTAAACCGCACATTTTTCAACGCACAAGCTAAAGTTTTTGTTTGCGGGACGGTTTCAAAATAGGGTTTTTGCGGGTTGGGAAAATTCCGCATTTGGTCGGCAAAGGACTTCCAAGTCGCTTTGTCAGTCGGGGGCGTTAGGTTAAAAAGGGCAGGGTCATAAACTGCCGCCCGCACTTCAGAAGCGGGATAACCGATATAAATGAAATTATCCTCGAGCGTGTAGAGTGATTCTTCAGCAGGACTCCGTCGGGCGCGATGCCATTCACTATAGTCAGGCTCCCCATGTTCATCTGCATAGCCTTTAGGCAAAGTAATCCGTTCACGGGTCCAGCCATTGAGATAATTTCCTTCATCAAGGTTGTGTTCACGGAGGACAACCTCGTTTTTTAAGTTCCATAAACCGTGGCGTGCCGTTAAAAGATGTAATTTTCGATCAATTGGGCTATAGTACATTTCAGGTTTACGATAGAATTGAGCATTGTTTTCGGCACGAAAACCCTCTGGAACAGCAATATCTGCAACAGGAACCAGCGCAGGCACTTTTATCATGTAAGGTTCAGCAAAATAGTAAGGTTCTTCATCATCTACGCCATCAAGATAGGTCCAATTGTGAATCGCTTGAGCTGATTGGAAATAAATCCCTTCTGAACCACCATAACCATCACGGGCCTCAACGAAGGTAGCCAAAGGCCATTCTTTGGAAGTCACCCAACGGGGATAATCGGGTGGTTTGACTCCATAAACCATTATGTCACCGATCTTAATCTCTTCGGTGTAGGCCCGATGCCCCGAAACATCGAGGGAATAATTCCAAAGAAACGATTTTGCTTGAGTTTTCCAAGAATAACGGAAGCTAATGCGGGGGATACTAGCATCGAAGACAAATTTATTATCAACCACGAAATTATTACCTGCGGCAAAAGGTGAACTGCGAATTAGAAGCTGGGTATAGCGTGAACGAGTAGCAGGGTCGGGATCGGGGTCAAAGCTATAGAAAGCAAAAGGAGACTCGAAATCTGCTTTTGGCGGCAATTGAAGTGCGTTGTAATAGAAATTGCCCGCATTTTGAAACCCAACAAAAAGTTGTTGTTCAAAGTTACTGGTAAGCATATTGAAGTAAAGCGGGCGGGGGTTGATCTTAAACCAATCAATTTCGCCCCCATATTCGACAAGCGGGCTATCTTCATCGACTTTGCCCAACCCAAAATCGAGATGCGGAAAAGTCGGCATCAGCAATTCATGTTCTGAGTCATATTCATCACCCATAATGCGCCAAAGCGGGCCATCTTTCTGGCGTTGAAAAATGCCCACGCGGGGATAGGCCCAAGTTGGTTTCGGGTCTTGCTCCTTCACCATAACAAGGTTATCCCAATCAGGTATCCCTGGCGTATCGCCGCCAACCTGGCCCAGCCAATCGGGTAAACCATCAATAAATGTGCCTTTGACATAGTATGTCCCGCCCAAACGCGCCCCATCTATTTGAAATCTTAGGTTGTAATTGGCTTTACAGTTTGAAGCTAGCCATGGGGTAGTCGGGAGAAGGCAGTTTGGGGCAATAGCGTTTGAGGTAGTAGTAGTTGAAACAAGCCAAGGAGTGGTGTAAGGTATGATACCTTTAAGTTTATAATCAACGGGACAGGGTTCGTTTTTTAAAGCTGAAAGAGGACAGAGTTTGTTGTTCTGATTCAAAAAGGTTTCTGAAAACCCAGAAGTACTAGAAATCCTAAGGGTAAAATAGGGAAAACCGCTTGTTGATTTAACTTTTAGTTCTTGACCCTCTAGCGTATAATCTATTTTCGTACCTCCCATTTTGCCATCTGTCAAGTACCACTTGTTGCCATCCTTAAATTCGCGGGTATTCAGATAGAATCTAGCTTCAGGTAAGCCATTTAGGAGGCGCTTGAAATCAAGGATCATAACCACAGCTTTACTAGGGTCTACGTTCTTGGGGTTGACTTGCTTAGGGTTAAAAGGATTAGGATTGAGTGCTATATTGTCATGCAGATAAAGGCGGGTTTTATTTTCGCGTTTACCTTGGTCATTCAATTGAGTAAAAATGATTTTGGGGTCATTTATTTTCAAGAGTTCGGTGAGAACTACTGTAACTGTAATTTTCGCTAAGTTTGGGTTGAGTTTGTAAACATCGGTAAAAACATTAGTGAGTTCTAAAACATTAGTATATTGTCGCGTATCGGTAATTTTGACGGTACTTGTCAGGTTGACTGTCGCATGGGGAAAAATTGCATCTTCCATCGCAACCGTAGCTGTGATAAAACCGCTGCCTATTGGTTGACCAGGAAACCGAACTTGGAAAGTAGCAGTGAGGAGCGTGCTTCCTTTAAGCGTTCCCCGTGGAGCAAGCGAGAACAAATAGGCATCATCAATGGTATCCCCCCATAACCACCACGGGTTGGGGTGGTCGCGGCGGTGGCCACAGGGCTGCGTACGCTGTTCTTCAGTAAAGGGCTTTTTACTATTTTCGCCCCGCCGTACTACGGTGATCCAGATGTAGAAACCATAGCGTTCATCAAGGCACGTAAGGACATTCTCATTTTTACTTGTGTTGGCCAGAGATGCGGGAGATAAAGAGAGGTAAAAGCCAAGAAAGCCAAGCCCAAGAAGAATAAGAAGCCAATTCTTGCAGATTAGACGTGGTTTAAGAAAGAGAATGTGAGTCAAAAGAGGTATAACAGGCTGCTCATTCATTGTACTAAGAGGTTTTGATAGATTGTTTCTAGGTGTTGGGCCGCAAGATCCCAGGAAAAGTGTTGGGCTTGGGCCTGGCCAGCTTGCCCAAGTTGCCGCCGGAGCGGGGCATTGTTGGCCAGCGTGCGGATTGCTTCTTTGAGCGCGCCTTCGTCAGCGGGTGGCACGCCAATGCCATTTTGCTCATTGACCAGTTCGGCTAACCCCCCCGTGGCCGTTGCAATAATAGGGCAGCCACTTGCCAGTGCTTCCAGCGCGACCAAGCCAAATGGTTCTTGCCAAACCGAAGGAATCGCAACTATATCGCTGGCTGCATAGACCGCAGGCATGTTTGCTACCGAAACATTGCCCAGAAAATGCACTCTGCCTGCATCCTGCATTGATTTAAGGGAATTTTTGCAATCTTCAATATAAGAATGATGAGGATCTTCTTGCTTTATGCTTCCCCCCCACAGATTTCGGGTCCCCGCCAGTGCTAAATGTAAAGAGGGAATTTCAGGAGCAAGTTGGGCAAATGCTCGTGCTAGGTGTAAAACGCCCTTTTCGGGCACAATAGCTCCAGCAAACAAAACTAAAACTGCTTCGGCGGGAAGTCCCCATCCCTGCCGCAGCTCCAGGGCCTTTTCCTGCCAACGCGGAGCTGCGAAGTGGGCTGTATCTACTCCGTTATAAACCAGATAAACTTTTTTAGGCTTCTTTACCTGCGCTAAACCGCGTTCGACTTCCTTGGCAATAAATTTACTAATGGCAATTTGGGCATCGGACGAGTTAGCGACGATCTGAAAATCTGTAACTTTATAATCAATGCCTTCGTTTTTGCTTCCTCTATAAAAAGGGCTACCGTGAAAATGAACAATCCGTCGTCTTGTCCGCAAAAAACGTAAATAACTATAATGATGACCTTGAATAAGATCAAATTTATGCTTTAGAGTTAAGAGGATATAGGGAATATGTTGGCGAAAATCAATAGTTCGCGCTTGAAATTTCAGATAAGCCCAGGGTAAAGGTGCTAATTTACACAAATGCACGCTTTGCCAAACCGTCTGAAAAGCAGGAAGTCCCGTGGCCGCCACGAAAACCTCGTGGCCCAAGCGGGTTTGGGCCTGGGCAAGCTCCAGCGCAACACGCACGACCCCACTTGCGCCCTCTGCCTCAGGATTGGCGACAAGCTGGCGATCCCCAAGAATATGAAGAATTTTCATCAGCGGCCTCTTTCATAATTGGCTTGCTTTATTATAAAGATTAGCTACTTCGGCCCAATTTACGACATTCCACCACGCTTCAATGTAGTCTGCGCGCTTATTTTGATATTTAAGATAGTAGGCATGTTCCCAAACATCTAAGCCTAAGAGCGGAGTTAAGGCTTGAACGAGGGGGCTATCTTCATTTGGCGAGGCTAAAACGGAAAGATTACCTGCTTTATCAATAACTAACCACGCCCAGCCACTACCAAATTGACTCAAAGCCGCTTCTGTAAACATTTGCTGAAAGACTTTGAAGCTGCCAAAGGTTTGTTTTAAGCCTTCGGCGAACGAACCAGTTGGTTCGCCCCCCCCATTTGGCTGCATAATGCTCCAAAAAAGAGCATGATTGGCATGGCTTCCCCCAAAATTATTGACGGCATTTTGGATTGTCTTTGGGAGCGTTTCAAGGGAGCCGAGCAATTCTGCCAGCGGTTTTTTTGCTAGATCAGGATATTCTGCTAAAACCTTTTTTAGGCTACTAAGATCGCTTGCATGATGTTCAATATAATGAATTTCTAGCGTCTGAGCGTCAATATAAGGCTCTAATGCGTTGTAAGCATACGATAATGAGGGAAAAGAGGTCGATTCTATTTCTTTAGCAGGCTTAGTGGTCGTAATAACTGTTGTTTCAGATAAAACTTCAGTGTTTGTAAGCAAAGTTGTCTCAGTCAAAACATCAGTTTCGGTGAGCGAAAGCGTTTCAGTAAGCAACTGGGACGAAGGCAATCTTTTTGAGCCTGCTTGCGGAGTCGAGATTAGCTTTGGGCCAAGGTTTTTGTTGCAAGCCAGGAACAAGGCTGAACTGCCACTCAGCGCAAAGAGTCGTAAAAGCTCGCGGCGGGTTATTGCTTTCTGCATTTCTAGCTCCTTAAACTATCTTCTGATGAGGCCAAAAACCATAAATGAGCCAAAAATACAAACTGTAGCTAGGCTCATTCCAGCCAAAACCTGCATCAGTGTGTGATTACTCGTGCGAATTCGGGCCCAACCAACAGCTAAGGCACAAATCCATAGTCCAAGCCCAATTTCAAGTGAATAGAGCAATGCTGTTGCAGCGCAAGAAGCAATCCCAGCAGAATGGACACTGATTTTCCAAAAGACATTGATGCCCCAGCTTAAAACATTAAGGACGGCGGCGCTCAGATTGATAGCTAAAAAAGGTTTAGGGGCTTTGATCAGCAGCAAGATAATGATGCCTAGGAATAAGGCAATGGTACTGAAACAATATAATTCATTACGTTCTTGGCGTTTGGAAACATCATTGTCGCTATAGGCTCCTTGGCGCATCCGAATCGCAAAGAAGATTGTGCCAGGCATAATCTGCAAAAGAACACAAAAAGCGGCCCAGGCCAGCCCTGTCAAACGTTCGTGGGGCATAGCGAGGAGGCCAACAAGCAGAACATTGACGACTCCCAGAATAACGGGGTGAAAAATTTGGGAAATAAGTCGCGCCGCCGTAAAGCTCCGGCCTGGCTCTGGGTCTTCCTGAAAATCCTCAGCTGTCAAATTTGGTTGTTGTGTCATAATCAAATCCCTCTAGCAAGCTTCAAAAAGAGTCAAAAGCGCGAGTTTCAACTAACGTTCCAGATCATTATAACATTTTAAGACTGTTTTGGCCGATTGTTCCCAAGTAAAACGCTGGGCTTGGCGCGGCCCTAAGGCCTTTAATTGAGCCTTTTGGGCCAGCGCTTGAACAATTCCTGCGGCAATGGCTGCGCTTTCTTGCGGATTGACCAAAATTGCCGCGTCCCCCGCCACTTCAGGCAAACTGGCTACCGCCGCCGTGACGACGGGCGTGCCACACGCCAGCGCCTCCGCCACGGGCAACCCAAACCCTTCATAAAGTGATGGGTAAACAAAAGCCTTTGCTAAATTATACAACACTGGCAAGTCGTTGTCAGCGACAAAATCGAGGAAAATCACCCGTGATTCAAGTTTCAGCCGTGCTACTGTCGTAAATATATCATCGTAAAGCCAACCTTTGCGCCCCGCCAGCACTAATTTGAGCGATTCAGATCCCTCTGTGAAGCGATCTTCAAGCAGATTGAAGGCTTCCAAAAGCCGTACCAAGTTTTTACGCGGTTCCAAAGTGCCCACAAAAAGCAAAAAGTTGGGTGGCAAATTCAATCTTTGCCGGGCCGCTTCTAATTCAGCGGTTTCAAGAGGTCGAAAAACAGGTGCGATTCCAGGATAAGCAACAATAACACGCTCAGGCGCAACTTTGAGCAACCGAATTAAATCAGTGCGGGTGGCTTCTGAATCGGCTAAAACCAAATCAGCGCGGCGCAAGCTGCGCGGCACAGCCTTTGTAAGATAGCGGTGAAGCGAGGCTTTGAAATATTGCGGATAGAGCAGAAAGGTCAAATCGTGAACGGTGACTAAGGTTCGGGCAAAAGTTGGGGGCAAGACAAAATCGGGTGCGTGGACAAGGTCAAGTTTGCCTGTAAAAAACTCGACGAAAAGGGGCAAACGCAAACGTTGCCAAAGCCGCGTCAAGAGCGCAGGCGCAAAGGGGATTGGAACTGCCCGAACATTCGGATAAGTTGCACAAAGCTGCTGCAAATCGCTAAGATAGGGGCTATCGGGGCGCAAACCGCTGGCTGCATAAAATAAAACATAGCGCAAAGGCCCGCCTAAAGCTAAAGTAGCGCGAAATTGCTCACGGGCCAAGCGCCCAATCCCAGCCCCTTGCCAAGCAGCAGCAGTGTAATCAATGCCAACAATCATGGAGAGTGCCAATTCTGAATTGAAAATTACTTTCTTTTACTAAAAAGATAGAGGATAAAACCAAAGAAAACAATACTCCAAAAATTGATCAACCGATCAAGTAGAGTAACGGCACTGCTCAAGTGTTTATCTACGCTGAAAAAGGTCAGAACTAACGTAACTGTACCTTCAACTACGCCCAAACCTGCGGGAGTTAAGGGCAAAGCAGTTAAAAGCGAGGAAGCTAAAGCGACAAAAATGATGGCCGATAGAGAGAGATGTAAACCTTCAGAGCCAAGGGCCTGAATAACAAAAAAGAGGCGAAAACCCTCTAAAAGCCAGATAAAACCTGTTAAAACGATAAGGGTGGGCAAAATGGTGGGTCGAAAGGAGCTTAGAGCCGCATGTTCAAATTTACCGTAGAGACTTGCTAGGTGATGGGGTAGAAAACGATAGAGAAGACGATGAATAAAAGGGCTAAACCAGTGCATTGCCGCTAGACCAGCAAGAATCACGACCATAAGTAAGGCTCCAAAGCCAAAAACGATATGCGTCCCTTGGGGCATGTGGGTTCCAAAAGTAAGCCATCCTGAAATCACCAGAAACCCAAATAAACCCAGCATATCTAGCAATCTTTCGGCGAAAATTGTCCCGAAAGTCGCTGAAAAAGAAACTTTGCCATTATGCTTTAGTAAATAAGCCCGATAGGCATCACCGAGTTTGGCCGGAACAATGCAATTGGCAAACCACGAAAGATAGATATATTCCATCAGCACAGGCAGTGTTGCCCAACTTTTCGCACCTTCTTGCACGGGAACATTTGCATTTTTCAGCAACATGCGCCAGCGAAAAGCGCGTAAGGGAAAGGTAAGGTAGAACATTCCAAAGCCAACAACAAGAAATAAGGGATTTGCTTTCCGCATGTGCTGCCAGGTAAGCTCTAAATCAATGTTTAGCCCGCGAAAGACAAAGATCACGATTGCAAGCGCAATCCCAAACGAAATGAATGTCCGTGGGTCGCGGAGCCGTTCCCAAAGCGCGAAACTTCCTTTTTCTGCATCGTTCTCCGGAGAAACATCTTCTGAAGCAATAAATGAAGAATCTTCTTCAAAAGATGAAGCTTTTGCGTTCTCTTCCATTGGCAATTCAGCCATAATTTTGTAAATTTCCCCCTTCTGCGCTTTTTTCGGCCACAACTAATAGGCCCCAAACTGCACCCAGTTGAATACCGAGATTGAGAACATGCAAGTTTTCAAACAAATTATGCACCGTAACCGTTCCTATAATACCACAACTTCCTACTACAATGCTGCGCCAAAACCAGCCCCGTGCTTGGTGCAAAGAGCCTAAGGCTTGAGCGCAAAGCATTCCAATCAGTAGCAGATAAGCGATAAAACCGATGATTCCTGCTTCAGCAGCGATATGTAAGTAATAATTATGCGCGTGGCCCGTGGAATAATACCAGGGATGAAAACCAAAAAGCGGTTGAAAAGCAACTCTTCCTTCATAGGCCATTGTGTAATTCCCTGGCCCAACTCCAGTCCAAGGAAAGGTCTGAAACATGTTCCAGGCCGATTGCATTAAGGCCATGCGATGAACAAGCGAAAAGTTATCGGCAGTTACATTGATGGAGCGAAAATCAAAAGGCTGCCAAAAGGTAAGAATGCTGCTAAAACGCTTTGTAAACATCTCAGGTAATAAACCAAGACTGCCTAACAACAAAAGTAAAACCCCCCCACCTGCGACAATTGCGCTTCCCTGCCAAATTCGCTCCTGAATTCCGTGGAAGCGTGAGTCTTGTTTCACGAGCAGAACGATAGCTCCCAGCATCGCAATTAGGCCTGCAATTGTGCCTAACCAACTTCCCCGTGACAGGCTGACAGTCAGGGCAAAGAGCATTAAGAATGTACAAAGCGCGGTTCCAAGTACGATAAGGTGTTTAGAAAATGAGGGTGAGCGCCAGAGAGAAGTTGCCCGAAGACCAAACCAAGCTCGCAAATTAAACGTTTCAAAATGCCAAGCCAGCCCCAATGTCAACGCTAAAGCTAAGGGCCAAGCCTGATTCAGATAGCCTGCAAAGGAATTTGGCTCGCCAATTGTGCCATAAGCACGCGAAAAAGGTGTTCCACCAATATGAAAAGATGGCGGCCCTTCGCCAATGAAAAATTGGCGCAAGCCAATCACTGAATCTATGGTTGGCGCAAGGATTAAACAGCCAATTAGCCCAATCACTTGCCAAGATAGCTTTTGGGGTTTACGGGAATGCCAAAGAAGCATATTGAGCGAGGCTAAATAGACTAAAACAACAGTGGCCCAGCGATAAGTTTGTTTGAAAGCCTCAATTTGGCTATAGGGGGTGGTTAAACTTGCTAAAACTAAGGTCCAGATCAAGGCGGCCAACCCGATCATGGGCAGGCCCCCAAAAGAATGCCGTTCGGGATGCGCTAAAGTGTGCAAGACCCAAACGGCAGCCAGCAAGACCAAAGTTGCTTGAGTAACTGTTATTCCGCCAGGCAAATAGACTAATTCTTGGATTGGGACAGAGAGAATTGCGGCGTACAAAGCCCAAATTGGCTCAATGAATGCCAAAATGCCGAAGCCAATTGCACCTAGCAAGGCTCCCGCAACAGGTAAGGGCAAAAGTGCTAAGGCCAGAGCTATGAGCGAAAAACCTCCAGCAAGAAAGAGGCGTGAAGGGCGTAACATTAGAATTATAGATCTCTTTGCTTGAACGAATTTGGCATGGCGCTACAACTCGCCTCGCCGTTGCAATTCGGCCTTAAACCAAGGAATCGTGCGAAGAACCCCATCTTCGAGCAAGACTTTTGGCTCCCAGCCGAGAATTTTTTGCGCTTTTTCAATGCAAGGCTGACGCACTTGTGGGTCATCTTTGGTACGTAAATCCTTATAGATAATGCCCGCTGAGTTATTGGTCAAGCGATTAACCAGTTCTGCAAACTCTTTAATCGTGAATTCACCTGGATTACCGATGTTTACAGGTTCTACTTCGTCGGAAAACAAAAGCCGATAAACCCCTTCAACCAGATCACTGACATATTGAAAAGATCGGGTCTGAGAGCCATCGCCGTAAACCGTAAGAGGTTCTTTCTTCAGCGCTTGAGGAATGAAATTTGGCACAACACGGCCATCTCGAAGTCGCATTCTTTCGCCATAAGTATTGAAAATTCGGATAATTCGCGTCTCAACCTGATGATAACGATGATAAGCCATCGTGATTGCTTCAGCAAAACGCTTGGCTTCGTCGTAAACACCGCGTGGCCCAATCGGATTCACGTGGCCATAATAGCTTTCAGGTTGCGGATGAACTTGCGGATCCCCATAAGTTTCAGAGGTGGAAGCTAATAAAAAGCGAGCCTTTTTCGCTTTGGCCAAGCCCAAGGCGTTGTGCGTGCCCAGCGCCCCAACTTTGAGCGTTTGAATGGGCAATTCTAAATAATCAATGGGGGAGGCCGGCGAAGCAAAATGTAAAACTATATCCAACGGCCCTTCAATGAAGATATAGTTAGTTACATCATGTTTGATAAATCTAAATCGTTCGTGGCCAGCGAGATGAGCCAGATTATCGGTATTTCCTGTGATCAAATTATCCATTGCAATGACAGTGTGGCCCTCGGCCAAAAAGCGATCACAGAGATGTGAACCGAGAAAACCTGCTCCTCCCGTAATGAGAATTCGCATAAATCAAAAATCTCCTTTTGGTTAATAAGCGCCTTTACTAAAAAGTACAGCGGGAATGGTCTTCAAAATGATTTTCAAATCCATGCCGACAGTCCAATTTTCGGCATAATAAATATCTAAGCGCACCATTTCATCAAAAGAAAGGTCGCTGCGGCCTAAGACTTGCCATAAACCTGTCAACCCCGGCGTGACTTCCAAGCGCCGCAAGTGCCAAGGCGCATATTTTTCGACTTCGCTGGGCAAGCCAGGCCGCGGCCCAACCAGACTCATTTCGCCTTGCAAAATATTCCAAAGCTGCGGCAACTCATCAAGGCTACAGCGCCGCAGAAAGCCCCCAAGCCGCGTAATACGCGGATCATTCCGCATTTTGAAAAGGGGCCCGTCAGCCTCATTCAGCGCGGCCAGTTGCGCTTTGAGCTTCTCCGCATCAGCTACCATCGTGCGAAATTTGTAGCAAGTAAAGGGGAGCCCGTTTTTGCCGATGCGCGTTTGGCGGAAAAACGCGGGGCCCGGCGAGTCCAGCCGAATCAGCAAACCTAAAAGAAAGGCCAGGGGTAAAGTGAAAGGGGCAGTTAGCAAAATTAGAGCAACGTCAATAGCCCGTTTAAGCGCCAGATTCCAGCCTTTGATCGAAAGTTCTTTCAAGCCAATCAATGGTAAACCACTGATTTGTAAGATATTGACTTGATCAAAACTTAATTCGTAAAGGTCTGGCGCAATCCGAAAATCTACATTCAGTGTTCGACACATTTGCACAAGTTTTGGCAGTTGACCATGTTCCCAAAAAGGCAAAGCTAAAATAACCTCATCGACTTTCTGGGCTAAAAAGACTCTTTGTAAATCTTCAACCGTCCCCAAGTAAGGATAACTTTGCTTTTCGGGGTGCGCTTCTACGCTATTCGCTAAATAACCGACCAAAGAATAGCCTAAATGCGGTTGCAGCGCAATGCCATTCATTACTTGGCGGCCAAGGCCATTGCCCCCCACCACCAAAACGCGCTCCTGCCCAAGCCCATTGGCCCAAAACCACCGTTGCACATTGACGAGAAAAGATCGCCAACAATAGAGCAAAACAACGATATTCAGGCCTGCGAAAGCAAAGATCAAGCGAGAATAGTAGAAGGGGCGATAGAGGAAAACGATTACAATTAGAAATGCTATGCCTGTTACCGTACTACTAAGAATAATGCTGCTATAATCTAACGTTCCAGAGCCACGCGGTAAGCGATAAAGTCCTTTAGTCTCAAAAAGTAACGTCAGAACAGCGACTAAGAGTAGCGTAATAGGCAGAAAAGCACTGAAAGCTACGAAGTTTTCGGTGGCTACTTCGGTAACAATTGGCGTGAGAGCGGAAGGCCAAGTCGCCAGATAACGCATCCAATAAGCGAGGACAAAACTGAAAACTACCAGGGCTTGGTCGCAGAGCAGCAAACTTAGGTGGCCGAGCCAATGGCGATGCGGTTTAAGAAGCTGGTTTGACACCGCTGTCAAAGAGGGATTTACAAGTGAGTTCAGACTTCTGTCCATAAAGACTTCCTTATCATCGTATGGAACGAAAAGCATTGTACCACAATCTTGTGAAACAGCTTCAGAGAAGCTTGGCTAAAAAACGCCTTGCTCAAGCTAATTCTGCTGACAATTTGCTGACCATCCGAACCTACGATGCGGATTCGCAAACTGGCCCAAATTTGGTACAATGAACGTAGTTTGTTCTAATCCTCATGGTCAGCAGGAGAAAAGCTATGTTGAAGCAAAAAAAGCGGGTTCATTTTGGCTGGAGTTGGCTTCTGGGATGCATCCTCATTTTAGGCAGTGGCTGCGGCCCAACAACCAAACCGCAGCCCATTTTGAGCGTCGGGGTGGCGATTGGCCGGGGCGGGTTGGGGGATCGGGCTTTTAATGACAGTGCGAATCAAGGTTTGCAGCGGGCCCAGAAAGAGTTTGGCCTTAGGGTGCGGACCACCGATTTCAAAGAAGGCGAGGAGCAAATCGCCAATCTTCGCATGCTGGCGGGCGAAAAGTCCGAGCTTATCATTTTGTGGGGCCAAGAATATAGCGCAGCCCTCAAAAAGATTGCGCTGGAGTTTCCTGAGCAACGATTTGCTATCGTTGATGCCCAAGTTGAGGCTCCCAATGTCAGTTCTGTCGTTTTTCGAGAATTAGAAGGTGATTTTTTAGCGGGAGCTTTAACCGCGCTGCTAAGTTCTAGTGGAAAAGTAGGTTTTCTGGGCGGAGCCGATCTTCAGGTTATTCGCCGAATCGAACATGGTTGGACGCAAGGGGTCAAAAAGATCAACCCCAAGGCTAAAATCTTGACCGAGTTTGCGGGCGGCAAGAATGATTTTACCGGTTTTACCAAACCTGAATTGGGGTTGCAATTGACCACAAAGCTCTACAAAGCGGGGGCCGAAGTGGTCTACGCGGCAGCCGGCGCGACGGCGCTGGGCGCGATTGAGGCGGCCAAAGAGCAAAAACGCTTGATCCTTACCACAGGCACAGACCAGCGGAGCCTCGCGCCAGAAGTCGTGGTGACTAGCCGCGTCAAAAATATGGATGTTGCGGTCTACACGCTGCTCCAGGAATTGCAAGCCGCCACGCTTCAGCCAGGCGTGCGCTCGCTTGATCTCAAAGCGGGCGGGGTCGGTTTGGCTTCGCTTGACAGCCCGCTCATTTCGCCAGAAATTCGCCAAGAGCTTGAGACCCTCAAGAAAGACCTTGAGAGCGGGAAACTCAAAGTGCAGGAATATCAAGCCCCATGAGAGAACCTTTGCAGAATCTGAGGAACTGGAAGCTGACTCGCCTAAGCGACCAAATCATTATCCCTGCGGTCTTGGTAACCATCTCTTTCTTAGCGATTCTGGGTTTCGTGGCTTTCTTTCTGGGCCAACAAGCTGTAGAAACCCAGGTTAGCTTGCGAAATAGACGGATTTCGGCTTTGGTGGCGGGCGAAGTAACGACATTCTTTGAAAATCTGGTTGATAATGTCCGTTCGCAGGAAAGATATTTAATAGCTAAGGAGCATTCGGTGGAAGCCTTAGCAAATCTGCGCCGTCACTTCCCCAAAACTTATAGCAAACTTTGGTTAATCAATGCCCAAGGCCAACAAACCTTTCTTCTGAGCGATTCTAATGCCGCAGATGAGACCTTCAAAATCACAAAGCTGCGCCCTAAAGCGGCAAAGGAGTTGGGGGCTGAAGTGGGCCAGGCTTTGAAAACTAACAGTCTCAAGCTCTCGCCTGTGGCTTTTTACCCGATCACCAAGCGGCCCTACATCACGCTGACGCTGCCACTTGCCACAGATGGGCTAACCAACGCGGGGGCTTTGGTGGCGCAAGTTGACTTGCGCTCTTTTTGGGCCAAAGTTGATGCGATTCAAATTGAGCAAGGAAGCGTCAGGATTATTGACCAAAGAGGAGTCATTCTGGCCCATCCAGACCGCAATCTGGTGGGCCAAACCTTACAAATCAATGAGCTTGCTCAAGTCTTTCGGGGCTTTGAAGACAGTGTGACTTACACTGAAAAAGGAATAACTTATCTCGCAGCCTATTCCCCAATTCGAGGCTCACTGAATTGGGGGGTTATCGTTGAACAACAACGCGCTGTTGCGCTGGCTCCCGTGCAAATTATTGGTTTAACAGCCATTATTACTACCGGCCTAAGCGCCTTGATCGTTGTCCTTTTGCTTTCCTCGCTCGTGCATCGGGCGGTCAAACCGGTGGAAGCCTTGAGTCAATTCGCCACCAAGATTGCGTTGAGCAATGATCTAAGCCACGACCTCCGCAACGAAAAGCTCTTGAATCGAGCGCCGACCAGTGAAATAAAGGCCCTCTTTGACTCATTTAATCAGATGCTCTCGCGGCTCAACAGCGCGCAAGAGCAATTGCTTCAATGGAATAGCGTCTTAGAAGAGCGGGTTACAAAGCGGACCGCTCAATTACAGACGGTTTTAGAGGTTGCCCGGCTAAGTACGGTCTCTTTGCAGAAACTAGAAATCCTTTCTACAACCTTAGAACAGCTTGAACGCATTGTTCACTATGATTTAGCGGCTGTTATGCTCTTGGATAAGAGTGAAAAGAACTTTGAAAGCTTAGAGATTGATGCTAAAGAACGAAAAATTCAACAAGTTATTCGCTCTATTGATGAATATCAATTGAATCTAGCGGTTATGCAGGAGGCTACTCCGATAAATATCGCTGATACAACGCAAGACTCCCGCTGGGTTAATCTACCCGGGATGGTCAATTTGCCCTGTTCGTGGCTTGGTGTGCCCTTAATCGTGAAAAAGCGACCTATCGGGGTTTTGGGCTTGCTGAAGCGGCAGCCCAATTTCTATCGAGAAGAAGATATTACGTTGGTGACCGCTTTGATGAACCAGGTTGCGGTCACGCTGGCCCACGCCTGCCTCCATAAAGAGTCGGTGCAACGTATGGAGCGCGAATTGGCGCAGGCCGAGCAGATTCAGCGCCACCTGTTCCCCAAAGCTGCGCCCCCGATTAAGGGCATCGCCGCCGCAACCTTCTACCGCGCAACCCGCGAAACCACGGGCGATTTCTATGAGTTTATTGTCCAGCACGTGGCGGATGATGCAAACCCGCCCCAGAAATTAGGCGTAATTGTCGGTGACGTGTCGGGCAAAAGTCTTCCCGCCGCCTTGATGATGACCATGGCTCGCACGGCGGTTTGTTCAGCAGCCCGCCTCACACCCCTCGACCCAGCCCAAGTCTTGCAGACCGCCAACCAAACCTTGCTGGGCGATGTGCCAAAAGGCAGTTTTGTCGCCAGTTCTTATGCCCTCTTTGACATGGAAGAATATCAACTTTTGCTCAGTAATGCTGCCCAACCAGCCCCTATCCTCGTTCGGGATGGCCAAACAACGTTGTTGGAAGGGACAGGATGTCATTTCCCCCTCAGTATCATAGCAACAGCGACTTACGAAACCCTGCAAATCGCCTTAAAGCCTCACGATTTAGTCATTTTCTATACGGATGGGGTGGTGGAAGCTCAGAACATACGCCAGCAACTCTTTAGTTTTGAGCGTTTTTGCAGCATTATTAGCTCTTGTTCATCTCCCGAAATCACGCTTCAACAAGTGCTTGAGCGGATTATCCTGGCGGTAGCCAACTGGGTTGGCGAAGCTCCCCAAAGTGATGATATTGCTATCGTGGCCTTGCGGGTGCTGGAACGCAAGGCTTAAACGCTAAAAAGCCTGGGCGGATTTTTTGTAACCCCCAGGCTCGGTATAAAACCTATTTACTTAGGGCTTAAAAGGGGGTTCTAGCTGGCCCAGGGAGGGCCAACAGGCAAAACATCGCGCCCATAGAGATCTTTGTAAATCAGATGAGCCATCACATACCAGGCCAATGCAGCACAAACCATAAGCTCATAGCCTGCAATCTTGGTAATCATTGTGACCAGGGCTTTATCGGTCACGAAATGCCCAATATCTAGTAACACAAACCCAATCAGCAAGGTCGTGAAGGTGAGGGCTAAAGCTGAGTTTGTGCGCCATGAACCAATCCACATAATCACAGTGTAGAGAGTCCAAGCGACCAGAAACCAACCGATGTCCGTCGCTGAAGCGGTGTAAAGTTTGTAGTAGTTCCCGATAAACATCAGAGCCAGAGCAATCCAGAAACATCCGTATGAAGTGAAGGCGCTATAGCCAAAGTTGTTGCCCGTCTTCATTTCTTGAAGCCCAGCGATCATCTGCGCCAAGCCCCCAAAAATCAAGCCCAGCCAAACCATTGGCCCTGTCCCACACCACCCGACATTGTGAAATTGCAACACCATTGTCGTCAACCCAAAACCCGCCAAACCGACTACCGCTGGATTACCCATTTTCTGCTCTGCCATACTTGTGTTGTGCCTTTCCATCTACCGTTTGAGGCAACTATCTCAGTTGCAAAACGGCTTTGTCTTACACCAAGCAGCCACTCTGCCTGGGCCAACTTGGGTTGAGCTTCGCTGCTCAAAAACCGCAGGCAATGATAGCACAGCCAATTATTTCATGCAACAGAACAGGTTTCAGCGGCTTCGCCTGCGGAGGATTCAATAAAGCCTGTTTCCCCCTCGGCTTCCAAGGCGTTACTTAGGCGGCGGCGGGGGAGCGCCGATCTTCGAGGGAATTTTGGTCGGTTTGGGCGCGACATAAATGGGTGCTACAGGCTTAGGCGCGATGGGTACTTTGGTCGGCAGCACAACAACGGGCGCAGGCGCAGGCGGCGGCACGGGGGTGGGCACGACAGGCGCAGGTTGCGCGGGCTTGGGCCCAACAGGCATAGGTTGCGCGGGCTTGGGCCCAACAGGGTTGACCGTTTTGAGGATGGGCGCAAGCAGACTGGGCCCAGAGCCAGGTAGCACAGGCTTTGCGGTTGGTTGCCAACGCGGTAGCGCGGGCTTTGGCGGCAAGGGCACTCTGGTCGGCACGGGAGTCACAAGGTCAAGCGGGTTGAGTTCGTAGATGTTCGGCCAAGGTTTGAAGCGCGTCAGAAAATTCTCCCGCCTTACTTCGCCCCCGTTTTCCTTGATGATGCGCGTAAAATGGATCTCCATGCCGTCGCGGGCTTTATCGCTCTGATGGCGCGTGCCACGGGGAATATCGGGGTTGGCTACGAAGACGGGAGCCTCTGGCGCAGGTTTGCGGTTGCTAATCACGGGCCCCTCGACCTCGACCACCCGCTGCTTTTTCGTACCATAGAGGAAAACTTCCGCCAGCCGCTTCTCAGGATCAACGCTGGTTTGAAGCAACAACCAATGCCCCGTATCGTTGACAAACTTGAAATCAGGCCCCCCCGTAAAGATTGTCGCATCCATTCCAGGCCCACTTCGTTGCCCATAGCCATATTTATCATACCAATTGATATAGAACGAGTGGCCCCAGCGTTCGGTGATCGGTAAGCCTGCCCAGAAAACCGCCCGAAACAAGGTCGTTGAGTCCTGGCAAATCCCACCACCCCATTCAAGCTGCGTGCGATTCCGCACAATCGCATAGCCTTCGACAAAGCCATTAGCTTCAGAGATCGAGCCGATATACTTGTTGAAAGAAAACTCCTCCCCTGGCTCAATCAAAAGGCCATGTAAAAGCTTCATCCCCGCTTTGATATTCGTAATTCGGTAGGCTGCCGAGCCTGTAAAATCGCTTTTACCCTCAGCAATGAGTTCTTTAATGCCAAGTTTAGCGAGGTTTTCAGGTGTAACCTTGGGTTCTACCGTTTTCAAAGGCAATTCAAGCACGCGGTTGGTAGAAGTAATCGCGGCCAGAATCAGTTGTTCAGCTTGTTTTTCATCAATCCGTTGGCCTGGCTCCCCAGCCCGCGTAATCTTGAGTTCGCCGCCATTCCACTCTACGCGAGGGTTGAGGCCCCCATTCCCTGTAGAATCTTTGATCTTTTGCAGCCTTTTCTGAACTAAATGATGATTCAACGTGACCTGAAGCTGATCATTTGGGGCGTTAGCTTTAGGTTGCTGTAAGATTTGTACCATTTGAGCTAAATCCTGGGGCGACCATTGCCAAGTCTGCGCGGCAACCTTGATGATCAAAGGGCTTTGGAGCAAAGTTTGGACCTTTTCTTGCGCCTCTTTCACGGCGGCATCGCTCAAAAAAGGTAGGATTTCGTGAGTCCGCAAAGCAACTTTCTGCGGTTTGAGGGTTTGAAGCGCAGCGGTCAATTCCTGGAGCGTCTCAGGCACGGCCACCGCTTTCCCTGGGAAACCTGGGCTGCTTGTTGTCTCTAAGCCTTGCAAAACAAGCTGGGCATTGATAGGCAACTGATTTAGCTCCTTTGCCCGCGCCAAGAGATAGGTTTGCATCACGGCCTGATTCACGGTTAGCTGAAGGGGAACTTCCGCGCCGTGTTGCCAAAGGGCCAGAAACTCAAACAGCTGCCCAAAGCCTGGGCTTCGCCCCAACGCAAAGGCTTCAGCTACCGCCGCCTCAACCTCAACCTTCACGCCGAGGTCTTGCAACGTAGGGTTCCAAGTTTGGGCCTGATAGGTCAAAGTGAGCGGGTGCTGCAAAAAAGGGGCATAATGTTCTAGCACCGCAGCTTTGGCTTGGGCTGGGGTCATGCGCCCCACCGCGACTCCCCGAATCGTGAGGTTGGGGTAGCAGCGCTGCCCAAAAGCCTGGTCAAAGGCGTAGAAAAAGGCCCCCCCCCCGCCAACAAGCCCCAAAAGAGCGCCCAACGCGCCAAGCAGCCAAACCAGTCGCGTTTGGCGACCCGCCGCCAGCCAGGAACCAAAGCCTTTTGCGAGAGGGCTAACCAGCGCGCCTGCGGACTCTTTGCGTGGGTCGTCAAGTTCTTCTAGTTTGAGGGACACAGAGCCTGCTACTTTCTAGGTCTTCAAAAAAAAGGGGCTTAATTTTTGCTTCAGCTTACTAGTATAACATAAAGACTTTGCCAGCCCCAACTTTTAGCTGGGAGCCAGCGCCGCGCAACCTAGGTCGCTTGGCCAGCGTCGTAAAAGCACTTAACCCATTTGGAAAGTGTTTTGTAGAGGGTTGTATGAAACCATTTAATCAACGTCAAGCACGATATGTTGGAATTGGTTTGATTGTTTGTGGGGTTCTCGCGGCGCTCCAGCTAGGCCGCCTTTTGCCCATTGTTGGTTTGTGGACCCTTGGCATAAGTCTCTATTCTTTACGTCGCCAAGAAGGGCGCATTGCTGCTGCCGTCAATAGCGGAATGTGGCTAATTGGGCTAGGTTTTCTTCTTTTGTGGCATACAGTTTTCTTTCCTGGCGTTTTCTTCTTAGCTGGGCTTAGTCTTTTGCTTAGGGGAAACGAGTGGGCCGTTGATAAACAAATCCAAGCTCTATTGTCCCAAGTTCATGATAGATTAAGTTGCTGTCAGCACACCCAAAAGCATAATCTTCAGAAAGGATCATCTTTTTCTTGCCCAACAGGCAGCGAAACCATCTTAAAAAGCAAAGATTCGGCTCAAACACAAGACCCTTCCACGGGCGAAACGATCCGTTTACCTTAGCCCAACCAAAAACCTCTTTCTGCGGGCCAGATCGTTTGATCTGGCCCTTTTTGTTGGTTTCGCCAAACTTACTCAGCCTTACTCAGCTTTAATCGCTGCGGTTTGGCCCCATTGCCCCGCAAAAACAAAAGTCTCAAGGGGTTTTCGCGTTCGGGGGGCAAGCTCGCGCTCTTGATAGGGTTCAGATAAAGTCGTGTAATCGCCTGGATAGCCCAAAGCTAAGATCGAAACTGGCTCATAAGCTGGTGGAATCTGGAACAAGGTTCGAGCCTTTTCGCCCTCAAACCCCGCCATGACATGGGCAAAAAGCCCCAAATCCAAGGCTTGAAGCAGCATGTTTTCCGTTGCTAAACCAACATCATATAAGGCCCAACGATTGGGGCTGGCATTAGCTTCAAAGAAATTCTTAGCGACTACGAGGATTAAGACAGGAGCTTTTGCGGCCCAAGGCTGATTTCCCTCGGCTAAACAACTGAACAAAAGCTCAAATTCAGGAGGATTCTCTTTACGGGCGACAATAAAGCTCCAGGGTTGCTCATTCATGGCCGAAGGCCCCCAACGCGCAGCTTCAAAAATGCTTTGCAATTTTGCCAATTCGACAGGCTTTTCAGCAAAAGCACGTGGACTCCACCGCCGCCGGATCAGTTCGTGCAGGGCATACTGATTAACAGCAGGCTTTTCCATTTCAAACTCCTTATGCAACTAAAATCATACGCTATGACTTTAAGCCTCATTGGTTACAGCATCAATCCATTGAAGATAGGATGCTGCGCCAGCTACAAACGGGATTGCGAAAATTTCTGGAACCTCATAACTATGAATTTCAGTAAGCAAAGCTTCCAAAGCAGGATAAAGATTGCGTTTTGACTTCAGTAAAATAAGATATTCAGCATGTTCCTTGATTTCATTACGCCATTCATAGACTGAATAGACAGGAAAAATCTGCGCGGAAGCTGCCAATTTGCGCTCCACAACGCTTCTTGCAATCATCCGAGCTTCTGCTTCGTTTGGCGCAGAGACTTGCACAACAAGATATTTTGCTTCAGAAAGCATTTTTATTTTCCTTTCAAGCTGCCAAATGAGTTGCTCTTAGCTGGGCAAACTCTGTTTGAAATTGATTTTCTAGTTCAAGGCGCAAAGCAGAAGGCAAAAGGGAAGCCCTTAGCGCATTGAAGACTAATTTCTCTAAATCTTTTGCATCTAAATGAAAATTCTGCGCGACTTTGCTATATTCAGCAGTAAGTGTTGTACTAAATAATGAAGGATCATCGGTATTAAGCGTCAGATAGAGCTTTTCAGCCAGCAAATAGGGCAAAGGATGCGTTGCAAAACTTGGAAAAATCCCCAAGCAAATGTTGCTTGTGGGGCAGATCTCCAGCGGAATCTGGCGGGCGCGAAGTTCGGCCACGAGGGTAGAATCCTCCAGACAACGCACGCCATGCCCAAGCCGCACCGCATTGAGAAGCCGTAAAGCGCCCCAAATACTTTCAGGGCCCGCCATTTCGCCCGCGTGAGGCACACTCGGCAACCCCGCAGCCCGGGCCCGTTCAAAGGCCATTTGGAACTTTTCAGGTGGGTTATTAGCTTCTGGCCCTCCTAAACCTAACGCAACTACCCCATTTCCCTGCCCACTAATGGCCCAATCCGCAATCATTGGGCCTTTTTCGGCGGGAATCCCGCGCGGAATGTCAATGATAAAATTCATTTTTATTCCATATTCAGTTTCCCCCCACGCTCGGGCCCGATTTAAAGCAGCCAATTGCTCGGCAAAAGGAATTTGTTTGAAGTGATAATGATTGAAAGCAGTATAGGTAACTTCGCTGTAGCGAATATTCTGGGCCGCTTGCTCCCTTAGAAAGGCCTTTGCAACCTCTTCAATATCTGTAGGAGTACGAATGCAACTAGATAAAGTGAGATAAACCTGAATGAAATGCTTGAAATCCTTAAAAGTATACCATTCTTGCAACTCTGCTGGCGTGGTCGCGGGCAATTCGACCTGGTTGCGTTGCGCCAGGAGGAAAAGGGTTTGCACAGGAATTGAACCCTCTAAATGAACGTGCAATTCTACTTTGGGCATAGCTTGAATAAAGGTTTCTAGCGACACGGCCCTCTCCTTTACAAGACAACTTTGCGTTGAGCGACTAATCTCTGCTTAGTTTTCCGAAAAAGATCATCGTAACTGAGTCGTTCTGTGGTAATTTCATACTTATGCGCTTGCAAAATTTTATGAATTTCAGCATCGAGCCGTTCTTCGACCATCAATTCATCAGTAGCAATCTCTTTAAGCGCAAAGAGGATTTGGCCATCATTGGCTTGGAACAAAACCCCATCAACTTCAGCGAGCTTATCCAGGAGACCTTCAGCGATATTTTCGACCTTGGAAGGCGAGAGCTTCATAGATTTTCACCTTTGTGGAGCTTTTGACGCAATTCCTCAAGTTGCGCTAAACACGTTTGAGGTAAGGGCTGCGGGCCCCCTAACTGCTGCGCCGCCAGCAAAATTGTGGCACATTGCTCAATTTGTTCCATCCGCCGCAAAGCTTTTGGGAGGTTATCCCCAAAGGTCAATGCCCCATGATGAGCTAACAAAAGGGCATTAAACTGGGGGATGAGCGTTTCGATAGTTTTGGCCATTTCGGGTGTGCCCGTTACCGCATAAGGCGCAGTCGGCACAGCACCCAGCGTTAAAAACATTTCGGGGAGCAAATCGGTAGCCAACGCTCGGCCTACCAGGGTTGTGGCCACGGCCATTGGGGGATGAGCATGAATGATGGCTTGAACATCAGGTCTGGCTTTATAGACTTGTAAATGTAAAGTAAGCTCTGTTGATGGCTTTTGTTTATTAAAACTTGACACAACTTCGCCCGCCAGATTCACACAAATGAGGTCTTCAGGCTGCAAAAACCCTTTACAAACTCTGGAAGGGGTAAGCAAAAACAAATCTGCATCTAAGCGAACAGAGATATTGCCTTCGCCTGCAACAATAAGTTTTTGAGCATAAAGAATTTGGCCTACACGCACAATTTCAGCCGCTAATTCTGCTTTTCTTAGCTTTTGCTGATCATTCATTCGCTTTACTTCGCCACCTTAATTGTCTAATAAAGAGAAAAAGTGCAATTACCCAGCCAAGCCAAGCAAAAAGGTTAAGATTAAACCGTACAAACCAAAGAACTATAGCCATTAGCAAGCGAAAAAACCCAATAAGCAGCCTTCGCCCGATTGGTGAATGAGCTTTGGCTTCCCAGTCAAGTTGGGCAATGTGGGGCAAAATTCCCTGTTCAACTGCGCCCTCAAGTGTAAAAATGTAAATCGTATCCGTATATTTTGCGGCCAGCAGCAGGTCGCGGCGCAAGGCTGGCCACGAAAGTGCCGGCAACCCTTCACCTGAGTTTTCGTGGGCTGTTGTGCGGCCCGTACTCCCGATTCCAATGCCATCGGCGACAGAACCGTAGCTGGCGATAAGGGCCCCACCTAAATCATGCTTGAAAATCTCGACAGGCATACTGCTCAAACACATTAAAACCTCGACATCAGCAGGTAAATCTACCACATCTAAGGCTCGTTGTAATAATGTCGTTCCTGCTCGGCGATCATCCGCTAAGAGAGGAATTTGATAAGTATGCACTTCATAGCCATCGTGCCGAATCTCAGCGATTAAATCAGTATAAGCTGCAAGAGCCGCAGTATAAAGTACGTTTTCGTGGGCCAGCCAAAGTCGGCGCGCCAAACCCTGGAGCCCAGAGCGTTGGAAATGCACGATTTCGCTAATTGGTGGCTCAATATCCAAACCAAGAGCGTTAAAAACCAAATGCTCTTCTTGAATCCAAGAATGAACTTTACGATAGATTTCTGTAGCTTGAGGGTAATTTTGTAAGTTAAACCAATAACCAGCATTTGTTGGCAAGATAAGACAACCAACAAGATAGACTTTACGGCTGTTAAGCTCGCGGACAATTTCGGCCCGTTCCTTACTCAGGTCCGAGAGCGCCATTGCCAAACCATAGCCCTGCTGCGTAATTTCGGACAGAAGATTAGCTCGTTGCAAGAGTTTTTGAAGGGCAGAGCCTTCCAATTCTGTCGAAAAGATAAGATTAGGGCTTCGAGTTAAATTTTGGGCAGGTTCACGCCATTTTTTAAGAATTTGCACGGTCTTTAAATCATCAAATCAGCAAGAGTGAAAAGAAAGAGAACACCAGCCACGTGACTATTGACTGTAAAAAAGGCCAGATCGATGCGCGAAATATCTTCAGGCGTAATCAGCGAATGCTCATAGAGCAAAAGACTTGCGGCTGCTAAGACCCCTAAATAGTAAATCCAACCAAGACCTAAAAGCAAACCTACGCCAAGCAGCGCTAAAAGCATCAATAAATGACAAAGTTGCGCGATTTGCAAAGCTCTTTTGCTGCCAAAGCGGACTGGAATCGAGTGAAGTTGCTGTTTTTTATCAAAATCTACATCTTGGCAGGCATAAATAAGATCAAAACCCGTAATCCAGATTCCCACGGCAAAAGCCAGAAGGAATACGGGCGGTGTAAAATGGGGCTGAACAGCCAGCCAGCCTCCAGCAGGCGCGATAGCGTCGGTGAAACCGAGCGCAAAATGACAAAGCCAAGTGAATCTTTTGGTATAACTATAGCCAACCAAAGCAAGAATTGCAATGGGCGCTAAGGAAAAACAGAGCGAATTGAGATGCCAAGCTGCCAAAAGCAACAAAAGCAAGCTCCCTAAAGCCACTAAAAGCACAGACCGCTGAGAAAGTGAACCTTTTGGAATAGGCCGCTGCATCGTGCGCGGGTTTTGGGCATCAATTTGAGCATCAATCACGCGATTAAAACTCATCGCGGCGGTTCGTGCGCCCACCATCGCCAGCGAAACCCAGAGCAAAGGGGCCCAGCCGGGCCAGCCTTTTTGGGCGAGAAAAAGCCCCAAATAGGCAAAGGGCAACGCAAAAACGGTATGCTCCAGCATGATGTTTTGGCGATGTTTAGCCACTTCGGCCCACAAAGTGCGAAGGGGGTGCTTGGGCGACAGAAGAAATTGGTTTGGATTTGTCATAATTTAGTAGACGCTACGGAATCCTCCGCTTCTCATTCTATCACATTTTGCCCTTTAGTTCGCAACTCCCGCCCCAAGCATTCTGTCCAGTTTGTGATATAATAAAGTTTATGTTGGGCTTCTCGTAGCTATTAACCAAGAAGATAAGTCCAGGAAATCAGGCCTAAAGCGCCGTAAATCCCTGCTAAACTAGCCAAAAGGCGTTTCAAATGAACAAAAAGCACCAGCCAAACCGTCTTCTTCAAGAAACTAGCCCCTATTTACTTCAACACGCTTATAATCCTGTTGATTGGTATCCGTGGGGCCCCGAAGCTTTGACCAAAGCGCAACAGGAAGCTAAACCTATTCTCTTGAGTGTAGGTTATGCGGCTTGTCATTGGTGTCATGTGATGGAACAAGAAAGTTTTGAAGACTTTGCAACGGCTGCATTGATGAATCAGTTTTTTGTCAATATCAAAGTAGACCGCGAAGAGCGGCCTGATCTTGATTCCATCTATATGGCGGCGGTGCATTTGCTAACGGGGCGGGGAGGTTGGCCAATGACCGTTTTTTTGCTCCCTGATGGTCGGCCTTTTTTCGGTGGAAGTTATTTTCCCTCGGAGGAAAAAGCGCTCCATTATGGAATTCCAAGTTTTAAGCAAGTTTTACAAAGCATTATTGAGACCTATCAGACTCGGTTTGCTGAATTAGAGGAGACAAGTACAGAGATTCTTTCACGGATTAAGCAAATAAATCCGCGAAAGAATGTAGATCAAGCCAGAAATCTCCCCTTGCAGAAAGAAATATTAACCGTTGCTTTCACTGAATTGGAGACTAATTTTGATTCGGTGTATGGCGGCTTTGGGGGTGCGCCCAAATTTCCCCAGCCGATGATTTTAGGGTTTTTGTTGCGCTACCACGCGCAGACGGGAAATAGCAAAGCGCTTGAAATGGTAGAAAAAACCCTCCAAAATATGGTGCAAGGCGGCATATATGATCATTTAGGAGGTGGTTTTCATCGCTATAGCGTAGATAACAAATGGCTTATTCCTCATTTTGAAAAAATGCTCTATGATAATGCTCTTTTAGCTCAATTATTTCTTGAAACTTTCCAAGTTACGGGTAAAAAACTCTATCGGCAAGTTGCAGAAGAAACATTAGCTTACTTAAAGAGAGAGATGCTCCATCCAAACGGAGGGTTTTATAGTTCGCAAGATGCTGATTCTGAAGGCAAAGAGGGAACCTTCTTTGTTTGGAACCTTGAGGATGTGCGCGAAATTTTAGGCAAAGATACAGCGCTCTTTTGTCAAATCTTTGGTATAACGAAGAAAGGCAATTTTGAAGGTTATAATGTCCTTCATTTTCCCCATTCTCTCGCAGAAATAGCGCGAGTAACGGGGGTTTCCCGAAAGCGTTTAAAGGCTTTAGTCGCTGAAGGTCGCCAAAAGCTATGGCAAGCGCGGGAAAATCGTTGCAAGCCTGGGCGCGATGAAAAAATCTTGACGGCTTGGAATGGAATGACGTTGCAAACTTTCGCAACGGCAGCGGCGGTGCTAGATTCAACTGAATATCTCGAAATTGCCCAGCGCAATGCGGCTTTTTTGTTGCAGAATCTCTGTCAAAATGGGCGGGTTTTGCGAAGTTGGAAGGATGGGAAAGCCAATCTTAGCGGTTATTTGGAAGATTATGCTCTTCTGGCCGATGGTTTGTTAAGTCTTTATCGCATCGACGGTAACTCGCGCTGGCTTCAGGAAGCGCTTAATCTTGCTGATTCAATGCTAAAGTTTTTTTGGGATGCTGCAACAAATAGTTTTTACGATACAGGGAATGATCATGAAACGCTAATTATTCGTCCCTCTGACCTGGGTGATAATGCTACTCCAGCGGGGAATTCAGTTGCAACTGAAGTTTTGCTTCGTTTAGCTGCCTTGACCGATAAGAAAAAATATCGTTTGCCCGCCGAAAAGACGCTTACCAATTTAGCTTCAACGCTGCAATTATCGCCCTATAGCTTTGGGCGACTTTTGTGTGCCGCAAATTTCGCTTTAGCCCCAGCGCAAGAAGTGGTTTTGGCCGGAACTAATCTTCATTCACCTGATTTGCAAATGCTTCTCAGAGTAGTTTATCAGACTTATCGCCCTAATCTTAGTGTTGCTTTCAATTTGCAGGATTCTGCACCCTTCCAATTACCTCTCTTTCAAAAGCGCGAAATGCTTAATGGCAAAGCGACGGCTTATGTTTGTAAAGGATTTGCTTGCGCTTTGCCAACCACAGATGCAGATATTTTGAGCAAACAACTTCAAGAAATTTAGCTTTTAGGCTTAATTTGAGAGTAAAATTTGCATTTTCTTCATGTTATTCAAATTTATCGGCCTGCCCCAAGTGGGGCCGCAACTTATTTCGCTGAAATCGGCGAGCGTTTAGTCAAAGATGGCCATCGCGTAACGGTTTTAACCACTGATGCTTTTGATTTAGAGCATTTTTGGGTCAAGGGAAAACGTCATTTTACTGAATTAGCGGATGAGCATAATGGTGTAAAAGTCCTTCGCTTCCCCATCAAGCGGCGGCCAGGGCCACCGCTTCTTTATCCGTTTTTGCGCCGTTTCATGGTTGAAATTGGCAAATTGCCAGGCAATAAGCTCTCTTTTCTGCAAAAATTAGCGACACTTACCCCCCTTTTACCAACCCTCACAACCTTTTTAGAGCAAAATCCTGATTTAGCTGATGTAGCCTTAGTTCAGACAACAAATATCACGCTGGATTTTATGCTCTTGCCGACGTTGATCTGGGCTAAAAAGCGCAAAATCCCGCAGATCTGCACGCCCTTTATTCATCTTGGTGAGCCAAAGAACCAACAAATCGTGCGCTATTATAGTATGCCTCATCAATTGGAGATTCTTAGGCAAAGTGCAGCGGTCTTCGTGCAAACCGATTTGGAACGCAACTTTTTGCACAAGAAGGGAATTGCGAGCCAAAAACTGCATACGATTGGGGTTGGGGTAAATCCTGAAGCCTTAGTGGGGGGCGACGCTAATCATTTTCGGGCAACGTATGATATTAAGGGGCCAATCGTGCTGACGCTCGGTGTCGCAGCTTATGATAAAGGAACAATTCACACTGTCCAGGCAATGGAACGTTTGTGGGCTGAGAATTGTCAAGCGACATGGGTGCAAATTGGCCCTTTAATGGAGCATTTTACGCAGTTTTATGAGAAATTGCCTGCTGAAAGTCGCCAAAAAACCCGCTTACTTGGCTTTGTGCCCGACCAGATTCGCCAAGATGCGCTGGCTGCCGCCGATTTACTTGTTTTGCCTTCCCGTACAGATAGCTTTGGAATCGTCTATTTGGAAGCGTGGTGCTACGGTGTGCCCGTAATTGGAGCTTGGGCAGGCGGTGTACCAGCTGTTGTGACGCATGGCACAAATGGACTTTTAGTGAATTTTGGGGATCTTGCGGCTCTGGCCACAACGATTAAGCAACTTTTGACCGACCAGAAACTTGCTCAAGAGCTTGGTTTAGCAGGGCAAGCAACTGTTTTACGGGATTTTACTTGGGAACACAAATATCGCCAAATCAAAGAGATCTTTGCGAATTTGCTTCAGCAACCGCTTTGAAATTAGAAAAGCTTGCTTTTAGCAACAAAGATTGCTGGCCGCACGCGGAGCATAAGCACAAAATCTATTAGGGTGTGAAAGAAAATCACCGTCCAAATATCCCGATTGAGCCAAAAGCAGAGACTCCAACCAACGACCAAAATTGTTTCGGTTAAAGGCCGCCACTTCCGAATCGCTTGAATAAAAGGTGTTTCGTGGAAATGAGGCGGCAAAACTTTGATCCAAAATAGACCGTGAACCAAGCCCCCAAAGACCACGAAAAACAGGCCGCCCAGCACAAAACCTGCTTCGCGGGCAATATTTGGGGCAAACAAGCTAAATAAACTCGTACCACTAACTTCGCCGATCCGATAAATCGAGGCAAACGTTAGAGTCTCAAAGATTCCATTGCCTAAACCAAAGATAAACGTTGAAAGCCAGCGAATAGGCCGATTATCGTGGTGGGCAACAATGATATAAATGGTTTGACCTGCGGTCCACGAGAGAAATAACAACGCGACTAACCAGGGATTTTGCCAAGTTTGGGCAACATTCCAAGCCATTAACCAATCACGGAGAAAGATCGCCCCTAAAAGGATTGAAATCCCCCAGTAGATTATGATCTGTTTTTCAACAGTTCCTGGGATTTTCTGTATATTTACTACCGATTGCGGGAGATGACTATCGAGTTCTATATCCATTAGCTTGCCTTTCTCTCGGTTTATCTTGCCAGAATGCACCAAAATGGTGCTGTTTAATTTATTTGCAAGAGATTTAGGGAAAACCGCATTCAGGCAGATTTTAACATGCACGCAAAAATTTTGCAAATGAAGAAAAAACTAAGCAAGGTTTGTCATTTATGCAATTTTTCTGTGGCTTGCAAGGTTTTGTAAATTGCTGTCCATTCCACGAGAGTCACAGTTTCAGCCCGCTTCTCTGGCGCAACGCCCGCCGTCGCCAGCGCTTCCAAAGCGTCTTCTCGCGTAATTTGCACGCCCATAGCTGCTAAACCAATGGGCAGCGCATTGCCCAATTTTTTGCGGGCTTGGAGAAAACCAGCTTTAATTACCCGAAAGAGAGCCGAATTATCAACCCCCACGCCAGCAGGCGCGGAGCGCACCCGCAAGCGCAAAATCGCCGAATCTACGGCAGGCTGGGGCACAAAACTTGCGGCTGGCACACGGGCTACAATTTCTGGCTCGGCATACATTTGGATGGCATGAGCTAAAACACTCAAATCTCCAGGCTTGGCCGTAATGCGTTTTGCCACTTCCCATTGCACTAAAACTACGATAAATTGGGGTTGTGGAGCATTTTCCAGAAAATGCCGTAAGACTGGCGAAGTTATTGCATAAGGTAAATTAGCGACAACCTTATACGGCTTGCCTTTTTTTGTATCTTCTAACTTGCCAGCTTGAGTCAAAATAGCTTCTGGCGATAGATTAAGAATATCACCTTGCAGAAGTTGAAAGTTTTGGCAAGCCCGAAACTCATTTTGCAAGCGATCTACCAGACGCTTATCTAATTCAACCGCAATGGTAAACCCTGCTTGGCGCAGTAATTCCCAAGTCAAAACGCCTAAACCTGGGCCAACTTCGACCACAAGATCATCCGAAGCTAACTCCGCTGCCGCGACAATTTGAGCTAAAACAACTTCGTCGATCAAGAAATTTTGGCCCATGCCCCGCGTGGGATGTAATTGGAGCGAGCGCAGCGCGAAACGTACTTGAGCAGGGGAAAGATGAGGATTCATTATTTTCCTATGGGGATTTATGCGTTTTAAGCGAAAAACTTATCTTTTCAGCGACATCTTTTGAGAATTGAACGGCTGAATTGCGTTCCAAATGACTGCCATCAAAGGAGCGATAACGCTCTAATGGCACAGAGAGCCATAATCCTCCAGCAGATTCAAAGGCTTGAAGAAATTTATTTTCGTCAAAACCACTGAGTTCATCTTCCAAAGCCACCATTTCTTTGGTTGTGGGCAGCCGAAAAGCCACAACTTGAATCTCTTTTTGCTTCCATAGCCGAGTCTGTTGCATTAGAACTTCTATAAGTTCTGATGAGACCTGCGTCTTTGCAAAGAAATCACGAAAATGGCTCAATTCTTTGGTGGGATTTTCAGGAATCATCCAGGCTTCAATCCAACCATCGTCATGAAGGCGCGAAAAACCTTGTTCAACTGGCTTTTCGCCGCTTTTTCCTTTGTCTATTCTCAGCAAAGCATCAATTTTTAGCGGTTGAAGAAAAGTAACAAGAGGGGCAAAATGCGTTATAAGAAAGAGATAGTCTTTTGAACGATTTTTCTCTTGCAAAAAATGCTCATTTTGCGCCGCTAAAGGAGTCAAAGCTGCGGGTGTAATTCCTAAAACGATAATTTTCTTAGTGCTTTTTGGGTCAAGTTTAGCTTCTGCCGCCTGAAAAATCACTTGATTAAGGCCTCCACCGCCATAGCCAAAATTGAGAATTCGATAATTGGGCAACATGGTTTGCATCGCGGCAGGCGATAAACCCATTGAAACCCGCGAATCACCTAGAAAAAGCATGTCAAATTGAGCTTCAGTGTGAGTTTTGAGGAGCCAAAAACGCTCGGCTTGAGTTTGGTGAATAGCATTTGCCCATTGAGGGTTGTGAATCCCAGCGATAAACAGAAAGATGGTACTAAGCAAAAAGGTTTTTAAGCAACGATTTCGCATTTATAGCTCTATTTCTAAAATTGAAAATAGATAAATTCGCTTCCTGGCCCGCGAAGATAGATGCAAACTACAATGATCAGGGCCTCAAAGCTGATCTCTATTGCATTTTGCCAAAGTTTAGGCAAATAGAGTTTTGGTTCAAAACGCCAGAAAACAAAAATTTCACGGCTAATCCCAAGAAATAAGAAGATAAGCCAGCTATAACCATACTTTTCAAAATCAATTCCGCCACCATGAAAGCTAAAAAGCGTTTTGATAATCGAGATGGCCTGCTCTACATTTGTAGCACGAAAGAAAAGCCAAGCTAACCAAACTTGCAGAACTACCAGAAAAAGCGCTATTCCTCGCCCGCCAGGGAGCTTTTTCAAACGAGTAGGCCACTGGGTAAAGCGTTCAAAAGTCAAAAAAAGAGCGTGCAACATTCCCCAAACGATGAAATTCCAAGATGCTCCATGCCAGAAGCCAGAAAGAATCATCGTCAGCCACATATTAATCTCAGAACGCCATTTTCCAAGATGATTTCCGCCCAGAGGAATATAAAGATAATCCCTAAACCAGGTAGAGAGCGAAATATGCCACCGCGTCCAGAATTCCCGAAACGATGTAGCCGTATAGGGATGATCGAAATTGACAGGAAATTCATAGCCCATCCACTTGGCTAACCCTCGTGCAATATCGCTATAACCACTGAAATCACAATAAATTTGGAAAGCAAAGGCGGCAGTGATAAGCCACCAAAAGAAAGTTGCATTTGAAATAGTGGCTGCACTGAAAGCCAACTTTATTTGAGGCGCAAGATTATCTGCAATGACGATTTTTTTGAAATAACCGTGAATAAGCAACTTTAAGCCTGCCCAACGTTGCTCTTCTTTGGGGATATTGTAGGTCTCAAGTTGGGGAAGTAAATCAGTTGCTCTAACAATTGGCCCCGCAACAAGCTGGGGAAACATCGAAAGATAGGCAAAAAAATGGAGCAAATTGCGCGTCGGCTGCAATTGCCCCCGATAAATGTCAATGGTATAGCTCAAAGATTGAAAAGTATAAAAGCTGATTCCCACAGGAAGAATCTGCATAAATTCAGGGATTTGGGGGGTGAAATGCGTTTCAAAGGGAAGAAAAGCCAAGAAAGAAGCTAGATTTGCAAGGAGAAACTTGCTATATTTGAAAGCGATTAAAGAGCCAAGGTTGCCAAAGAGTGAACTAAAGAGGAAAAAACGCTTATAACGAGGATAGGCTTGCATTCCCAGTCCTGCGCCAAAATCCAATAAGCCACTTCCACCAAGCAAAAAGAGATAACGCCAATCCCACCAACCATAGAAAAAGAAGGAGGCAACTGTAATATAGGCCCAACGCCCATTCTTTGTCGACCTTATGAGGGGCCAAAAAGCAAAAAAGAGCGTCGCAAAAGCAATAAAAATGGGATAATGAAACGCCATGGCAGCTTTTTAAGTCTCGATTGGCAAAATAATCCGCACGATAGCACCTTTCCCAGGCGAAGATGCCAGTTCCGCTCGCCCATTGACCAATTTAGCCCGCTCATCAATGTTGAGCAACCCAAAAGAACCCCGTTCCAGCGCTGCTCGCCGTTCAATCGCTATATTAAAACCTTTGCCATCGTCTTGAATAGTTGTCAAAAGCGTTTGGTCTTTAACTTGAAGCCGCACCCAAATGTGTTGGGCCTGGGCATGCTTGAGCGCATTATTGATTGATTCTTGAATAATATTGAAAAGTTCGCTTTTTACACGCCCTCTTAAACTAAGGTTATCTATATTTTGAGTTTCTAAGACGATTTCAGTTGAACCACTTGTGATTCGGAGGCGATCAAAATATTGCTCTAAAGCAGCTTGCAGGCCTTGCGTTTCTAAAACTAAGGGCCGAATCTCAAAGAGTAAGGTCCGAACCTGATAATTTGATTGATCGTAAAGAGCCCCTAAACGTTCTAATTCTTCAATCGCTAAAGCTGCATCATGCTCAATCATAAACCTAATCACTTCGGTGTTCATTTTAATGGCCGCTAAAGTTTGGGCCAGGCCATCGTGCAAATCCCGTGCAAGCTCTTGGCGAAATTGCTCGGCCTTGAGCAACGTTTTATCTCTTTCATCCTTGAGATCAAACAAAAGTTGGGCATTGTGGAGCGCAACAATCGCATAATTGGCAATGACCGTCAACATTTCAAGCTGTTCTTGCAAGAAAGGCTCAAGGTTATTCCGCGCAAAGAGCATTACACCATAGACATGCATCTCTGCTCGCAAAGGAATCAAGCAGCCAGACCGACAATTATGAAGAAAAGTAAAGGTTTGAAGATCAAGTTCTTGACTAAGATCGTCAATTAACCGAGGAGCAGAGGTCGAAAGCAAGGCTTCAGCGAGATAACCATCGTTGATCATGAGGTTTAAGCCCAGATCATTGGCCGAAAAACCGCGCCCAGCAGCAAGCTGAACCTCGTCAGGTTCGTTTGTGGTTAGAAAGACCATGCCCACAGTATAGGGCACAAGCTCCTGACCCTCTTGCAAAGCCGATTCTAAAACTTGTTTCCACTTAATGGTTGAAGAAAGCGTTTGCGCCACCCGATAGAGCGAGCGGGTCTGGTCGCGGTAGCAGCGGGCTTCGTGCAAAGCAAGGTCGGCTTGTTGATAGGCTTCTGAGACTTTTTGCCGATTGTGATCTGTCCACTTTTCAGTCAGACTGGCAATCAACCAAGGCATAAAACCAAGAATCAAAGTGCGTAAACTCAAAGAAACTAGATTTAAAGGCGCTATTTCCGCTTGATTGTTAAAGGTATTCCAGCCAATCACGGAAGCAAAATAGAAAATAGCGGCGATGATCCCTGAAACAAAGCTAATAAAAGGTGAATTGCGGACTGAAGCACTGATTAGCGGTAAGAAATAGAAGAGAAAGAAGATTGCTTGCTGTTCACCACTGAGAAAAGTCAAAAGAGAAAGAAAGATCAGGTCGAAAAGATAGACAATTTTGAAAGTGAAATGAAAAGAGGGGAGGAAAAGCAGCGCGGTTGCAAAAAAACTGAAAGCTGTATAACCCCAAAAGACTAAGACCAGGGAATTGCTTTTAGCTGAGATCGGCCAAAGAATAAGTGATTCACGAAGATAGTGTAAAAGATGCCATTGGCTAAGGAGAAAAAAGAGAAAACAAATGACTAACCAGCGAGCAATCGTATAGAATTGGTCGCCTTCGATCTCTTGTTGGCGTTTGTGCTGAATCATTGGTGCTGAATTTGTAGGCCTTGCGGTTGTAATTGCCACTGTTACCCCAATTCAGTAGTGAACAAACAAGCTGTTCACCACATAATGTAAAAATTAAGTAAAAAGAAATTTTCTTCACCTCCTAGAGATACTACTTATGTTAGAAGCATCTCTCAACATACACTATAACACATCTTCGCCTAAGGCTTTTGCCTGGAGGGTAGTGTTTTCTGGCAAATGGAATCCACCATTGGCCCCAAAGGCTAAAGCCTTTGGACTCCTACTGACTTTGGCACTACCGCCTGGAGTACTACCACAAGAAGTCTACTAAAATAAGAAAACCGCCGACACCTTATTTCTAGGTATCAGCGGTATCTTCTGCGCGGCCTCAAATGCTTTTTACAGCGTTTTCAAGACATCTATGGTGCTGCGGACGGCGTTGGCGGAAGCTTCGACAAGGGCTTTTTCCTCGTCGTTAAGCGGCAATTCGATGATGCGCTCAACGCCATT
>Ga0316612_1000021_pt1 | contig 62697 bp, 62 predicted proteins | sample MIS2016226_MG_FD_207676 | JGI IMG/M metagenome (GOLD analysis project Ga0316612, IMG submission 207676) | Microbial mat bacterial communities from Middle Island sinkhole, Lake Huron, Michigan, United States - MIS.2016.226 | ecosystem: Environmental > Aquatic > Freshwater > Lake > Sediment... | reverse complement strand
AAAGTAGACGCAATGCTCATATTGAAAAATAGTGAGTTTGAGCGAGTAGAGGGACATTGGCAGCCCCTCAGAGAATTAAACTTTAATTACTCTGGAATCCCCGTCACTTCAGTGCGGGGAGTGTCAAAGAATCTACAAATAATCCCACAGGCAATCAAGCCGCGACCGCCAACAATGCTCAACCAGTCAAAACTGTAGCTGTCAAGCGATCGCCGAATCCTGCACCCAAAGGCTTGTACGCTCCTGCGCGTGGTGATGTGCAGATTGTCTTAATCAGCTTTTGCGTAAGTCCTATTTACAGCAAAACTCGATTAAACCCGCCACAAGAAGGGTCGCAGGGCGAAGCCCCGCAACGGGTTTTATATTTTAATTTGTGGCGGGTTTGAAAACAAATTGCTGTATGTTGATGTTGATGTTGATTTTTTGCGAAATGGGAACCTAGCAATTTGTCGTTGCTGAAACTGTAACTGCAATAAGCGCTATTAATTTGGGTGCTATCTTAGTGATAGAAATAAAAATATCAAGAATAAAAAGAGTTAATTCTATGCGTCAATTTACTACCTTCGTTCTTAGTCTTGCCTTTTGTGTTCCCGCGATCGCGGCGATCGCACCCGCCGCAAAAGCCCAAGAAAGTTCGACTAGCATTCAATCCGTTAAAAACGAGCGTATCCTCACAGTCTCAGGTCGTGGTATTAGGGCTGTCAAAACCACTAAGGCGCGAATTCAATTAGGGGTGACGGCTGAAGGTAAAACCGCGATCGATGTTCAAAAAGAAGTAGCCCGTCAAGCCAATAGCATCGTATCTCTATTACAAAGATTGAGCGTTGAGAAGTTACAAACCACCAGCATTCAACTCAGTCCTAAGTATGTTTATGAAAATAATCGTCAGCGTCAAGATGGTTTCACTGGTCAAACTAGTGTCAGCTTTGTGGTAGCGATCGAGCAAGCAGGAGAAACCCTTGATGCGGCAGTTAATGCGGGTGCTAATCAAGTGGAGCAAATTACTTTCATCGCCACTGATACTGAGTTAAATGCTGCCAAGCAATTCGCACTTCAGGATGCGGTCAAAGATGCTCAGAGTCAATCGAATACGGTTTTGAGTGCTTTAGGGCTATCTCCCAAATCCATCAAAGCAATTCAAATTAGTGACTCCGCGATCGCCTATCCTGTCCCTCAACCTCGCATGGAGAGCTTAGCAAAGTCCGCGAATTCTGTACCAATTTTAGGTGGAGAACAAAAGGTGGAAGCTTCAGTAACTTTGCAAATCACTTACTAATAGGACTTACGCAAAATGATTTGAAACCAGCAAAGCATCGTAAGGGCAATTCATGACTTACTGTTATTGGCTCTCCAGCCTATGAACACAAGTGGACTCGAACCACCGACCCCCACGATGTCAACGTGGTGCTCTAACCAACTGAGCTATGCGTTCTGACGGATCAATAATATAACATAGTGGGGGTAAATTCAATAAAAAAATATCAAAATCTATGAAATTAATTTTATATACTAAGCAAGATTGTTGTCTGTGCGAAAATTTGCTCACAAAATTACAACAGGTCAAAAATGTGGATTTTGAGCTAGAAGTTAGGGATATCACCAGTAAACCCGATTGGTTCGATCGCTATCAATATGAAATACCTGTACTTTGTGTACTAGGCGATCGCCAGCAGGAACAAGAGTTACCCAGATTCCCGCCGCGATCGCCTGTCGAAAAATTAGAAGCTTTACTTCAGCGATATATAAGCAATATATAGTTTAGGGACGCGCAGTAAATAAATCGCAGAAACCTTTGCGCTTTAATTTCTAGGCGATATTCTGGCTGGCACTAGCTTTTTTACCTTTGCCCAGCCCTTTGCCCAGCTAAGCTCATGCATCATCACATAGGAGCAGGGAATCAGGAATAGAGTTAGTAAAGTGGCAAGGGCAAGCCCAGAGAAAATAACTATCCCTAATGGTTGCAAAAATTCGCCGCCATCACCACCGCCGAGGGCTAGGGGAAATGCACCGACTACGGTTGTAATCGTGGTCATTAAAATCGGACGTAAGCGCGTGGGGGCAGCTTTTAGCATCGCCTGAATACGGCTGCATTTTTCTTCTTCGCGGATTTGGTTCGCCAACTCCACCAGCACGATCGCATTGTTAACCACAATCCCAATCAGCAGAATTACCCCAATCACGACCATAACGTTAATGGAGCTATTGGTGACATAAAGCCCGATGATGCCGCCAGAAAGGGCAAGGGGAATCGTCAGCATGATCACTAAAGGATCGAGCAGTGAGTTGTACTGTACCGCCATCACCACAAAGACTAGGAATGAAGCAAGCACACCCAGTACCGCAAAGGATTTAGAAAGATTTTCATTGGCAACTTTAGCGGTGCTAGGTAAAACGATGATGCCTTCAGGTAAATCAAATTCCTTGATGATCTGGTCGGTTTGGGTGATCGCATCACTGAGACTTGCGCCACGCTCGATGCTGCCCAGAATTAGGTAAACTTGACGCTGGTTAATGCGTTGGATTTCTCCAGGGGCGCGACCTTCCCGAATCGTTGCCACATCACCGAGGCGCACAGGGAGATTATTGCTATTACTAAACAATGGAACTTGTAATAATTGCGAGGCATTTTGGCGTAACTCAGGTTGGAGTTGGACACGCACATCCACAAGGCGATCGCCTCTTTGTAATTGGGTTGGCACTGAGCCAGTAATCGCAGTTTGTAAAGTTTCCCCCACTGATTGCGTGGAAAGTCCGAGAGCTTGCAGCCTCTCCCAATCGGGAGAAATTTGCACTTCGGGCTGACGGGCATCGATATCAGGACGGAAGTTTGCGCCTTTGACTTTTTCGAGGGCGGTGAGCAGTTCTGTACCTGCTTGGGCTAATAATTCGGGATTACTGCCTTGCAGAATTACGTCAATGTCAGTTCTAGGAACAGGTGAGTTATTGACGATAATCCCGCGTACTTGTCCAGGGTTAACCCGAATCCGCACGCCTGCCAAATTGAGCTTATTAATTTCGGCGTTAACACGCTTAATGAAGTTGGTGACATCGGCATTGGGCTTAAGGGTGACGGTACTACTCGCCCGCAATGGGTTTGCCGTCACGTTGCTACCAAACGACGTTCCCCCTGCACTGGTAAAGGCATAGCCAGTTTCAGGTTGCTTAATCAAGATTTCATCGATAATCTCCATAACTTTGCGGTTATTGGCAAGCGTCGTACCTGGGGGGAATTGAGCATTGACGCTGACATCACCCGTTTTGACTTGGGGAATAATTTCTTGCGGTAATTGTCGTCCCATTAAAAATCCACTGCCACCGAGTACCGCAAATAGGGCGATCGCCACCCATAGACGAAAGGGCATGATTCTGGCGAGAAAACCTGCGTAGCCAAAGGTGGCGGCTTCAAAGCGCTGCTCAAAACCACGCATAAACCAAGTGCGATTGAGTCGGCTTGACCAAGGGAGCGCGAGGAGTCGTGAGGCAAGCATCGGTACGACGGTAATAGCGACCACAATCGAGGCAAGTACGGCAAAGCTGATCGTGAGAATCAGTTGATTGAATAAAAGGGAGAGAAATCCGCCTAATAATAGGAATGGGAAAATGACGACAAGGTTGGTACTGGTGGAGGCGACTAGCGCTGATTCGATTTCAGTGCTGCTAACTTGCGATTGCAGAATGATATCTTCGGCATCAATGTTGCCGCCATTGCGTTTACGGATTCTGTCAATACCGATGGTGATATTTTCCAGCATCACAATCGAGTTATCGACCACAATACCCACGCCTAGAGCTAAACCGCCTAAACTAAAGATATTCAGCGAAAAGCCGAATATCCCCATACAAATTACTGCCGCTAAGCTGGCGAGGGGGATAGCAAGGGTGATAATCAAGGTTTGACGCAAAGATCCTAGAAATAGGAATACCGCGATCGCCGCTAGTCCTGAACCAACTACACCTGAAGAGGTGACGTTAGCGATCGAGGCGCGAATAATCTTGGAGTCATCGGTGGTATTGGTGAGTACCGCATCATCGGGAATTGTGCCATTGGCTTTGAGTCTTTCGACTTTTTCCTTAATGCGATCGACAACATCGACAGTATTCGCATCGGGTTGTTTGGTGATTAATAATCTAACCGCCGCTTCACCATTCAGGGAGCTAAAAATGCGCTGTTCTTCTGTACCATCGACAACTGTGGCAAAGTCACGCAGATAGACCTGTCTGGCTTGATCACCCGATCGCACATTAAAAGATAAGTTCTCAATCTCTTTGGCATTACGGAATTTACCGATCGCGCGGGTGAGGGGTTCCACTGCACCATCGCGTAAACGTCCGCCCGAAATATCGATATTGCGATCCCTGAGGGCCGCTAGAACATTATTAACATTCACCCCCAATGCTTGCAAGCGCTTGAGATCGAGATTAACCTGTATTTCCTCCTTAACGCCACCAACTACATCCACTCCTGCCACGCCTGGCACGACCGAAAGCTCACGTCCTAATTCCTCATCAGCAAAGATGCGTAATTGAGTCAAAGAAAGGGAAGGAGAAGTTAGGGCTAGTTCATATACAGGTAACTGCGATGGATCGAACTTAAAAATTCTGGCATCTTCAACATTATCAGGTAAGCGACTGCGACCACGGTTGAAGGTTGCCACCACGTCATTTAACGCCTGATCGACATTACTCCCCGCTTCAAAAAATAAATCTACGCGCACCTGTCCTTCACGGGTACGCGAGAAAAGTTGGTTAACGCCTTCAGTTGTGGACAGAATTTCTTCTAAGGGCTTGGTGACTTCGGTAATACCCACTTCGGGAGTAATTCCAGGGATATTTACCTGCACGCCAATGCGGGGATAGACGATCGCTGGCAGTAAGTCTACTTGCAAGCGACTGATGAAAAATGTACCCATCACAAAAATGGCGATCGTTAGCATTAATGTGGCAATATGCTTCCGAATTGCAAGGGCGCTAAATCCTGTAGTCTTTTGGGCTGTAGTCTTTTGGGCTGTAGTCTTTTGACTTGTAGTTTTTTGGTCGCTCATGGTTCTCTCTGGATTATCAAATATATAACAGCCAACGCGAAGCATTGACTGTTTGATTACTTAGACCTTTTCTGACAAAACACTAAGCTTGACTGCATCACCATCTTTGAGCCTGCCGCCACTTCTGACCACCACGCGATCGCCTGCCTGCAAACCAGAAAGAATTACCACTTTCCCATCGCGGCGATCGCCTAAGGTGACTTGACGCGCTGAGGCTTTGGCATCTTTAGCATCACCAGTAATCACAAATACAGTGCCAGTTTTGGGTTTGCCTCGCTCATTCCCTTTATCACTGGCTTTGTCCCTACTAGCATTAGGCTTGCTATTGCCAGAACTTTCACTGGGTTTAGTATTTGCCGAATTAGATGGAGCCGCAGGTCTACCCGCCGCTTCTAAAGCTGATTCGGCAATGATGATTTGTTTTTCCGGTTTACCCGCAAACTGGACTCGGGCAAGTTGCCCACTCCCCAATTTGCCATTACTATTCGGGACAACAACTTCCACAGGAATGAGCCTTGCTACTGGATCAGCAACACGGGAAATGCGGCTGACGGTTCCCGTAAATTTTTGATTGGGGAAAGTGTCAAAACGTACATTGACTGATTGATTGGGGCGCACCTTACTAACTTCTAATTCTGAAACCAGTACGATTACTTTAACTTGACTAAAATCCCCTAATTTAAGAACGTCATTCCCTGCAAAAAGGAGATTGCCCGTTTCACTGACCTTCTCTAAAACCACACCACTAATCGGAGCCGTAATCGTGGTGTAGGATTGACGCTCCTGTTCTCTTAATTTAATTGCCTCTTGAGCTAAAACCCTTTGCGAACTCGCACCAACGGTTTGTTGTTGCAGATTGACCTGCTGTTCGGCTGATCGCAGAGATTGCTCAGCCGATCGCGCTCTGGTATTAGCCGACTCCGCAGTTTGCGAAGATACAGCCCCATCTTTAGCCAATTGGGCGAAACGATTTGCATCCACTTGGGCTTGTTGATATTCAACTCTCGCTCTTTCCACTTGAGCGCGGGCATTACCTACCGCCGCATTCGCTTGAGAGACTTCTGCTGCTCTGGCGGCAACTTCTGCTTCCGCCTGTAGCACCGTTGCGGATAGCACCGCATCATCCAATTGCGCGATCGCCTGTCCAACTTCCACGCGATCGCCAATATCTACGGCTAAATCAATCAATCGACCTTCCAGACGAGACTTGACCGATACTTCGCGAATTGGCGCAGTTGTGCCTGTATATTCAGTTTCAGACTGCGGAACGTCGGAACTGGCGATCGCTACATCCACCGCTATTTTTTGACCTTGATTTGCGTTTTGGTTTTGAGCTTGAGACGCATCCTTATCACCTTTAGAGCTACAACCTACAAATGCAACCGATAAAGAAGCAATAAATATCAATATCCAAATAGGTTTCATAACGTTAGGATTATTACAACACAAAGCCAAGAAGGAAGTTGCGGCGCAAAGCGCCGCAACTTCCTTCTTGTTATTATGGCAAGTAGTGGCTATATGACTACACTCTATCGAGTGAATAATTAGTAATGTGCGATGAAGCCGCACATTACTAACTGATGTTACGCAGATTGAAAACCGCCCTCACCCCCCCAGCCCCCTCTCCCAGAGCTACGGTGTACACACAAGTTGTCAGCTATAGCGCGAGTTACTAATGATCCCCCTCAATCCCCCTTAAAAAGGAGGAAGAAGAAAATTTAATTTATTCTCCCCCCTTTTTAAGGGGGGCTGGGGGGATCTAAACCCTGAAACGTAGATAGAGAGACTTGTGTGTACACGGTAGCTCCCAGAGAGGAGAGGCAGAGCAAAACCCAGAAAATTCTTATTTCCCTCGCCCTTGGGGTGAGGGTCTTGGGGTGAGGGTCTTGGGGGCTTCTGCGTAAGGTGAATTACTAATTATTCACCAAGAAAAAAATTAAGTTAATTTTCAGGTTTAAGATCTCGCTCCATCAGTCCTTCTACCGCTTGCTGTAAATTGATCTCGCCCTTGAGCAGACGATAAACATATCGTGAGATAGGCACAACAATTTTTTCGCGATCGCTGATTTCCATCAAAACATTAGCAGTATTTACCCCTTCGGCTGTCCCTTGTACCTGCGCGATCGCCTCTTCTAGGCTTTTACCCTGCGCGATCGCATAGCCCACTTGATAATTGCGACTGAGATTGCTACTACAGGTTGCCAATAAATCACCCAAACCCGATAAACCCCAAAAGGTTTCAGGCTGCGCCCCAAAATAAACACCAACCCGAATAATTTCGATCAGCGATCGCGTAATTAATGCTGACTTAGCATTTGTCCCCAAATGTAAACCATCGCAAGCACCAACGGCGATCGCAATTACATTTTTCAGCGTGCCGCCCAACTCCACGCCAATGGGATCGGAATTGGTATATACCCTAAAATTTCGAGAAGCAAAGATATTTTGAATAAACTGAGCCGCCGCCGCCTCGGTACTCGCCACCACCGTCGCCGCAGGTTTGCCTGCCATAATTTCGGCGGACAGATTTGGTCCCGACAAAACCACAAGAGGATGTTCGGGCAGCAGCGATCGCCAAATTTGTGACGGAGTTTGTCGTGTTGTTGGTTCTAACCCCTTAGTTGCGCTGACGATAACAGCGTGGGGCAGTAATTGATTATTTTGTTGAGCAAGTTGCAACTGTTCCGCAATCGCCCTGACTCCTTTAATGGAAACGGCTGAGATGATCGCATCACTATGACTAACTGCCTCCGCCAAGGTCTGTGGACTTTGGCGCGACCAAATCTGCACCTGATGATGATTTGTTTGGACTAGGTTAGCTAAAGCCTTTCCCCAAGCTCCAGCCCCAACCACTGTAATATTTTTAATGTTTTTCAAGTCTGCTGATGTCATAGTAAAAACAAGACTGGAAGCCAGATTCCCGATCACGCCGATGATATAATAACCTGCAAGAGTCTCTCAATTTCTAAAACCCTTGCTAGTTAGATATTGATCGTCTTTAATTATCAATATCAAATCAGGATTTTTGATTGATGAGGAATACTTTCACTCATTTCTTGAGAAGGCAGCAATAATGATTGAAATGAAGGTGGCTGGGATCGCTATTGATGCAGTCAGTCGTAACCCTATCGTTCTACTAAGAGATACCTTAGAGCGTCGCGCCTTGCCGATTTGGATCGGTGAAGCTGAAGCCAGAGCGATCAGTGGCGCTTTAGATGGTAGACCACTAGAACGCCCGATGACCCATGACTTAATCTTAAATTTTCTAGATGCATGGGGCATAACCGTCGAGCGAGTCGTCGTCCATGCCCTCAAAAACAGCACATTTTACGCAGTAATCACAGTTTCTCAAGGAGACATCAAAAAAGAAATTGATGCTCGTCCCAGCGATGCGATCGCGATCGCCGTTCGCGCCAAATGTTCAATCTGGGTCATAGAAGAAGTGATCCTTGAAGCCTCAATTCCTGTAGATCAAGATGCCGATGAAGCTGAAAGAAGAGCATTTCGTGAATTTTTATCTAAGCTCACTCCAGAGGAGCTAGTCAAAAAAAGTGGACTCGAAAGCAATTAATAAAAAAGGCGGTGCTTAGCACCGCCTTTTTTAGGGGATTTCGCTGTTTGACATCGATTCTAAAAATCCGCGTAGCTCTGTTTCCTTGGGTTCAATGGTGTTAGGTTGATTGATCCCAAAAAGTCTTTCAGCAATTTCTCCCTCTCTACCTAATGTTTTGATTTGCTGATTGTTATAACTAAGCCCCACTGACGAAGCATTGCCAGCACGAATCGAGATTTGGCGATCGCCTGACCAAGTGAGCTTTTTCCCTTCATCAAGGACACCTTCAAACTCAGTCTTACCATCAACGATGATGCGTAACCAAGACTGCCCCTTCATCACAATGCCAACATTAACAGGCTTATTACCTGCAAACTCAAACTTACCGTCAGCACCATCGATCGCCGAGTTTTTTTGCGTAGTACTGCGTTGTAAATCCACATTACTTGTCCAAGATTTGAGGACATTATTAAAGCTAGAGTTTACTTCCCCAAACGCAGACTCAGACTGAGATTTGTTGAGTGAATTTGCCGAGGTTGTTAATCCTTCAGGGGCATTGGCTGTTGGTAATACCACTGAAGGATTAATAACTGAAGGATTAATAACTGAAGGATTATTGGTATTAGTTGCCATTGCCGATGGATCAACAACTGTCTGCCGCAAAACCTCTAGCCCACCTATAGCAGGTACTAGGCTTTCAACCTTTGCGCTTGTGTTAGCCTTGGGCAAATTTACCTGAGCTGCTTTACTCAAGATGGTTTGGCTATCGTTGATTTTGTTGGCATCTGGGGCATTTAAAAATGTTGCTAACAGGCTGACAGCACCAGCAATCACACCAATATATAGTGCATATAAGTGTAGAGGACGTAGTTCCGCCGCAGGACTACCCGCCCATTTGGTTTGAGGCAGCACAGGGTTTAAAGGGAAATCTTCGGATAAGTCGCCAACACCTAGCGCGTCACCATACTTACGGATAAATCCTCGTACATATACAGGCTCAGGCAATGAGTCTATTTCGCCATCTTCGATCGCCCGCAGATAGCGTTCAGAAATTAAGGTAGTTGCAGTTAAATGCGGAATCGATAGATCCTTATCTTGTCGAATTCGCTTAAATTGCGCTCCGATTTCCGCTAGTTTCTCTGCTTGCTTCGAGGTTGTAATGTTCACAATACTCACGACATGTATGAAGAGATTGGGGGGACTGGACTACAAAAAATGACTTTGAACCAGATTTCGATAGCCACAAATTATATAGAGCGTTTATATGGAGATTTGTTTCTACTTTGAGCAACTCACCGTAGCCTAATTACTCTAGCCTAGCTAACTATAACATTTTGTAAAGTGTTAATAGTAAATCAATAACTCATAACAGATAAATTTTTAAAAGGCTTGCTTTGCAAGCCTTTTAAAAATTTATCTGGATTTGTAAGAAGGCGCAAAATATCGTAATATCCTTGACGATCGCTATAAGTTTTTAATTTCTTGTTCAGTTAGTAAGCGATAATCTCCGACTTTTAATGAGGTAACTGAAATAGAGGCGATTGCCCTTCGATGCAATGCTAGGACAGGATGCCCTAATTGTTCAGCAACCTTCCTGATTTGACGGTTACGCCCCTCTGACAAAATAATTTGCAATCTGGTTTTGGGATGTTGGGAATGCTCAATTTGCTGGATTTGTACGGTGGCGGGTAAAGTCATTTTGCCTTCTAATAAAACTCCTTCTTGCCACTGTTTAAGGGTTTGCCGACTGGGAATATCCTTTACCCAAACCTCGTAGGTTTTTGCGACATGGTGGCGCGGGTGCATCAGATAGTTGGCAAATTCGCCATCATTGGTCAAAATTAACGCGCCACTGCTGTTATAGTCCAATCTTCCTACGGGATAAACCTGTTTATATGGGGATGGCAATAGATCGAGAACTGTTTTTCTGCCTTGGGGATCATCACAGGTACTCACTACACCCATGGGTTTGTTGATTAATAAATAGATAAATTCTGGAGCCTTGGTTTGTAATAATTTTCCATCAACTTCAATGCGATCGCGGTCAGGGTCAGCCTTAGTTCCTAATTCTCTAATTTGCTTCCCATTGATCCAAACTCGTCCTGACAAAATAATCTGTTCAGCTTCACGGCGTGAAGCAAGGCCATAGCGAGAGAGAATCTTTTGGAGGCGATCGAGCATACAGTCTGTTGAGGCTTCAAGTAGTATGAAGAAATTTTTGAAAGCGCGGCTCTGCGGCGCTTTCAAAAATTTCTTTGGGTTTTAATGATGTCTTAAGTGAATGGTGGAAAGTACTTTCCACCATTCACAATCATAATTGCTTTGTACATATGCTTTGTGTAACAAGGGGCTTAAGCCCCTTGTTCTTTATATTTACACAATGCAAGTGATTATGCGCTTATTGCATATAGATATTGCCATTATTAAATAATAGTTAAAAATATGTAGCTGTTTATACGCATTTAGATCGAAACGTTAAGTAGTGTAAACCCTATACCAAGTTGAAATACAGCTTAAAAGTTAGATATTTACAATTTTGCATATTTATAAAAAAGTTTATAAAAAAGTTTATAAAAAAGTTTATAAAAAAGCGATCGCATCTATCTATTTCTCTCCAGCATGAGCCAAGGATAAGTAACATGGCAAACAAAATTGAAGATCTGAAGATGGCCAAGGATGGGCTTGCGCTTAAAGCCGAAATTGATCGTTTCGCCGAAATTGGTTGGGAAGCGATCGATGACGACGACTTACAATATCGGTTGAAATGGCTCGGTATCTTCTTTCGCAAAAGTACTCCTGGTCGTTTTATGGTCAGGATGCGGGTTCCCAACGGGCTAATCAATAACGATCAAATGCGCGTCCTCGCCTCGGTAGTTGAGAAATGTGGTGAGCATGGCGTTGCTGATATTACTACACGTCAAAATATCCAAATGCGCGGAATTTTGATCGAAGATGTGCCTGAGATGTTAGCGAAGTTCCGTTCTGTTGGACTTACCAGTGTCCAGTCAGCAATGGATAACATCCGTAATATTACGGGTTCGCCCGTGGCGGGGCTTGACGCAAATGAGCTTTACGACACCCGCGAACTAGCGATACAGGTTCAAAATTTGCTAACCAACAACGGTGAAGGCAATCCTGCTTTTACGAATTTGCCGCGCAAGTTTAATATTGCGATCGCAGGCTGTCGGGATAATTCCACCCATGCCGAAATCAATGATTTAGCCTTTGTGCCAGCCTTTAAAGAAGTATCTAAACAAACTTTTGGATTTAATGTACTTGTCGGTGGATTTTTCTCAGCGAAGCGAGTTGAAGCTGCAATCCCTTTGAATGTATGGGTTCCACCTGAAGATGTAGTTGCTCTATGTGAAGCCCTATTGATTGTCTATCGTGATCATGGATTACGCGAAAAGCGAGATAAATCCCGTTTAATGTTTTTAATCGACCAATGGGGAATTGAGAAATTCCGTGCCGAAGTTGAGAAACAACTCGGTAAAACCCTTGCCACTGCTGCTCTCAAGGACGAAATTGAATGGGAAAAGCGGGATCATATCGGCGTTCATCCCCAAAAGCAGGAAGGATTGAGCTATGTCGGTTTACAAATTCCTGTTGGTCGGATGTATGCCCCTGACATGTATGAGTTTGCCCGTCTTGCTGAGACTTACGGCAATGGTGATATGCGTCTCACCGTAGAGCAGAATCTCCTAATTACCAATGTCAGTGATCAGAAATTACCAGCGCTTCTGCAAGAATCGCTACTTCAGAAGTTTCCCGTCAATCCTGACAACCTCATGCGGGGATTGGTTTCCTGTACGGGTAATCAATTTTGTCCTGTGGCGATCGTGGAAACCAAAAATCGTTCTCTCGCTCTGACCAAACAACTCAGCGAAGATTATCACCTTCCCAAAGTAGTTCGTATTCATTGGAGTGGTTGCCCGAACTCTTGCGCTCAGCCACAGGTTGCCGATATTGGCTTCACAGGTTGCAAAGCGCGGAAAAACGGCAAAGTTGTCGATGGTGTTGACATATATATGGGAGGCACTGTTGGCAAAGAAGCCCATCTCGGTAAATGCGTGATGGAAAAAATCCCCTGCGAAGATTTGCGCGAAGTTGTCGGCAAGCTTTTAGTCGAACAATTTGGCGCAATTCCCAAGCAACAGGCGATCGCTGAACCTTCAGCCGAACTGGTCGCCGTTGGCTAACAATCCTCAAAATTAAATTCTCAAACCTCAATCAGTTATTAAAGGAAATTCATGAGTACATTCTCTCGTCGCAAATTTTTAACCACCGCAGGGCTTTCTACCGTTAGCGCGATCGCTCTCAACGCTTGTGGTGGCAGTGAAACTCCTACGACTACAACCGCCGCAAGTCCCACCACGACTAAGGCTGCGGCTGCTCCCGTCAATGCTGCTGATGCCCCTGAAGTCACTAAAGCTAAATTGGGATTCATCGCTCTCACCGATGCATCTCCTCTAATTATTGCTTTGGAGAAAGGCTACTTCAAGAAATACGGCATGACCAATGTTGAAGTTCTCAAACAAGCATCATGGGGAACCACCCGCGATAACATTGTCCTTGGCTCCGATGCAGGTGGTATCGATGGCGCTCACATTCTCACCCCCATGCCTTACCTAATTGCCGAAGGTAAGATTACTAACGGCAACAAAGTGCCAATGTATATTTTGGCAAGACTGAATACCAATGGACAAGCGATTTCGATCGCTAATGATTTTAAAGATGCCAAGATTGCTCTCAAGAGTGATGCTTTAAAGGATACTTTCGCCAAAATCAAAGCGGGCGGTAAAGATCTTAAATGTGCTGTTACCTTCCCAGGAGGGACTCACGATCTCTGGATGCGCTATTGGTTAGCAGCGAATGGCGTTGACCCTGACAAGGATGTATCAACGATCGTCGTACCACCGCCACAGATGGTTGCCAATATGAAGGCTGGCAATATGGAAGCTTTCTGTGTAGGAGAACCTTGGAATGCTCGACTCATTGAGCAGAAATCTGGTTACACGGCTTTGATTACAGGCGAACTATGGAAGGATCACCCTGAAAAAGCATTTTCACTCAGGGCTGATTGGGTAGACAAAAATCCTAGGGCGGCAATGGCTCTGCTCAAAGCCGTTTTGGAAGCACAGGTATGGTGCGAAGATCCCGCTAATAAGGAAGAAATGTGCAAGATTGTCGGCGCTGACAAGTGGTTTAAGGTTCCACCTGCCGAAATTTTGGGTAGACAGCAGGGCAAGGTCGATTACGGCGATGGGCGCACTTTGGACAGCACAGATTTGTCGATGAAGTTCTGGAAAGATAATGCTTCTTATCCCTTCAAGAGTCACGATCTTTGGTTCCTTACCGAAGATATCCGTTGGGGATATTTTGATGCAACTCTGGATACCAAGGCACTGGTTGATAAGGTTAATCGTGAAGATCTATGGAAAGAAGCTGCCAAGGCGATCGGCAAGGAAGCCGATATTCCTAAGAGTACTTCTCGTGGTATTGAAACCTTCTTTGATGGCGTGAAGTTTGATCCTGAGAATCCTAAAGCTTATTTGGATGGACTCAAGATCAAGAAGGTTTAGAAACTCTCGTTAGATCAGGCGGCGCAGAGCGCCGCCCCTAACCAATCATCTCTAACAAGGGGCTGAAGTCCCTTGTCATCATTTCAAATATTCATCTTTAACATTTTAGGAGATACCCAAAATGGCGGCAGGGAGATTAAGTTCCAAATTTACCCCGAACAAGATCGGCGAATGGTTTCAGCAACAAGCAAAATATCTTGTTCCTCCAGCGATCGCCCTAATATTTCTATTAGGTATCTGGCAAATTCTCTGTTCTGGCGCTAAGCCTCCATTGCCACCACCGACCAAGGTTTGGCAAGAGACACAGGAATATATCTGGCATCCATTTTTCGATCGCAACTACTTTGATGTCAATCAGAAAGAAAAAATTGATAGCCCTGCGCGTCAAGCCCTCAAGGAGAAAGTCACCATCGAGCAAGGCTTAGGCGTAAAAACGATGACTAGCTTACGCCGCGTGGCAATTGGCTATACTGCTTCCGCCATAGTTGGTATTTCTCTTGGTATTGCGATCGGCACAAATGCCTTTTTATATCGAGCATTCGACCCAATTTTCCAAGTCTTGCGGACAATCCCACCCCTTGCATGGCTACCGATCGCCATGTCCGCCTTCCAAGGTGTCAATGAATCTCTCAAATCCGTCGGTCTAGATGTTACCGAAGCGGCGGCGCTATTCGTGATTTTTGTAACTTCAATTTGGCCGATCTTGATGAATACGGCGGTGGGTGTGCAGCAAGTTCCCCAAGACTATCGCAACGTATCGAGAGTACTCCGCCTCAGTAAAATTGATTACTTCATTACCATTTTGATGCCATCGGCGGCTCCTTACATTTTCACTGGGTTACGCATTGCGGTTGGTCTATCATGGCTGGCGATCGTGGCTGCGGAAATGTTGACAGGTGGTGTGGGTATTGGCTTCTTTATTTGGGATAGCTACAACAGCCAAAAAAGTAGTGAATTGATTCTGGCTCTGTTTTACATTGGTGTAGTTGGCTTCTTATTAGACAAATTGATCTATTACATTAGTAAGTTTACGGTTCAGTCAGATTCATAAACCTATAGAAATTTTGATTTTGCCGTAGGCAAAATCAAAATTTCAAGCCTTTAAAATTAATCAAAATAGCAATATGCAGACACTAGATCTCACCGATAACGACCAGAAAAAAAATCAAGATCCTTTTTTAGTAATTGATGGAGTTTCCAAAGTTTACCAAACTGCCAGAGGTCCCTATACCGTTCTCGAAGACGTGAACTTAACCGTATATGAAGGCGAATTTATTTGTGTGATTGGTCACTCTGGTTGCGGTAAATCGACGTTGCTAAATATGGTGGCAGGTTTTAATAGACCGACTGCTGGCGAGATTTGCTTAAAGTCAAAACCAATCCTGCGTCCAGGTCCCGATCGCATGGTGGTGTTTCAAAACTATTCGCTCCTGCCTTGGATGAGTGCCTTTGAGAATGTCTATCTTGCCGTCAAACAAGTTTATACCGACAAATCTAAAGAAGAGAAAATTGCGATCGCTAAGAAAAGCTTAGAGTTAGTCGGCTTAACGGAAGCGATGCATAAAAAACCGAAGGAACTTTCAGGCGGGATGCGTCAGAGGGTATCGATCGCCCGTGCATTATCGATCCGTCCTGAAGTGCTGATTCTTGATGAACCTTTCGGTGCATTGGATGTCATGACCCGCGAAGAATTGCAGGAAGAATTACTTGCTATTTGGCGGGAAAATCGAGTGACCGCATTGATGATCACCCATGAAATCGATGAGGCTTTATTTCTCGCCGATCGCATTGTGATGATGAGCAATGGACCCGCCGCCCATATCGCCGAAATCATCGATGTTCCCTTTGCCCGTCCCAGAAATCGCAAAGCGATCGCTGACGATCCTCGCTACTACACGCTCCGTAACTACATTCTCGAATTTCTGTATAACCGCTTTGCCCTTGCTGATGACGCTGAGTAATTAATTATGTCCAAATTCCTAGAAATCGATCACGTTAGCCGTGTTTTTAAAACCCAGAATGGCAAGCCCTACGTTGCCGTCAAAGATGTTTATTTTGAAATGAAGGAAGGCGAGTTTGTCTCGATTATTGGACATTCTGGCTGTGGCAAATCGACGGTACTAAATATTTTATCGGGATTGGATCGTGCTAGTGCAGGCGGTATTGTCTTAGAGGGACGAGAAGTACGCGAACCAGGTCCTGATCGGATGTTGGTGTTCCAAAACCACTCGCTCTTGCCTTGGTTAACGGTGCGTCAAAATATTGGATTGGCAGTTAATCGGGTTTTGAGAGATTTATCCAAAGAAGAACGTCGCCGCATTATTCAAGAAAATATTGATCTGGTTGGCTTAAGTCACGCGGCGGATAAATATCCTAGAGAAATTTCGGGTGGGATGAAGCAACGGGTGGGTATTGCTCGCGCTTTGTCGATTAAGCCCAAGATTTTATTGCTCGATGAACCTTTTGGAGCTTTAGATGCTTTAACCAGAGGTCGTTTGCAAGAGAAATTAATGCAAATTTGTGATGAGCATAAAATCTCGGCGGTAATGATTACCCATGATGTTGATGAAGCTCTGTTGTTAAGCGATCGCATTGTGATGATGACCAATGGACCCGAAGCGAAAATCGGTCAAGTTCTCACCGTTGACCTGCCCCATCCGCGCAAAAAACTAGAGGCGGTAAATCATCCCAATTATTATCGACTCAGAGGCGAAGTTGTTAATTTTCTAGATCGCCAGAAACAAATCAAACTGGAACGAGCCAAGAACAAGAGCAATGCGGCGATCAGTCTCGGCAACATTGAGAAAACCAATCTTACTATTGGCTACATTCCGCTTACGGATTGCGCTCCCTTTGCGATCGCGCAGGAAAAAGGACTATTCGCAAAATATGGTTTAGATGTTACCCTTTCTAAGGAAAATAGCTGGAATGACTTAGCGGAAGGAATTCGTGAAGGTCGTCTTGATGCCGCGCAAATGGTTACAGGGATGCCCCTAGCCATCACCCTCGGCATGGGTGGTAAGATTCCGACACCAGTAGTAACTTCCCTCACCTTAAGTCGCAATGGTAATGCAATCACTCTCAGTAAAAGATTGCAAAATGAAGGAGTGCATGATCTCGCTTCTCTCAAAGCTTATATCGATCAATTCCAAGATAATGCTTATAATCCTGCGATGGGCATGGTACATCACGCATCAATGCATAACTTACTACTGAGACACTGGCTCTCTAGTGGTGGCATTGAACCAGACAAAGATGTGGATGTGATTGTGATTCCACCACCGCAGATGGTGTCTAATCTGATGGCAAATAATATCATCGGTTACTGTGTCGGTGAACCTTGGAACGTCCGCGCCGTCAATGATAACGTTGGCTTTGTCGTGGCAACTGACCTTAGTATTTGGCGCGGACATCCAGAAAAAGTTTTAGGGGTTCGCAAGGATTGGGCGGAACAATATCCCAATACCCATCTTGCAGTCGTGAAGGCACTATTGGAAGCTTCGCAGTTCTGTGAACCCTTAGAAAATCGTGATGAAGTGGTGCTTACTTTAGCAAAACCACAGTATCTCAATCTCGATCCAATCTATATTCGCCCGGGATTTGCGGGTCCCTATCGGGTCAGTACAATGGAAGCAAAGTATGATCAGGATTTCTGCCAATTTGGTGTGAGCAATATGCCATCTCGCAAAGAACATCTCTGGGTATTAACCCAAATGGCACGTTGGGGATTAGTTAATTTCCCTGAAAACTATGCAGAAGTGATTTATAACTTGTTGGCAACTAATCTGTATCAACAAGCCGCCAAGGAATTAGATCTGCCAATTACAGAAGAGGATAAATCCCCAATCGTTCTAGCGGATGGATCGTTGTTTGACCCCAATGATCCGATCGCCGCATTGCAATCGATGCCATACTCCCGATTCACTGAAACTAGTTATTTTGATCCCGCCAAAGGTTTTGCGATCAAAAAATTAGCTGTTCGTCAATAGCTGAATACTTCTCTCTCTATATGTCTGAAACTATCCCTTCTATCCATGCCACACCTCACACTGTTAAAACCCTCTGCCCCTATTGTGGTGTCGGCTGTGGTTTGGAAATTGTGGAAACCACGAAAGAGCCAACCGTAAAATTTCCCGATCGCTTCAAAGTTCGAGGCGATCGCCGTCATCCATCTAGTCAAGGTATGGTCTGCGTCAAAGGCGCAACCGTTGCCGAATCCATTCAAAAGGATCGGCTATTACATCCAATGATGCGCGATCGCCTCGATCAAGAATTTCGCCAAGTCAGTTGGGAGCAAGCGTTTAGCGCGATCGTAAATCGAATTCAGAAAGTGCTGGCTACCACAGGGGCGGACGCTCTCTGTATGTTTGGTTCGGGGCAGTTTCAGACTGAGGACTATTACATAGCCCAGAAATTATTTAAAGGGTGTTTGGGAACCAATAATTTTGACGCAAATTCCCGTCTCTGTATGTCTTCCGCCGTTTCAGGCTATGTCAAAAGCTTGGGAGCCGATGGTCCTCCCTGCTGCTATGAAGATTTTGAGTTAACTGATTGTCTATTTGCGATCGGTACAAATACTGCCGAATGTCATCCGATTATTTTCAATCGCTTTCGTAAATACCATAAAAAAAATCCCCATGTAAAGCTAATTGTCGTTGATCCACGCCGCACTCAAACCGCCGAAGTTGCTGACCTCCATTTAGCGATTCAACCAGCAACAGATATTGATTTGTTAAATGGGATCGCTCACCTATTATTAAAATGGAATAAATGCGATCGCGCCTTCATCGAGAACCACACCACAGGTTTTGGTGAATTTCAAGAAATCACCGAACTTTATACTCCCGAATTTGTATCGCGGCGCTGTGGCATTAGCATCGAAGATTTGGAACTAGCTGCTAAATATTGGGCAGAATCGCAGCGAGTTCTCTCGATCTGGTCAATGGGAGTCAATCAATCCATTCAAGGCACGGCAAAAGTGCAATGTATCATTAATCTGCATTTACTCACGGCTCAAATTGGGAAAGAAGGCACAGGTCCCTTTTCGCTCACAGGTCAGCCCAACGCAATGGGAGGCAGAGAAGCGGGAGGTTTAGCCCAGTTATTACCTGGCTATCGCTTTGTCACTAATCCCGATCATCGTGCCGAATTAGAACAATTCTGGAATTTACCTGCGGGACAAATTTCACCTCAAGTCGGTCGCACCGCATGGGATATCGTGCGCGGTTTAGAAGCCGATCAAGTTGATTTGCTCTGGATTGCGGCCACTAATCCCGCTGTTAGTTTTCCCGATTTAGTGCGAACCAAAGCCGCGTTAAGGCGATCGCCTTTCACCGTTTATCAAGATGCCTATTACCCCACCGAAACCTCTGAATTTGCCCATATCCTCCTGCCAGCAACCCAATGGAGCGAGAAGACTGGCACAATGACCAATTCTGAGCGTTGCGTCACTCTCTGTCAAGCCTTTCAGCCCCCTCTCGGTGAATCCCTTGCCGATTGGAAAATCTTTGCCGAAGTTGGTCGGAGATTAGGTTTTGCCGATAAGTTCCCATTCCAAAACTCCGCCGAGGTCTATGCCGAATTTGTGCAGATTACCCGCGATCGCCCTTGTGATATGACAGGTATTAGCCATGCCAAACTTGCGGAACTAGGCGCAATCCAATGGCAAGCTTCCGATCAACATCCTGAGCAAGATCAATTGCATAATAAGCGTCTCTACACCGATCTGCAATTCCATACAGGCGATCGCAAAGCTAGATTTGGAGCCTATCATTCTCAAGGTGTATTTGAAGTTCCCGATGACCAGTATCCCTTCATTCTCACCAATGGCAGGGTATACGGACATTGGCATACGCAAACTCGCACAGGTCGCATTGATAAGATTCGGCAAATGTATCCGCATCCCTTTCTCGAAATCCATCCCAAAGATGCAGCTAGATTTTCCATTAACAATGGAGATTTAGTGGAAGTGAAATCACGACGCGGTTCTTCTAAGTTTCCTGCATTGGTGACGGAGGCGATCGCACGCGGTGTGTTATTTGTACCAATGCATTGGGGAACGCTCTGGGCGGACAATGCGGAAGCCAATGCTCTCACCCATCCCGAAGCTTGTCCCGACTCGAAGCAGCCAGAGTTAAAGGCTTGTGCAGTGGCGATATCCTTAGTTAATTTGCCTTAGTAGATTTGTAGTAAGAAAAAACTTAAAAGTGTTGCTTCGCAACACTTTTAAGTTTTTTCTTGGTTTGGATTTGAGCGCAAAGCGCTGTAAGTGTTTCTCTGGTGCTGATGTAAAATGAAAACATCGGTAAACTTCGTGGTGTAAATAATTATGACTTACGCAAAAGACCGAAATGTAGGGGCAATTCATGAATTGCCCCTACGCTGGAATACTAATAATGTAAAAGTGACGGGTGATATCAATTGAGATAATCTGACTTAGGAGGTTTAGGCGATGGAAGAATTGTTAGAACTTAAGGGATTTTTACTTGATGGCAATATCCATGAGGCTTTGCTGTTGGTTGAGGAAATGACGGAAATGAGCAAAGACGACAAGCTGAATAAAATCTCCAGTTTTGCAAAGCTCCTCTTGTTGCATTTAATCAAGCGCCAAGCCGAAGGACATACAACGCGATCGTGGGATGCTTCTATTGAGAATGCTGTCTATGAAATTCAAAAAACTAATCGTCGTCGTAAATCTGGTGGTAACTACTTATCGATTGAAGAATTAAGGGAAGCCATAAGTGATGCCTATCGAGTGGCTCTGTCTAGTGCGGCGGCGGCGGCTTTCGGTGGTTGTTATACAGTGTCACAGTTAGCTGATATGGTCGATCGCAATACCATAATTCAAGAGGCGATCTCGTTAGTTTCTAGTAGCTGAGATAAAATCAAAATATTTATAAATTAGTAAATCATTGGTGTAAATATGGAGCCTGTTTCTTTGCTTATGGGTTTGTTGGTGATTGTGGGTACAGGCTCATTAACTAAGGTTGGTGAAAATATTACCGATGAAACAGTGAAACTGGCTCGATCGCTCTGGTCAATTCTCAGTCGCAAGGCTCCAGATTCGCAGACGGCTAGGTTAATTGAGGCAGGGAAAGAGATTGATTATCAGCAAGCGGTAATTGATGTGGAGGCGATCGCTGATGATCCTGATGTGATTAAGTTGTTGGATGAAGTGCGATCGCTTTTATCTAGCAATCAAGAATTAGCGACGAAGGTTGAAGAGTTGGTGGTACAGGCTAAAATTGGGTCAAAAAGTGTACAAGTGATGGCTAATGATATTGAGGGCGTAAACCTTCGCGCAAAATCGATGAAGCAAACAGCGCCATCGGTTAGCGGTTCGGTCGAGCAAACGATGTTAAAAAATGTCAAGGTAACGGGTGATATTGATTTGGGTGATTTAACTCAGGAGGCTTAGGTGATGGAAGAGTTATTAGAACTGAAGGGATTTTTGCTCAGTGGCAATATCTCTGATGCTTTGTTGTTGGTGGAGGAGATGACAGAAATGAGCAAGGATGACAAAATCAACAAGATTTCTAGCTACGCGAAGATTGTCATCTCTCATTTGATTAAACGGGCTGCGGAAAAACGCACAACTAGATCTTGGGATCTGTCAATCAAACATGCGGTTAACGAAATTCAGAAAACAAATCGGCGGCGTAAGGCTGGCGGTAAATATATTGCTGATTCTGAATTGTTCGAGACATTTAATGAGGCATATCCTTTTGCTTTAGATTTGGCTGCTGTTGAGGCGTTTGGTGGGCATTATGAATCGGCTGAGTTGGGTGCGATGGTTGATCGCGATCGCGTAATTCAAGAGGCGATCGCTTTAGTTTTGGGTGAGGCAACATGACGACAGATCCGAAAAATCAACAGTCGGCTTTACAAGGTAATGATGTGGGGCGCGACCTCACAATTGGTAACATCACTCAGACCATTAACTATAACCAAATTGTAGAGGAGGCAAAACGGGCAGGAAGCTTGCTGAATCTTCCGCAGACTAATGTGACTTTTTTTGCGGGACGGGATGAGGATCTGGAAAAGGTGCATGAACTTTTGCAGAAAAATCAGAAGGTGGCGGTGTCTGCTTTTGTGAAAGGCATGGGTGGTGTCGGTAAGTCGGAACTTGCCCTGCAATATGCGTTACGGCATCTGTTGACGGACTATGGCGGCGGGATCTGTTGGTTACGGGGAAATGAGGGGACTTTGCCGACCCAGTTACAGGATTTTGTACAGGTGCAGCTTGGGGAAACGATGCCCGATGGGTTGAATAGTGGCGAAAAGTTGGCAGGGCATTGCTGGCGGCGGCTATCGGAACGGGTGGCGGGGCAAATGTTGGTGGTGTTGGATGATGTGAAAGATTATGGGAATGTGGAGCCATTTTTGCCAACCCTAGATGGCAAGTTTCGGGTATTGGTGACAACGCGGTTGGGATTGGGGAATGCGATGCAGCAATACAGGTTAGATGTTTTGGTGTTGGCGGCGGCAGTGGATTTGCTAAAGTCGTTTTTGCCTGAAGCCGATCCGCGTCGGGAGAATGAAGAAGCAATCAAAAATCTCTGTACATGGTTGGGGCGGTTGCCTTTAGCGATCGAGTTGGTGGGGCGGTATTTGGCTTTGCCGAATCAGTTAGATACTGGTATTTCTGAGATCTTGCAACGTTTGCAAGGGGAATGTATGGTGCAGCTTTCAGAAATTACTGATGAGGAAAGGAAGTTATTACCCAAAAATCTAAATGTGGCGGCTTCATTTTTCTTGAGTTGGCAAGAGTTGTCACCTTTGGCGCAACGTTTGGCTTGTTTGTTGGGTTTATTTGCTTTAGCGCCGATTCCTTGGACTTTAATCCAGTCTGTGATGCTAGATGAGACAAAGCAAAAACAATCTTTTTGGCAAGGTTTGCAAGGGCTGTTTCAAAAAAAAGCGGTGGCGCTTACGGAACGAGATTTGCAAGGGGCAAGGGGAGAGTTGCTAAATCTGCATTTGTTGGAACGGACGCAACAGGGAGTATATGAATTGCATCAGCTTTTGCGGGAATATTTTCAGTTTCAATTGCAACAACATCCCGAATGGCAAGTTTTGCGGCAACAGGTGGCGGTATCACTGCTGAATATTTCTAAGGGAATTGAAGAAATAATCACTATTGATCAAGTTAAAGAAGTTGCACCCGCGATTCCCCATCTAGAAATACTCGGACGGGAAATGTTGGCTGTTATTCCCAATCCTGAAGATAATTTAGTTTGGGCATTTTTGGGAGTTGCTAGGTTTTACAAAGGTCAAGGGCTATATGCTTCAGCAGTAGATCCATATCAAACCTGCCTCAAAGTCTCCGAATCACACTTAGGAGCAGACCATCCCTCTGTCGCCACCAGTCTCAATAATCTCGCAGAACTTTACCGCGTGCAAGGAAAATACAGCGAAGCCGAACCTCTCTATCTGCGATCGCTCGAAATCAGGGAACGTCAACTAGGGGCAGACCATCCCGATGTCGCCCAAAGTCTCAACAATCTCGCAGGACTTTACAATTCGCAAGGGAAGTACAGCGAAGCCGAACCTCTCTATCGGCGATCGCTCGAAATCAGGGAACGCCAACTAGGAGCAGACCATCCCGATGTCGCCACCAGTCTCAACAATCTCGCGTTACTTTACGAATCGCAAGGGAAGTACAGCGAAGCCGAACCTCTCTATCGGCGATCGCTCGAAATCGATAAACGCATCTATGGAGAAGACCATCCCGAAATCGCAACAGATCTCAACAATTTCGCAGGTCTTTACCGATCGCAAGGGAAGTACAGCGAAGCCGAACCTCTCTATGTGCGATCGCTCGAAATCGATAAACGCATCTATGGAGAAGATCATCCCGAAATCGCAACAGATCTCAACAATCTCGCATTACTTTACAAATCGCAAGGGAAGTATAGTGATGCCGAACCTCTTTATCTGCGATCGCTCGAAATCAGGGAACGCCAACTAGGGGCAGACCACCCAGATGTCGCAATAGATATCAACAATCTCGCATTACTTTACGATAATCAAGGGAAGTACAGCGAAGCCGAACCTCTCTATCTGCGATCGCTCGAAATCAGGGAACGCCAACTAGGGGCAGACCACCCAGATGTCGCCCAAAGTCTACTCAACTTAGCCGCTCTCTATCACAATACCCAACGTCATCCCGAAGCCCTGCAATCCATCCAACGCGCCATCCAAATTTACGAACAAAAACTTGGCACAGAGCATCCCAACACTCAAAATGCACTTGGTTGGCTTCAGACAATCCGTGCAGCCAATAAACCTAGTTTTCCTATAGAATTCTTGCTAAACACAAAACCTCCTACCCCATGAGCCGCTTTTTGCGATTACAAGGAAATTAAACTTCTTCATCTAAAAAAGGTAAAAGATCCTCTAAGTCTCTCATCCCATGCAAAACTCTTAGAACTTCGACTCGATCCTCTAGAACCTTGTAAAAAATCAAATAATCCTTAAAATTCTTAATTCGCCATTGACGGATCGTTCCCATATCAGACAAAACTAATGGCACAACCCTACCCATATTGGGAGTTATCCCTAGCTGCGCGAAAGCATACTCAGCAAATTCTAGAAATCTCTCAGCCGCATCTCGATTTCCCATCGCTAAAATATAATTTGCCTGTCGCCTGATATCTTGGGTAGCGTGATCGCGAACAATTATCGGAAAAGTCATACTTGCTACTGCTCTGTTCCAAGTACCGACAATCGGAGATCTTGCCAATAAGCTGAAGTTACCAGTTCAGGCTCTGAGTTCAAACCCTCTTGTAACAAACTCACTAGTTTTGTCTGAGCCTCCCTCCTTTGCCGATCTTGATTCAGCAAAGCCAGAAAATAATCCGCCACAGTATTATAAGTTCCAGACTGAATCTGTCCTTGAACATAGGACTCAAGTTCTTTTGGTATTGGAAAACTTACATTCATAAACCTTTTCAAGATGAATAAAGTACTGCCAATAATTTTAGCATTAGTCGAGAACTAGGCGCAGACCATCCGACAACTCAAAATGCACTTGGTTGGCTTCAGGTGAGCAAGGAAAAAGGAAAAGGGTAAAAGGAAAAATGTGGATTTTTTGAGTTTTGTTGGTTGATGTTATCTTAGGACATAGGATTAGGCTAAAAGTATATGTATCAAGTCACACTAAATTACGCCAAAGCAAACCTTGATGAACTATGCGATCGGGCAGGTCAAGAACCAGAAGGAGTAGCGATCGTTCGTGAAAATCGCAGTTATATTCTGATTACTCAAGAAGAATGGGAATCTCTAATTGAAACTGCGGAATTAATGCAATTACCCAACCTGCTCACCCAAGTTGCATCTGCTCGCCAAGAATATCAAGCAGGAGAAGCACTCTCTATGGAGCAAGTCTTTGGATGAAAATCTACAGAGTCCTCTTTTCTAAACAAGCTCAAAAAGATATCAGCGAACTCACATCTAAACAAAAAGCAAAACTCCAAGAAATTTTGCTTAACACACTCGCCCCCAATCCTTACCTCGGAAAAGCGCTAAAAGGTGACCTGAACGGTTTGCGTTCCTATCGTCTTAACCTCAAAGATCGCATTGTTTACGAGATTTATGAAGAAGACCAATCAATATTGATCATTAGAGCAAAAACTCACTATGGAGAATAACTACAGCATTTCTATCCAATGGTCAGAAGAAGACCGTAAATTTATCGCTCACTTACCCGAATTTGGTCCCTACGCCCACACTCACGGCGACACCTACGCTCATGCCCTAGAAAATGCCCTAGAAGTTTTGGAATTACTAATTGAGGATTACACCGCTCGTCACAAACCCTTACCAACACCACGCATAATTAAAAAATCCGACTTCATTGCAGCTTGATAAGAGTAGACTATCTATCTGTTACCACCAGTCTCAACGGTCTCGCATCACTTTACGAATCGCAAGGGAAGTACAGCGAAGCCGAACCTCTTTATGTGTGAGCTATCCAAATCCTTGAAAAAGCCCTTGGTTCCGAGCATCCCAATACCGTCACAGCCCGCCAAAATTATGAGATTATGTGCGAAACCATGAAGGAGACATAAATGGGAAAATACGAAAAATTTAGACAAAAACTGCTTGATGGCGGCAGCGACAACAGTAATGCAATTAAGAAAAAGAAAAAATCGCAAATACTGAATCTACCATAACCAGAACCTAACCATGAATACATCCACTAAAACCATCAAAGTTTACGATGAAATTGTTGACTTTATTGCATCTGGCACAACGCCCCAGAGCGTAATCGACTTCCATCTTTCTGAAGCCGCACAAGAGCGCTTAGAAGATTTAATATACAACGCTAAAAACAATGCGCTTACAAAAGAAGACAAGCGTGAACTAGACCATTTCCTGACAATAGAACATATATTGACCCTAGCCAAAGCTAAAGCCCATAGATACATCAACACTGAGGCTAAATGAAATGCCTCGAACCTATATTAGCGTTCAGCTAAGGCAATTAGTCATCGAACGCGCTGACAGCATTTGTGAATACTGTTTGGTTTCAGCATCAGATAGATCCTCTAGTTGCCAAGTTGACCACATCATTAGCGTGAAACATGGCGGCGATTCGACAGCCGAAAATCTTTGCTATGCTTGCCTATTCTGTAACCTGCAAAAAGGCACAGATCTAGGCTCGATTAATTGGCGAAGCGGAGAACTTGTCAGATTCTTTAACCCTCGTAGAGATTTATGGAGAGAACATTTTCAACTAGATGGAGCGATAATTCGATCAACTACAGATATCGGCGAAGTCACAGCAAGAATCCTTGATTTTAATGATGCAGATCGTATTTTAGAGCGACAAATACTCATCGAAAATAACAGATATCTATCAACAGCAGCCAAAAAGAAAATAGGCTAAATAAGTTAAACTAAGGCGATCGGTTGGCTTCAGTAGATCCGTGATGTCCTGTAAAATAAGAAGATAAAGCGATCGCAAAAAACAATGACTACCAAAGAAAAGCTAATTCAAGAAGTCGAAAACATTTCTGAATCATTATTAGCAGAAACCCTTGACTTTGTATTGTTTCTCAAATCTCGCTATGCAGAAGAGGAAATAACTACAGAAGAAAAAGAAAACATTCTCGCTTCTCAAACAGCCTATCTTTCAGGTGATTACCTAACCCTCGACCAATACGAGGCAAATCAAGCATGAGCTATCGCATCGTTATCCCTAAACCCGCCCAAAAGCAACTAGATAACATCACAAAAATTGAACGCGATCGCTTGATTCTAACATTGCGCTCTCTAGCCAACGATCCGCGTCCGAACGGAGTTAAAAAGCTCAAAGGCTACGACAATACCTATCGTGTCAGAGTTGGAGACTATCGCATTATCTACGAAATTAAAGACAGAGAGCTAATTGTATTATTGTTAAGTGTCAGTCATCGTAAAGATGTCTACTAACAGAAAAAAAGATTCTATTGTCAGCAACCCCGCACTGAAGTGACGGGGCTTCGAGCCGAAAGCTTGGAGCCGTGCTGACCAGCCTAAGTCTTAACTGACTACGTTATTTAGGTCACGACACCTCGGAATGCTTGCTAGTTCCCCGCTCTGTCGTTTGTAATTAAACAGTTCTAAGGTCACTGGAACAGTGTTGCAAGCCTAACAAGCCTAGATAACCTTGGCAAAGCAAACATTACAAGCAATTAGAAAAGACGCAATAATGTCTAACCAAATCTTCGTATTAGATACTAATCACAAACCGCTAACACCTTGCACAGCAGGAATGGCTCGATCATTACTCAAAGCTGGTAGGGCGGCTGTATTCCGTCAATTCTCCTTCACGATTATTAAAAAAAAAGAGGTAACTGCTACACCAGAACCAATCGAGATAAAGATTGATGCTGGCTCCAAGACAACGGGATTAGCTTTAGTTCAAGACGAAAAAGTTATCTATTGCAAAACTATTCATCGCAAGGATGGCTATAGCTATGGTTTCTAATATCTACTGGCGGTTTGAAACCAACCTTCGCTTACCTCTCAGCGCTAAAGCGCGGAGTTTCTCGTGTATCGAGAGGTCTTTTATGAAGAAGAACTCCGCAACGCCCTAAAAGAAGCACTCAAAAATTACAACGCAGCCTTTGAAAGAGAAAATAGCTATGGCAAAAAATATATAATTGACTTTTCGATGAACAGACGGGATAAGCAAGCGATCGTTCGTAGCGTCTGGATTGTCCGTTTTGAAGAAAATTTTCCCCGTTTAGTCACCTGTTACATACCTTAAAAGGAGATAATCATGAAATTATTAGATGTAGTTGCACTTTTAGAAGATGTCCCCAACTGTCAATTATATCGAGGACAAGTCGGCACAATTGTAGAAATTTACGAACCTAAAGTCTTTGAAGTCGAATTTAGCGACCTCAATGGAAGAGCCTATGCGATCGAAACCCTAACAGAGAGACAACTAATGGTTTTATACCATCACCCCATCCAAGAAAGACAATTAGTTGCTGCCTAGATTTAGGTTTGTCAGTCTCAGCAATCTCGCATCACTAACGCCACCCTTAGATTTAAAACCCGTCATATTGATGCAGAAATAACCACCGAAGAACAAGACACGATCGCCGCTTCTCAATCCGCCTATGAATTAGGAGGCTATCTCACCTGAGTGGCAACAGCTATATGCGAGAATATGCGATAAATCCACTAAAAAGCATCATGCAACTATTTAGCCGCCGTAACATTCGCCTGTTTGGGATCATTTTTGTGATTACAGTGCTGTTATTTGCGCTTGGATGGTTTATATTTTTGCGTCCTGAAGTCACTAGTTTAAATAAATCTGTACAGGTAGCAGGATCGAGTCTCCAAAATATTACCCTCACTGAATTTGATGCGAATGGGAAATTACTTTGGGAAATTACTTCTAAACAAGCTAATTATCGTCAAGATCGCAAAATTGCTGATGTTAAAGAGGTGAAGGGAAAGTTTTATCGTAATGGTGAACCTCTGATGGAGGTAACTGGCGATAAAGGTACAATCGATCAAGTTTCTAAGGAAATTTCGTTAGAAGGCAACATTAAAGCGATCGCAGTTCAAGAAAAAATCGATATGACCGCCGATCGCATGGTTTGGAAATCGGAACAGGATTTGCTCAAAGCGACAGGCAATATCCAGATCAATAAACCTGAAGATAAAATTAAAATGACTGGTAAGGAACTTACCGCTAAGCCCAGTACCAATGTCTACAGCCTCGCAAAAAATGTGATCGTTATAGCTGCTGAGCCAGCGTTAGAAATGAAGAGTGAAAAAATTACTTGGGATGCGAAGCGCGATCGCGTCTACACAGAATCTCCCATTTCCGTGTTGCAGGTCAAAGATAAATTACAGCTATTTGCCAACAAAGGTGATTGGAATATTCAGACAAAAGAAGTGACTTTTTCTGGTGATATTAAAGCGAAAGATCCCAAACTAGATCTTGATCTAGAAACATCTCAGGCTTTGTGGAATCTTGATAAAAAATTAGTAACCTTGCCCGTAGAATTTACTGCTACCAGTAAAAGTCGGGGCATTGTCGTTAAGGCTCAACAGGGGCAAGCTCAACTTAAAGAAGAACGGATTAACCTTACAGGACAAGTTTCTGCAAGTTTGCAGTCTACTCAAGGTATCGTCAATGCTGATCGGGTGGAATGGTTAATTCCCACGAAAATAGTTACGGCGGATGGCAATATCGTTTATAAGCAGCCCGATAAAAATCTCAATGTGCAAGGCGATCGCGCTGTGGCTAATCTGGAATTACAAACAGTTACGATTACAGGTACAAATGTAATTTCGACATTAACTCCTTAGGGACTCGCAGTAAAATAAAGAACCAAGTTTTTTGTGGCGCGGCTTCGCCGCGCCACAAAAAACTTGGTTTCATCATAGATATAGAGCCGATCCCATGCCCATAACTATCGAACTTTCTCCGATGACTACCCTCATCCTTCAGATTAGCGCTGTGGCTACTTGGCTCGGTTTAGTTTTTCTAGCTTCCGAAGTCCTGCACCGCCTTGAACAAGATCCAGAGCTAGTTCGCAAAGTTGTGCATATTGGTACGGGGCATGTCCTGTTAATCGCTTGGTGGTTGCATATTCCCACATGGATATGTGTTTGTGCTGGCGTATTATTTAGTGCGATCGCCCTAGCCTCTCACCGTATTAATATTCTGCCCATGCTCAACGATGTGGGGCGCAAAACCTATGGAGTGTTCTACTACGCTCTCAGCATCACGATTTTGGTAACTCTGCTCTGGGACAACTATCCCCAATATGCAGTTATTGGCGTAATGGTCATGTCTTGGGGCGATGGCATGGCAGCTCTCATCGGTAAACGCTTTGGTAAACATACCTTTGTACATTTAGGCAATAAACGTAGTTATGAAGGCTCTTTCGCGATGTTTGCCACTAGTTTAGTAGTGATGCTTGGTATTTTTGGAATTACGCATGGTGTTCAGGCTAAAGATATTGGAATCGTAATACCTGTTGCGGCGATCGCGGCTCTCCTCGAAGCTTATTCCCCTGGAGGTACAGATAATCTCTCCGTACCTTTATCGAGCGCTTTCCTGAGTTTAGCCTTGCAATCGCTCTAATTTACGGAACCGTCTTGCTTAGTGTTTTTTTTCTTACTTTTACTTGAGCCAAATCCCTTAGCAACAGGTCTGGCAGGAACAATCAATTCAGTCAGTGAAAGTTGACGCTTATGCGCTTTTTCAATCTGACGTTGCTGCTCTCGTAAATTTAAAATGTAGTCTGGCAGTTTCGGCTCTAATTCCTTAACTGAAAAGTCCGACTCTTTTTTCAATCCCAATTCCACTTGCACCGCCGCCCAAGAACCTGTCAACAACTCATCAACTTCGGTATTCGCAAATACTTCCCCGATTAGATCAGCCGCTTCTACCGCCTTCAATTCAGTTAAATTGCTCACCAACGTTGACGTAATCACATCATCATTGATATCACGGTAATTTTGGAGCGAATCAATCAAATTCTCTATGCAAGTCTGACGAAGCTCAGCGTAGGATTTGCCGATCTCTTCTAATCCATTAGCGGCAGTAACTCTTACCCACTGATGTTGGGTTGAATCATCAATGATATTTTTAAACGGGGCGATCGCCAGACCACCAACCTGTCGGGATATTCCATTTACTTCTTCAAGCAGATAATCATCATCAGGAAATGCGATTGATAGCTTCACATATTCTTTGATAGCGGTTTCTGGCTCTAACTGAGCGACGGCTCTAATGGCATGGGTTTCGCAATTAGTTGAATCACTATCGGTTAAATCTTGATCCCAACATAGTCGGATCAGTTCAGGAACATCCGCTTTTGTGAATCCAAATTTAGCAGCGTAGTCAATCCAAGTGTCTTGCCAATTAGTTGGGGCATCAAAATTAAGAAGTTGAGCAACAGGATTCTGATAGGGTTGCGATTCTGACATAGTTTTAAGAGTTCGATTTTAGATGTTTTGAAATTTGAATTTTCATTTTGCCGCAGGCAAAATGAAAATTCAAAATATTACCAACGCAATAAATTAAATTGCTCCATATCCACTGTGTCGCGACTACGATAAATCGATAGCACGATCGCTAGACCGACAGCAGCTTCGGCAGCAGCGATCGAAATTACAAAAATCGTAAATACTTGACCACGAATACTCGCAGAATCAAGAAAATTAGAAAATGCCATCAAGTTCAAATTAACGGCATTTAGCATTAATTCCACGGACATTAATACGCGCACCGCGTTACGGCTAGTAATTAAGCCATAGATGCCAATGCAAAACAGAGCCGCCGCAATAATCAAAAAAGGTTCTAAAGACATATTTGTTTACTATTAATTTCAATTTAAAAATATTTAAATACCGCCGAAGGCGGTATTTAAATATTTACTTAGAAGCAACAAGTTGCTCTTTGGGCTTTTCTAATAACTCAAGCGACTCTTCATCATCACCTTGAGCAAAATTTACCGCATCAGGCATAAGCTCACGACGGGCTAGCACGATCGCGCCAATCAGTGAAACCAATAGCAAAATTGATGCCAATTCAAAGGGTAGTAAATAATCGCTGAAAAAGTGCTGACCGATAACTACCATCGTTGAAGGGAGTTTGGCGATCGTCGGAGTAATTGCCCAGTTTGTCGAGGTTACAGTCACACCTAGCAATGCAAATAAACCGACGCATACAGCACCAGTAACAACACTGCGTAAAGCCCCATATTTGACATCTTGGTAATCTTGGCGCTTATTGACCAGCATGATCGCAAATAGGATCAAAATATTTACCGCACCGACATAAATCAAAACCTGCGCCGCCGCTACAAAATCAGCATTGAGCAACAAGTATAGCCCCGCCACACTGATAAAAGTTGCACCGAGCAAAAATGCCGCGTAAACGATATTTTGTAACAGCACCACACCCATCGCCGAAGCGACTAACATCGCTGTTAAGACAACTAGAGATACGGTTTGTGAACCATCGCCTAAGCCAATATTGTTCATTCTAAATTTCCTTTATTAGTCCTAATCTTAAAATCAAATAAAACGATGCGAAGCATCGTTTTATTTGATTATTTTTGCTCCGAAGCTGCTTCAGCAATTTCTTCAGGGCGAAGACCCGCACGTTTTGCCGTATGCGGCACTTCATGTCCTTCGATTACACCCTTAGGCAAGTAAGCCAACTCACGAATCGGTGTTACAAAAGGATCTTCCGTAACTTTAGTGGGCATCCGTCCGAGGGCGACGCTATCAAAGTTCAACTCATGGCGATCGAAGGTGGACAGATCGTATTCTTCCGTCATCGATAGGGCATTAGTAGGGCAGTATTCCACACAGTTACCGCAAAAAATACATACGCCGAAGTCGATGCTGTAGCTCTTGAGTTCCTTTTTCTTGATCTCTGTGTTGAAGGTCCAATCCACCACAGGCAGATTAATTGGACATACGCGCACACAAACTTCACAGGAAATACACTTATCAAACTCAAAGTGAATCCTTCCACGGAAACGCTCAGAGGGGATCAGTTTTTCATAGGGATACTGCACCGTAATCGGACGGCGGCGCATATGGTCAAAGGTGACTGACATACCCTGTCCAATATATTTCGCTGCTTGGACTACATCTTTGGTGTACTCACCAACTTTACTAAGAAATTTCAGCATTTTAGTAATTAATAAATGGGTTTATTTGTAAAAAAGTGCGAGAAATGCACTTTTTTACAGAGTTTCTATCCGCCAAACGCAAAGGGGAAAGCCAATTTCAAAGCTGCGGTGATCAATAGATTAGCCAATCCGATGGGCAGTAAAAATTTCCAGCCAAGATCGAGTAATTGATCGATCCGTACGCGGGGAACCGTCCAACGCAACAGAATCGCAAAGAAGATGAAGGCATAGGTTTTAACTAGGGTTGCAGTTAAACCAATGAAAGCTGCTAAAACTTGCCACCAAGCAGTATTTGCTTGAATCCCTAGCGCATCGCTAATTTTGTCAATGGGGAAAGGCAACTCCCAACCACCAAGATATAAAATCGATGCAAGCAAGCCAGCTAGTAGTAAGTTGGCATAAGAACCACCGTAGAAAAAGGCAAATCTGATCCCTGAATATTCAGTCTGATAACCAGCAACCAGTTCTTCTTCGGCTTCGGGTAAGTCAAAGGGTAAGCGCTCACATTCAGCCAAAGCCGCAATGATGAAAATCACAAAGCCAATTGGCTGCCGCCAAATATTCCAAGAGAGAATGCCATACTCAGCTTGCTGATTGACAATATCAATGGTGCTGAGTCCATTGGTCATCAGTGCGATCGCCAATACCGCCAGTGCCAGAGGAATTTCGTAACTAATTGACTGTGCAGCAGCACGCAAACCACCGAGCAGCGAGTATTTATTGTTAGAAGAGTAACCTGCCATCAGCAAACCAATCGGGGCAACGCTAGAAATAGCGATGATAAAAAATACACCTGTACCAATGTCCGAAATGATCAAATTCTGACCAAAGGGGATCACTAAATAGCAGAGGAAAACAGATGTAAATACTAGAGCTGGACCGATCGTGTAGAGCAAAGGATCGGCTTTGGCAGGGATCGTGCCTTGCTTGATTAACAGTTTGCCCACGTCCGCGAGGGGAATCAGTAACCCAAAAGGTCCTGCATATTCAGGACCAATCCGTTGTTGGGCGGCGGCGGAGATTTTGCGCTCTAGCCATGTGCAGACCAGTGCGCCCACAGTTACGCCCAAAATCATCACTGCCATGGGCAGTACCATCCAAATTAATTTGGCAACATCCGTCGGCAGCCCAAGCCCCGACAGGATTTCGATTAAAGATTTTTGTAAATCAATTCCACCGTACATTAGCGATCGACCTCACCCATAATAATGTCCACACTGCCAAGGATTGCCATGATGTCGGCAAGCTTCATGCCGCGCACCAGTTCAGGCAAAATCTGTAAATTGATAAATCCTGGTGGACGAATCTTGAAACGCCAAGGAAAGACGCTATCTTCACCAATAATATAGACACCTAGTTCACCTTTAGGCGCTTCGACCCGCACATAATGTTCGCCAGCCGCCACCTTGAAAGTGGGCGATGGCTTTTTACTAATAAACTGATAGTCCATCGAGTTCCATTCGCTCTTCGGTCCCGCCAGAACGCGCTGTGCTTCAAGGTTTTCGTAAGATCCTCCAGGAATTTGTTTGAGGCATTGCAGGATCATTTTGGCGGATTCGCGCATTTCTCTGACCCGCACCAGATAACGGGCAAGGCAGTCGCCGCCGTTGTCCCACTGCACATCCCAGTCGAGTTCATCGTAAAGCTCGTAATGATCAACTTTGCGTAAATCAAGTTTTACGCCTGAGCCACGCAGCATTGGACCAGATAAGCCCCAATTGATTGCTTCATCACGGGTAATTGTGCCTAAACCTTCTACACGCTTGCGAAAGATCGGATTATTTGTAATTAATTTTTCGTATTCGTCAATCACAGGGGTGAAGTAATTGCAAAAATCTTCACATTTTTCGATCCAGCCGTAGGGTAGATCGGCGGCAACGCCCCCGATGCGGAAATAGTTGTGCATCATCCGCATCCCTGTTGCAGCTTCAAACAGGTCATAGATCATTTCCCGTTCGCGGAAAACGTAGAAAAATGGTGTTTGTGCGCCGATGTCTGCGACGAATGTGCCGAGCCAAAGTAGGTGAGAGGCGATGCGGCTAAGTTCTAACATGATCATGCGAATGTAGCTGGCGCGTCTCGGCACTGGCACATTGGCTAGCTTTTCGGGGGCATTGACAGTGATTGCCTCGGTGAACATGGTCGCGAGGTAATCCCATCGGGTCACATAGGGCAAATATTGGATAATCGTGCGATTTTCAGCGATTTTTTCCATGGAGCGATGCAAGTAACCTAAAACAGGTTCACAATCGACTACATTTTCGCCGTCTAGTGTGACGATAAGTCTGAGAACGCCGTGCATGGATGGGTGGTGAGGTCCCATATTTATGACCATGCGTTCGGCTTTGGTTTCAATCATCACCATGATTTGCGATCGCCTCTTTACTCTGTAAACTGTTGCTCTGGCTAGGGGTGCTAGTTTTGGTTAGCGAGTATGTGCTGTGCAAAGCACAACACATACTCGCTCTTCGGTTGTTATTTTAAGTCACTGTTAGAGCGATCGCTCTAACAAATGACTCTATTGGTTATGTTATTTAAGTAGATATACCTTGATACTTCTCAGTATATCGTCATGTTGGGGTAGGAATATCTGTTAAGCGGTGGTCAAGTGGTGCAAATTTTTCCAGTCTATCGAGCTTCACCAATGTTAAAACCCTATCCTCGTCCTTACGGCTAAAACAGAGAATGGCACAAAGTGCCATTCTCTGTTTTAGCGAGTTCTTAATACAGGTTTACCTGTATTAAGAACTTGTTCCACGATATCTGCTGCTAATTTTACACCACCAGACTTTTGCATAGCAGCTTGCATCTTTTGAGCATTATCTCGATATTTCGATCGCGTTAATACCGTTTGCACAGCTTTCCGCAATTTGGGAACGGTTGCTTTTTTGACAGGAATAACTACCCCTGTCTCTGTCCAAGCAATTCTCGCGCCTACGCCCGGTTGATCATTGGCGATCGGAATCGCCACCATTGGCACTCCACAACTTAAAGATTCCAATGCAGTATTTAGCCCTGCATGGGTAATGGTAAGTTGTGCTTTTTGTAAGAGGTCTAACTGGGGAGCATATTTAACCACGATGGGATCGCCTGCAAAGGCTGGTAGATTATTGGGATCAGCCGAACCTCCTAAGGAAATGATCAATTGAGCGCCCAAATCTTGGCAAGCCTCGGCAATTTGATTAAAAATGCTGAGCAATCGATTTTGAATAGTTCCCATAGAAGCATAGATCAAAGGCTTGCCATTCAGTTTTTCGTAGGGAAAATCGACATTGGCGCGACTTAAATTGCTATGAAAAGAACCTACAAAATGGAAGCAATCTGGTAATTCTTGTCGAAGAAATTCAAACTCCCCAGGTTGACGGCAAATTTGGGCAAGTTTAGAATTTGCATTGTTAGACTGGCTAAAAGGTGGCAAATTCAACGACTGTCGATGGGAGTTAATCGTCTCTAGAAGAGGTTTTACCAAACGATCTAGAAGTTTGTAACCAAGTTTGTTCCGAAGTTTTGCCCAAGGTGCTGTCGAATAATTCCAGCCGAAGCTCAATGGAGGAAGTGCCTCCTCACGATTTGTCATCAAAGCACTAGTAATAGTGATATAGGGAATTCCTAAATATTCCGCAACACTAGAAGCACCAAAGGAGGCTTGATCGATTAGCAATAAATCAACTTTGGCATCACGAACTACTTCTAGTCCTTCAGTCATGACTGCGATTATGTTTTGCTGAAATAGCTCAATGGAGTATTTTAAGGCAGCAGAGCCACTTAATTCTCCGAGCTTAACTAGACGAGTTGGGTTAAAGCCAAGCGGATTAGATTTTTCAGCATAGGCTGTGACGACTCCCATCCCTAACTCGCGGACGAGTATAGGGTGGGCTTCTCAGCTAATCCTGCTATTGCATCGGAAGCACACTGAGCTTTGTAACGACATCGAGCGCCCCTCGACACCGAGAAAGTTAGACTTTCCAAGCTTGGTTTCTCCAATGGAGAAAAGCTTTTTATCCTTTATTCCTTGAAAATTTTACATACAGGAGGCAGTTACAAATTAATGTTAAACTCCCCTGTAAAGCGCCATATTTTCAGTTGTCAAGGTTCATGATCAACCAGCACTTTCAGCCTTGTTGATTGCATAATTATAACTGAAATGTTGGGTTCGTTCAAGATAATTGTCCATCGGCGGGGCATTGAACCCCTTGATGGACGCGCTTTCATCCCGTCACTCATCCTTGTAAACGGATAGAGTGCGGGGCTTTCGCTTGTGAGCTAAATTTTCAACTGACGATAGAAAAGCGATCGCGGTGTAAACCATTTTCTATCTCCAAAACAGCAAAAGCCTTGCAATGCGAGGCTTTTGCTGTTTTGATAAGGGTCCTAAAAACTGTGGCGCACGCGCCGCGTGCACCACAGTTTTTAGCTCTGGTTTTTATAGAGTTCTAACCTAAATATTTCTCTAAAGCTGCCTCAACAATATCCTTCATCGAAGCACCCTGCACCTCCACAGCATTTTTCAATAATTCATAGGATTTTCCTGAAAGGGTGACACGATGGCGAATATCTTTGCGTTTACCTTTGCTTCCATCAACTTCAGGCACATATTCAGTTACATAGGCTTCCGCGAACTGACGTAAATCCTCAATGCCTTTGCGATCGCAAAAATCACCAAACCCTTCACCCTCCACGCGTTCATTTTTGAAGTAAACAAACAAAGGCTCTAGACCTTTCTCCAAATTGTTAATGTGCAAGCGTTGGACATAGGGCTGAGCCAAACGGGTTGAGTCAAAATTACCGCCTAGCCAAATTTGGTATTCATCAACAGCGCTACCGACAAAGGCAAGTTCGGCCATGTAGGGACGGGCGCAACCGTTGGGGCAACCTGTCATGCGGGTGACAAAGGTTTCATTGTCTAAGCCCAAATACACTAATAATTTGCGAATTCTGGCTAACACATTGGGTAAAGCACGCTCTGCTTCGGCGATCGCCAAGCCACAGGTAGGGAAAGCAGGACAAGCCATCGAATAACGCACAAGGCTATCAATTTTGTCTGGAGCTAATACACCACAGCGATCGAGGATTTTTTGAATTTCTTCCTTTTCGTCAGCAGCAATTTCCGTAATCAGCAAATTATGATTCGGAGTCAAAACAAAATCATGATGAAACTTTTCGCTAATTTCACGCAAAGCCGTCTTCAGTTGCAAATCTTGGCGATCGCTAACCCGACCATTTTCGATTGAGACTCCGACAAAATATTTACCATCGCCCTGCTCATGCCAACCAAGATAATCCTGATATTTGAAAGCTGGCAACTCCCGCGCATCGGCAAGTTTTTCAGGATAATATTCCGATAAAACTTGCTTAAACTTGTCTACGCCCCACTCATGCAAAATATGCTTAAAGCGGGAATGACGACGATTGTGGCGATCGCCATAGTCCCGTTGCACCGACACGATCGCTTTAATCACATCGTAAATCTTGGCAACAGGCACAAAGCCAATGCTGTCAGCAATTCGTACAATCGTCGCATCATTATTATGGGCGCGACCCAAACCACCACCAACATAAAGGTTAAAGCCCTCTAACTCATGCGCCGCATTGATAATGACCACCAACGCCAAATCGTTAGTATATAGATCTACGGAATTATCACCAGCAACCGCGATCGCAATTTTGAACTTGCGCGGCAAATACTGGAGACCATAAATTGGCTCCACATCACTAATATTGGTTTTGGCAGTTCCCGCACCTTGACGCTTTCTTGCCTCAGTTACCTCTGGTGCTTCCGTTGCCGTAACAGCAACTTCACCATCAAGCCAAATATCATAATAAGCCCCTGCTTGGGGCGCTAATAGATCCGCGATTTTAACCGCATATTCACGCGCATATTCATATTCAGGCTTATTTTTAAAGGTCGCCGCAGGAGCCATCACATTACGGTTAATGTCACCACAAGCGCCCACCGTCGATCCCAAGTTTTTGGTGATATCTGCGATCACCGTTTTGAGATTTTCCTTGAGAATCCCATGAATTTGAAAGCCCTGTCTCGTAGTCGCCCGTAAAGTGTGATTGCCATACTTATCACAGAGTCGATCCAAAGCCAAATACAACTGCCAAGGAATTACCCCACCGGGGCTACGAGTCCTCAACATCATGCTGTACTGTGCATCTTGACCCTTTTCCTTAGACTTTTCTAAATCCCGATCTTTTTGCTGATAGGAACCATGAAATTTGAGAATCTGTATTCCATCCTGACTAAAAAATGGATTGCCATCATTTAGCTCTATATCGATAGGTCCGCGTAAAAAATTGCTTTTTTGTTTGAGGACCTCAACTTTTGATACTTTTGTCGCATTAATCAAAGTATTTGTCATGGTTCAACTATCGGGGTTGATAAATTATTAGTTCCTTTGCCCCACAATTATACCCCGATAATCCTATCGGAATTGGGATGAACTTTACAAAAAGCAACCCAAATCTAAAAGATAAAGGCGATGACATTTGCCACCGCCTTTATCTTTAAATTCAACGAATAATTAGCGACGTGCGACTTCGCCGTACATCTCTAATTATTCGCTTTCCTTTCCAAAACCAGAATAGGCTTCCATGCCATGTTCAGAGATATCAAGTCCCTTGAACTCTTCTTCTGGCTCAACACGAATGCCACCTGTAATTAGGGAAATCACATACCAGCCAATAAAACTAAAGGCAACTGTAAAACCACCAACGGAGGCAACACCAATCAATTGAGCTAATAGTTGATCAAATCCACCGCCAAAGAATAGTCCAGCTTTAGGACCAGCACCTGCTTGCAATATATAACCGCCGCCGATATCAGTATTTTGACCAACCGCAAACAAGCCAACTGCCAGAGTACCCCAAATACCGCAAACTAGGTGAACAGAAGTCGCACCTACAGGATCATCAATCTTGAGCTTGTCGAAGAAGCCAACTGCAAATACCACAATTGTGCCACCGATCGCCCCAATGATAAGCGCACTAGGTAAGGTAATCCAAGCGCAAGAAGCAGTAACCGAGACTAATCCCGCCAAGATCCCGTTAACAATCATCGATAGGTCAGGCTTACCAAGATATAGCCAAGCCACGATCGTTGCGGCGATCCCACCTGCGGAAGCACCCATATTAGTGGTGAGAGCAATATGAGATATCAAACGACCATCAGCCGCCATCGTTGAACCAGGGTTAAAACCAAACCAACCTAACCATAGAATCAAGCAGCCTAAAGTTGCCAAACTCATACTATGACCAGGGATAGCGCGGTTTTTACCGTCTTCGCCATATCTACCAGCTCTCGATCCGAGGACGGCTGCACCGATCAGCGCACCCCAGCCACCAACTGAGTGGACAACGGTTGAACCAGCAAAATCGAAAAAGCCAACTTTTGATAGCCAGCCGCCACCCCAAATCCAATGTCCTGTGATTGGATAGGAAACAGCGACTAGGATAAAGCTGAATAGCAAAAAGGCAAGAAACTTGATACGTTCAGCAACTGCACCTGAAACAATGGTTGCTGCGGTTGCGGCAAACACTAACTGGAACAAGAACTTAGCCTCTAGCGGTACGCCTGTCCAATTAAGTCCAGGAAAGTCACCCACATAATCAGCAAGGGTTTTAGGACTATTATCAGCACCACTTAGGAAAAATCCTTTCAAACCGATAAGGGTATTACCGCCGTCATCACCATACATAAAACCAAAACCGACCATCCAGTAAGCGATGGTGGCGATCGCAAATACGATTAAGTTTTTGGTAAGGATGTTAACCGTATTTTTGCGACGACAAAAGCCTGACTCAACCAGAGCGAAGCCAGCATTCATGAAAAATACTAGAAAAGCTGCAACAACTACCCAAAGAGTATCTAACCCAACTTTGAGAGCAGCAACATTCTCTTGAACTTTTTCAGGGGTTAGGGGTGCAGGAGTAGGAGCAGGAGTCTGAGCAGTGGCTGCATACACCCAAAACACCCCGATAATTGCTGCTAAGGGGATACAAGCAGTCCAATTGACTGAACTCTTGATCCGCCTCTTTTGATTTGTTTTATAGACCAACACCTTAAAATTCTCCTCAGCGAAGTAATATACCGATGCAAACAAAAAGATGCAAAGATTAATTACTTTCATAACAACAGATTAGAGTATGCACGCTTTGTATAAAAGTATACATTTACCTGTCTAAAAGCCATTTTCAAGTAAAAAATGGATATCACAACACCTAAACCCAAACAACAGCAAGCACAATTAATTCGGCTCAAGAATATTCGCGTCAAAATTAGCAATTCACCTACATTGTGTGAATTTCATCACACGCTTAAAAACTCCTGTGCTAGAGTTGGTGTAATTTTAAAAATCTCGCATTCCTCACTCACATAACTTTTCAGGAAGTTGACATGGCAAAAGGCGGACTTGTACTTAGTACAACAGCAGCATTAGCGGCGGCTGTCGCAGTTGTTGGTTTTCAGCTAGCAAATCCTAGCATCGCCGCATTTCGGGATAGCCCCAAAGAAATCGTTGACGAAGCTTGGCAACTTATTAATCGGGAATATGTTGACGGTGCTTTTAATAAAGTAGACTGGCGGCAAGTTAGGCGGCAGTATGTTGAGAATCGTGACTATTCATCCAAGGCTGAAGCCTATCGCTCAGTCCGAGAAATGCTCAAGCTGCTTGATGATCCATACACTCGGTTTATGGACCCAGAACAGTTTAAGAGTATGCAGATCGATACTTCAGGTGAGCTTACAGGGGTTGGCATTCAACTAGGTATGGATGATGCGACCAAACAATTAACAGTGGTTGCTCCCATTGAAGATTCCCCTGCATCGCGGGCTGGGGTTTTGACCAAGGACATTATTACCTCGATCGCCAATAAGTCTACCGATGGCATGGATATTAACCAAGCCGTCGCCCTCATTCGTGGACCTGCTGGCACAAAGGTTAAATTGGGAATCAAGCGTGGCGATCGCCAATTTGATATTGAGCTAGAACGCGCCAAGATTGAAATTCATCCAGTTAAGGCAGAATTGCGCGATACCAATATTGGTAAAGTCGGCTATATCAGCTTGCGCCAGTTTAATGCCAATGCCGCCAGCGATATGCGTAAGGCTATCCAAGATCAGGTAAGTAAGGGTGCTGTTGGTTTTATCTTGGATTTACGCTCTAATCCTGGTGGATTGTTATATTCCAGCGCGGAAATTGCGAGGATGTGGCTCGATAATGCCACTATTGTTTCGACTATCGATCGCAAGGGTGAAAATGAGCGCCTCACGGCAAATCGTCAGGCTCTAACCAATAAACCGCTTGTGGTTTTGGTGGATGGCGGATCGGCTAGTGCCAGTGAAATTTTGTCTGGTGCTTTGCAAGATAACAAGCGTGCGGTCATTGTCGGAACCAAAACCTTCGGCAAAGGCCTAGTTCAGTCAGTACATTCCTTGAGTGATGGTTCGGGTATGGCGGTCACGATCGCGAAGTACTACACGCCTAATGGTCGTGATATCAATCACATGGGTATTGTTCCTGATCGCGTAGTTGAGCTAACTAAAGAAGATCTCGAAAAGCTTAACAAAAATCGTGATTTAGTCGGGACAACCTCTGACCCACAATTTGCGAAGGCGATCGACATTCTGTCTAGTGAAATAAAAAGCGTAAGCTCGCGTTAAGACCCAAAAAAATAGGATAGGCGGCGCGATGCGCCGCCTATCCTATTTTTTTGGTCTTTAAGAATCAACACGAGTCAAAATTGCTTCCATTGTACTTTCTAAGTTTTGTCCCGCAATAATACCGCCCACCAAAGAGTAAATATTATTGTCGCGTCGATAAAGTGTTTGAAAACCTGTTCGCATTTTTCTATCACCCATGACCCAATATCGTTGAGTAATTGAGTCTGGTCCGATTATTCCTTCGCCTTCTACTTTGCCCAGTGAGCTATCATCAACCACATAGGTAAAGCGGCGTTCATCGGAGTCAATTCTGCCTTTGTAAGCCATAGTCAACTCTTCGCGATCGCTATTGGGAAAGGTTAACTTTGTGACCATCGTAAACCAAAAATTATCCCTAGACCAACCTACTAAAGTTCTACCCTTGACTTCAATAGGCATAGAGTCCCTCTCTATCCAGTTGCCTTCGAGAGTCCATTTCCCAGGTTGAACTAAAAAGGTATGCGCCACAATATTTATCAGCTTAATTTTGTTGTTTATTATATAGCCGATTAGCTATTGTCAGGACAAAAGCTAGAAAGTACAATCAGCAAGAAAAATTCACATTAACTAACTAATCCCGATCGCAACGCCACCACTGCCGCCTGTACGCGATCGTCCACCGACAGCTTATTCATAATGCCGCGCACATGAGTTTTTATAGTATTAGGACTGAGATAGAGCAGTTTAGCAATTTCAGGATTGCTCTTACCCTCAACGATTAATTTCAATACTTCTAATTCTCTTTGTGAAAGATGGGAGTTGTTTTCATACTGAGTGGGGGGCTTGAGATGATCCATTACTTTACGCGCAATTTGAGGATCAAGGTAAGTAGCACCATCTTTGGCGGCAGCAAAGGCAGCTAGAAGACTATTAGTACTTGTACCTTTAACACAATAGGCATCAGCGCCACTCGATAAAGCTGCAATAATTTCTGTATCATCCGTATGCGAACTGAGCATCACAATATGGACATTTGGTAAGTTAGTTTTGATTTTTTGAGTTGCTGAGATTCCATCTAGTCTAGGCAATCCAATATCCATCACAATGATGTCAGGTATTAATTCCTGTGCCATTTTGACACCGATATAACCATCCTCTGCGATACCAACTATCGTAATATTTGGTTGTTGGGAAAGTGATTGTTCTAAACCAAGCTGAATCAATGGATCATCTTCAACAATTAGAACTCTCAGAGGTTTGGATGATGTCACAGGCATAATTTTAAATTCCTCTAAGTTTAAGTTGTATTATATAGCAACTCTAAATCATTTGTGAGAAAGTCAAGGGGCTTAAGCCCCTTGTTGTCGGCTTGTTTTCTTATGACTCATTGAGGATTGCTATGGATGATTGTTTTCCTAGGGAAATAATTCCGTAATTCACTAAATTGTGAAACGCTATACTGCTAATTTATTCTAAATATCTAAACATTATGATCAACTTAGAGAAAATCGATCAATTAATTACCGAGGGATATATTACCAAGCGCCCTCATGCTAGTGGGGAACTCTTTATTTATAATTACACTGCTAAGGCGCAGTACGATCGCCTGTGGACACCTGAAACGATGCAATGCCGAGGCTTGATTTTAGATCGTGATGGTGCGATCGCCTCTCGCCCTTTAGCTAAATTTTTCAATCTCCAAGAATATCAAGATACGTTACCAGCAGAACCTTTTGATGTCTATGAGAAGTTGGATGGATCACTAGGAATTCTTTATTGGTATCAAAATCAGCCCTACATTGCTTCTAGAGGTAGTTTTAACTCTGATCAAGCAATCAAAGCGAATCAAATATTGCAGACTTTATATGTAGATATAATTCCATTACTAGATAAATCATTAACCTATTTGTTTGAAATTATCTATCCTGCTAATCGGATTGTGGTGGATTATGGTGATTATGAAGCCTTGGTATTATTGGCTATAATTGAAACAAAATCAGGTTGCGAATATCCGATTGAGGCATTTACTAATTTAGGATTTCCCATTGCCAAAAAGTATGATGGCTTAAAAGATTTAGCAGCGATCGCAAAGCTTAATGAGCAGAATCAAGAAGGCTTCGTGATTCGTTTTAATAGTGGACTAAGGCTTAAGTTTAAGTTTGCTGACTATGTAAAACTACATCGTGTCTTGACTCAAATTACTAGTAAGGTTATTTGGGAAATGTTGCGGGATAAAACTCCCTTTGAAGATATTTTAGAGCGAGTTCCCGATGAGTTTTACAACTGGTTTAAGGACACTAAAGCGTCCATACTTTGTCAATATCAGCAAATTGAAGAAACTGCTAAAGCTGACTTTGAAAGAATTGTGGCAGTTGTGGATCGTGGCGATCGCAAAGAAATGGCAAAACATATCTTAACTTGTCAAAATCATACGATCTTATTTTCTTTACTAGATGGGAAAGATTATAGCGATTATATTTGGCGAACTATTAAACCTGCCCATGAAAAACCTTTCATGGATAATGATGAGAATTAAGACTGGGTTGGCGCGAAGCGCCACCCTATCTTTAATTAATTGTTCAATTTACAGATTTAAAAACTATGCTGACAGTCTATTTCACAATTGGTTTACCTGCTTCAGGCAAGTCCACATGGGCAAAGAATAAGGTCGATAAGTCTCCTAATAGTATCAAACGGGTGAATAAAGACGAACTTCGCGCCATGTTAGATAATTCCTATTTCTCAAAAGGAAATGAGAAGTTTGTGCTAGATATTCAAGACTCTATTATTAAGGCGGCTTTAGAGAATGGAAAGCATGTCATCGTTGATAATACGCACCTTGCGCCTAAGCATGAAGCCAGAATTAGAGAATTAATTAAAGGCTTAGCAATGTTGGAGGTGATCGACTTTCGCGATGTGCCGCTAGAGACTTGTATCAAGCGTGATTTGAACAGAATGAATTCTGTGGGCGAGAAGGTCATTCGCGATATGTACAATCAGTTCATCGCTCCACCAAGAGCGCCAAAACCAACTTATAAGCCTGAGTTACCTGATGCAATCATTTGTGATTTAGATGGAACTCTAGCTTTAATTGGCGATCGCAGCCCCTATGATGCGGCTAACTGTGAGAGAGACACCCTTAATGAACCAGTGCGCTCTATTTTACAAACTTCAGGTAAGGCGATCCTATTTGTATCGGGTCGGGAGGATAAATTCAAACCCCAAACCCTTGCATGGTTAGAGAAACATCATATCTCTTTTGCTGAAATCCATATGCGAAAATCTGGCGATTTGCGAAAAGATAGCCTTGTCAAGAAAGAAATTTATGATGAATTTATTGTTGATAAGTACAATGTGGCTTTTGTGTTAGACGATCGCGATCAGGTAGTTAAAGTTTGGCGTGATCTGGGTTTAACCTGTTTACAGGTAGATTATGGCGATTTTTAGACTACGATTGCAAAAACTTTTTTACACAGTATTGCAAGAAACATGATTTTTGGAATTACATGAGTATAATTTAAGAGACAGCTAATCAGAAATACTCTACGGAGATAATTAAAATGAGCGCAGAGCAAAATTCAGGGCTTGGTGGATTTGTAAGCGGTTTACAGCAAAAGGCTAGTGAAGTTGCTGAAGCACTGAATGATCAAGTTGAGAAAGTTATTGGTGAAGAAAATGTCAAAAAAGTCACTGATGTCCTAAATACAGATGTTGGCGCGATCGCTAAAGATTCCACTGGCAAGGCTATTGACGCTTTAGAAACTGCTACTGGTCGTGATATTGACGGCGATGGTGATATTGGTGGCAAGCCCCAATCCTAATGATTGAAGAGGAGCGACACTACAGCGCTTTGCCCTCAAACCCAAATCAAGAAGAATTTTAAAAGCGTTGCGAAGCAACGCTTTTAAAATTCTTCTTGTGGCTCGTTTCCTCGGCAATTGCTGTAAGTTTCGCTCCTATTTAGTCTAGATAACGATGAATCGGGGTCAGATCTAAATGTGCTTCTAGTAAATCTGCCATATTGTTATAAAGATTTTGTTGATGTTCTTGCCAAGAGATAGCAGCAGGTTGATGTTCAGGAATATTAGCTAACTGGGTTAAGGCTTGACGGATATTCGCCGACTCAAAGAGACCATGTAAATAGCTGCCCCATACGCGATCGCTTGTTATCCCTTCGTCATAATATTCGCGATCGCCATGAATTTGTAGCACTTGTAGTAAAGGTTTAACTTGCTCAGCATCTATGCCATTAATTAATTTTGTCACTCCCATATGGATTTCATAGGCCATCCATTGATTAATTGATTGCTCCGATTTCCAGATTGCTTGAACTTGGCGCACCTGTTTTGACGCGAGAAATTCTGTCCTAATTGGTAATAGCCCCAATCCTTCCACTTCCCCTGCTATACCCGCCAAACCTTCGCGATCGCCCAAGTATTTCCCTAGCATTTGATAGCCACCACAAATGCCGACTATAGGTATACCGCGCTGATGTGCCGAGAGAATCGCTTGATCTAATCCTGTAGTTCGCAACCATTGCAAATCACTAAGCGTATTTTTGCTCCCCGGGAGAATAATGATCCTTGCATCATCTAGGTCAGCAGCATTTTTTACCCAATATGTTTCAATTCCCAAATCCAATTGCCAAGGTTGACTGTCTTGAGAATTTGATAAATGGGGAAATCTAATCCATGCAATCCTTGCGCCCTTCCCTTTAGATTCTGCTTCACTGCATAGACTATCTTCGCTCTCAGGTTGTAAATCTGCGGCATAGGGAAGAACCCCCAAATAGGGGAAATGTGGCATATGTTCGCGAAAGTGTTTTTCAGCGTCACTAAACAACCGTAAATCACCACGAAATTTATTAACAATAAATCCTAAGCCTAATTCCTGTGCAGGTTGTGGAATCAGTTTATGGGTTCCAATAATCTGTGCAAATACACCTCCCTTCTCAATATCACCAACTAATATCCACTTTCCTTGTAAATGTACAATGGGGCGTAGATTTACCAAATCCCTCTGCATCAGATTTAGTTCCACTGGGCTGCCTGCTCCTTCGAGAATCAACACATCGCAGCGATCGCGCCAAAATTCGAGGGTATCGCGCACAGTCTGCCAGAGAGTCTCAATATGCTGATAGTAATCAATGGCAGCGATATGTTGACGGGCTTCACCTAATAAAACTAATTGCGAAGTTCCATTTCCCGATGGTTTTAAGAGAATCGGATTCATTTCCGCAATAGGACGCATCCCACAGGCGATCGCTTGGACAGCCTGCGCTCGACCGATCTCTCCACCCTCCAAGGTCACATAGGAATTATTCGACATATTTTGAGCCTTAAAGGGAGCGACTTTTATACCATTCCGTTTTAGCCACGCTCCCAATGCCGTCACCATCCAGCTTTTGCCAGCATTCGATGAAGTTCCCAAAACAGATATGGCTTTCATTGGTTAGTATTACGTCAAGCTACTGACACATTATGACAGATGACCACACTATCCCACCAACCAATAACTCTAGCGAACAGGCTTTACATTGGAATGCGAAAACCCGAATAAAGGTCGGCGGCGATTTGCACCCCCGACCTTTATTCGGGTTGGGAAAATTTTGAGAACAGAAAAATGGCGATCGCGCCCATCGCAAAACCACTAATATGAGCCAGATAAGCCACCCCTGGCAAATTAGGATTTGCCATCGCTGCATATACTGTTTGTCCTGCAATCCATAGCCCTAAAAATACCACTGATGGAATGGGAATAGCCGTAAAGAAAAAACCGATAAATACTAAGCTTAAAATCTTTGCACGAGGGAATCTCACTAAATAAGCTCCCATTACGCCCGATATTGCTCCACTAGCGCCTATCATTGGCACTAATGATGTCGGCGAGGTCATCACCTGCACTGCTCCTGCCACAACTCCGCACAACAAATAAAAGAATAAGAACTTCCAATGTCCTAATTTATCTTCAATATTGTTCCCAAATAAATAAAGGAACCACATATTACCAACTAAATGGAAGATATTAGCATGGAGAAATTGTGACGACAATAAAGTAATTGCTTCTTTAAATGGATTAGTAATTAATGCCTTGGGAAATAAAGCCCAAGTACCGATCCATTCCGTCAATTGAAAATCTAGCAAACTAACCTGATACCCAAAAATCAACACATTGATCACAATCAATGCATAGACAACTATGGATCTATCTTGGGTTGGATTATCGTCGCGTAAAGGAAACATTTTTATCCATGTGGAATAGTTGCATAGATCTTAGCAATACTCACTACTTAGGGGACTTGCGAGAAAATAAAATACCAATCCAAATATAAAACCAGAATCGTTGGGGCAGCTTCGCCGCCCCAACGATTCTGGTTTTATATTTGGTACTTTATTAAGTCGCAAGTCCCTAGGTACTAAACGTTTCCGCTCGTATGGGTAAACAGGTGAAGTCGCTTAAACGATCTGACTTAAACCCGTATGGCTACAAAGTGTGACTTTTTGATGAAACAGGGCTTTCACCCAAATCCCTATATGAGCGAAAAAGTTACCACTTCATCGAAAACATAAGAACTTGCCACACAAGAAAAAAGTGGAAGGCTTTTCCACCTCGCTCTGAAGAGGCGAGGTGGAAAAGCCTCTCAAGCGGCTTTAGCCGCTTATTCATTATTTTTGATATAATCAGACTGCGATTAGGAATCACCATCTACGCGACGAATCGTCCTAGTGAGGAGAAATCCCTGCAACGAAGAACCGAACGCATAAGTGCGGGTAACGACTAAACGGGCAAATAATGGCAGGGCGAGGAGCGTACCGATCTGGCTTTGCGATGGACTCAGAAAGCAAAGTGACTAAAAAGTAGACGCAATGCTCATATTGAAAAATAGTGAGTTTGAGCGAGTAGAGGGACATTGGCAGCCCCTCAGAGAATTAAACTTTAATTACTCTGGAATCCCCGTCACTTCAGTGCGGGGAGTGTCAATCCAGCAAAACAGGTTTACCTGTATTACAGCAATTTGTTTTCAAACCCGCCACAAATTAAAATATAAAACCCGTTGCGGGGCTTCGCCCTGCGACCCTTCTTGTGGCGGGTTTGATCGAGTTTTGCTGTAAGAACTCGCTAAAACAGAGAATGGCACTTTGTGCCATTCTCTGTTTTAGCCGTAAGGACGAGGATAGGGTTTTAACATTGGTGAAGCTCGATAGACTGGAAAAATTTGCACTGTTTGCCCACCGCGTTTAAGGGGAATATCCGCAATTTTTTCTATAGATTGAAAATAGTCTTTATATTTTTCCAAGGGATCTGAGAATCTCTCATCTTTGCTAAATTGTTCAGAAGTAATGAAAAGCGACGTTTTACCGACAAAATCTTGGGCTTTATTCCAATAGGCAAAGCCGCGTAAATCTTGATCAAAACAAGTAACTTTTTTACCTAACGGCTCGATCGCCATGCCAACTTGTCCCGCTACAAAAAAATTATTGCTGAAGATAAAATCTGTTTTTTGTAATTCTGCTTTGAGCGCTGGGGAATCGACGAAGGCTTGGCGTAACTGCACAATATCAATTAGTTGCGTGGAAGGATCATCCTTTGCTTCCCAAAATCCACCTGCGATCGCGGTATCACCGCCCTTTTGGACTATTCCTAAACTTACATGAAGCAACCCAATTAGGATTAGGGATAAAATCGCGGTACCTGAACCCCAAAGCCAATTACGGATAAATTTGGGGCGTTTTAACTGTACCTGTGCGACTCGCTCTCCTAATAACAGCGTTGCACCGAAGAACCCTGGCATATGCCATGAAGGAAGAATTTGAATAAATCCACCCATAAAGGTGAAACCAAAGAAAATAGGCATCGATACGCAGAGAATCATTAATCTCTTTTCGTAGAGCAAATTCTGCGCGATCGCTGCTTGATTGATCTCTTGATTGATTTCAGGCTCTAGTTCTGCAATCTGACCAGATTTAAGCTTGTGAATACTAGCCTGTAATAATTCGCCAAGGGTACGGAAACTCGTCCACCAGATGGGAACGCCAAACGTAGGGAATAGATAGCCAAGAGCTACTAAAACCGTTACCAGTAATTGTTCAAAGTTATAACTTTTCGATGGGATAGCTCGACGGCTTTGGAAGCGAAAGGAAGCCCATTCATGCTGTGAGTTCCACCATAGAACAGGCGAAATTGTCATGGCAAATAAAGCGATCGCGGCTAATGTCCAGACTGAGAATAATGCACCGCGATGGCGACGACTCAGCAAACAAAAAAGTACTAGCCCTCCGCCTAGGATCACGCCATGATATTTCCCTAAAAATGCTAATCCTACTAATAAGCCGATCATGGCTAGGCGATAGGTCGGTTTATAGGGACGAGTATCGTAAATATCACCCGAAGGGAAAAACTCACTCGCAGCCACATACAAACAAGCTGACCAGAAAAACATCAAAGGACTATCTGGCAACGTGAGAATACCAAAGGCAACCTGAAAAATGGGAATAGTCGTCAAAATGGCAAGGGTCATTGTGCCAGTGCGTTCACCAAACAGCTTTCTACTCGCAAGATAGGCAAAAATTAATGTACCTGTATACAGGACAACGCCACCGATCCGAATCGTGAAGGGGGTAACTGCACCTGTGAGCCAAACCCCAACTCCAGTAGTCAGGGCAACTAAGGGCGGATGATCAAAATAGCTCCAGTTGAGATTTTGCGTATATAGATAGTAATAAGCTTCATCAAAGCCTGTATTCAGAAAGATGGCGGATGTAGCCCTAAACAGGAAACCCCACAATAATATGGCGATCGCCCACTTATGAATTTTCACTCGAGATTCCTTGGTTGAGTATACAAACAGTTATAGAAGACCTAAATCCCGAAATATAGTTGCGGCACTAAGTGTCGCAACTATATTTCGGGCTGGCTAGGATTAATATTATCAATCGTGCCTACGATCATTGACGATATACAGCCTGTTCAGGATTAAACTAGTCCAGAAATTTTTTTGAAAGCGCGGCAGTGCCGCGCTTTCAAAAAAATTTCTGGGTTTTAATTAAGCACAAAGCGCTGTAGCGAGCGTATAAGCGCGTACTTAGATTGGAAAACGCTATATAATTCAGCATGATTACATGAAATTTAGACGGAGTAAAGCGAGATGCCGAGAGAACCCAGAAAGCCTAATGAATACATCGTGCATTTAAAGCTAGAAGGCGGGCAAGAAGTCACGACTAAGTTTACAACCATCGAAGAAGTGAAAACTTGGTATGCATCGCAGTTTAAGGCAAAAGCCAATGAAGATGATCTCTTACCTATTCCTGTAAGAGCCGACCTAAATGAGATTTTGCTAGTTCGTCCTAAGCGGGTTACTGCCATTCATGTTGAACCAATTTTCTCCTCTAGCGTTGAAATGTTTTCATAAAATCAATAAGGGGCGTTTTGCGCCCCTTATTGATTTATTTACAGATACAAAAATTTAATGCTTCTACATCAGGTTTCTGGTCGATCGCGTTTAGGTCTAGCGCTATCACTGCTTACGGTTTTACTTTGGGGATTTCTGGCGATCGCCCTCAAAATCGTCCTCCAAGAACTCGATCCCTTCACAGTGACTTGGTTTCGCTTCACTGTTTCAGGAGCTTTATTAGGTATTTATCTGGCAATACGTCAGCAATTACCCACATGGCAACAGTTGCAAAAGATTTCATTACCAATTTTTTTAGTGGCAGTGGGGGGGCTATCGCTGAACTATATTTTATTTTTAATTGGCGTAGGCAAAACCTCAGCCAATAATGCTCAAGTCATCACCCAAATCGCGCCTGTAATGATGGGCATGGCTTCGTTAGTCATTTTCAAGGAGAAGTATAACTACAAGCAATGGGGCGGCGTAGCCCTGCTCATTGCTGGATTATTGATGTTTTCCCATGATCAGGTGCGATCGCTGGTTACTAGCCTTGATACCTATATGTGGGGTAATTCTTTGTTAGTGCTAGGCGCGATCGTCTGGGCATTTTATGGACTCGCTTAAAAGCAACTCTTACTTAATCTACCTTCAACCTCAGTGTTGTTATGCCTGTATATTAGTGCGGCGACTTTGTTTACTCCATTGGCACATCCTGCAAAATTACTGACCCTATCGGCAGTACCGATGGCAGCCCTAATATTTTGCGCTTTAAATACCTTGATTGCCTATGGTGCATTCGCCGCCGCCCTCGAACATTGGGAAGCCTCGCGGGTTAGCGCCATTATTACCCTCGCGCCTCTAGTAACTTTATTTGCTTCGGCAATTTTGCCAGCTTTTTTCCCTTACTTATTACCACCTTCCCCCCTAAGTTGGTTAGGCTATCTGGGCGCGATCGCTGTTGTATTTGGCTCGATGATCATTGCTCTAGGTGCAACACGCAAAAAATAAAGGATGCAAAACCCTTGCTAGTAATGGCTTTGATGATCTAAAAAGGGTAGACGGCGCATCGCGCCGCCTATCCTTTTTTAGGACTTTAAAATTTTTTTCAAAAGGGGTTGCACAAGTGGCACACTTATACGCTATAGTTATTAACGCTGAAGTCAATGACGCAGCACAACCGCTACAATCCTCAGTAGCTCAGTGGTAGAGCAATCGGCTGTTAACCGATCGGTCGCAGGTTCGAATCCCGCCTGGGGAGTTATAAAAAAGGTACTCATAGAGTACCTTTTTTTATTGGTTAGATCGTGCTTTGAATCCACCGAGTCGCTTTTTCACTGTCTAGGGGATGCGAAATAAAATAACCCTGAACCTCGATGCTACTGCCACCTAAGCTCTCAAAATAATCTAATTCTTCCGATGTTTCGATGCCTTCAACGACAATGCCCATGCCAAGACTATTGGCTAAACGTAAAATTGACTGAATAATTCTTTGGCTTTTTACATCAGTAGAAACTTTACTTGTAAAGCTGCGATCAATTTTTAAAACATCAATTGGCAAACTTTTGAGATAACTAAAGGAAGAAAAACCAGTACCGAAATCATCAATATAAACCTGAACTCCCACTTCGCGTAGTTGTTCTAGTTTTCGAGCAGATACCTCGATGCTTTCCATCAAAACTGACTCGGTAATTTCTAATTTTATTAAATTAGGTGAAATCTGTTTCTCTAAAATTATTGCCTGAACACGTTCCACAAAATCTGATTGGATAACCTGTAAAGTAGAAACGTTAATGCCTAAGGTCAATGACTGAAGATTAGGAAATTCTTGTTGCCATTGAAGTAGCTGATTACAGGCGTTTTCTAATACCCAATATCCAATCGGAATAATATCTCCCGTTTCTTCTACTATCGTTAGAAATTCTTGGGGAGAAATTAGTCCTTGTAAAGGATGTACCCAACGCAATAACACCTCAAATCCTGTTAACTGATGTTGATGTAATGAAACTATTGGTTGATAGACTAGATGAAACTCATCCCGTTCAAGAGCCTGTCGCAAGTCATTTTCTAGCTGCCAACGGGCTTTTGCACCTTGATTCATTTCATTACTAAATAGGGCATATTTACCCCTTCCTAGTTTGCGAGATTGATGCATAGCAATATTGGCATCACGCAGTACCTCATTGGCGTAGAGATAATCAATATCACTAATCGCAACACCAATACTAACTGAGGTAAAAATTTGATGATTATGAATTAAAAATGGTTGTTTAATACTTTCTAAGATCTCTTTTGTCAGTGCGACAATAAATTCTTGTCCATTAGTGCCTTGAATATTTTTTACAATAATGGCAAACTCATCACTATCAATTCTCGCAATAATTATATTGTTTGTATGATAGACATTGAGGCGTTTACTAATTTCTTTTAGTAGTTGGTCGCCAGTAGTCATCCCAAAATTATCGTTGATAGACTTAAAGCGATCGCAATCGATAAAAAGAATCGCAAAATTGTAATTAGGTGTGGTTTGTGATTCTGTGAAGGCAAGATCTAACGACTCAATAAATGAATCACGATTGGGGAGTCCTGTGAGGGAGTCATGCAGTTGATTGTAATTCAATCTTGCAATAATCAAATCTCTTTCGGCTCTAATGGAGTCTGACTTGACAAGTAATTGTAATTGATGGATAGAAATTGCTAGTTGTGTCCCTAACTTTTCGAGGAAATCCATCTCCCATTCTTGCCAATCGCGGGGAATATCATATTGATGTACGATTAACAAACCCCAAAGTTTTTTGCCACTAGGAATTGCGATCGCGATCGCCGATTGTACGCCTAAGGGGATGAGCGATTCTGCAATTTTAGGATCGCTATGAACATCTTGAATGACTTGACTGACAGATGTTTGATATTTTTCGAGCCATTCCGCATCGGTATAAATTGCTGGCAGTCTTTGTCCTCTAAGCGATCGGTTGGGATCAGTCGAAATATCATAGTCAACCAATGAATTATCTGAGTTTTGAGATTGATTATTTAGATTATTTAATTTGTAGATGATGACATGATCGCTTTGTAATGACTGATAAATTTCAAGAACGACCGTTTCTAGTAGCTCTTCTATATTCATAGACTGTCGTAGCCTTGCAGACATTAAGGCAAGCAAGGTTTTTATTTCGTTTTCAGTGCGATCGCCTATATAAGATGGATCGATCTGTTGAAGACTGTGTTTGAGGTTAGATATTTCTCTTTCCGCATTATCAAAGTGTTTACCTAGTTTTTTTGCAAAAAGTTTTATGTTGTGTAGATGTTCTTGTTCTTGCTGATTTAGGGTTGCGGATTCACTGAGGCGATCTAGGCAAGCAAATAATTCTAGTAAGGTTGTAGAGAAATTTTGTTGCATGATGAATCTGATTTTTGTCTTAGATAACTCATCAAATTAAACCATATCTATTTTAAAAAAATATGGTCAACCTTTTAGGTTGACCATATTAAAATTCATGATTTAGATTTTATGTAAGTAGCTAGGCACAATCAACTATAAAAACCTAAAACCTGTGGCGCACGCGCAGCGTGCGCCACAGGTTTTAAATCTTGGTTTTTAATTCACAGATAAATCTTTAAAAAGCTTAGCTAATCCAAGCTTTTTAAAGATTTATTTGGATTTCAAGGAAGTGGAAAGCGCTATATTTTATGATGCTGCGTTTGAAGAGAGTTTACTAAATTGATCTGCAAAAACCGTAATTTCGACATTGGGATCATTGCGTAGACTGAGCGATCGCTTGACCCGTCCTAGATATACTGGCTGAGATACGCCTGCTCTGGGATGGATGATGGTTCTGGCATAAATTGTGAGTTGTTCTTCACCTTGGTTATTACGTCCAGAAGAAAATAAGTTGTTGCTGGCTTGGGTTAAGGTAAATTGCAACTGTTCAGGGGTAATCGTCGGCGCTACGGCGATCGTCGCCTGAGAACCGAAGCGATCGTAAACTAATTTAAATGGAACGGAGCCTTGGGTAGCCGAACGGGTAATTGGCTCAAAACTTAGGGAAAACAAGCCCACAACCAGAACCACTGAAAATAGGGTTACACCTACCATGCGATAGCGCCAACTCCACTGCTGAGACATAGCCAATCCTGTAATCAAAGTACAGACCAGTACGAATATGCCCATTCCTTGTGCGAGCTGACCAAATAAAGCAGGCGTTAGCGACATAATTTATTTATTTTTAAGTATTGATTAACTACTGAGTTCATTTTATAGCAATGCGAGAGTTTGCTATAGCTCTCGTCATTTGCCAATAATTAGCATTGTGCGGCGAAGCCTTACAATGCTAATTATTGGAGTAACAAGACTGGCGACAGATATATGTAGTAATGCTATCTGTATCAACTCCCAAAAACAAAGTAATATTACTTACGGTCTTCGTCTAGAGATGTATAAAATATGATGCGAATACTGGCATTGGTTCCAGGTGGGACTGGCGATCAGTTACTGTTTTTCCCGACACTGGATACCCTCAAACAACAGTATCCCAATGCCGAAATTGATGTGGTGGCTGAGCCACGAGCGATCGCTGCTTATCAAGTCAGCCAATCTGTTAATCGCGTTCTTAAATTTGATTTTAACGATCGCAACTCTTTGGCAGATTTTGGCAATTTACTTGGGACTATCCGCGATCGCGAGTATGATGCGGCAATTCTTGCCAAGCCAAGTCTCTCGATTAATACCTTGTTGTGGCTAAGTGGCATCCCTAAGCGGATTTCCTTTAGCGGTGCAGGCGAATTTTTGCTGACGGATGTTATTGCCGCAGATCCTCAAGAATATGGGGCTGTGCAGAATCATAACTTGCTCATCTCACTAAATAATCAGCATTCATGCCCGCCCATTAAAGTTACGCTTTCTAAAAATGATTTGGATTGGGCGGCAGCCGAGCAGAAAAGACTTAGCATCAACAAAAGCGGTTTTATTTTGTTGAATTGTGGCGCTTCTGCCAACTATCCTGCGGACAGTTGGGCGGAGATTGCCTTAGATATGCAAGCTAAATTGCCAGATTTGCCCATTGTGGCGATCGATAGTGTCAATAATGCTGATTTGCTGAAGCAGCTAACTGCCAGAGTTCCTAATTTGATCATTACCAGTCCAACGGATATCGGCAAATTGACTGCAATGATTGCCGCAGCCAATTTGTTTATTTGTGCAGAAGGTGATGCGATGCAGTTAGGAGTTGCGGTTGGCACGGCTCTCGTTGCAATTTTGGGGGCGAATACATCGGCATCGGTATTGCTGCCCGTCCAAGAAAAACGAATCAAATATGTGCAGGCTAACCACGGTCAATCGCTCAAAGCGATCGCGCCGCAAACAGTTCTTGCAAAAATCTGGGAAGGTTAACCAAAAAGCTCGCTTAGCGGGCTTTTTAGTTTAACGCTTGGCATTTTCAATATGAGCGCCATCAAGTTTAGCGGCATGGAGATCGGTGTTGCGGAGATCAGCTTCCTTGAGCTTTGCGCCATTAAAATCGGTTCTGCGTAACACTGCCCCGCTCAGGTTAGCTTTAGTTAAATTTGCGCCACTGAGAACTGCCCCACTTAACTCAGTTTCTCATAGCGAGGCATTGCTAAGATTTGCCCCATTCAAATTTGCCCCACAAAGATTAGCATCGCTCAAATCGGCATTGGTTAAATCGGCTCCACTCAAATTCACCCCCATGAGAATAGCATTGCGTAATACAGTGCCACTCAGATTTGCGCCACTGAGATTGGCGAGACTGAGATTAACGGCGCTAAGATTTGCCAAACTGAGATTTGCGCCACTGAGATTAGTCATGCAGAGAGTCACATCCTGAAAGGTTGCCAAACTAAGATTTGCGCCACTGAGATTGGCAAGGGTTAAATTAGCTTCTCGAAGATTTGCGCCAATTAGATTTGCCCCACCTAGATTAGCCAGACTCAGATCTGCGCCGCTAAAGTCAGCTTTGCTAACCTCGGCATAGGCAAGGTTCGCTTCCTTAAGATCGATTTGGGTGCGATGTTCTTGCGATCGCCAAAAATTCCAACTACTTATCCCTTGTTGTAGTTGCATCAGATGTTCTTTATTAGCCACGATCTCAGCCTTCGCTCTTAAGTATGGCGATTGGTAAAAATTTACAGAATTAGATCCACAAATTAGATCTAGAAAGTAGATGCAGTATATAAATGCATTTACTTTCTAGATCTTAGGTCAAGACTCAAAAAGTTTGATTTTGTAATAACAATTCGCAACACAAAGTGGTATATCTCAGTCAATATATTAGCAATATTAGCAATATTAGCAATATTAGCAATATTAGGACTTACGCAAGACAACCAAGAACTAAAGTTCTTGGCTCAAAGCTAAAGTCAGCTAAAGCTGACTAAAGAGCTTCTAGGATCAACCCGTTTCAACGGGTTTAAGCTTTCAGCCCGTAATTTATTACAGGGCTATTGCCGTAAGTCCTGAATATATTGCCAATAATACAAATTCTCAAAATAGCGTTACTATTTTAAGAATCTAAAAACCTTGTTGGTTTTTGGGTTTATGGTGATCAAAACAGATCTCTAGAGGGAATAGGTTTCAGATGCTCAGATCGTTGATTTTTAATAGCAGGTCATCATGGGCGATCGCCGCCAATTTTTTGTTGATGACTGGCTTTGCCTTGAGTGATCTGTCAGGAAAAAGCTCAATGGCGATGGCGGAAACCATTGCCCAAGCAACGTTACCTGCAAACAATTGCGCTCAATTGACAAATCGCCGCTATATCACCCTAATAGATCGCCCTGCGAACTTGCTGCCCCAGCTACCGAGATATTTAGTGTTAGCCGCAGTACCTTGCAATTATCTCAATGGTTCGATGACCTTTTTCGGTGGTTTTGATAATGTCAAAACCTCGGCATTTCGGGCGACGCAACTGCGCGAATTGGGACTAGATGCCATCGTCTATTCTTTCAACTCAAGGGTAAATGATATTCCCGCTACCTTACAGGCGGCAGCAGTTTTAGTCGAATTGAATAACAATCCCAATCTTGTCCTGCAACAAGTGCAAACATTAACGGGCAAGAGCGCAGTTCTGGCGACCTTTGGTAATCGCTCGGTAATTATTGCTGCACCTCTATCGAGTATCCAAAGTGCTAACGCGATCGCCTCATTACTGCGTAGTAGGGGCTTTGCCGCGCAAGTAATTAATGCTGATCTCATTGCCCCATCTGCTCCTACTGGAGAGATTCCCCGCTCAATTCCAACTCCGACTCCTAACCCTCCCAATAATAACCCTGCTAGTAAGCCCACGATTTACCGTGTATTGGTTCCCAATGTTAAGGCAAATACTTTAAAGGAAATAAGAGCCAGTGCCGCCGATGCTTTTGTGACTATTTTTAGAGGTAAACCCTATATTCAGGCGCGAACCTATACTAATCGAGACAATGCTAATCGTGAGCGCGATCGCCTCAATGCTATTTACCCTGGTACGATTTTGCTACGAGATTAAAGTCGAGATTTACAGCCAATGATCAACTCCAAAGATCTCCCAACCGAAACTCCACCATACACTGTGAAAGTAAGCGATCGCGCTAAATCTGTGCGCCTTGCTTTATCCATAGAAAATGGTTTAGAGGTGGTTGTACCCAGTAATTACGATCGCCGCAAAATCCCTGAAATCATTCAACAAAAGCGAAATTGGATTATGCGGAACCAAAGCAAACTCCACGATCGCGAAACCTTTTTGCAGTCCCAATCCCCTCATGATTTACCCAAATCCCTCAACTTGCGATCGCTAAACGAAGAATGGCAAATTGAATATCATCAAACCGTAACTAAATTCGGCACAATTACTATTCAAGAAATTGCCGAAAACCCAGCGCATTTGCATTTATCAGTAAGTGGCGATATCACCAATATTGAATCTTGCAAAGGTTTGCTAAAACAATGGCTGATGCGAAAAGCTGAGAACAACTTGGTTAAGTGGTTACGCAAAATTAGTATTCATACAAATTTGCCCTATCGCACAATCACCATTCGCAGTCAAAAGACTTTGTGGGGTAGCTGCTCTGGCGATTGCAATATCAGTCTCAACTATAAGCTTCTATTCCTAGAACTCAAAGTAGTGGAATATGTACTAATTCATGAACTCTGCCATACCATACATATGAATCATTCAGACAAATTTTGGAAATTAGTCAACAGCTTCGAGCCAAACTATAAAACTCTAGACAAGTCTCTCAATCAAGCATGGCAGATTATTCCCGCATGGCTTAACTTGTCTTAACAGCTTCGCCAATTTACAGCGCTTTGCGCTTACTTAAAACCCAGAAATATTTTTAAAAGCGGCACTTTGCGCCGCTTTTAAAAATATTTCTGGACTACTCAAACCCTCAATAGGCTGTAATAAAAAGCCAAATTGGACAACCCTATCAGATAATTTTAAAAAAGTAGGCGAAGCCTACTTTTTTAAAATTATCTGGTTAAGCACTATACTGACATCTTGCAACTGACAAATTGGAGGTCTTATTTATGACTGAAAGAAAAACGAATTTACTGCCAATCATTGGTGGTGCTGCGGTAGTAGTAGCTGGTGGCGTAGGAGCTTATTTTTTCTTCAATAAACCAGCCATTGTTCCTACGGCAAGTGTTTCTGGAACTCTAAATGTTGTTCCTAAACAATCACTAATGGCCTTGTCCATATCTACCGATGGAGCCGCCCTATCTCAAATAGAGCAGTTCCTCTCGCCAGAAACCAAAAAACTATACGATGAAGAACTCGCTAAGTTCAGAAAAAATCTGTCTTCGGGTGATTTTGACTACGACAAAGACATGAAGCCTTGGATTGGCAAGAATGTCACGATCGCCATTTTGCCATCCGTTAAAACTGCTAGTCTTACCCCCAATCCCCAAGCAGCGCTCCAACCTCGCTATGTACCTATGAGCGACAAGGGATCAATTCAGTTTGTGCAGGATAAAGCCCCAGATAAATCACCAAATAAGGCTGAAGCTGCCGCAGCAAGTCCAAACGTCCTGATTGTCTTTGAAGTGAAGGACAAGGCAGGAGCTGAGAAGTTTTTGGCGGAAAAAGTCAAGACCAAAGCAGGGGGCAAAGAAAAACAATCTGAATATAAAGGCGTAAAAATTACGCAATATGGGGAAGGAGAAAGTGCCAGTTCGACCGCAACTGTAGGCGATTACCTAATCGTTTCTCCTAGCGAAAAGTCTTCAGAGAAGTCAGTCCAGAAAGCGATCGATACCTTCAAAGGTGAAGCCTCTCTAGCAAGTTCTGCCACAGCTAATCCTCTCAACCTCAAAAATACCGTTGCTCAAGTTTATATCCCTAATTTTGGTGAGTCGATCGTTGAGCTATCAGCATTGAATCCTAACGCGGAAACAATCCCTCCCGAATCCTTGGAGCAGTTGAAGAAAGTTAAATCTGTCAACCTTGGTTTTGGAATTGATGACTCAGGAGTGCGCTTTAAAGCCCTTGGCAAATTTGATCCATCGGCAATCTCTGCGCTCAAAAATTCCCCTAACAAGATTATTGGTCAAATCCCTTCCCAAGCATTTGCAGTGATCACTGGCTTTAACATCAAAAACTCGTGGGAAGAATTTGCAAAATCAGCCGAGAAAAATCCTGAGATCAAAAAAAGCATTGATGAAGCCAGAAGTCAGTTGAAATCTTCGCCATTGGCTCTCGATCTTGATAAAGATATTTTTGGATGGATGGATGGTGAATACGCCTTTGCCTCCGTATCGGGTAAACCCGAAGGCATTTTAGCGCAAACCCAAGGACTAGCTCCATTACTACTCATCCAAACCACCAATCGTGCTGGCGGCGAATCCTTGCTTAAGAAGTTGGATGATTTTATTTCCAAGAATAGCGGTAAGGTTGAAAAGAAAGATGTGAGCGGTGTTGCTGTCACTGAATGGTCAGTACCAGGCGCACCTGGAGCGATTATTTCTCATGGTTGGAGTCAAAAAGATACGCTCTTTATGACTGCTTCTCCAATTGTTTCTTTCTTCGTGCCGAAGCCTACCAGCGCTCTTGATGCTGATGCTACCTTCAAAACTGTAGTGAGCAGCTTGCCGACCAACAATGTTGGTTATTTCTACATTGATGTAGATAGAACATGGAGCATTGTCCAAACCTTTATGCCTCCTGCGGAGAAAGAAAAAACCCCTGCTGATGTAAAGGCTCTAATTACTTCCATTCGTGGTTTAGCTGCAACCGCTAATTATCCCAATCAAGAAACTGCTGAAATTGAAGCAATTCTTTCATTGAAAAAAGGCGGTAAATAAATAAAGCGTCGCTTTATTTAAAGACAAAAAAA
>Ga0316612_1000020_pt1 | contig 64173 bp, 51 predicted proteins | sample MIS2016226_MG_FD_207676 | JGI IMG/M metagenome (GOLD analysis project Ga0316612, IMG submission 207676) | Microbial mat bacterial communities from Middle Island sinkhole, Lake Huron, Michigan, United States - MIS.2016.226 | ecosystem: Environmental > Aquatic > Freshwater > Lake > Sediment... | reverse complement strand
ATTGTAGTTTTTTAGGAATTTAAAAAAAAAAAAAAAAGACAGATAAGCAACACGTAACAAATTAAAAAACATTAAAAAATAAATCAATGAAAACAATTACAATAGCACTATTACTTTTAGTTAATTTTACGGTATCGGCAAAATTTTATAAGGGAACTATTTTACTTATGGACGGTAATTCCAAAAAAGGATACATAGAATTACCTGACTATCCTGATGACAAAAAAATTAAATTCAGAGAGGAAGAAAAAGGAAAAACAGAAAAAATTGAAATAGAGATAGTAAAAAGTTTTGAAATTGTAAATGATAAAAACAACACTGTAAAGTACATTACCATATATCTAGCCGAACCTAAACCATTTACTAAAAATCAACATAAATTGGACGACCATAAATCTTGGGTTAAGGTGGTAAAAGAAGGCAAAATAAATCTTTATTCAGCGTCTGCGGTGTATTCTCCAGGTTCTGGAACTGGCGGAGTAACATCAACTTATATCCAAAAAGAAAATGACAAATATGCCTATTTTATAGCTGATGGTTATGGAGGTTTTAATATAAATATGAACGGATTTTCAGTTTTAAAAAATTTACTAGGAAGTATATTTGAAAAAGATTGCCCAAAATTAGTTCAACTTCTAAATAAAGATGAAATGAAAAAAAAGGGATATGAATACATAGTAGAATTATACGATAAAAATTGCGGAAAATAACTCTCCACCGTTAGTCCTAGCAATAGGTATTACTGGGCTAGCACGGGCTTCAAGCCCTTGCCCACAAAGTTGAACAGACCCAAAACAAAAAACCTCGCAAAGTAAAAAATTGCGAGGTTTTTTGTTAGTCATAATGCCCTTTCATAGAATAAATATAAACATCGTTATTGTCTTGAAGTTCATAAACCAATCTATCGACAATGTTTATTCTTCGAGACCAAGAACCAGCCATATCATATTTTAGCGGTTCGGGTTTACCTATTCCAGTAAAAGGAGTTTCAAGAATACTTTCTAATAATTTTCGAATGCGTTTGAGATTCGCTACGTTGTTAGTTTTTTTCCAGTATTGTAAATCTTCTTTGGCTTTGTCGGAATATTTTAGTCGTTCTTCCATATATCATCAAGCGAAAGAGTTGAAAATTTCCCGTCTTTAAATTGTTGCTTACTCTCTTTGATTTTAGCTACAAACTCTGGATTGTATGGTTTGTTTTCTATTTTAGATATTTCAAATTTTATTTTAAAGGCTTTCATTACAGCCTTAATTGCGTTTATTTGCGAATTATCATTAGTAAAAGCGGTGATGTTTATTGCTTCCATATTTTTATTTTTTAAATGGCGTATGCCTGTTTGTTTTTAAAATCTCTTAAACACATATCAATCAAATTGAAAATATAATCTTGTTTATCGTTTGGCAAACTTGTAATATTTTCAAGTCGTTCTATGGCTTGTTTATCTAAAATAATTGTCGTTTTGCCAACTAAATAATCAATAGAAATTTCAAATGATTCTGCAATTTTTTCTACAACTTCAATAGATGGCTTAATGTCTCCACGCTCATATCGCCCGATTACATCACCCGAAGCACCTATAATTTTACCTAAATCTGCTTGAGATAAACCTTTTTTCTTTCTGATGAGCATTATATTTTATCCTAGTTCCATTAAGAGTATTAAAAATGCTTGTAAAGTAATTGGTTTGGCAAATTTACAAGATTTAAAAGTCATAAACAAGTTTAAAAAATTTGGCAGAAAGTTATGGTTCTGATTCGTACCTTTTATGAACGACATTTAGTGGTGTTTTTAGGTTGAGTTCGAGAGTCACGCTCGGACACGCAAAGATGGGCGGTTAAAAATGGTTGTAAAAGCAAAAAAGCCTTGCAAATTTGTGGGGCTTTTTATTTACTTTTCCTGTAAAATATCAATCAGCATTTGGAGTTCTTTATCAGTAATATTGGCTTGTTCGGATTTATCGTAAATATCCATTAAGAAAACCGTTTGTTTAACGATACGAACGTAGGTAATCATTCTAGCACCACCACTTTTGCCTTTACCTTTAGAGGCAATGGCAATGCGTAATTTATAACAGTCTTTGCCAATAGGAGTGCCGAGTGTAGGATTTTCAATCAACTCATCAATTACCGAAACTAAATCAGAAGCAAGAGATTTATACTTTTTAGCCAGTCGTTTTAATTTTCTTTCAAAAGGTTTTGGTGGCAATTAAATCAAAGCTCATTCAATAAGTCTTTAGCGGATTTAAGTTTTTTCTCTCCTTGTTCGTATAGTTTTGCATCGTTAAAGGCTTCGACTAAATCTGAAATAAATTGACTTTTTCGTTCCTCTTTCACTTCTTTGATAACACTAATGTAATCAAGGCTTTTAACCATTTCCATAAAAAAAGGAATGCGGTTATTTTCTTTTATATCAAGTATTACTTTCATCGTTCTATTATTTAGCTATTTGTAAATTTTATTCAAAAAAGTTCTCAAATTTTTGTTTAGTCAGCATTGTATCAATGATTTTATAGACTGTTGTCGAGTTTCTCAACGTTATTGATGTTATGTTGATTTACTTGTTGTATTTTTTTGGATTACCTATTAATTTCCACAAAGATAAAATATTTTCAACTCTATTTTCTATAATAGAAACTAATTGCGAAATACTAAAATTATATTATGCAATAATAGAAATTAAATTACATCTCTGCAGTTGAATAATTTTTTAAGGTTCAAAATCATTATAGAGAATGGAAATCCCACAAATAAATGAGCTCTCTATCCCTAAAGAATAGCAATCATTGAAATTTCGATGTTGACATTTTTTGGCAGAGCTGCCACCTGAACCGTTTCGCGTGCTGGAGCGGTTTTTTCGTCGAAATAAGAGCCATAAACTGCATTTATTTTTCCAAAATCGCCCATATTCATTATGAATATCGTTGATTTAACCACATTTTCAAAAGCCATTCCAGCCGCTTTAAGCACGGCTTTCATATTTTCCATCACTTGTTTGGTTTCGTCTTCAATATTGGAGGTAACCAATTCCCCATTTGCTGGATTTATGGCAATTTGCCCTGAAGTATAAAGTGTATTTCCTTTTAGAACCGCCTGATTGTATGGACCAATTGGTGCGGGTGATTTTTCGGTAAAGATTATTTTTTTCATACTTAATGTAATTTATGTTAATTCCAACTTCCATCTCCCAACTTCCAACTTCTAACTTCCAACTTCCAGCTTCACACTTTATCTATTGCTGGCGCTTCGTTTATCATACTTTATATCGCTCAATATTCCTGATTTTATTCCAATAAAAAAACTCCAATTGGCTTGATTACCAAAGGGTTGCCAGTTGAAATCCATTCGCCAGCTCAATAAATCCCTTTCAAAACGAAGTTGGGTATAGGTTACACCATTCTGAACAAAATCATATCCTGTGGAAACACCCACTTTCCATTTTGGAGTTAAATCGCCATTGGCCGAAATCATAACTGAATTACCAGTAATTTTGTTTTCACGGTTGTTATTACCATACGTCAGCGAATAGGCAAAGGTCATATCCCAAGGCAGTTTTGAAGCAAAAAATTCACTAATCACATCTGTTTTTTCCTCATCTTCTTCGTCAAATTGGCTTCTACCTCTAATATTATCCACAGTATTTCGTCCAAATAAATCGTCATCACGACCACCATTTCGTTCGCCCTCTTTGTTTTTATCTTTTTTATCTTTTTCGGAATCTTTGCTAGAAATCGAATAATTTAAGGTCAAATTGGCACTGGTCATTCTAAACAAGCTGCCACCATTATTGATGTTATAGACATTAATTCTGCTTCCTGTATTATCTATTGCATAAGGGTCTAGGGTAGCCCCAAAATTCGCATTTAGCTTGTCTTTAAAAAGTTGAGTTCCACCGCTCACACGAACTGGAGCCCAAGCAAGTCTAGTTTTTCCATCGGCATTGACGTCATAACTGGTCGAAAAATTCAAATTATTGAGCAACATTAATTTTTTTGGTTCAACTTTTGTGCTGTCGGGATCGGTTATTTTAGCCTCAAAAGTATTGCTCAAATCAAATCCAAGTATATTAGAATTGGATTTACTTGGTCCTCCAAAAATACTATTTTCAAAACGGGTATAATCTTTGGTCATAGTTCCGGTTGCATCGCTAGCGTAAGTGTCATAATATTTTTCAAAACTGGGCATGTAACTATAGGAAATAGAAGGTCGCATCACGTGTCTGATGGATTTTATTTTTTTGTGAGGTTTGAAATTGAATGTTCCATAAATTGTTGTTCCTAAACTACTCGAAAAATTATAAGTTCGATAAGTATCAAATCCGTTGATGGTTTGATCGACCACCGTACTTTGCTCGCTATCATAAAATCGGCGAATGGTTTTTATTGCCCAAACCTCGTTATAATTCATTGAGGTTGAAGCACTAAAGTATTTGAAAAGTTTAAAATTTGTACTCAGAGGAATAGTATGTTGAACACCTAGCCTAGCATTATCAAACATTTCTTTTGAAAAAAATAGGGAGTCAGTGGTAGTAAAACTGTTTCTTCCACTCATATTATATTGTAAATTGATGTTTTTGAAAAAACCTTTTTTCATGCCATCTTTGCCAACAAAAGGATAAATTCTATCGATACTATATTGCAGATCCGGCAGTGTCATTTGTATTTCAGAACTTTGGGTGTTTTGTGAATGTGTGGCACTCAAAGAAAGACGCGAACCAACATTACCCTGAAATGTTTTGCTATAAGAAACCGAAGAACTCAAAGTATTGTTTAAATTCGAACCAACATTCGCCTGATTTATAGATTGTTGAAAATATTTACTACTCCCCATATTTACCGATGCTGAAAAACTAGAATTGGGACTTCCTTTAGAATCTTTTGAATGTGACCATTGAAGGTTGTAAATATTTTGTTTGGAATAATCGGGATAGCCTCTTTCGCTATTGATTAAATTTTCAAATCTAAAATTTACATTTCCCCTAAAACGATATCTTTTGGCATAACTGGATTCAAATCGCATAGCATAACTTCCGTTGGTGTAATAATCGCCCAAAACAGTTAAATCATAATTATCGCTAAGTGCAAAATAATAACCTCCATTTTGCAAAGAAAATCCTCTGGTGTTCGAATCATTATAACTGGGCAAAAGAATTCCTGAAACGCTAGTTTCTTTACTCATCGGGAAAAACGCAAAAGGCAAAGCTATTGGAGTTGGCACATTGGCAATGACCATATTGGTCAATCCGGTAACCACTTTTTTGCCAGGAATAATTTTTACTTTACGGGTTTGGAAGTAATATTCTGGATTATCAACATCTTTTGAGGTTGTGAAACGTGCTCCTTTTAAAAAATAAACCGAATCATTTTCTTTTTTTGTTAACAATGCTTTGACTTTAAATTCCCCTTGATCGGTTCTTGAGTTCCAAATCAATGCTTTTTTTGATTTGAAATTAAAACGAATCGAATCGGGTTCAATTACATTTTGTTCTTGTTTGAAATTCGGAAATTGAGATGGTTTTCCTAGAGAATCTTTTATTCTTCCGGCAAGAACTTCGTTAGTTTGATAGTTCAAAACGATGATTCCTGCTTTCAACTCGGTATCTTGATAGTAAAGTTCAGCCTTGTCATATAAGGTAATCAGCTTTTTCTTTTGCTCAATTTTTACATAATCAGCGGCATTATATTTTATTTTTCCTTCAAGAAGTGCTTTGGGTTGAATACTGTCTTTTTGGATTGAATCTTTCTCAGTTTTTAATATTGTAGTTGAATTATTCTTGCTTTCAGCGGAAGAAATTGTGCTATCTTTTTGATTATTAGCAGGAATTGATTTCGTTTTTTTTGATATATCTTGTGAATATATTTTACAAGATCCAATGGTTAGGAAAATGGATAATAAAACGATATTAAATAAGTTTGTATTCAAAGGTTTTAATGCTATTTTTGTAAAAATATGGCTTGTTTCTTGATAGGTCAAACTTACATATAATTTTTTGTCAAAAATAATCAATTAATCAATTTAAAATCTAGGTCTTTTAATTTAATTAACTTTTGTAAATGAAATTCAAATTTAAAAACTCCATTTTAACAGCAATTTTAGCGTTGTTTTTTTGTGGTTTATCATTTTCCCAAAAGAATCAAACATTCACAATCATACTTGATGCAGGTCACGGAGGAAAAGACCCCGGAAATACCTATCACGGTTTTAAGGAGAAAGAAATTGCGCTAAAAACAACTTTAAAAGTGGGTAAGATTTTAGAGAAAGAAAAAGGTTTAAAAATAATTTACACACGCACATCAGACGTCTTTATAGAATTAGCAAAAAGACCAAAAGTTGCCAATAGTGCAAATGCCAATTTATTTATTTCTATACATTGTAATTCAGTCAAAAATTTTGGACCCTCCGGAACAGAAACTTTTGTGATGGGATTGTCTAGAAGTGATATGAATTTGGAAGTTGCAAAAAATGAAAATTCGGTTATTTTATTAGAAAAAAATTACAACGAAACCTATCAAGGTTTTAACCCAAAAAAGCCAGAATCTTTGATCGGTCTGACAATGATGCAAGAAGAAAATTTGAATAATAGTATTAATTTAGCTACAAAAATTCAGAATAATTTTACTCATAATTTAGATAGAAATTCAAGAGGAGTAAAACAACAACCACTTTGGGTTTTAGATGCGGCTTATATGCCGAGTGTTTTAATAGAATTGGGTTTTTTATCTAACTTTGAAGAAGGTAAATTTTTAAATTCAGACGAAGGTCAAAATAAAATGGCTTTGCAAATTGCAAATGCAATTATAAGTTACAAAAAAGAGTATTTTGGAGAAGAAATAAATAATAAAACTCAATCTATTGTTAATGAAAAGCCTTCAAAAGAAAGAGACACTATCGACAAATTAAAGAATGATATTATTTTTAAAGATACCATATATAAAGTCCAGCTTTTTGCAGTTTCAAAAAAATTACAATTAGACTCTAAACAATTTAAAGGATTAAAAAACATTTCAAGTACATTTTATAATAATATCTACCGATATATGTATGGAGAAACCTCTAATTTTGCGGAAGCAAATAAATTGCAAATTCAGGCAAAAAAAATGGGATTCTCTGACGCATATATTGTTATAATTAAGGATGGGAAAAGTAGTAAAGTAAATGATATTGTTAAACAATAAAAAAATAAATTTTGAAATTAATAAATGAATTTAGAAAAACTTTTATAGCAATATCGTTTCTGATATTGTTTGTTTATAATTCCTCTTCTGCTCAATCTAATGTTTTCAGGGTTGCATTAGATGCGGGTCACGGAGCTCACGATTTTGGAGCGGTGTACAGTGGTCGTGTTGAAAAAAATATCAACTTGGACTTAGTGCTCAAAGTTGGAAAATTATTAGAACAAAATCCCGCAATTGATGTAATTTATACTCGAAAAACTGATGTTTTTATAGATTTAATCGAAAGAGCCAATATTGCAAATCAGGCTAATGCCAATATTTTTGTTTCTATTCATTGCAACGCCAACCGAAACACAGCAGCCTCTGGAACAGAAACTTATGTGATGGGGATGAGTAAAGTAGCTTCTAACCTTGAAGCTGCAAAAAAGGAAAATGCCGTAATTACTTTAGAAAAAGATTATAAAGAAAAATATGAAGGTTTCGATCCCAATTCTCCCGAAACAATGATTGGAATGACTTTAATGCAGGAAGAATATTTAGAAAATAGTATTTCATTAGCCAGTAAAATTGAAGATCGTTTTGCCGATTTGGGAAAAGAAATCCGTCACGGTGGCGTAAAACAAGCCCCATTTATGGTACTTCACAAAGCCTATATGCCGAGAGTTTTAGTCGAAACTGGATTTATTTCTAACCCTGAAGAAGGAAATTTATTGAATTCTGAAGAAGGACAAAACGAAATTGCTCAAGCCATTGCAGATGCAATTGTCAGTTACAAAAGAGAATATTTTGGCTCCGATGAAACTGATAATTTTAAGGAAAGAACTATTAAAAAAATAATCGAAAAACCAGTAAAAGATACTTCCGCAACAATTGAAAAAAAACCATTAGAAAATAGAGATTCGACAACCATTTTTAAAGTTCAGCTATCAGCAAGTGTCAAGAAAGTAGCCTTAATTTCAAGTAATTTCAAAGGATTGAAAGACATATCTATGGCTTCAGAAGGCAAATATTACAAATATATGTATGGAGAAACTTCTAATTACGAGGAAGCTAAGAAGTTATTACAGGAAGCAAAAGCCAAAGGATATGATTCAGCCTATTTAATCGCTTTTAAAAATGGCGAAACGATTAGCGTGCAAGAAGCAATCAAATAAATTATTAACTTCTTCAAGTTTAATTTATTTATATTAAATTTGTCTAAAATCCAATATTTTGAAATTAACACGAGAAATTAAAACCGCCATCCTTGTCATTTCGACAATCCTATTATTTATTTGGGGTTACAGCTATTTGAAAGGAAGAAATCTTTTAGATAAATATAGGACATTTTATGTTCAATATGACAATGTTGAGGGGTTGTCATCCTCAGCATCGGTTACCATAAATGGTTTAATTGTTGGAAAAGTAACCGATATTACTTTAGACCCAAACACTGGAAAACTGATGGTTCAATTGCAACTTAAAACTGATTTTCCCATTTCAAAAACCAGTACAGCGGTTATTTACAAACCAGGTTTTATTGATGGAAAGCTAATTGCAATTCATCCAAATCTTGCAGACAAATCCGAAAGTGAGGACGGACAAATTTTAACAGGAACTTCCGAATTAGATTTAACCGAAGCTTTGGGGAAAAAACTGGTTCCACTTCAGGCAAAATTTGAAAAGTTAATGCAAAATGCCGACAATTTATTGACAGGTATCAACAATGTTTTAGACAATAAAGGGCAACAAGATTTAAAGAAAAGTTTAGCTGAATTGAGCCAAACTATGGAACAATTTCATAAAGCTTCTTCGAGCATCAACACCATTCTTGACGATAACAAAGGGCAAATTAATGGCGTTGTAACTAATTTGAATAAGGTATCCAGCAATTTTTCTAAAATTTCTGATTCCTTAAACAAAGCCGATTTAGGAAAAACAGTGGTTAATCTGCAAAAAACTTTGGAAAAAGTCGATAAAATAATGGCAAATCTTAATGATGGCAAAGGCACAATGGGCAAGCTAGTCAATGACGAAGCTTTGTATAATAATTTAGAAAAAACTTCAAAAGAATTAGAATTATTGTTAGAAGATGTGCGACTTCATCCAACACGTTACGTTAATGTATCTGTTTTCGGAAAGAAAAACAAACCCTACATTGCCACTGTAAAAGACACTATTTCAAAATAAAAACGAGCAATTATGGAATATTTAAGTTCTATTTTATTTACAATTCTACTCATTATAGGATTTGGTTATTTTTTTACCAACATAAAAAAAATTACCAGAAACATAAATTTGGGGACCCCCATAAATCGTAAAGACAATCCCAAAGCCCGTTGGAGGAATATGGCAATGATTGCTCTCGGACAATCGAAAATGATAAAACGCCCCGTCGCAGGAATCTTGCACATCATTGTTTATGTGGGGTTTATCATCATCAATATCGAATTACTAGAAATTATTATCGATGGATTAATTGGTACTCACAGAATTTTCGCCTTTTTAGGAACATTCTATAATGTGCTAATTGCTTCTTTTGAAATCTTAGCTTTATTGGTTCTAGTGGCTGTATTTACTTTTTGGATAAGAAGAAATATCATCAAATTAAAACGTTTTACCAACAAAGATTTAACTGGTTTCCCCAAAAAAGATGCCAATTATATTCTCTATTTCGAAGTTGTTTTAATGACTTTATTTCTACTGATGAACGCTTCCGATTTGCATTTGCAAAACATTCCTGGCGGTTATTCCCACTTCATCAAAGCAGGTTCTTTTCCTGTAAGTCAATTTGTTGAACCTTTATTTAATGGCGTTTCCAACGAATTAGTAATGCTTCTCAACGAATTATTTTGGTGGTTGCACATCATTGGTATTTTGATATTTATGAACTATTTGTATTATTCAAAACACCTTCATATTCTGTTGGCTTTCCCAAATACCTATTTTGCAGATTTGAATCCAAAAGGGCAACTCTCCAATTTAGAATCGGTAACCAATGAAGTTAAATTGATGATGGATCCCAACGCCGATCCTTATGCTGCCGCACCTGAAAATGCAGTTCCAAGTAAATTTGGCGCAAGCGACATTCAGGATTTGAATTGGGTGCAGTTATTGAACGCCTACACCTGTACCGAATGTGGTCGTTGTACATCGGCTTGTCCTGCTAATCTAACAGGAAAAAAATTATCGCCTCGCAAAATTATGATGGATACGAGAGATAGGATAGAGGAAGTTGGAAAAAATATCGATGCTAATAAAGGAATTTTTGTTCCCGACAACAAATCATTATTAAACGATTACATCACACCCGAAGAATTATGGGCGTGTACCTCCTGCAATGCTTGCGTCGAAGAATGTCCGGTAAATATCAGTCCGCTTTCAATTATTATCGATTTGCGACGTTATCTAGTGATGGAACAAAGTGCCGCACCAACCTCATTAAACGCAATGATGACCAATATCGAAAACAACGGAGCACCTTGGCAATACAATCAGCAAGATAGATTGAATTGGAAGAATGAATAATCCCCACCCCAGCCCTCCCCGAAGGGGAGGGAGTTGAAACTGGAAAATTGAAGTGTAACATTGTTAGTATAAAATGATTTCAAAAATAAATATTACAGAATTTAGGGGACGTTTAAATAAAAACATAAAATATGGTAATCCAAAAATAAAAGGAACCCCATTTGGTGCTTTTTACATATTTGGAGAATCAAATAAAATTTTCTTTGGAACTTATGATAAAAATAAATTTGAATTAACTAAAAACTGTATTATTCAAATAACACCCTACATTGTTTTAGGAAGAATTCAATCTAAAAACAATATTCATACTGAAGTAAATTACGAAATTAAGCCAATTGGATTTGGATATTATTGGATGAAATATATGCTAATAATTGGAATTCCTATATTTAATTTAACTCTTTATACACAATCAGCTCCTTTCGAAATATTTAAAATAGCAAATATAGTCCTATTTACTATGGCTATTTTAAACTATTTTTATATTAGATGGATGAAAAATAAACTTGAAAATGATTTTAAAAGAATTTTTGAAATAGAATTATAAATTAACACATTCGCCACTTGGCTCCCTCCCCTTCGGGGAGGGTTGGGGTGGGGATTTTACACTTTTTTATATGTCAGAAGTTTTAATAGTACCCACAATGGCCGAAATGCTTTCTCAAGGCAAACAACCTGAAGTATTGTTTTGGGTTGGCTGTGCCGGAAGTTTTGATGATAGAGCCAAAAAAATCACAAAGGCATTTGTCCGAATTTTGAATCGTGCCAATGTTTCCTTTGCAGTCCTCGGAACCGAAGAAAGTTGTTCTGGCGATCCTGCTAAAAGAGCTGGAAACGAGTTTTTGTTTCAAATGCAAGCGATGACCAATATTGAAGTTTTGAATGGCTACGAAATAAAAAAAATCGTAACCGCTTGTCCACATTGTTTCAATACATTGAAAAATGAATACCCGGAATTGGGCGGAAAATATGAAGTTTTGCATCATACTGAGTTTCTAAAATCCTTGTTAGACGACGGCAGATTAACCATCGAAGGTGGACAATTCAAAGGAAAAAAAATCACTTTCCACGACCCTTGTTATTTAGGAAGAGCCAATAATGTCTATGAAGCACCAAGAGATTTAATCCAAAAATTGGATGCCGAATTGGTCGAAATGAAACGTTCCCGTGCCAACGGATTATGCTGTGGAGCTGGCGGAGCACAAATGTTTAAAGATGCAGAAAAAGGTAATAAAGAAATAAACATCGAAAGAACCGAAGATGCTCTTGAAACCAAACCCGATATTATTGCCGCTGGTTGTCCTTTTTGCAACACGATGATGACGGACGGAATTAAAAACAAAGAAAAAGAAAGCGAAGTAAAAGTAATTGACATCGCCGAATTAATTGCTAATGCGATGGATTTGTAATACAATTAAAAATTAAAAATTGGGAATTAAAAATCTGCAATCTGCAATCTAAAATCTAAAATCTGCAATCTAAAATCTAAAATCTAAAATCTAAAATCTAAAATCTAAAATCTGCAATCAAATGCTTATACCTTTCGAAAATTTGCCATTAGAATCCAAAATCTGGATTTACCAATCCAACAGAAAATTTTCGGATGCAGAATTTTCCGAAATAGAAGCTGATGTGATTTCCTTTCTTGAAAAATGGGAAGCGCATAGCGTTAGTCTTGAATGTTCCTATCAACTGAAATACAATCGATTTATAATTATTGCCGTAAATCAGGAAGTGCAAGCTGCTACTGGTTGTTCTATTGATTCTTCGGTTCAATTTATTCAAAAATTAGAACAAAAATACAATGTCGATTTGCTGGATAAAATGAACGTTACCTTCAAAAACGGTGAACACATTGCACACAAAACCTTGATCGATTTCAAGAAAATGGCCAAAGAAAAAGCCGTTACCGAAAACACCATCGTTTTCAATAACCTCGTTAACAATATCGAAGAGTACAACGAATCTTGGGAAGTTCCAGCTATGGATAGTTGGCACAGTCGTTTTTTCTAATAAATTCATATTAAGAAACGCTAATTTATTAAGGTTTTTTCATCAAATAAAAATATGAAAATAGCAATTGTTTGTTATCCAACTTTTGGCGGTAGTGGCGTAGTGGCTACAGAATTAGGGCTAGAATTGGCTCGTCGTGGTCACGAAATTCATTTTATTACTTACAGTCAGCCAGTTCGTTTAGCGCTACTAAATCCAAATGTGCATTATCACGAAGTGAATGTTCCTGAATATCCTTTGTTTCATTTTCAGCCCTACGAATTGGCTTTGTCGAGCAAATTGGTCGATATGGTGAAGCTTCATAAAATAGAATTATTGCACGTTCATTATGCGATTCCACACGCTTATGCAGGCTATATGGCAAAGCAAATGCTCAAAGACGAAGGCATCAATCTCCCAATGATTACGACACTTCACGGAACAGATATTACCTTGGTTGGCAATCATCCTTTCTATAAAACTGCGGTAACATTCAGCATCAACAAATCTGATTTTGTGACTTCGGTTTCCCAAAGTTTGAAAGATGACACCCTGAAATTATTCAATATAAAAAACGAAATACAGGTAATTCCCAATTTTATTGAATTGGATAAAAACACAATCGATCCCAGTATTTCTTGCCAACGATTGGTTATGGCTTCTGAAAATGAGCGAATTATTACACACATTAGTAATTTTAGAAAAGTAAAAAGAATTCCTGATGTGATTCAAATATTTTATAAAATTCAACAACAAATTCCTGCCAAATTAATGATGGTAGGCGATGGTCCTGAGAAAGAAAAAGCAGAGTATTTATGTGAGGAATTAGGCATTCTCGACAAAGTTATTTTCTTTGGCAACAGTAATGAAATTGACAAAATATTGAGTTTTACTGATTTGTTTTTGTTGCCTTCGGAAACCGAAAGTTTTGGTCTTGCCGCTCTCGAAGCAATGGCGTGGGGTGTTCCCGTGATTTCAAGCAATTCTGGAGGTTTGCCCGAAGTGAATCTTGAAGGCATTTCAGGTTATTTGAGCAATACGGGAAATACGGATGAAATGGCCGAAAATGCTTTAAAAATTTTAAAAGACGATGCCATTTTGAATAAATTTAAAGAAAATGCGTTATCTGTTGCAAAACAATTTGATATTGAAAAAATTCTGCCTTTATACGAGGAGCTTTATCAAAAAGCAATACATAAATTTTTATGAAAAAATCAGTTTTAATTTTTCTCGCTTTAATTATAGTTTCTTGCGGAGCTTCGTCATCAAAGACTTCGGGTGCGAATTCTTTGTATGAAATCTTAACTCAACAATCATACGGAGGTGCAAGCATTCGTTTTTTTGAGATTTTATCCGAGGAAAATGAAATTGCTATGTTGCAAAACGACGAAAAATTGATAAACAAAATTAAATCGACCGATATTCAAACATCAAATTTTGTAGTTTTGAATATGGGCGAAAAAACTTCTGGAGGCTATAAAATTGGGATTGAATCCGTTGTAGAAACTGATAAAAACATCATTATTACTATCAAAGAAACTGCGCCAGAAATGGGTTCAATCACTACACAAGAAATTACAACTCCTTATTGTGTGGTAAAAATAAATTCAAAAAAACAAATTATCATAGAATAAAAATAAAATGTATATAGAACCCTACTCTATAGACTTCTTGATTTTTTTAAATCCTAATTCTGAAATACGAGATAGGTAAATAAAATATGTTATCAAATTGAAAAATATTTTTTTGTATTGATAGTACTATTAAAATAGTTTTATTGGAATATTATTTTGAAAACAATTTTCATGAACTTTGCGAATTATTTCCTGAATTTTGAAATTCCATCTTTTAGCCAAGTTTCATATTCTTCAACACTGGTATAACTTATTGTTGGCGTAGTTTCGTTCAAACTATTTCCTGATAAATCCGTCAAAACATACAATGGTTGGGTGTTGGTTTTGTATTTTGTAATCATAAAATCAGTCCATTTATCGCCTACTGTTTCAATTTCTGAACCTGTAGTTTTTGATATAAAATGTTCATTCTTGGGCAATTTTTTTTTGTAATCAACGTATAATGAAATCAAAACTACTTGGTTTTTCAAAATAGACAAAACTCGTTTGTCTGACCAAACATTATTTTCCATTTTTCTACAATTCACACAAGCATAGCCTGTAAAATCAATCATAATGGGTTTATTTACTGTTTTGGCATAAGCCAAACCTTTGTCATAATCTTCAAAAACTACAATTTGATGCGGGCCTAATTTTGCACCATCGGGCAAAATTGTTGCCGAAGAATTATTTCCCGAACCACTAAATCCCAGAGGACTTTCGCTGTATTCCATTGGTGGAGGAAAAGCACTGATTAATTTCAATGGTGCTCCCCAAAGTCCAGGAATCATATAAATGGTAAATGTTAAAACCACTAATCCAAAAGATAATCTTCCTACTGAAATGTGTGTCATTGGACTGTCGTGTGGCAAATTGATTTTTCCAAACAGATAGAAAGCTAAAGTTCCAAAAATGGCAATCCAAATTGCCAAGAAAACTTCTCTTTCCAACAAATGCAATTGCAAAACTAAATCGGCATTGGATAAAAATTTGAATGCCAAAGCCAATTCTAGGAATCCTAAAACTACTTTTACCGTATTGAGCCATCCACCAGATTTAGGCAAGGAATGTAACCAACCCGGAAACATAGCAAAAAGCATAAATGGCAAAGCCAAAGCAGAGGAAAATCCCAACATTCCGATAATGGGTGCAATTCCACCTTTTGAGGCGGCTTCGACTAATAGTGTTCCAACAATGGGGCCAGTACAAGAAAATGAAACAATGGCTAATGCCAAAGCCATAAATAAAATGCCAATAATTCCGCCTCTATCGGCTTGACTATCTACCTTATTTGCCCAAGAATTGGGAAGCATAATTTCGAAAGCTCCCAAAAATGAAACGGCAAATACTATCAATAAAAGGAAGAAAATAATATTAAACCAAACATTGGTTGATAAAGCATTCAAAGCATCGGCTCCAAAAATCCAAGTGACCAATAACCCTAAAATGACATAAATTAGTATTATTGAAACCCCATAAATAATAGCATTTTCAATCCCTTTAGCTCTTGTTTTGCTTTGTTTTGTGAAAAAACTTACCGTCATTGGAATCATCGGGAACACACAAGGAGTCAGTAAAGCAGCAAATCCTGATAGAAATGCAATGAAGAAAATAGTCCACAATCCTTTTTGAGTTTCTGGTTTTGAAGGGGTTTTTATTTCTTTTGGTTGGGAAACAACCGCTTTTTTGACTTCCTCAAGTTTTGAACTGATTTCTCCGTTTTTAGTAGTGTCGGATTGTATTGGCAAAACGGATGCTTGCGAAACAGATGGAATTACGAAGGTAAATTTCTTCTCCAAATTAATACAAGATTGTTTGCAAACTTGGTAATTCAAATCCACTTCAATCGTTTTGATTTTTGGATTTGTCACCGCAATCTCTTGCTGAATTAAGGCTGTTTTTACAAAAAAAGTTTCGTTTACTTCAAAAACATCGTTGTAAGCGGTAGTGGTTTTTCCTTCTTTGGCTTTGCCAATCAATTTGAAATTACCTTTTTGGTTCTTGAAAATTATTTCTAATGGCAACGAACCACCTTCGGGAGTATATTGGGAATACAAATGCCATTCGTTTTCGATAATACCATTAAATGTGAGAATATAGTTCGTCTCCGATTTTTTTTCAATTTTGGTTGTCCATTTTACTGGATCGAGAATTTGCGAATTTCCATTGGCGAACGCCAAAAAAGCAAGAAGTGAAAAAATTATTTTTCTCATTATTTCAATTGTATTTTAAGTATATTTTTGGTTGTATTTTTTATTTTAAATCGTTCGTCTTGTCGAATTCCTACAATCCAAACTATCTCATTATCAGAACACAAGAGCCAAGATTTTTCTTTTTCGATTAATGATAATTTTTCGTCTTTAAAAAATTTACTGACTTTTTTTGATTTTCCCTCCATTCCCAAAGGTTGAAAAATATCACCTTCCTTCCAGCGACGCAATACTAATGGATACCATAATTTGTCTTCATCGACAAATATACAAGGATTCGAAACATTTGAAATGGTTTTTACCCGTGCAAACGAAAGATTTAAGGGAATATTAACTTCTTTTTGATTTTTATTTATAAAATATTCTTCATTCTCATCCTCTTGATTAATCGGGCTTAAAATCAAGAAATCTCTATTTTTCAGCAATCGAAATTCATTCGAAAATACTTGTTTCCCCGATTGACCATCAACCAAATCATAAATATCTTCCCAGGCCGAAAACCCAAATCCGTTGAACCAATCATACAAATAGGACTTAAAATTGGGCAGTTTTCTTAATTGTTTTAAATCAAAATGAATTTCAGTTCCTTTTTCCTTTGCCACTTGTTGGTAAACCAAAAAAGAAGCATCATCGACCATTTTTTTAGATTCTTGCAAATGGTTTTGTGTTTTCAGAAAAGAGGAAAGAAAATCAGGGTTCAATTCCTTGAATATGGGAACCAAATAATGCCTGATTTTATTTCTCAAATATTTATCAGAAGCATTACTACTGTCTTCTCGCCATTCGATATTATTTTCTTTGGCATATTGTTCAATTTCTGATCTAGAAAAAATCAAAAATGGCCGAATTACTTTTCCGTTTTGTGATGGAATTCCAGTGAAACCATCAATTCCAGTTCCTCTAACCAAATGAATAAGAAAGGTTTCTAAATTGTCGTCAGCGTGATGAGCAGTTAAAATGTAATCGTAATTTTCCGTTTCTAAAAGTTCATAAAACCAGTTGTAACGCAACTCACGAGCTGCAACCTGAGTAGAAAGTTTATAATCATTGGCGAAAGCTTCGGTGTCAAATTGAGTTAAAAATAAAGGAATTTCATTGGCTTCGGCATAATCTTGAATGAATTTTTGGTCGCCAAAACTTTCTAATCCACGGAGTTGAAAATTGCAATGGGCAATTGCAATTTCAAAGGGTAGCTTATGAAATAAATCGACCATTACCATACTATCTATGCCTCCGCTGGTAGCTAAAACAAGTCTTTTTCCGATTATGAAATCAAAATTTTGAGCGATATGATTTTCGAATTTCTGTTGCATATACCAAAAATAAAGATTAAAATTTGATAATAGAATTTATATTTTTAATTAAAATATTTCTTTTAATTCAATATATTGAATATCAAACAATTACACAATAAAACTTTGAATCAACAGATAAAATATTTTGAATTAACAGAGAATTTATTCAACTCAAAACTTCTCGCATTGCTTTGGCTTTGAGCAAACATTCATCATATTCGTTTTCTGGAATGGAAAGTGAGGTTATGGCACTTCCCACTGAAAATGAAAGGTATTTATTTACTTGATTGTACAAAATACTTCGAATGACGACATTGAAATCGAAGTCTCCGTTTGGGGTAAAATAACCAACGGCTCCACTATATAATCCTCGTTTGGTTTCTTCTAATTCTTCGATGATTTTGAGTACCGAAACCTTTGGAGTTCCTGTCATACTTCCCATAGGAAAAGTGCTTTTAATGGCATCGACAGCGGTGTATTGATGGTCTAATTTTGATGTGATAGTCGAAATCATTTGATGCACTTGTTCGAAAGAATAAATGACACATAACTCTTCGACTTTTACAGAGCCTTTTTGGGCAGTTTTGGATAAATCATTGCGAACTAAATCAGAAATCATAATGTTTTCGGCACGTTCTTTTGGGTCGGAATCCAATTCATTTTTTGATTTTTCGTCTTCTATTGAATCTATAAAACGCCTTGCTGTTCCTTTTATGGGTTGTGAAATCAGCAAATCTCCTTCTTTCCTAATATAACGTTCGGGCGATGCAGAAAGCAAAAAATGTTTGTTGTTTTTAAAAAAAACAGCTTGAGGAGATTTTGAAATTTCGTTGAGCTTTAGAAATTTTTCTAAAGGATTGATAACGGCATTTTTTGCAAAAAATTCCATACAAAAATTCACCTCATAAATATCACCATGATGAATGTGTTCCAGAATTTTTGAAACTTTTTCGAGATAATTCTCTTGTGAAATGCGTTGTTTAATCTCAACTTCTGAATACTGAATATCTGCAATCTGCAATGCTTCGCCAGTTCGCTTTCGCTCGGGTCTGCAATCTGCAATCTGCAATCTGATTTCCTCAAAATCCGCCTCTACTTCATCATCGCACAAATTGAGATATTGAATTTCGAGTTGGTTCCCTTTTAACAGAAATAATTTTTTGGGTTGAAAGAAAAATAAATCTGGAAAATCTAAACCATCAAAATTATTAGAAATTAAAACCTCGATATCGTTTTTCAGGTCATAAGTTAAATAGCCAAAAAGCCAATCTTTGGTAACTTGTTGAAACTGTTTCAAATCTTCAAAAGCGCTGTGGTAATCTGTTTTTATTGACGTAAAAGCATCCACAGCAATGATACAATCGTAACTTGAATACTGTTGCGGATAATCATTACTATCTAAATAAACCACTTCTCGAAATTGTTGTGCCCAAGTCAATATTTGTTGCTTGAATTGGATTGGATTATCTATATGTTTTATAGTTGAAGCTCTCAAAAGTTTAGAATATGTTTTTAAAATTTCAAAATTACGACAAATATTAATTTATTTTTTAATTACATTTATCCCGCTATTAACCACAAAAACAATAAAGTATGAAAATTGCAACTCTAATTGTCCGAATTTTAATTGGCGTTTTACTCCTTTTTGCTTCCATAAGTTATTTTTTTCAATTGTTTCCGGAGCCTCCTTTAGCAGGGAATATGAAAATTTTCAATAATGGAATAAAAGCTTCCATGTATCTAATGCCAATGGTTAAAATTGTGGAACTTTTGTGTGGATTATCTTTTATTATTGGTAAATTCAATCGCATTACCTTTATAATATTGATGCCTATTTCAATCAATATTCTTTTTACCCATATTTTTCTTGCTCCAGAAGGGATTGCGATTGCGACCTTTTTATTCTTAGGAAATGTATTTCCACTATTTACCAAATGGGACAGTTATAAAGGATTGTTTGTAATGTAATTTGTATCAAAATTGCATTTAATCATTTTTTGAACTTTATAAAAAATATAAAAATTTTCCTTTAAATTCCGTTTCATTATTAAGAATAAAACTATATTTACCATCAAATACCATTTGTTTGAATAATAATCTATAATTGAAATTTTATGTTTAAATATCCAAAAATAGTGCTAGCTTTACTAGTAATCATTTTATCCATTTCCTGTAAAAAGGCGGAATCGGCTGCCGAAACTGCTTACGAATCGAATAATATTGCTGTTGATACTTCAATGGTTTCATCATCGGCAGCAGTTGAACCCAAAAATAGTGATCGAAAATTTGTAAGGACAGCTGACATTAAATTCAAAGTCAAAAATGTGGCCAATTCAACTTATGCAATTGAAAATACAACCAACAAATTTGGTGGTTTTGTGACTTATACCAATTTACAAAGTACTATTTCTGATAAATCAGAAACTAAAATAAGTCAAGACAGTACACTTGAAATCACAAAATTCAGGGTCGAAAACAATATTACTATTCGTGTTCCGAATATTCGTTTGGATACAGTCATTAAAACTATTGCCAAACAAATTGATTTTCTAGAATATCGAATCATAAAAGCGGATGATGTTTCTTTGCAAATGCTTTCGAACCAATTGACGCAAAACAGGACTGAAAATCAAGAAAAACGTTTGGAAAAAGCAATTGATACAAAAGGAAAAAAACTCAATGAAGTTCTTGCAGCAGAAGATAATTTAAACTCTAAAAAAGAGCAAAAGGACAACAGCAATATTGAAAATCTTTCCTTGCAAGATCAAGTAAATTTTAGCACATTGACTTTGCAAATTTACCAACGTGAAACTATTAAAGAAGAAATGATTGCTAACGCAAAAACGTACAGGCAAGATTTCGGCTCCAAAATTCTTGATGGTATAATTTCAGGATGGTATGTAGTTGAAGGCATTATTGCTGTTGTGGCTCAACTTTGGTCTGTTATTTTGATAGGAATTGGAGGTTATTTCATATTCAAAAAATATTTTCATAAAGGAAACTAAAATCAAAACCCCATTCAACCTAAGATTAATGGGGTTTGTTTTTAAATTATTTTTGTTAATAGTTTTTGCGATGTCTCAGTGCTTGTTGCTTGAATTGGGCGGGATTTTCTATATGTTTTGTAGTTGAGGTTCTCAAAGAATTGAAAAAAATAATTATACAGGTTATTGTGGAAGACTAGCTAAAATAAGCAATGTTTATTCATCATCCAAATTTGAATTTTGTGATAAAAATTTAATCAAAAACCTTCAGTTTTTATAGTTTTAATTCGCTGATTTCCAAGTGTTATTGCTTTCATTGTAGTCTGGAAAAACGTGATCTGGGTCAATGGTGACGATCTCAATTTCCTCGTTAGAATTGTGCTTAAATGTCCAACTTACATTTTTTTGCCATATTTCCACAGGCAACTTTACCCGACTCACTTTACCGCTTTTTGTTTTTATGTCTATAACTACTGGCATTACCATTTTTTCAAAATTTTCGATGGTAATATAAATCCCTAATTTTGGATTATCATTCACATATTTTACTGAATTTATGCCTTGATCTAAACGCCAATTGTTTAGAAACCATCCACGCCAAAACCAACCTAAATCTTCGCCAGCCACATTTTCCATTGTTCTAAAAAAGTCATCAGGAGCAGGGTGTTTGTATGCCCACCGTTCTACATAAGTGCGAAAAGCAAAATCAAAACGTTCGTTTCCAAGAATTTGTTCACGCAAAATAGTTAAACCAGCCGCAGGTTTGGAGTAGCATAATGTGCCAATATTTCTTTCTTTCATATTATCGGGCGAACTAATAATTGCCTCAAGTTTTGGGTGTGTATAGTTTTCTGAATTATTGTGCAAGTCGGCAATGGGTTCTTTATACTCGCCTTTGTTGAAATCGACAGAACTTAATGAATTGATAAAAGTGTTGAATCCTTCATCCATCCAGCCATACAAACGCTCATTGGATCCTACAATCATTGGAAACCAAATATGTCCAAACTCGTGATCTGTAACGCCCCATAAATCTCCATTTTTAGCTCTATAACCACAAAAAACAATGCCAGGATACTCCATTCCACCCGCTATTCCTGCAACATTTGTTGCCGCTGGATAAGGATATTCAAACCATCTTTTAGAATAATTTTCAATTGAAGTTTTGGTATATTCAGTAGAGCGTCCCCAAGCTTGATTTCCATCGCTTTCAAAGGGATAGGCAGAAATTGCCATTGCTTTTTTACCACTTGGCAAATTAATTCTGGCAGCATCTAAAATAAATGCTGGCGAAGATGCCCATGATACATCACGAGCATTTTTTATCCTAAAACGCCAAGTTTTGTATGAATTAGAAATGGATTTTGAAGCATTATTCACTTCTTCGGCAGAACGAATAATAATCGTTTGATCACTTTTGGAGGCTTGTTCCCAAAGTTTTTGTTGTTCTATTGAATAGACTTCCTTTGTATTGGCCAATTCGCCAGAGCAAACTACAAAATGATTGGAAGGTACTGTAATATTGACATCAAAATTGCCGTATTCCAAATAAAATTCTGATGCACCTTGATATGGATTGGTATTCCATCCTTGAATATCGTCATAAACACACATCCTAGGATACCATTGAGCAACAGTAAAAATTTTACCGTTTTTTGTCCCTAATATTCCCATTCGATCTGAACCTTCGATTGGAGAAATAAAAGAAAAATCGACTTTAATTTTAATTATTCCACCTTTTGAATTTAATTCTTGAGGCAAAAAAACTTGCATTCTGGTGTCGGTAATCAAATATTTTGCATCTTTTTCAGTAGAAACTCCTTTGTTTGAAACAATAATTTTCACTGATTTTATTTTAAAACCACCATCAAAAATTTGTCCTTGAGCACCATTTCTACTTCCTGATATTGGCACAACAGCATTTCCTCGTGAATCTTCTTTGAATAAATTTTGGTCCAAATACATCCATAAAAAAGACATTTTGTCTGGACTATTATTGGTGTATGTTATGACAGTTGAACCTGAAATTTCATTGTTTGCCTCATCTAATTTTGCGGTCAATTGATAATCGGCTCGGTTTTGCCAATATTCAAAACCTGGTTGACCACTTGCAGAACGAGTATTAGTTGCGTTTTTAGTGTAAAAAAAAGGCGCGAAAGTTTCTTGATAATTGTATTTTGAAACTTGCTTTGTTGTATTTTCTTGTGACCAAATGTTAGAAATCACTAACAGAAATGCCATTTGAAGTAGGGCTTTCAAAGATTTATTTTTCATCTGTTTATAATATTTTTTTTTTAATGGAAGATGGAACGCCTATAATCATATCCCTTTGTATTTAGAACTATTGTCTTGGGCGTTTCATTTTATAAATTTATTATTATTGCAAATTAATGAAAAATAAATATAGCAGTGAGATTGAACACAAAATATTTTATCAAAAATTAATTTGTTTCTGAATTTGTTCATTTTTAATGTCAAATTTTTAATTTATTAAAATATATTTACAATTCAAAAAAAAAATCATAATCTAAATAGCTTGAATTTTGACTACAACAATTTCAAATTCTATTCTAAAGGCTCAAATAAAACATTTGGGAGCCGAATTAATTTCTTTAAAAAGTAACCAAAATAAAGAATACATTTGGGAGGGAAACCCAACATTTTGGGGAAAACATTCTCCTATTTTGTTTCCAATAGTTGGGACTTTAAAGAACAATATTTATCTCATTAATGGAAAACAGTATCAGTTGAACAGACACGGTTTTGCTAGAGAAATGGAATTTGAACTGATTCAAAAAACACCAGAAAGTGCTAGATTTTCTCTGATTTCGACAAATGAAACAAAAAAAATGTATCCTTTCGATTTTGAATTACAAATTTGTTATTCACTGAAAGGCAATAAATTAAATATTGATTTTAAGGTTGAAAACAAAAATGAAATAACGATGCCGTTTTCCATTGGAGCTCATCCCGCATTGGCTTTGCCTGGAAATTTTGAAAATTATAGGCTTGAATTTCAACAAGATGAAATTCTAAACTATTATCTTCTTGAAGGAGGTTTAATTTGTAATAATTCGGTTGAACTTCCTCTAAATAATAGACAACTTGGCTTAAAATATCAATTGTTTGAAAATGATGCTTTGGTTTTTAAAACCTTGAAATCTAATTCGATAACGATTCTGGAAAAAGCAAATCCAATAGTAAAAGTTAATTTTAACGAGTTTCCAAATTTAGGTATTTGGACAGTTCAAAATGCCCCTTTTTTGTGTGTTGAACCTTGGTTTGGCTATTCGGATACTTTAACGGGCTATGATGATTTTTCAAAAAAAGAAGGAATTCGGCTTTTGAGAAAAAGGGAAACTTTCGAATCAAATTATAATCTTGAAGTTTTTTAAAATATGTTAGAAATTAATTTTTTGCCTTTTCCCAACCTAGAGACTGGGCGTTTGTATTTGAGAAGAGTTGTGAAAGAAGATGTAAACGAAATTTTTGCACTTCGGTCTAATCAAGAAATTATGAAATATATACCTAGACCTTTGGTGAAAACTCTTGAAGACGCTCTGGCTCATATTGCAATGATTGATGAAAAAATCGAAAATAATGAAGGGATAAATTGGGCAATTACTTTAAAAAACAGCTCAAAACTCATAGGAATTATTGGTCATTATCGCATAAAACCTGAACATTATAGGGCTGAAATAGGTTATATGTTACTTCCTGATTATCAAGGAAAAGGCATTATTTCAGAAGCTATTATGGAAGTTGTTAACTATGGTTTTAAAGTAATGAATTTACATTCGATTGAAGCAATTATTGACCCTGATAATTTTGCTTCCGAAAGGGTTCTATTAAAAAACGGGTTTGTTAAAGAAGCCCATTTAAAAGAAAATGAGTGTTTTGAAGGGCGGTTTTTGGATACGGTGATTTACTCGATTTTGAACCAAAATTAAATATGAGTATTTGAGGAAATTTTTATATTTTCGCTGAATAAATTAAAGTCAAAAAAATATCTAACTAAAAAAAAATCTTATGAAAAAGTTCTTCATTTATTCTTTTCTAATAATCTCACTTTGCTCTCAATCGCAAACCTATATAAAAGGGAATGGCGTAACCGCTTTAGGATTGGTTCCTAATATTGGAATAGAAACCAGTTTAGGAAAAAAATCTACTTTCCAGTTTGATGTTTTGGCTTCTTTTTGGAAATCGATAGATGGTAAACCTTACGAATTTTATATGTTTACTACTGAATATCGGTACCATTTTAGAGAAAAATATAATGGTTTCTATGCTGGAGCACACATTGGTTTTGACAGCTATGATCTTACTAAATGGAATTATACAGCTATCGATGTTCATCAAATTGGTGTTGGCTTTTATATGGGGGCCACAATAGGGTATGAAAAAAAATTAAACGACCGCTTTATGTTGGATTTTTTCTTAGGAGGAGGCAGTCATCAAGGTTTTTATCATAGTTATTACATTGAAACTGGCGAAAGGTACGAAGAGGATACTGCTATTGGTCGAAATAAAAGTGGAGAATGGTTGCCTTATCGTGGTGGTATAATGATTTCGTATAGTTTGAACTAAACTTTAAATTTCGGTATCGTTTTCAGGTATAATTCTTCAACTTTCTTTCTGGCCCAATCAGTTTTTCTTAGAAATGTCAAACTCGATTTGATACTTGGATTATCGGTAAAACATTTAATTTTTATCAATTCGCCCAAAGTGTCAAATCCATAATAATCGACTAGCTGTTCTACTATTCTTTGAAGCGTGATTCCGTGAAGTGGATCTTTTGATTGTGGTTTTTCCATTTGGCAAATTTAAGTCATTTTTATATGTTTTCTTTTTGTTTCAAGCATTTGTAACTACATTTGCAATCCAATGCTAAAAACAATCAACATATTAAATAAAAGAGCCAGATTTGATTATGAAATAATCGAAAAATTCACGGCTGGAATTGTTTTGGCTGGCACTGAGATAAAATCCATTCGGTTGGGAAAAGCCAATATTACCGAAAGTTTTTGCGAATTTAATGGAACCGAGCTTTTTGCCATTAATACCTATATAGAAGAATATGCTTTTGGCAATCAATTCAATCATAAAAGCAGAAGCGAACGAAAACTATTATTGAATAAAAGGGAATTAAAAGGTTTGGCTAGAAGTGTTCAAGCCAAAGGATTGACAATTGTTCCCTTGAAATTATTTACCAACGAAAAAGGAATGGCAAAACTTGAAATTGGTCTTTGCAAAGGAAAGAAAACCTACGATAAACGAGAATCGTTGAAAGAACAAGACACCAAACGTGATCTTGATAGGATAAAAAAATCATTTTAGAATAAATATTTCTTTAAGAATCATCTGCAAAAAGCTACACTTTTTGTTTATGAATTGTTTTTGAACTAGGTAATTAATTTCTATTCTCCAACAAAGGCACGAATTTAAAATCGCCAAATTCATGCTTCTCAAACTGGGTTTCATTTTTCCGGATTAACAAAGTCATAATTTGCTTTTCTTCACCCAGCGGAATTACGAGCCTTCCACCAATTTTTAATTGTGCCATTAAGGCTTGCGGAATTATTGGTGCTCCAGCAGTTACAATGATACTGTCAAAAGGAGCATGTTCAGGCAATCCTTTGTAGCCATCACCAAAAGAAAGATGTTTGGGTCTGATACCTAATTTTGGCAATAAAGCCGAAGTTTGTTTGAATAATTTATTTTGTCTTTCAATACTATAAACCTTGGCTCCCATCAAGCACAAAACAGCAGTTTGATAGCCCGAACCGGTTCCTATTTCGAGAATTTTTTGGTCTTTTTTTATTTCCAATAATTGAGTTTGAAAAGCTACTGTATAAGGTTGCGAAATGGTTTGCCCAGCATCTATAGGAAAAGCTTTGTCTTGATAGGCATAATCAACAAAACTAGAATCTAAAAAAAGATGCCTTGGAATTTTATTAATTGCATCCAAAACACCTTTATCTGTAATTCCTTTTTCTTTCAAAAGGGTTACTAATTGATTGCGAAGTCCTTGATGTTTGGAAGTATCTTTCAAAATTTGAGTGTTTTATTTTGGTAAAAATAAACTTAATAATCACAAAATCAAATATCAGATTCCAAAACTTTAAACTACAAAATTTAAACAATAAACAAATAAATTATACATTTGTTAAAAATCATTTTATATGTTAAAAGTAGGCGTTTTAGGTGCGGGTCATCTCGGGAAAATACATTTGCGGTTATTACAACAATCCGAAAAATATGAATTGGTTGGTTTTTATGATGAAAATCAAGAAAATGGAGAAAAAGTGGCCAACGAATTTGGTTACAAACAATTCACTACAATTGCTACTCTTATCCATGCTGTCGATGTTATTGATATTGTAACGCCTACACTTTCTCATTTTAAATGTGCCAAAGTTGCTATCAAATCGGGCAAACACGTTTTTATAGAAAAACCCATTTCCAACACCGTTGCCGAAGCCGAAGAAATCATCGCTTTAGCCAATGAATACAATGTAAAAGGTCAAGTTGGTCACGTCGAAAGATTTAATCCTGCCTTCAAAGCGACTAAGGAAATGATTGAAAATCCGATGTTTATCGAAACGCATCGTTTGGCAGAATTCAATCCTCGTGGTACTGATGTTCCTGTGGTTTTAGACTTGATGATTCACGATATTGATGCTATTTTGAGTGTTGTCAATTCGAAAGTGAAAGACATTCACGCCAGCGGAGTTTCGGTAATCAGTGAAACTCCAGATATTGCCAATGCCAGAATTGAGTTCGAAAATGGCTGTGTTGCCAATCTAACAGCAAGCCGAATTTCCTTGAAAAATATGCGAAAATCACGTTTTTTTCAGAAAGATGCCTATATCTCGGTGGACTTTTTGGAGAAAAAATGTGAAGTGGTAAAAATGAAAGATGCTCCCGAAATTCCTGGAGATTTTGATATTATTCTACAAAATGCCGAAGGTGTCAAAAAACAAATCTACTTTTCGAATCCCGATGTGGCTCAAAACAACGCCATTCTCGACGAATTGGAATCCTTTGCCGATGCCATCAATAACAATACTACTCCTATTGTGACTTTGGAACAAGCTACTGAAGCTTTACGAGTGGCGTACAGGATTATTGATTGTTTTTAGAAGTAAATAACTTTATCTGTTTAAAATTAATTTTACTTAAATGAAATTTTCCTTTTTCACAACTATCATATTGATTTTCTTTTTTGAAGAAAGTAGTCCTGTTTTGAAAGGTAGATATAAAATAGAATATGACAAACGATTTTACTTAACAAGTAGTATAATTACTATTGAAGATAGTAGTTATGTAAAAAGAACTTTAGATAATTATTATTTAAATAAAGGTCATATAAAATATTACAATCGAATCGTAACATTGAAAGATGAAAATTCAAATTTTCAAATTGAATTTGGGAAAGATGAGATTGAAAATGACACAATCTATTTCGGAACAAAAAATTTAAAAGGAACTGGTGTTAGTTACATGGAAATTAGTGTGAATTCAGGAAAACTTATAAAAATTGAATAAAAAATATTAAAAAAAACACCATCAAAAGACACTAAATAATAGCTACGGAAATATAAATATTTCTTAAACAAAATCTTTCACTGCAAAACTGATTTGTATTGCTGAAAAATCATTGGATAAAGGAATTTCGGCTATTATAAAGATTACCACAAAAAAAGAAATATCCTAATTCTCTAAAAAAAGGTATATTTGAAATCAAATTAGGAATTGAATGACTACCACAGCAATGCCAACCCATTTAGAAAATTACTTCCAACCATTTCGCAAGAATATAATTGGAATCAACCAGAAATTTGTTTCGCCTTTTGGAATTCAAAAAATTTTATATACAGATTGGACTGCTAGTGGCCGTTTGTACCGTCCTATTGAGGAAAAAATGATGAATGAGTTTGGCCCTTTTGTAGCCAACACGCACACTGAAACAACCGTTTCAGGAACATTGATGACTATGGCGTATAAAAAATCCAGAGGTATCATAAAAAATCATGTAAACGCCAATGATGACGATGTTCTCATTACAGATGGAACTGGAATGACGGGTGTTGTCAATAAATTTCAACGTATTTTGGGGTTAAAAATTCCCGAAAACCTGAAAGATTATATTCAGATTCCCATCGAAAAAAAGCCTGTTGTTTTTATTTCACACATGGAACACCATTCCAACCAAACTTCTTGGCTGGAAACCATTGCCGATGTTGAGGTAATTCCGTCTTGCGAAGAGGGTTTGTTTAGTCTTGAAAATCTTGCTGAATTATTGGAAAAACACAAAGACAGGAACTTCAAAATTGCTTCAATCACTTCTTGTTCTAATGTCACGGGAATCAAAACGCCTTATCATGCCGCTGCAAAATTGATGCATCAGCACAACGGACTTTGTTTTGTTGACTTTGCTTGCTCTGGTCCTTATGTTACCATCGATATGCACCCCGAAGACCCTGAAAGTTTCTTGGATGCCATTTTCTTTTCGCCACACAAATTTCTTGGAGGTCCAGGAACTTCGGGCGTGTTGGTTTTTAATAAAAAATTATATCAAAATTTGATTCCAGATAATCCCGGAGGCGGAACAGTTTCTTGGACAAATCCTTGGGGCGAACACAAATATGTTGATAATATTGAAGATAGAGAAGATGGCGGAACTCCTGGATTTTTGCAAGTCATAAAAACCGCTTTGGCAATCCAATTGAAGGAAAAAATGGGTGTCGAAAACATCATCAAACGAGAAAAAGAACTTGTTGATTTTGCTTTTTCGAACTTGGGAAATATTCCAAATATCAAGATTCTAGCGGCACAACATCAAGACAGATTAGCCGTGATTTCTTTTTATATTGAAGACTTACATTTTAATTTGGGCGTAAAAATATTGAATGATAAATTTGGAATTCAAACCCGAGGTGGATGTAGTTGTGCAGGAACTTATGGGCATTTTCTGTTGCACGTAGATCAGATCACATCGAGCCAACTTATTGACGAAATTGCTTTGGGCGATTTGATTAGAAAACCAGGTTGGATAAGAATGTCTTTTCATCCAACTACTACAAATGATGAGATTCAATTGGTTTGCAATAGCATCATCGACTTGGCAAAAAATCATCAAGAATGGGCGAAAGACTATATTTATGATAAAAATACCAATGAATTCAGTCATAAAAAAGCAAAACCGTTCGAGAAAGAATTAGTGGAAGAGTGGTTTGAGTTTTGAAGTTTAAGATTTTAAGATTTTAAGATTTTAAGAGTTTTGAAGTTAGAATCTGCAATCTGTAATCTGCAATCTGCAATCTGTAATCTGCAATCTGCAATCTGCAATCTGCAATCTGCAATCTGCAATCTGCAATCTGCAATCTAAAATCTGCAATCTAAAATCTGCAATCTAAAATCTGCAATCTGCAATCTGCAGTCTAAAATCTGCAATCTAAAATCTGCAATCTGCAATCTGCAATCTGTAATCTGCAATCTGCAATCTAAAATCTGCAATCTGCAATCTACCGTCTGTGTTTCCAGCGATTGTGTGTCCACAAATAAAATTCTGGTGCTTCGTAGATTTCTTGCTCTACAAGTTTTAGATATTTATCGGTAATTTCGTAGTTGGGTACTTCTTTAGTGTTTTCAGAAAGAATTTCAAAACTGGCTTCATAATAACCCCTTTTTACTTTTTTTACTTTTAAAAAAATGACATTCATATCATACTTTTTCGACAACATCTCGGCTCCTGTATGAACAGGAACTTCAATTCCCATAAATTTTTGCCAATGAAAAGTAGTGGCAAGTTTTGGCGTTTGATCGCTGGCAAATCCGTAAAGTGAAAGAAGATTGTTTTTTTTATTTTTAGTAATATATTGAATGGTTTTTTTGGTCGTAATCAGATTGGCTTTGAATCTGGCTCGAATACTACGAACTAATTTGTCAAAATAAGGATTGGCAATTTTTTTGTAAATGGCGAATCCATTAAATTTGATGTAAGAATTCATAGAAATTGCCCATTCATAACTAGCATAATGGGCTACCATCATAGCAATACTTTTATCTTGCTCTTCGAGTTTTTGATAGACTTCAAGATTGGTAAACACAAATCTTTGGCTAATTTCTTTTTTAGAAATGGACATTGTTTTTATCATTTCAAGAAACATATCACACAAATGATGAAATGATTTTTTCTCGATTATCATTCGCTCTGCATCGGATAAATTAGGTAATGCCAATGCCAGATTTTCACGAACCGTTTTTTTTCGGTAACCAATAATGTAATATACAATTAGATATACAAAATCAGAAAATAAATACAATAACCGAAAGGGAAGTTTCGATAGGAACCATAAAAAAGGATATACAATAAGATAAATAAACAGTTGCATTAGTAAATAATTTCAACAAATATAATTCAAAATTGCCTTTCAATGGTTAGTTTAAATCGCTAGATTTATTTTTTTAACCCAATTATTAATTAGATTTACACTTTTAATACTATCCAAATTATTTATGAGTACTATTTTTATTATTGTTGCCACGGTTTTATTCAGTTACAAAGGATTTAACGATTTATACTTTTTCAGGAAATACGAATTTCACATTGGTAGCATCCGTGCTGGCGAACATATTCGAATGATTTCTTCGGGGTTTTTGCACGCAGATTTAGGGCATTTGTTTTTCAATATGTTTACACTTTATATGTTTGCCCCTGTTGTAATTAATTATTTTGGCGATATTTCTTTTATATTAATTTATCTCATCAGTCTTGTTTTTGGTAGTTTACTCACTTTAGTAATGCACAAAAACGATTATAGTTACCGAGCCATTGGGGCATCAGGAGCGGTGACCGGAATTATTTATTCGGCGATTTTATTGCAACCCGATATGATGTTGGGATTATTTTATGTAATTCCCATTCCAGCTTATCTTTTTGGAATTGGTTATTTGTTATACTCAATTTATGGAATGAAAGCCCAGAATGACAACATCGGACACACTGCACATTTTGGTGGTGCCATTGGTGGCTATTTGATTACAATAATCAAACAACCCTCGATGCTTGAAGATAATATTTTTATGGTGTTGCTTTTGGCAATTCCAATTGTGATTCTTTTTATTATGGCTAAAATGGGAAAACTATAAATGGCACAGGATTTGACAAAAGATTGTAAAACCTTTAAAAATTTTAAAAATGAAAAAAGTAATTTTAATTTTTGCCTTAATATTTTTGGCAAATTCTTATGCACAAGAGCAAAAACAAGTTCCAATGATTAATGTATCGGGCGAAGGAAAAGTAAAAGTTGCCCCAGACCAAGCAACGATTTCCATTTCGATTGAAACCAAAGGAATAAAAGCAGTTGATGTAAAGCAAGACAACGACAAAAAGATGGATGCCATATTGAAATTTGTCAAAAAGTCGAATATCGCCACAGAAGATTTTCAAACACAACGCATTTCTTTGAACCCAAATTATGATTACGAAAAAAAGAAATACAGTTATATTGCCACCCAAACGCTTCAAATTCTTCTGAAAGATTTATCCAAGTATGATGCTTTGATGGAAGGTTTGGTCAACGAAGGAATTAACAGAATTGATAATGTAGAGTTCAAATCTTCAAAAATATTACAATTGCAATCCGATGCTAGAAAATTGGCTATGAAAGATGCAAAATCAAAAGCCGAAGATTTTGTTTCCGTTTTAAACCAAAAAGTGGGTAAGGCAATATTAATTTCGGATAATTCACAAATCTATATTTCACAGCCCAGAATGTATGCCATGAAGTCGATGGATAAATATGAAGAATCAGCTCCAAGAGAAACTTTGGCCATTGGCGAAATCGAGATTACGGCCAATGTAAGTGTGAGTTTTGTATTAGACTAATAAGAAAATCACTTCAAAAAGGATTTTTGTTAAACCATAGAACAAACTATATCTACTAAAAATATTTGCGAAATTTCCTCTTGAAAAAATTATTATTACATCTTGTCCTTCTCGTTTCTGTAAACTGTTTCTCGCAAGAGTATTCGGTAAAATTTCTAGACATATCCAATGGCTTGTCCAATAATTCAATCTTGACCATCTTTCAGGACAGTGACGGTTTTATGTGGTTTGGCACTTATGATGGATTGAATCGCTATGACGGATACAATTTTAAAATTTATCGAAATAGAATAAACGACAAAAACTCCCTTTCTTTCAATACTATTTATAATATAGAAGAAGACTCCAGAAAAAATATTTGGGTTGGAGGATCGAACGGTGCTTGTGTTTTTGATAGAAAAGCATCCATTTTTCATCCAATTGAACATATTTACAGTGCCAATGAAACCCAAATAGTAAAAGATGTAATTCATCAAATTCGTTCGGTTTCAAAAGAGTTGGTGTTGGTTGCTTCCCAAAATTTTGGATTGCTAATATATGAAAACGGATTGTTTATTGGTCATACTTTAGCACTTGAAAATCAAAATAATAAAGTAGAAAAATACAGCTATAACGCCACAGTTATCGAAGATGATCCCAAAAACAATTGTTCTTGGATATATGTTGCCAATGAGGGTATTTGCAAATACAATTACCATTCGAAAAAGCTAAAAATTATTTATCCGCTCACTATGGAGGTAAAGTGTATGAAACTTGCTTTGGATGGAAATTTATGGTTAGGGACAGATGAAGGGCTCTATCTTTTTAGTACCAATTCCAATTCACTTTCCAACAATTATTTAAAAACTAACTGCACTGTTACCGATATTCTGCAAGACAAGAAGAATGAAATATGGGCTACTACCGATGGATGTGGTATTTTTAAAGTATTGGATAAACATCAAAAAGCGATTTCTTTCCAATTTGCCAATGGAAAACAATTTGTAAAAAGCAATTCGATATGGAGCATACACGAGGATGTTGATGGTAATAAGTGGATTGGTACTTTGCGTGGAGGCATCAGTATGATTGGAAATAAACCCAAATACTTTAAAAACATCAAACACAATGTAAAGAATAGCGACCCCGCCGAAAATTTTATTTTGTCCTTTTGTGAAGACGAAAAGCAGAATCTCTGGATTGGTACCGATGGTGCTGGTTTGAAATTTTGGAACAGAAAATCAAATACTTACTCCGTTTACAGTGCTTCCGCCAATGACAATCATAAAATCAGCAGCAATTTTATTACCAGTATAATAACGGGCAAAAAGGATGAAATTTGGCTATCAACTTGGGCTGGAGGCATCAACCGAATAAACACTTCCGATAACAGTATCAGTCATTTTTCGTGTTACAATCCTTATACAAAGCGGATTGAAAAGAATATATGGTTGGTATATCGGGATTCTAAAGGGAATATTTGGGCTAGTGCCACTAACGAAGGTTTCTTATACATTTTTGATCGAACTAAAAATGTTTTTGTTCTCTTTGATAAATCAATCGATAATTTGCAATGTCTTACCGAAACCAGTGATGGCATACTTTGGGGAGGAAATTACAGTTCGTTATTTGCCATAGACAAAGGCGCTAAAAAACAAAAGAAGATAGCCATTGGCAACACTATAAGATGTATTTATGAAGATAACGACAAAAATTTATGGTTGGGTACGCAAGACGGTGGGCTATTATTGTTTGACAGAAAGACCAATAAATTTAAAAGATTAACTACCGATGATGGTTTGCCATCAAATACAATATTAAGAATTTTAGAAGACAAAGCAGGGAATTTATGGATGAGTACCTACAACGGAATCTGTAGATTTGATAAAAAAGGAAGGACATTCAGAAATTTCTCGATAAATGATGGCTTACAAAGCAATCAATTTAGTTTTAATGCGGGAATAAAATTGACTACTGGAGAATTCCTTTTTGGGGGAATCAATGGTTTCAACTCCTTTTTTCCTGAACAAATAAAAGAATTTAATCAAAAGAATAAGCTGTTGCTCACCGATTTTCAAGTAAACAATCAACCCATTGAAGAAAGTAAAAATGAGTTAATTTCAGATTGGGATTCTGGAAAAATCAAAGAGGTGGTTTTACCATACAATCAAACTACGGTATCAATAGGATTTGTTGCTTTGGATTTTAATAACGCTGATAAAATAAATTATGCCTACAAATTAGAGGGTTGGGATGATCAATGGAGTTATGTTACCCAAATCCGAAAGGCAAATTATACAAGATTAGCAGAAGGAAAATATGCTTTTAAGGTCAAAACAACCAACTTTAGAGGAGGTTGGAATAAAGAAATAAGCTTGGTTACGGTTGTTGTTTTGCCACCTTGGTACAGGACTTGGTGGGCTTATGGCATTTATCTGTTGGCAGGAGCTGGAATTATTTATGGCTATATAAAATACAATAAAAACAAGGAAAAATTAAAATATAAAGTAAAAATTGCCGAATTAGAGATTACAAAAGAAAAAGAAATTGCCGAAAAACAATCGTCAATGTTTACCTATATTTCTCACGAGTTTCGAACGCCATTATCATTGATTATCAATCCGTTAAAAAAAACAATCAAAGAGAGAAATACAGGAAATTCAAATTCTGTAAGCGATTTAGTCATTGCCCATAGAAATGCCAGAAGACTTTTGAGTTTAGTAGATCAGTTGTTGCTTTTTCGTAAAGCCGAAAATGACGGAGATGATCTCAAACTATCTATTGTAAATACCAATAATCTTTGTTTTGAAGTTTTTCAGTGTTTTGTGAATCAAGCCCATGATAAAAACATAGATTATACTTTTCAAATACCTGAAAATAACATTGAAATCATCGGAGATTATGAAAAAATAGAAATTGCCTTATTTAATTTAATGTCCAACGCTTTTAAATTCACACCAGCCGGTGGCGAAATTAGTCTGATATTGACCGAAACAGAAACCAACATCATTATAGAAATTTCGGATACTGGCAACGGAATAGCTGAAAATGATTTGGAAGTGATTTTCGAGAAGTTCAAACAAGTTAATTCCAAAGCTGCAGTTGGCGGCAGTTCGGGTTTTGGAATAGGGCTTTTCATTGTTCGATATTTTATAGAGAAACACAAAGGTACTGTGAGCTGCAAAAGTGAAATAGGAAAAGGAAGTACATTCAAATTATCTTTCTTAAAAGGACAAAATCATTTTGAAGATTTTCAAATTAGCACTAATGCACCAACTATGAGTCCATTAGTTGAAGAATTAATGGCAGAGGAAGCAGAAGAAGGTATCCTAAATACTGACAATAAAACACCAGAAAATGATTTACAAAAAGAAATACTAACAAACAAGCGAAGCCTTTTGATTATTGAAGATAATGCCGATATGCGAAATTATTTAATAGGACTTTTTTCGGAAACTTATGTTCTTTATAGCGCAGATAATGGAGAGGAAGGATTGAAACTGACTAAAAAATATATGCCTGATTTGGTCATTAGTGACATTGCTATGGATGTTATGGATGGTCTTGAATTGTGCCGAAAAATAAAAGAAAACAGTAGTCTTTCTCATATTCCAGTAGTATTATTAACGGCGTCCAAAAACCCCGAAACACAGCTGCAAGGCATCAGCGACGGAGCAGACGATTACATTACAAAACCCTTTGATGACGATTTACTCATTGCTCGTGTTGAAACACTGTTACGAAATCGAAGCAATCTAAGGACGTACTTTTTAGATAGTATAACCCTCAGAGAGAATACCCAAAAAGTTCCTGCTGAATATCAAGAAATTCTCAAAAAATGTATTGCAATTATTGAGGCTAACATTCACAAGCGTGATTTTACGATTAAAAATTTTGCTACTGAAATGGGAATGAGTCATCGAACACTTTACACCAAAATTAAAATAATTTCAGGGCAAACCCTAAATGCTTTTATACGTTCCATCCGTTTGCGAAGAGCGGCTATGTTAATGCTGACCGAAAACATGAATATTGCCCAAGCAAGTGTTGAGGTGGGTATTGAAGATTCAAAATATTTCAGACAGCAATTTGTAAAGTTGTTTGGGATGACCCCTTCCGAATACATCAAAAAATACAAAAAATCTTTCAACTCCGATTTGAATATTATCAATTGATTAATCCTGATTGATTGAGGAAATATAAAAATAGAAAAACCATAACCCACGGTTTCAACCGTGGGAAGAAAAACCATAACCCACGGTTTCAACCGTGGGAAGAAAAACCATAACCCACACTCTAAGCATTAGAACACACTCAATAGTTCCATATATTTTGTAATAACTCCCATTCAATAATTACGCATCATTCAAAAATAGGGGAATACTTTTTTACATTTCGTATTTTTTAGATTAAAAAACAGTTGAATTACGAATTTGACCTCCTTTTTTTTCCAATTTACCCCTCCTGAAACTACTTGTCTAGTTATTACTTTGCAGTATTAACAACATAATTTAAAAATCATGAAAAAAAATTATCTTTTTACAATTATTGTATTCCTATTAGTAGGAACTTTAACTTATGCACAACCACCAAAATTTTCTTTGAATTTTGAAGGTGCAAATCCACTTTCTAATTTGCCTGCGGGAGTAACAAATGTTAATGGTACTAACACGGTTAGAGTAAAAAACACAACAGATTATCCTGCAATTCCTAATACAGTTCAATCTGATGGTGCGGGAGGAAATGAGTTGTTTTTAGATTTTCAAGGTTATCTAAGAATGAATATCACACCCAGTACAGGTTTTTCTTTAGCTTATGATTATAGGAGAAACAATCTTAATGACGATTGGTGGTTGGGTTTCTTAACATTCATTGGTAATGATGGCAGCAACAATGTATTAGAGAGAATCCAAATCAGACAATGGGACGGGCAATTGGATTTTGGCAATGTTCAATCTTCGGATTCTCCTATTGGGTTCGATACAAATTACAAAATTGTGTTAACTTGTAGTACTAGCGGAGATATTAATGTCTATGTTGATAATGTTTTGAAACTTTCGGTGCCTAATAGCACATCGGGCAAAAATATTCATACTTGGACAAATGCAGGATTATTATTGAAGTTCAAAGGAGAATCTTTCGATGGTACAAACGTTACTCCAGAAGCTGAGTATGCTCTTAACGCTAGAGATACAAGAGCTTTTGTAGATAATGTGGACTTGTATGAAAGAGAACTAACTGCTAGTGAAGTAGCTGTAATCTATAACGATGTACCATCTTACGGTCAAGCTCCAAAGTTTTTTCTAGATTTTGAAAATGCAAGTCCTCTTTCTAATTTGCCCGCAGGCGTGACTAATGTAAATAGTACGAATACCATAAAAATTAAGAATGATAATGCCAAAATTTATGCTCCAATTCCTAACGTAGTTCAATCTGATGGTGCAGGTGGTAATGAATTGTTCTTGGATTTTCAGGGATATCTAAGAATGGATGTTCCAACTCCTAGTAGTGGTTTTTCATTAGCTTATGATTACAGAAGAAATTGGGTTAATGACGATTGGTGGTTGGGTTTTTTAACATTCATTGGTAATGATGGAAGCAATAACAAACTAGAGCAACTCCAAATTAGAGATTGGAGCGGACAACTCCATTTTAATGGCACAGATTCAGGAAATCCATATCCTATTTATTTTGATGTTGATTACAAAATTGTAGTAACTTGTAGTGCGACAGGAACGCTAAAAGTTTATGTAGATAATGTTCTGAAACTAACTAAATCAGGAACAAATATCAATACTTGGACAAATGCCGGATTATTATTGAAGTTCAAAGGAAGCTCTTTTGATGGTACAAATGTTACTCCAGAAGGAAGTTACGCCACAGATGCTAGAGATAACAGAGCTTTTGTTGATAATATAGCTTTATACGAGGGAGAAATTTCTGCTGCTGAAGTAGCCTTACTATTTGCTAACGGCAACAACACTCTTAGTGTAAAAGATCAAAACGTATCTCTCAAATCAAGAGTAAGTGTATATCCAAACCCAGTAAATGATATTTTGAATTTTTCTGCTCCAGAGGTAAAATCTATCGCTGTATATAATATTTTGGGAGCTAAAGTATTGACCAAAGCAATTACAAACTCAAGTACAGATGTTAGCAGTTTAAAAACTGGAGTTTATATCGTAAATTGTTTTGATAATGAAGGCAAAAAAATTGATAGTGTCAAACTAATAAAGTTATAAATATTGTTTTTTAAGAGGGTCATTATTTTTCTCCTTTCTTCTTTTCGATGCCTTGCAGAACAAAAGAAGTTGGGGGGAAGATTTTGATTAAATGAAAAAAATTTTTTTTCATTCGATAGTTTTTTTGAAAGTTATAAGACCAATAAATTATGATAAAAATTATAAAAATCAACTTATCAATTTTAAAGAAGAATTTGATTTAAAACAAACTTTCAAATTAAATAAACAGCTATCTTTAGAATAAAATAAGAAACCAACCAATACACTAAATAGGAAAGAGATGAAACACCTATGACAATAGTTTTCGAAACACAGGAGAATGATTTTGGGTGTTACATTCTGCTTGTCGGCAGACAGGTCGGACCAATAAAAAAACAATAAATATAAACAGATGAAAAAAATTAAATTTTTATTTATTCTTGGATTTTTTGCAACCTTTTTTTGGGGCTGTGAAGATAATGCAACCAGTTTTCCAAGTTCGGATAAACCAGTTCTTACTTTGGCAACAACCGAAATTTATGGAGCACCTAACAAAAAATTTGAAATCAAAGCTGCTCTTGCCGATGATTTGGGATTAAAGACCATAAGAATCCAAATTCCAGAATTGTCCCTAGATAAAATAATATCCTTTAAAACAGATCCATTAGTTACCACATACGATCTAAGCTATTTTTTTGAGGTTCCTGCTGATCGAGGCACTTCAGAAACTTTCAAAATCATTTTGACAGTCACTGACGTTTCTGGAAATTCAGAGGTTAAAGATATCAACTTGCGTTTGGATGGAGAGTTTAATGCCCCTGCCATAGCAATGAATACCCCAAAAGAGGGTGCTATTATTCTGGTATCTTCTGGAAGTCAAATGACAATCAATTTCACAGTTAACGACAATTCAGGTATCGATTTCGTTCAAGTAGAATGTGTTGCACTTGGAATTAATGATGTCATAACATTGACTGGCTCGCCTCAATCTTATACCTTCAACAAAATTTATAATTTGCCAGTAACCTCAGAAAATTTTGTGTTAAAAGTTACTGCAAAAGATAAATTTATCATTCCAAACACAGGCACTTTAAATGTCAATTTTAAGATTGACAACGCTTATCCAACAGAATATCAAGCTATTTATTTGTGTGACCAACCCAAAGGAACCGACCTGACCACAGATGCCGTAGGTGTGCCAATGTATTTCCACACCAAAACCGGACAAGAATTTGAATTCAAATATTTTGCAAATGCAGACAATAAAGAGGTTTATTTCTTAGGTCAAAATTCAGATTTTGGACCTTATCTTTTTGGATATAAAGCGTCGGGAAGTTTAAAGGCAGGGCTTGATTCGGGTCCAATTATTTTGCCAACCAAAGGATACTATAAAATAAAGGTTAATCCTGTCACTTTGGTTTATACAGCGGTCAAATACACACCATCTTCTACTGTTTATGCCAATATTGCCAACGGATTATGGCACGACAACGCCGCCTTGAGAAGAACATTTGTTAGTATTTGTGGTGGTGGAATTAAAGATGCCACTTGGGATACTTGGGATGCTTGGCTTCAAACAGGTTTGCACTTGGCTAATAACGCTGACAATGCCTATCAATTGGTTGGAGAAATCACGCTAACTGGAACTATGGAAGCTACTTTTACTGGTCAGTGGTGGGATCCATCTTGGAGATTAATCAAAAACGGAATTGCAACTAAGTCGCCAGGAGCCAACGGTAATGAAAAATATCCAGCAGTTCCAGGAGTTTATAAAGTGGTGCTTGATACCGAGTTGGAAAGAGCCTTTATAACAAGAAAATAGCGATGTTATACATTGATTATAACATTTAATAAATAAATATCTGAAAATGAAATATAAATTTATAGGGTTCTGTTTTGCTGTTTTGTGCAGTATTGCAACTTATGGTCAAATAACAATCAAAGGAACGGTCAAGGACAAAGAGGCTTTGCCAATTCCCGGTGCTAACGTTGCCGTAAAAGGAACAGGAACTGCAGTTTCAACTGATTTTGATGGTAAATACTCAATTGTAATTCCCAACAAAAATGCCCAACTCCAATTTTCTTATATTGGTTTTACAACCAATACAGTAACTGTTGGCGACAAAGTAGTAGTTGATGTGGTTTTGGAACAAGCGGGACAAGCATTAGACGAAGTGGTTGTAATTGGTTATGCCACAGTAAAAAAGAAAGATGTAACAACTTCTATTTCTTCTATAAAAGGAAAAGAACTTCAAACCATGACTGTTGGTAATGTTACCGAATCATTGCAAGGAAAAGTTTCAGGTGTTCAAATTACAACTGCTGGAGGACCAGGAGCACAACCAAGAGTCTTGATTCGAGGAATTTCTACCGTTAATTTGAGTACCAATCCGCTTTATGTTGTAGATGGAATACCGATGGGAACAGGTATTAACTTCTTGAGCAACAACGAGATTGAATCGATGGATGTTTTGAAAGACGCATCTGCAAGTGCAATTTATGGTTCTCGTGCCTCAAATGGGGTTATTCTAATTACCACCAAAAAGGGTAAAAGTGGAAAACCAAAATTCAATGTAGATTGGAGTAATGGCTACCAAATAATGAATAATCCCTATATAATGGCAAACGCCGAGAGTTATGCCGAAATTATGAACAAAGCCAATACCAATTCAGGTTACGCTGAATATAAACCCAATCCAGAACAATACAGAGGAAAAACCACCGACTGGTGGGGAACAGGTATTACAAGAGCTACTCCACTAACCAATGCTTCTATTGGCGTTTCTGGAGGTTCCGAAAAAAATACTTATGCAGCGAGTTTAAATTATTATGAAGCAAAATCATTTCTAGGAGTTGGAGGTTGGAAAAGAATTACCGCCAGAATTGCCGATGATTTTAAGTTTTCTGACAAGGTTTCTATGGGAATTACTTTAAATCCACGTTTTGAAACTTATGGTTCACCTGGCAATTGGGCCGATTTTGTTAGAATTGATCCAATTACCCCCATTTACAAACCCGCAAATCAATTGAACGGAACTGAAAATATTTACAGCATTTATGCCCGTTCGGACACTTTTGTTTACAATCCTGTTGCCGCAGTTGCCAGATATGATGACTACACAGATCAATACAACTTGAATACCAATTCTTATTTGCAATTTGAACCTATCAAGGGTTTGGTATTCCGAACACAAGGATCTATCGAATTTGGAAATTCAGTAACGACTAAATTCATACCCGATTTCATCATTGATGCAGCATTCGAAAAAGCCGAAATTAATAGCATCGAAAGAAAATCAACCACAAGTGTAGATTGGACTTGGGCAAATACCGTAACCTATTCAAAAACATTTGCCGAAAAACACAAGGCCTCTTTGATGATTGGAAATTCTATGGAAGAAAACAACGGAAAAGATGTTAAAGGATACGGAGAGGGGTTACCAAATAATTCTGATTCAGTGAGAGAGCTAAGTGCTGCAACTAAAAACTATAAAAGTGAAGGAAATAGCTGGTCTAGTGCTATTATGTCCTATATCTCGCGTCTTTCTTATAATTATGACAGTAAATATTATTTGACAGCAAACTTTAGACGAGATGGTTCTTCCAGATTTAGAGGCGATAATAAATGGGGCAATTTTCCATCTGCTTCTACCTCTTGGAGAATTTCTAACGAAGGTTTTATGGAAAACACAAAATCAGTGCTGAACAATCTTAGTCTAAGAGCGGGTTGGGGTAGAGTGGGTAATCAAAGTTTACCATCGAATGTTTTTGATTCAAATATCGGACAAGGCTATTATGTTTATGGATCTAATAATGTTGTCATCACTTCTTTTCCTTCTTCTTTGGCAAACAAAGACATCAAATGGGAAACAGTAGAGGACATCAACTTTGGTCTTGATTTTGGATTTTGGAAAAACAAATTATCGGGATCGTTAGAGTATTATGAAAAAAAGACCATAGATATGTTGTTCAAAAAACAATTTCCATCCTATGGAGGTTTTCCAGACAACTCAAGGATTTGGACCAATGTGGGGTCGATGAAATCTAACGGTATTGATTTGCTTTTATCCTACAAAAACAAAAAAAACGATTTCTCTTATGGAGCAGATTTCACTTTTACAACAGTGAATATTAAGATGGTTTCATTGGCAACAAAAGGCGAAAAATTATACGGTTCAAGCAATAGAACTTTAACCGAAGAAGGAGAAGAACCTGGCTATTATTATGGCTATGTTGCAGATGGTTTATTTCAAAATCAAACCGAATTGAACTCCCACACAAACGAAAACGGAAGCCTAATTCAACCCAATGCAAAAGCTGGTGATATTCGTTTCAAAGACATCAACAATGATGGAATTTTAGACGATAAAGACCGAACAAAATTAGGTTCGCCTTGGGCCGATTTTACTATGGGATTGAATTTGAGTTTTGCCTATAAAAACTTCGATTTAATTGCTAATTTCTATGCCAGTATTGGAAATGAGTTGGTAAACCAAAACATTTCTGAATTGTATAATGGTGCCAGTTTAATAAATAAAGTAGCAAACTTAGACCAAATAGCTTGGAATGGTGAAGGAACTTCTAATGATGTCCCTCGTTTGTCGAAAGATGACAATAACGAAAACTTCACAAAGTTCTCCTCTTTTTATGTGGAAGACGGTTCGTTTTTGCGAATGAAAAACATTCAAATTGGCTATACATTCCTGAACCAGTTTGGGTTGGATAAATTCAGACTTTCCTTATCAGGCCAAAATTTATGGACTGTAACTAAATACAAAGGCGTAGATCCCGAAGTGGGTGGTGATGTTTTAGGGTCTGGTTTTGGAGGTTGGAACTATCCCGTTCAGCCAACTGTTTTGTTAGGTTTAAATGTTGCATTTTAAAAATTAAAAAAATGAAAAAAATAATAGTTTCGCTAATTGCCTTTTCGCTAATTGCAGTTTCCTGCCAAGATTTTATTGAAAAAGAAGCAAGAGGCACCCAAACTTTGGATAATTATTTTCAAACCGCCACAGAATGTGAAACTTATGTGAATGATTTGACAAACAGATTATTATTGCCCAATAGTGGCAGTTGGTATTTATTACTTTCGCCACGAATTAATAACGAAATGGCAACAGACGATGCTTGGATGGGCAATACGGGCCAAGATAACGGAAATTACAGATTTGGTGCACAATATAATATTACACCCGAAAATATGGGACACTTGGGCAATCATTTTTCAGCCCATTATTACACCATTCAATCCTGCAATATTGGTTTAGAAAAAATGGCTGTAGCACCAATTACAGCTTCACAAAAAAATCAATATATTGGAGAATCCCTGTTTATTCGAGCCTATTGCTATTATGAATTGGTCAATAATTTTGGTGCAGTTCCTTTATATACTACCTCACTTGGAACTAATGATTTGAAGTTAGCTCGCAGTCCAGTTGGTGAAGTATATGCTCAAATTGAGGCCGACCTTATAGAATCTGCATCCAAATTGGAAGAAATTTCAGTAAACAGAGATGGAAGAGTAAACAAATGGGCAGCTTATGCACTGCTAGCTCGTGTATCTTTGTTTCAAGAAAAATGGGCTGAAGCCAAACAATATTCAGACAAAGTAATCAATGAAGGACCTTATTTGTTAGAAACCAATTTCTTAAAAATATGGGATGTCAATAACCACAACGGAGTAGAATCCATCCTTGCATCACAATCTTCTACTGTACAAGATAGAGATTTAGGCGGACATTTGGCTACTTTGTCTGGTGCAAGAGGAGAAACCAAAACTGATTTTCCAAGCAATAGCGACAGAGATGTTCTAGACGGTTGGGGTTGGTGTATGCCAACAAGCGATTTAGAAAATGCTTATCTTTCTGAAAATGATGTAGTTCGCCGCAGAAGCACCATTACCAAATGGGGCGAAGCAGCTTATGGAGATGAGGTGCTCAATCCAACCCACAAATTCAGTTTAAACGATAATAAATCAGGGCGAGTTTGTCGTAAATACTATATCCCTGTTGCCACACGTCGTGCCTTAGAAAAAAGAGATGGACACTTGCCATTGAATGTGCCATTAATTCGTTTGGCAGAAATGTACCTGACCAGAGCCGAAGCCAGTTATCATTTGGGTAATGAACCAGCAGCTTTAGAAGACATTAATATTATCAGAGCTCGTGTTAATTTGACTCCTAAAACAGGTTTAGCAGGACCGACTCTTTTGAAACAAATTTACAAAGAGCGTCGTTTAGAACTAGCTTTCGAAGGTTTGCGTTTGTATGACATTCGTCGTCAGAAAGATCCCAGCACCGGAAAACGTGTTATAGAAACTTTGATGGGACCTAGTGGAACTTTTGTAAATTACAACTTAACATCAACTGATATTTATGAAACCAGTAATTTGAAAGAATTACAAAATAAAGGAATCAATTTCAATCCTGCAAAACATTTGTTATGGCCAATACCACAATCAGAAAGAGATTTAAGTGGCGGTTTAATTTCACAAAATCCAAACTATTAATATGATATTTAATAATAACAATAGGGCAAAATTACTCATAGTAAGTTTGCTTCTGGTCAACCTATTATTCACGAGTTGTGCCGAGGAAATCGATAAAGAAATTCAAACACCAATTGCCACAGTAAGAGATTTGAATGTAAATATTGATATGAACCTTCAAACAATGGAGAGTTTTGGAGCATCCGATGCTTGGCGTTGTAACAATATTGGAAAAAATTGGCCAATTGATAAAAGAAATCAAATTGCCGATTTATTATTCAGCAGAGAAGTTGATGCAACCGGAAACCCAAAAGGAATTGGATTGTCTTTGTGGCGTTTCAATCTTGGTGCAGGAAGTACAGAGCAAGGCGTGGCCAGCGATATTTCTGATGAGTGGCGACGTACCGAATGTTTTACCAATGACGGTGTTACGTATGATATGAACAACAAACAAGCGGGTCAGGTCTGGTTTATGAAAGCAGCCAAACAGCGTGGCGTTGAAAAATTATTGGCTTTCGCCAATAGTGCTCCAGTATATTTAACCAACAACGGAAAAGGGTACGGAACCATCAAAGAATTTTACAATTTGAAACCCGGAAAAATGCCAGATTTGGCAGACTTTTGGGTGAATGCAATTGATAAATTGAAAACAACTCACGGATTAACCATAGATTACATTAGCCCTTTCAATGAACCGCAATACGAGTGGGATGGAAGAACACAAGAAGGTTCTCCAGCAACTAACGCCAATATCTACAGTTTTGTAAAGGATAATTTATCGCCAAAAATGCTAGCCAAAGGACTTAACACTCAAATTGTTGTTGGCGAAGCAGGAGATTATGAATCACTCTATAAAACAGTTTTTGGAAAAGAGAGCAGAACCAACCAAATTGATTATTTCTTTGCGTCAAATTCATCCAAAAATATCGCTGGTTTGAGTAATGTAAAGAAAACAATTTCAGGACACAGCTACTGGCAAGCTTGGCCATTAGGGACTCTTGTTTCCTCAAGGCAAGCTGCGGCTACTCGAATTCAATCTGTGTCTGGACTTAGTCTTTGGTCTTCAGAATATGCTGTTTTAGAAAGTCCAGGTTCAGCAGAATTGCCAGGTGGTTCAGGAAATGGAAGAGATTTGGGTATGCAAACTGCCCTTTGGGTCGCTCGTATTATTAGTACCGATATTGCCCTAGGAGGCGTTTCCTCTTGGCAATGGTGGACAGCCATCAGTCGAGCAGATTACAAAGACGGATTAATTTATGTTGACGATGGAACAAATAATGGTTCTGTTAGTGCTAGTTATTGCAAAAATGATGGCTTTGTTATGGAGTCAAAAACACTTTGGGCTTTTGGAAATTTTTCGTTCTTCGTAAAACCCGGAATGGTTCGAGTTCAAATTCCAAGTGTAGATAATTCCACCACAACAACCGATGTAATGTTGACCGCATACAAAGATGCGACGAATAAAAAATTGGTAATCGTAGCGGTAAATTTTGGTAAAACAGCCAGAACTTATAAATTAAATCTCACAGGTGCAACATTGACTAATAATAAGCTTACGCCTTATACCACTTCGGAAACTTTAAGTTTAAAAAAAGGAACCGATGTTGACGCCGCTAATTTTGAGATAGCACCAAGAGCCGTAACAACTTATGTGGCGACCTATAAATAATGCGAATCAAAGGTTGAAAAACTAATGACCTGCTTCGCAAAGTCTCCGACTTTGAGGAGGTGTTTTTCAGTCTCCGACTGACCTAATAAAACTGTTGTATCGAAATTTATTAAAAATTAAGCTAACGATTCAGCCCTTAAGTATTTTTGAATTGCCTCCAGCTTCAGCTGGAGGATTAGGTAATTAATGTAGCATTGGCTTTAGCCAAAAAAACTATGCTATTTTGGCTAAAGCCAACATTAAACATCAAAATTTTATTCCTCCAGCTAAAGCTGGAGGCAATTAATGTTTTGAAATGAAGGTACACTGAATAGTTACAAAATAAGTTTCTAAAAACCTTATAAGCAATAAATTAAAAAAAAATTATAATCCATAACTGCAATGACTCTCAAAAAAATCCTATTACCCATTTTTATTTTTTCTTGTATATCAGCCTTTAGTCAGCTATCTTTTGGAGATTCCAAAAAAATGAATGACAACTGGAAGTTCACATTAGAAAACACGCCAGATGCTCATAACGCAACTTACAATGATGCCAAATGGCAATTGGTCAATGTGCCTCACGATTGGAGTGTCGAAGGGAGATTAAGTCCTACTTTGGCGAGTTGCACTGGTTGGTTGCCGGGTGGAATCGGTTGGTATCGCAAAACATTAAATATTCCTTCAACCAAACAAGGCGAAAAAGTCTATTTGTATTTTGAAGGCGTTTACAATAGAAGTGAAGTTTTTATTAACGGAAAATCTTTGGGAAAAAGACCCAACGGTTACATTTCTTTTGCTTATGATGCCACTCCTTTTGTAAAATATGGAGTCGATAATATCATCGCTGTAAAAGTAGATCACAGTCAGAGTGCCGATTCACGTTGGTACACTGGTTCTGGAATTTATCGTGATGTATGGTTGGTTTATGCTAATCCTGTGCATATCGCACAATGGGGAGTCTATGCTTATCCCGAAATTAAAAATGGAAACGGAATTTTGAATATAGAAGTGGCTTTGGAAAATGGCGCAAATGCAAAAACAAAACTTACGGTTGTTAATGAACTATTTGACAATAACGGAAAGGTAGTAGGTAAAAGTTCCCAAAATATTTTCGTTGAAGCCAATGCAGCAAATAAAGTGGCAACACAAATCAATCTTAAAAATCCAAAGTTATGGGATTTGGAAAACCCCAATTTATATCAACTAAAAACAACCGTTTTAAAAGAGGGAAAAATCATCGACAAAACTAACACAGCCACAGGTTTTAGAAGTTTTGCTTTCGATGCTAACAAAGGATTTTTTCTCAACGGAAAATCAATGAAAATGAAAGGCGTTTGTTTGCACCACGATGCGGGCGTTTTAGGTTCGGCTGTGCCACGAGATGTTTTGAAAACCAGATTGCAAACCTTAAAAGAAATTGGTGTCAATGCCATTCGAACCAGTCATAATCCGCAAGCTCCAGATTTGTATTCCCTTTGTGACGAATTGGGATTGTTGGTTCTTAATGAGGCTTATGACGAATGGGAATTTCCCAAACGCAAATGGCTAGAGGGATGGAATGTTGGAACTCCTGGATTTCAAGGAACTTTTGATATATTCGCCGATTGGTCAGAAAAGGATTTAGAAGATATGGTGCGTCGTGACCGAAATCACCTTTCTATATTTGGATGGAGTATAGGCAACGAAGTAGATTATCCAAACGACCCATATTCGCATCCTGTTTTAGGTGGTAGCGAAGTTTCTGGATTTTCGCAAGCTTCTTATGGAGGTTATAAAAAAGACGCTCCCGATGCGATGCGATTGGGCGGTATTGCCAAACGATTAGTAGCTGCCGTAAAAAAATATGACAAATCCCGTCCTACAACTGCTGGTCTGGCAGGAGTAGCAATGTCTAACGAAACGGAATATCCCGGTGCATTGGATATTACGGGTTACAATTACACCGAAAGTAAATATGATTCCGACCATAAAAAATATCCTAACCGTGTGATTTTCGGTAGTGAAAATCGACACGAATTGGAGCCTTGGTTGGCAGTAAAAAATAATGAACACATTTTCGGACAGTTTTTATGGACAGGAATCGATTACTTAGGAGAATCCAATGCTTGGCCTTCAAGAGGTTTCTATTCTGGTTTGGTTGATCTTGCAGGAATTATCAAACCACGAGGGTATTTTCGTCAATCGTTATGGTCAGATAAACCAATGATTTATGCGGGAACCTATCCCAAAAATAATGACAATGATCTTTCGATAGATGCTTGGTCTTTATGGAATTATGCAGATGGACAACTAATAAGAGTGGTTTGTTATACCAATGCTGCCAAAGCCCGACTGGAATTAAATGGAAAAACAGTTGGAGCCATAAAAAACTACGATGAAAAAACAGGGGTTATTTATTGGGATATTCCTTTCGCTTCGGGTAAATTAGAAGCCATCGGATTTAACAATGAAAACAGAGAAGTGAGTCGTTATGCCATACAATCTTCTCAACAGCCATACTCTTTAGTCATCAATGAAAAACCCATTTCTATCGACAAAAATGGTGTGGCAAAAGTAATCGTTCAAGTGGTTGATGAAAAAGGAATTCCCGTAATGCTTTCAGATAATGAACTTACTTGTACCCTAAATGGTTCAGGGAAATTGTTAGGATTAGAAGCAGGAAACAACGCCGATATGGGCGATTATACCGATAACGTTCAAAGAGTTTTTCACGGTCATTTGGTAGCTTATATTCAGGCAAATGGCGGAAATGAGCCTATAACAGTGAAGTTTACAAGTAATTGGTTAAAATCTGCGGAGGTTGTTATTCCAGTAAAGTAAGTTAATTTTTTTTGATAAAATATTTGAATCTTGAAAATAGGGGTAGATTTTAATTAATCGCCCCATAAATAATTAAATAAAATCTGATTGATATTCACATTAATTTTATTCGTTAATTTGTCTTCCGTTAGCAAACTTTATATACAAATCGGAAAATCAAATGGATTCAACAAAAATAATTGAAATATTAGCTTACACTATTCCTTCCTTGATTACCGGCGGAGTTGCATACTATTTATTTGTTTCTTATTTTAAAGACCAACAAAATACTAGAAGATGGTTGTTGCAAAAAGAAAACAAAAAAGAAACATTACCTATCCGATTGCAAGCTTATGAGCGAATGACATTGTTTTTGGAACGCATTAATCCATTGCAATTGTTGGTCAGAATCACTCCTATTTCGGAGGATAAAAACGAGTATGCCAATTATGTAATTGCACAAGTAGAACAGGAATTTGAACACAATTTAACCCAACAAATCTACATTTCAGAGGAGTGTTGGTCGATAATAACCACGTCCAAAAATGCCACAATTCAAATGATTCGATTGGCAACCAAAAACGAAAAAGTGGCCGATGCCAATCAGTTGCGTGAAGTAATTTTGAGTGATTTATTGGAAAAACCTGTGCCAAGCAGTGCTGCTTTGGCCTTCATCAAAAATGAAGTAGGACAATTGTGGTAGATTTTTAATCGTTTTGCTTCGCTTCTAGCCAGAATTTAGACGGATTTTTATCAAATAATTATTTCGGAAATTATTTTTCCTCATACAGTTTCAACAATTGAGTCACGGTATTCCAATTCCTAATTGTTGCAGTCACATTCAATTTTTTTTCGATATATTTTTGGTCAAATCTAGTTTTTCCCGCTCCTACTGAATATTTAATGTAAATTCTGCTAGCATCAATACTGGCTTCGTCAGGTTTTACTTGACTCATTTTCAAATCATTGATACTTTCGCTTTGCAAAGTGGTAGATACAAAAGCAACATAGAGTTTTTTTATATCCAATACTGCTTCTTTCAAAAAAGGATTGTTCTTGAAGCAAGATTCCAAATCGGTTTTTCCAATAACAACAACAGGAACTTCGTGACCAAAAACTTTGAAAATTTCCTGATTGATTTTGAAACCAACTGCTGCGGCATTTTCATCCTCGCTGTCCACAAAAACATTTCCCGATTGAATATAGGTTTGCACCTTTTGAAAACCAATGGCTTCCAAAGTCGTTTTCAAAGCCTCCATTTTTATCATATTGTGACCGGAAACATTGATGCCACGGAGGAGTGCGAGATGGGTTGTCATTTATTTTTTATTTTTTATTTCTTCAAAGATATTCTGTTTGGGATAAATTTTACAGATATAATTTAGAAGATATTTTTTTTCTGAATTGCCGTCGGTTTTAACCGACGGAATATAATAGGAATTAATCTATTGGCTTTAGCCAAAATAAATCAATTTTTTTGGCTAAAGCCAATTCCTATCAAATTTTATTAATCCGTTGGTTAAAACCAACGGCTATTCAAATTAATTCAATTTCCTATTTTCCAAACAAATATGTCGGTTAAAACGGGTGTACGACAAATTGCATTTATTTTAGAATTAAGAGATATAACCTAATGTTATTGAAATTAATCTTCCCACGGTTGATCCCGAAAGCTTTCGGGAGTGGGCAATGTTGAAGAATGAAATCTGTCAAAAACCATTACCAACGGTTTCAACCGTTGGTACTTTAAAAGTGCAATTTGTCGTGTACCCGTTTAAAACCATCGGCTATTCAATAAAATTCAATTTTCTATTTTCCAAACAAAAAACTATCTTCGCTTTAAAAGAACGAAGAATATAGAAAAAAGAGAATAGACAAAATAAATCTAAAATCTAATCCCGAAACTTCGGGGCTAAAATCTAAAATCTAAAATCTATAATCTAAAATCTAAAATCTAAAATGGTTAGCCTCCTAGAAACTCCCATCGAATTCCTCAAAGGCGTTGGTCCTTTGCGAGGCACTTTGTTGCGCAAGGAATTGGGAATTCACAAGTATGGACATCTGCTCAATTTTTATCCCAATCGATACATTGACCGAACACGGTATTACAAGATTAATGAATTACAGAATAATGTTGCCGAAGTCCAAATCATTGGTAAAATCATCAACATCAAAACGGTTGAATTTGGCAAAAACCAGAAACGATTGGTCGCAACATTCGTGGACGATACGGGACAAATGGAACTTGTTTGGTTTCAAGGTATTAAATGGATTCGGGAAAGTTTAAAACTCAATGAAATGTGTGTTGTTTTCGGAAAATGCACATCTTTCAATAATACTTTCAATATGGCACATCCCGAAATCGAGTTGATGACGGAACACGAACAAAGTCTTCGATCGGCGATGCAACCCGTTTATCCATCGACAGAAACTTTGTCAAACAGAGGAATTTCCAATCGGGTAATCAATAAAATGATGCAACAATTGTTCTTGGAAACTCAAGCAGTTTTTTCTGAAACTTTGCCAAATTATTTAAATAATGAATTAAAACTAATTCCAAAAAATGAGGCATTGTTCAACATTCATTTTCCAAAAAGTGCCGAAGCATTGGCGAAAGCCCAATTCCGATTGAAATTCGAGGAATTGTTTTATATCCAATTGCAATTAATTAGCAAAAACCTGATTAGAAAACACAAAATCAAGGGACATCCATTTACAAAAGTGGGGGCTTATTTCAACGATTTCTACCAAAATCACCTGCCTTTTGAACTTACTAATGCCCAAAAAAGAGTAGTCAAAGAAATCCGTGCAGATATGGGAAGCAACGCCCAAATGAATCGTTTGCTACAAGGCGATGTGGGTTCTGGAAAAACAATTGTTGCACTGATGAGTATGCTCATTGCCTTGGACAACGGCTTTCAATCCTGCTTGATGGCACCAACGGAAATCTTGGCCAACCAACATTTTAACGGTTTAAATGAATTAGCCAAAGAACTGAATATCAATATAAAACTACTCACGGGTTCCACTAAAATTGCAACTCGAAGAATCATTCATGAAGAACTCGAAAATGGAAGTTTACACATTTTGATAGGCACACACGCTTTGTTGGAAGACAAGGTAAAATTCAAAAATTTGGGCTTGGCTGTGATTGATGAGCAACATCGTTTTGGAGTGGAACAACGCTCTAAATTGTGGAAGAAATCCTCCCCAAATCCATCCGAAACGGCGGAATCTGTTCCTCCTCATATTTTAGTAATGACTGCCACGCCTATTCCGAGAACTTTGGCGATGAGTTTATATGGCGATTTGGATATTTCGGTGATTGACGAATTGCCACCGGGACGGAAACCCATTCAAACTGTGCATCGTTTTGACAGCAATCGTTTGAAGGTTTGGAAATTTATTCGGGATGAAATTGCTTTGGGTCGCCAAATTTATATTGTCTATCCACTAATCGAAGAATCGAAAACGATGGATTTAAAGGATTTGATGGACGGTTACGAAAGTATTTCTCGCGATTTTCCTTTGCCTGATTATTCGATTTCAATTCTTCACGGAAAAATGAAACCTGCCGACAAAGAGGCTGAAATGAAACGCTTTGCCGAAGGAAAAACCAATATTATGGTCGCCACAACTGTGATTGAAGTGGGCGTGAATATCCCCAATGCCAGCGTGATGATTATTGAAAGTGCGGAGCGTTTTGGATTGTCGCAACTCCACCAACTTCGGGGTCGTGTGGGGCGTGGAGCTGAACAAAGTTATTGCATCCTGATGACGAGCCACAAATTGAGCGAAGACAGCAAAACTCGAATGGAAACTATGGTAAAAACCAATGACGGTTTCGAAATTGCCGAAGTCGATCTCAAACTTCGAGGTCCGGGCGATTTAATGGGAACCCAACAAAGTGGCGTTCTGAATCTTCAAATTGCCGATATTGTTCGAGATAGAGACATTTTGATATTGGCACGAAATTATGCCTTAAAAATTCTAAAAGACGATGCCCCAATGCAAAAACCAGAAAATTCGGTTTTGAGAGCGACTTATATTGAGTTGACCAAGAAAAAAAATATTTGGAATTATATTAGTTGAAGTACACCGAATTGTACATTATTCAAACAGATTTATTTCATCAAGGGACTATAAGAAAGTATTATTATAAATTATTTTTAAAACATTTTATATTTAATTGTTTTAAGATAGGTCTATTTTTTGGAATATTAATATTTGCTTATAAGTTGTTAAATAATTGGCAAAATCGACATCTTTCAAAATTCTAAAACCTAAATTTGCGTACTAATCCAAATATGAAAATCATATTTTTCTTTCTCTCAATTATGAAACTTAAACACATTATTTATGCCCTGTTAATTCTAGGTTTCGGGGCTTTTATTGCTTATAGAATTACTTCAAACAGTAGTAAGAAAGGCGATTCCAAAGGTAAGGACGAAAAAAATAAAGTAATAACTGTTAACGGAATTATTGTAAAAACAGAAACTTTCGACAACAATCTTTCACTTTCGGGTTCGATTGAAGCCAATGAACAAGTGGAAATTCGCTCTGAAATCTCGGGAATTGTGGAAGGTATTTACTTCAAAGAAGGAAGTAATGTGTCAAAAGGACAATTGCTTTTCAAAGTAAATGATGTCGAATTGAGAGCGCAATTGGCACAAGCCAAAACAAAACAAGGATTGGCATCGGAAAACGAAAGACGTGCCAAACTTTTACTCCAAAAAGAAGCCATCAGCCAAGAAGAATATGATGTGTCAAGAGCAGATTATAAACTGGCACAATCCCAAGTTCAATTAATTAATGCACAAATTGCAAAAACTTCCGTTCGTGCTCCATTTTCAGGAAAAATTGGGTTGCGTTCCATTTCGCCCGGAACCTATATCACGCCGAGCCTATTGGTAGCCAAATTGGTCAATAGTAACCAATTAAAAATCACGTTTTCAATCCCCGAAAAATATGCCAATCAGGTCAAAATGAATTCCATTTTAAGTTTCACGGTCGCAGGTTCAACAGAAAAATATGCAGCCAAAATATATGCTATTGAACCCGAAGTTGAAATCGCTACCAGAACTTTGCAAGTTCGTGCCATTGCACAAAATAGAGATGAGAAATTATTTCCCGGTACTTTTGCCAATGTAGAACTGCCTTTGGATATTATTAAAGACGCCATAGTCGTTCCAACCGAAGCTATCGTTCCTGTTCAAAACGGAAAAAAAGTTTTCATTTCCAATAATGGAAAAGCCAAAGAAATTATGGTAGAAACCGCCACAAGAACTGATGCTTCCATTTTAGTACTATCAGGTTTGAAAACTGGCGATACGCTTTTGACCAGCGGTGTAATGTCTTTGAAATCAGATGATGCAGTTAAAGTGAAATTGTAATATACGATATACGATTTACGATATACGATGTATGATATTTAATTTATGATATTTAATTTATGATATTTAATAAACATTAACCATCATTTAACTGCAAAATTTAAAAAAAAAGTGAAAAAATGAGAAAAATATTATTATTAGTTTTTATTAGTACTAATTTCATGAATTTCGTTTACAGTCAAAAAAATTTCGTAAACAAGGAATATGAATTTGAAATTCAAGAACCAAAAAATTGGATTGAAGCCAGTAATAAAGTTTTGCTGAAAAATCTTGAAAAGTTTGAGGTAAATGAAGAAAATCTTAATAAATTAATTTCCGATAATAAAGGCTCAATTTTATTGACTTCATTTTACAAATACGATCCAAAAACTCATAGCGGAATTATTCCAACAATTCAAATAAATGTACGTTCAAAAGGTAAAAGTGATTTCGAGCAATTTAAAAACGGAATGGCACAAAGTGCAAATGGATTTAAAAAATATTTTGAAGATTTTGAGTTTATAAATGAAATAACTGAAATTGAAATTTCTGGTCTGAAATGTGTTTATTTTATAGGAAAATTTACGATGAAAATTCAAAACGGACAAGAAATAAAAGTGAGAAGTAGAACCTATGCAATTCCTTATAAAAATTATTTTTTTCAATTGAACTTCACTGATGGACAATTTGGAGAAGATTGCACAAAAGAGTTTGACGAACTGTTAAGAACAATAAAAATCGGCAATAAAATATAATAATGACAAAAATCAGTTAAATGAGTTTTGTCCGTCCCTGACATAAATTGTCCATAAAAGTCAAATGACATCCTTGAAGAACAAGCATTAATTATCCTATTTCGCACATCAAACATCAAACATTATATATCAAACATTATATATCAAACATCAAATATCTAATATCGTAAATCGTATATCTAATATCGTATATCGTACATCGTAAATCGTACTTCGTATATCGTAAATCGTATATCTAATATCGTAAATCCCAATGAGTTTATCCACCACAAGCATAAGAAGACCCGTATTAACCATAGTAATGAACTTGACCATCATCTTGTTCGGAATTATTGGTTATACCTTTCTTGGAGTTAGAGAATTTCCATCCATCGATCCTGCACAAATATCGATCCGGACCAATTATACTGGTGCCAATGCTGACATTATTGAGTCGCAAATTACAGAGCCTCTGGAAAAAGCAATAAATTCTATCGATGGAATCAAAAATATTTCATCTTCGAGCAATCAAGGGAGCAGCTCTATTACGGTCGAATTCAATTTAGATAAAGATTTAGAAACAGCGGCAAACGATGTTCGAGACAAAGTGTCGCAAGCCGTTAGAGATTTACCCGAAGATATCGATTCGCAACCCATTGTTTCAAAGGCTGACGCCAATAGTGAAGCCATTATTTCAATGACCGTGCAAAGTGAAAGTCGCAATGCTTTGGAGTTGAGTGATTATGCCGAGAATGTCATTAGCCAACACTTAGAAACCATTCCAGGTGTGAGTGGAATTCAAATTTGGGGAGAAAAAAGGTATGCGATGCGTTTGTGGATTGATCCTGATAAATTGGCCTCTTATGGGATTACCATCGCCGAAGTTAGGGCAGCACTAAACAAACAAAACGTAGAATTGCCTTCTGGAAAAATAACGGGAAACAATACTGAATTAACGGTCAAAACGGTGGGTAATTTATCCTCTGCCGAAGAATTTAACAATATAATTATCCGTACAGAGGGCGAAAAAATAGTGCGATTAAGCGACATTGGTCGTGCAAATCTTGGTGCTGAAAATATCGAAACCCAAATGACACAATCAGGAAGACCTCTTATTGGTATTGCTATTGTGCCACTTCCCGGAGCGAATTATATAGATATTTCCAATGCGTTTTATAAAGAATTTGACAGGTTACAAAAAGATTTACCCAAAGATATTAAACTAAATATTGCCATTGACAATACTGTTTTTGTGAAAAAATCGGTTCTCGAAGTGGCGGAAACATTGGGGATTTCATTAATTCTGGTGATTTTGATTATTTATTTATTTTTTAGGGATTGGGCCATCGCTTTCCGACCCTTAATCGATATTCCAGTTTCGTTGATCGCTACTTTTTTTATTATGTGGCTTCTAGGGTTTTCGATAAATGTGTTGACTTTATTGGCAATTGTTTTGGCAACTGGACTCGTCGTCGATGATGGAATTGTGGTTACCGAAAATATTTTCAAGAAGGTCGAAGAAGGAATGACCCCCATCGAAGCCGCCATCAAAGGATCGAATGAAATATTTTTTGCCGTGATTTCTATTTCTATCACCTTGGCTGCCGTGTTTCTGCCCGTAATATTTTTGGAGGGATTTGTCGGACGATTATTTAGGGAATTTGGGGTCGTCATTGGTGCCGCAGTTCTGGTATCTGCATTTGTTTCCTTGACTTTGACACCCATGTTGAATGCCTATTTAATGAAAAGCGGAGAACAAAAAAAATCAAAATTTTATATCAAAACAGAACCTTTTTTCCAAAAATTGAATACCACTTATGCCAATGCATTGGAAGGTTTTATGAAAAAAAAATGGATGAGTTTCCCTATTATCATTACCTGTTTCGGATTGATTTATTTGTTTTTTAATTTAATTCAAAAAGAAACGGCACCATTGGACGACCGAAGTGGATTTGTAATGCGAATGGCAACTCCCGAGGGTTCTTCTTATGCTTATACCGATCGGTTTATGCAAGAAATTTCGAGATTGGTCGATGATTCCATTCCCGAAAAACAAGTAAGTTTAGTGATTACATCGCCAGGATTTAGTGGTTCGGGAGCTGCAAATTCAGGCTTTATTAGAGTTTCATTAAAAAAACCAAGCGAAAGAAAAAGATCTCAAATGGAAATTTCGGATCAATTAAGCAAACTGACCAAAAAATATCCCGATGCCAAAACATCCGTAATTCAACAACCAACAATTTCGGTAAGTCGTCGTGGTGGTTTGCCAATTCAATATATTATTCAAGCTCCGAATTTTGAAAAATTACAAGAAAAAATTCCTTTGTTTATGGATGAAGCTTCGAAAAATGAGACTTTTTCCACCACCGATGTGAATCTAAAATTCAACAAACCCGAAATAAATGTTACCATCAATCGTGAAAAAGCCGAAAGTTTGGGGATTTCGGTCATAGATATTGCCCAAACTTTGCAACTTTCATTCAGCGGACAGCGTTTTGGTTACTTTATGAAAAATGGAAGACAGTACCAAGTCATTGGACAATTTGATCAAAAAGACCGATCAAAACCATTAGATGTCACTTCGATGTATGTCAAAAACAACAAAGGCGAATTGATTCAAATGGACAATGTGGTGAACATAGAGGAAAAAAGTAACCCGCCCCAATTGTACCATAACAACAGATATATGTCGGCGACAGTTTCCGCAGGACTTTCGCCGGGCAAAAGCATCAGTGATGGAATTGATGCGATGAACGAGATAAAAGCCAAAGTGCTGGATGATACTTTCACAACCGATTTGGGCGGTGAATCCCGAGATTTTGTAGAAAGCAGTTCGAATACTTCCTTTGCTTTTGGATTGGCTTTGTTGTTGATATTTTTGATGTTGGCGGCACAATTCGAAAGTTTTATTGATCCTTTCATTATTATTTTAACGGTGCCAATGGCGGTTGCAGGTGCCTTGTTTTCACTTTGGCTCTTTAATCAAACTTGGAATATTTTTAGTCAAATTGGAACTATTATGCTTATTGGTTTGGTAACCAAAAACGGAATCTTGATTGTGGAATTTGCCAATCAGTTGCGGGAACAAGGAAAACCGAAATTGCAAGCTATTTTAGAAGCTTCGGAAGCACGACTTAGACCCATTTTGATGACCAGTCTTGCCATTGCCCTTGGAGCTTTGCCCATAGCTTTATCGATTGGAGCGGCCTCTAAAAGTAGAATTGGAATGGGAGTGGTTATTGTTGGTGGTACAATATTCTCTTTAGTATTAACGCTATTTGTTATTCCTGCTTTGTATTTAATGTGGTCCAAAGCTAGGAAACATCATCCAGAATTTGACCATATTAAAGAATATGAAAAGGATGTTAAATAATTGATTTATAAACCTAACAGGTTTTAAAAACCTGTTAGGTTTACAGGAAATCCTACAGAATAATTCATTTTATGAAAACAAAAAACATAATTAAAAGTCTCATTTTTTTCTTCTTTTGCATTATAAAAATCAATGCTCAAGAAGTTTTGACTATCGAAAACGCCATAAAAATAGCTTTGGAAAACAATTTTGAAATAAAATTGGCTTCCAATAATTTGGACATCAACAAAACCAATGTGGCTGTCGGAAATGCAGGAATGTTGCCCAAATTAACAGCAACTTTAGTCGATGCAAACCGGATTGAAAACAGTTCACAAACCCGACAAGACGGAACGGTAAATGCTCTTGACAACGCCAAAAATAATTCATTAAATTATGGCGTTGGTTTGGACTGGACGGTATTTGATGGTTTCAAAATGTTTGCCAAATTGGATCAATTAAAAGAATTGCAAAAACTGGGCGAAGCACAATTGAAACGTACCATAATAATGAAAATTAGCGAAGTAAATTCGGTTTATTTTGATTTGGTTCAGCAACAGCAGCAATTGGCAGCTTTAGACACCACCATCGTAATTTCGACACAAAGATTGACTTTGGCACAAAATCGTTTCAATATCGGAAAAGCTTCTAAATTAGAAGTTTTGAATGCTCAGGTAGATTTAAACACAGATAAAGTAACGCTTTTGCGACAAAAAGAATCTTATATCAATCGGAAAATTGCCTTGAATCAAATTCTGGCGCGAGATTCCAAAGTCGATTTTAAAGTTGTTGATGAAGTTACTGTTGACGGAAAATTAATTTTGGCAGATTTAATGGCTTTGGCAGAAAAACAAAATCCACAATTAGAATCTGAAATCATCAACAAAAGGGTTTCTGAATTGCAATTGAAGCAAATCAGAGGCGAACGCTATCCCACATTAAATTTAACCTCAGGTTATAACTTTTTAGAAAGCGAGTCTAGTCTGGGTTTTACCTCTCAATTTTCGGCTCGTGGATTGAGTTATGGATTTAGAGCTTCTTTGAATGTGTTTGATGGTTTTGCTCAAAACCGAAACGAAAAAATCGCCAAAATTCAAATTAAAAACGCTAAAATCGCCATCGAACAACAAAGTCTTTTATTAAATACAGAATTGGCAACGGCCTTTCAAACCTATTTAACCAACTTGGAATTAATTCAATTAGAAGAAACGAATGAAGCCATAGCCAAACAAAATTTGAATATTACCCTCGATAAATTCCGTATTGGAACCATTACTACATTAGAATTTAGAACGGCACAATTGAATTATATCAATGCCAAAGTGCGTTATAGTAATGCCCAATTTCAGGCAAAATTATCCGAAATTGCTTTGAAAGAATTGGCTGGAAATATTAGTTTTTAGATTATTTTTGCTCAAAAAATTACTCAATGACTTCCTACAACCCAAAAGAATGGATTAGTTTTATATTTCAAGTTAGTAAAGCGGATACCATTCGAAAACTATTTCCAATGATGCTTATTATTGGTGCGTATTCTGGATTTATTGGCTATTTAGAACTTGAATATTGGGATTTGCCTGATGACAGCAACGTCAAAAACATCTCTGTAATGCACAGTATGTTAGGCTTCGTGATTTCATTATTATTGGCATACCGAACCAATACTGCTTATGATCGATGGTGGGAAGGAAGACGATTATGGGGTGGATTAGTAAACAGTAGTAGAAATTTAGCCATAAAATTATCGGTGATTTTAAATGACGAAAGTGATTGTGATTATTTCAGAAAGCTGATTCCTAGTTATGCATCAATTTTACAGAAACATTTGAGTGATAGTGATACAGCCAAACAATTGTTTGACGATGTCAATTTAGAAATTGACCATCACAAACACAGACCCAATCAAGTTGCCAAAATGCTATTTCAAAAAGTGAATGATTTGTTTGTTAATAAAAAAATTACGGGAGACCAACTCATTATTTTGAACAACGAACTGCAGTCATTTACAGATATTTGTGGTGCTTGTGAGCGAATCAAAAACACGCCTATACCATATTCTTACAGTGCTTTTATAAAGAAATTTATTTTTATTTATGTACTTACTTTGCCTTTTGCTTATGTATTTATTTTGGGCTATTTCGTAATTCCAGTAGTGGTTTTTATCTTTTATGTATTGGCAAGTTTAGAATTAATTGCCGAAGAAATCGAAGATCCATTTGGAACTGATGACAACGATTTGCCAACCAAAAAAATTGCCGAAAACATCAAAAAACAAATTGAGGAATTGATTTAATTTTTTCCAAAATTGCAGGGCTCAAAATTTGCTCATTCGTTTATTTTTCATACATCAAATCTATGAATGCAATCAAAAAACCAAATAAATTGTTTTCAACTCCAAACTGCAATCCTTATATTTGCACACGTTACCTAAAGTCGAAAGGACAAAGTAAACTCATTAAAATTCAAAAATGAAAATATCTTATAACTGGTTAAAACAATTCATCAAAATAGATTGGAAATCCGAAGAAATTGCTGCTTTATTGACCGATTTGGGTCTTGAAGTAGAAATGGTCGAAAAGTTTGAATCCGTAAAAGGAGGTTTAGAAGGCATTGTTGTAGGTCACGTTCTTAGCTGTGTTCAACATCCAGATGCCGATAGATTGAAAGTGACTACAGTTGACTTGGGCGATGGTGTACCTATTCAAATTGTTTGCGGTGCTCCCAATGTTGCCGTAGGTCAAAAAGTGCCTGTTGCCACTATTGGAACCACATTATATGACAAAGAAGGGGTTGCTTTTCAAATTAAAAAAGGAAAAATTCGAGGACAAGAAAGCCACGGTATGATTTGTGCCGAAGACGAATTGGGTCTTGGCGAAAGCCACGATGGCATTATGATTCTTGACGATTCGATAGTGGCTGGAACTTCTGCAGCCAAAGTATTCAAAATAGAAAGTGATGAAATTTTTGAAATTGGATTGACGCCAAACCGTGCAGACGCCATGAGCCATTATGGAACTGCAAGAGATTTGAGAGCAGGTTTAATGCAAACTGGGTTGAATATTGAATTAATTTCACCCTCAGTGAGCAATTTTAGAGTGGATAAAAGAACGTTAAAAATTGATGTGAATGTCGAAAATCCACTTCTAGCTCCAAGATATTGTGGTGTAACTATTTCAGGAATAACAGTAAAACCCTCTCCCGACTGGTTACAAAACCGATTGAAATCTATTGGATTGAATCCAAAAAATAATATTGTGGATGTTACCAATTATGTTTTGCACGAATTAGGACAACCGCTTCACGCTTTTGATGCTTCTAAAATCAATGGAAAAATAATTGTAAAAACACTTCCTGCGGGTACTAAATTTACAACCCTTGATGAGGTAGAAAGAAGTTTGCACGAAGAAGATTTAATGATTTGTGACAAAAATGGCCCTTTGTGTATTGCGGGAGTTTTTGGTGGGAAAAATTCAGGTATTTTAGATACTACAACTTCTATATTTCTTGAAAGCGCCTATTTTAATCCTGTAAGCATCAGAAAATCAGCTAAAAGACATCAATTAAATACCGATGCTTCTTTCCGATTTGAAAGAGGAATCGATCCTAATATTACAGAATATGCTTTGAAACGTGCTGCTTTATTGATTCAAGAAGTAGCAGGTGGCGAAATTACCTCAGATATTGTGGATATTTATCCAAAGAAAATCGAAGACTTTCATGTTATTTTAAATTTCAATAATGTCAATAAAATTATTGGTCAAGAATTATCGAAAGAAATCATCAAAAATATTTTGGCATCATTAGAAATTAAAGTGAGCAGTGTTTCGGATGCAGGCTTGGGGCTTACTATTCCTTCCTATCGGGTGGATGTTCAAAGAGAAATTGACGTAATTGAAGAAATTCTTAGGGTATATGGTTACAACAATATCAAGTTTTCAGACAAACTCAATGCTACAGTTTCCAATGCACCAAGGACTGAAGATTATAAAGTGCAAAATGTTATTGCATCCCAATTAAACTCTCAAGGTTTTCACGAAATGATGGCCAATTCGTTGACTACTTCTTCCTACGTTCAATTGTCGGAAATGTTGAAAGAGGAACACAATGTAATCATGTTGAATCCGCTGAGCAATGATTTGGCGGCCATGCGTCAATCGTTGCTATTCTCTGGACTAGAGGCATTATCCTATAACATCAACCGTAAAAATTCAGATTTGAAATTCTTTGAATTCGGAAAAACCTATCATAAATTTGAATCTGGCTTTGAAGAACACAAACATTTAACGATGTTCATCACTGGAAATAGAAATCAAGAAAGTTGGACAAACGCACAGAAACCAACTGATTTCTTCATGTTCAAAGGCTATGTGAATGGGGTTTTGGAACGATTAGGAATTCAAAAAACACAAATTCTTCCCCTGAAATCTGATGTTTTTTCAGAAGGAATTGCCATTGGTTTTGGAAATGATGTTTTGGTAGAATATGGTGTGGTGAAAAAATCAATTCTGAAACATTTTGACATCAAGCAAGAAGTTTTGTTTGCCGATTTCAATTGGGCTTTGATTTTGAAATTACTTTCCAATACAATTAAATTTACAGAAATACCCAAATATCCTGAAGTTCGACGAGATTTGTCTTTATTATTAGATGATGGTGTTTCCTTTGATACTATCTATAAATTGGCACGACAAACGGAGAAATCATTGTTAAAAGACATTAATTTATTTGATGTGTATCAAGGAAAAAATCTACCCGAAGGCAAGAAATCCTACACGGTAAGTTTCACGATTCAGGACAATACCAAAACTTTGACCGATGTTCAAATTGATAAAATTATGGGCAAATTGCAAAAGAATCTGGAAACCGAATTGGGGGCTAGTTTGAGGTAATAAAGTCATTTTTTTTTTTTTTT
>Ga0316612_1000019_pt1 | contig 72468 bp, 53 predicted proteins | sample MIS2016226_MG_FD_207676 | JGI IMG/M metagenome (GOLD analysis project Ga0316612, IMG submission 207676) | Microbial mat bacterial communities from Middle Island sinkhole, Lake Huron, Michigan, United States - MIS.2016.226 | ecosystem: Environmental > Aquatic > Freshwater > Lake > Sediment... | reverse complement strand
ACCCCCACCTTAACCTCTGTTTAAGCCTTTTGGCCGTGGCTTTGTCCCCTTAGACCGTCTGCTCTTCTACCAGCCTTAACGTTTGTCTTCGTTTTCATACGCGTTTTCACCTCCTTTCTAATTGGAATTTGTTGCCTGAGTTTATCGAGGGCCACAACAACGATTTAGTAAATGCTGCTCTCTCCTAAAGCTAGACCTTTTCCAAAAGGGCCACAGGGAAATGGGCAAAAACGGTTGCCAAACGTAAGACAGGTGATTCACTGTAGTTTTCAACCTGGATGGTTTGCCCTGTAAAGATATTGCGATAGGTTTGGCCTGGCTGATCTTGGGGCAAAGCGATCAGACCATCTTGCCAAACTGCTTCTCCAAGCGGAGGCTGCGTGACATTCTTCGTTAATTGGGCACAAAAGCGCGGAATCACCACCAAAATCGTTTGCTTTTCCCATTTGCGCTGAAAAGCAACGACATTTTCTTGATATTCGCCCAGAGCTTGCACCGCTTGGTAATCACCGTGAGCGAAAAGTTGCTGATAAATGCGGCGAAAAGTGAGCGTGCGATAAGTCAAATAGAGTTTGATGCGCCCATCTTGGCTCTGCGTCAGGAAATCTTGCACCAGAATGAGCAAATCACCGCCTAAGACAATTTGGTTTTTGATCTCATTCAGCAAGGTTCGCCGCAGTTGATAATTGACAGGCCGCCGATTATCAGGGTCGACCAGGCTCAAATCCCAAAGTTCATTGCCCTGATAGAGGTCGGGCACGCCTGGCGCAGTAAGCTTCAAAAGCAATTGGGCCAGGGCGTTGAATTGCCCATAAAAAGCAATTTGCGCTGCAAAAGCTGAAATATCTTGCAGAAAAGGCGTAATTTCAGCAGGCAAAATGGAAGCAACGAAGTCGCTCACTGCTTTATCATATTTCTGATTGGGCTGTACCCAGCTAGTATACACTTTAGCCTCTTTAGTTGCCTTTTGCATATAGGCCGTGAGCCTTTCCCGAAAATCAGCAAACTCTTTGGCCGTGGGGGCGAGCAGAAAAGCCCCTTCTGGATTTTGGGGCGCAAAGGGCCACGCGCCAAGCAACGCTTGATAGAGCAAATATTCATCATTCGCGCTGGGCGCAGGCTTGCCATCCGCCAGACACTTATGGACCGCGTTGAATTCGCGCCAGCGTTCCAAAGCCGTTTGCCATTCATGGGGCATTTCAGCCAGCACATTGATGCGGGCCCGCACGTCTTCGCTGCGTTTTGTATCATGCGTTGAGGTGGTTAGCAAGGAATACGGCCATTTTTGTTGCCTTTCCCCATTCTTTTGATGGAAATCCTCTAGCGAAAGCCCAAAATACTCTGGATGCCCACCAACTTCATTCAGCGAAATTAGCCGATTATAGCTGTAGAAAGTGGTATCCTCAACTCCTTTCGCCATAATTGGGCCTGTAACCTGTTGAAACCGCATAACCCAGTTGAGCAAGGTGGGGCCATCTTCCGCGTGTAAATCCTTCGTGTTTCTTAGTAGCAAAGTATCCCGAATAAAATCAAAAATCGCTTCAGCCGTGCGCGGATTGCGGCTTTTGGCTTCAGCGACGGCAAGCTCGACATATTGCTGGTCGCGCTCCGCAACTTGCAACGAATCGGTGGTATAGGTGCGATAAATCGAAAGCGCGGCGATAATTTCGCGGATAGCGAAAGTGAGGCTGCTAAGGGTAAAATCGCGGTAGGAACGGTTTTTCTCGGCGATGCGTTCCAAACGATGGCTGATCGCGTGAATTTCGCTGGCCATTGAAACCAGCATGATCATCTTTTTGTTAGAATTGACCAATTGGGGAAAAGCTACATTAGGCCTGGCAAAATCATGATAAATCGTATCAAACATGGCCTCATTTGCTCTTTGGACAAAAAGCCCATTGACAAGCGCCAGAAAATCATAGCCTGTTGTGCCATTTGTCAACCAATCATCGGGTAAAACCTCCTCTTCAGAGAGAATTTTCTCCACAATGACGTAGGGTAAGCAATCTTTGGGCGAAGAAATCGCTAAATCCGCGAGGTGCGTCGGCTGCGTGCAGTTTGCCAGTTCCCGCAGATAGCCTTGGCGAAACTGGCGCAGATAATCGGCGGGGTCGTAAAGCCCATCAATATGGTCAATTCGCACGCCATTCGCTCGCCCTTCAGCAAGCAAGCGAAAAATTAGCTGATGCGTAGCCGCAAAAACGTCGGGGGCTTCAACGCGAATGGCGGCTAGGCTGTTTATGTCAAAGAAACGCCGATAATTGACTTCCTCGCCCGCAACCCGCCAATAGGCCAGGCGATAAGCCTGCGCGTTAATTAAGTCGTCTAACAAATCAAAGCTGCGCGGATCGCCCTCCGTCCCATTGAATTCCTGTAAGGTTTCGTTAATAGCTCGCTCTGCGTCGGGGCTAGAATGCACGAGAGTTGCGATTCGCCGCTTAATTACCTCTTTTTCGCGGTTACTTTCAACTAATTTCTCAGGGTCTTGCTCTGTAAATGGAGGTAAGTAGCTAATTGTCGTGAGAATACTTTGCAATTCCCAAACATGCTCGTGATCTTCCCCTAATGCTTCCGTTAGTTTTGCAATTTGATGAGCTAATAATGGGCCATAGGTTCGTGGAGCAATGGGCAAACGAAGCTCATAATGATGCAGAAAAAACGCTTCATCCTCATAAGATAGCCGTAACTTGCCACTTTCCAGCACTTTGCCATATTGATCTTCGAGGATTGGCAACAAAACCTTATTGGCCAATTCAGGTTTAACGGGTTGCCATTCAATATCAAAGTAATGGTTATAGATTGAACTAGGCCCATTCTCCAGCACATCCATCCACCAAGCATTACTATCATCGCCAATACCCATGTGGTTAGGCACAAGATCAACGATTAAGCCCATTTCGTGGCTCCGCAGCGCGATAGAAAATGCGTTAAAGCCTTCTGTACCACCAAGTTCAGGATTTAATTGGCTATGATCACAAACATCGTAGCCGTGAGTGCTGCCTGAAGAGGCTTTGAAAATGGGTGAAGCGTAACAATCGCTAATTCCTAATTCAGAAAGATAGGGAACGAGAGCCTGAGCATCGTGGAAATTAAATTTAGCATTGAATTGGAGGCGATAAGTTGCTCGCGGGATGTAGGTTTCTTTACCTAGCGGTAGAATCGGAGACTCTCCAGCTGAAGTAAGCTCAACATCCTGCAGTTCTGTTCCATTGTCCATCGAGACCTCCTTAAACAAAAAGGTTTTTAAGCCCCTTTGGGCTTAATTCCTTCCGTCAACATATACAAAATAGCTTGTAAGGGGATTTTCACCCATTCTGGTCGATTATCAAGCTCATAGCCCAACTCACAAAGCGCTCTTTCCAGCAGATAGAGATCGAGCAAAATCGCTAACTCATTCTGATTAGCAGGTAAAAAGGTTGCTTCATGAGCCGTTGTAAGATAAGCCTTGAGGAAATTCGTACTAACCCAAAGATACCACCACCGCAGCCATGGCTCTAAAGCAGGAAGATCTACGGGGCGAATGTTGCCTCCAGCAGTTTGCAAAGAGAGCGTTGCGTATGAGGCATAGTGAAAAGAGCGTAACATGCCCGCTACATCGTGCATTGGCGAGCGTTTAATGCGTCTTTCGCTCAAAGGCCGGGCAGGCTCACCTTCAAAATCAGTAATGACGAAATCGCGGCCTGTGAAAAGTACTTGACCTAAGTGATAATCGCCATGACAACGAATGCGGGCCGCTTTAATTGGCTGCTCTTTGATGGCAAGAAAGTGCTTAAAAATGCTTCCCTCAAGCTCTAAAACCTTTTGAGCTTCAAGCTGCACCGTTTCTGGCAAATTAGGCAGAGCCTTACGAAGGGTTTGCAAAACTTGAGTCGTCGTGCTTCGCATAGATTGATAGATTGAACGCTGATAAAGCGTGGTAAATGGCTCTGGCGCAAAGGCTGCATTTTGCGAATCAGCGGCAAGGGCAAGATGTAATTCTGCAGTCCGCTGACCAAGCAGAGAGGCCGAACCTAAATAGGGCCTGATTAACTCGTGTTCAGGGAGGGAAAGCTCTTGCTTCATGAGCGTTAAGAACGTTTTGGTCGCCAGCAAAGGCTCAAAAACCCGCGAGTCAAGGGTGGGCGGGCCGGCAGGAAGGGCTAAAGCCTGCTCAGTGAAATGATTTAAGGTGTCAAGCGTATAGCTCCAGGCATCACCTTCATTGCGAATAAATTGCTGCAAAATCCCTAAAGTCATCGGGGCTTCGTCTCCTATGGGATATTCCAAAGCTCCTACAACTTGAGGCACAGCACCAAAATCACGTTCTGTTAGAAAGCGACCAATTTCCAAATCAGGATTTAAGCCTGTGTCCACGCGGCGAAAGATTTTCAGAATGAATTGATCGCCAAAAACCACCGAAGAATTACTTTGCTCCCCCTTGATAAGTCGTGTTTCTGGTCTTGCCTCAGCGAAAGAGGGTAAAAACTTTGCGCTGCCCATCGTTGTCGCCAAAATTTCGCGGCCTTGTCTACCCTTTAATTTCCTGCGCCCCGCAATGCTGCTCAACAAGGCTTGGCAGAAAGCTGGCTCAACCAACGCATCGTACAGAACTCCCATGCTATTTGTGTCCGTAAGATGTAAACGGGCAATGATGGCTTTGGGATTCGTGCGCTGCAACTGATCAAGCTGTTCAATGGGGGCAAAAGCGATGGGCAGAACGTAGGTTTCAGGGCTACCTTCGGTATAATCTACTTTGAGCAGTAGAATTAAAGCCGTTTTTGTCGAATCATTCAACGCAGATATTGTATCAATCACTTTAGTCGCTTTGATTTTGCGCGATTTACCCCCAAACCAACGTTGGGTAACGAGGTATTTGGGCAAAATAGTTGCGAAATCTGAAGCATTACAAACGGTTTGCCACGGGCCACGCGCTTCCAATTGCGGAACTGCCATTTCTTGCGGGTGCAAAACGGGTGCTACTGGCGTTTGAAGGTGAAACCAATAGAATGAATGCGGACCTAGTGTGATCAAGTAGGGTTGAGTTTCAATTACTTGGGGAAACTCGATGCTTCCAAACATTTCAACAGGGACAAAGCCGCGTAAGGAGGGAAGATTAAGGTCAGTAAATTGCACAAACCGCGATAGATTAGCGACAACGAGGATACTTTCAGTCTCGTAACGGCGAATAAAGGCTAAAATTTTGCGATTTTCAGGATGCAACATCTCCAGGCTGCCTTGCCCAAAGGCTTTATGCTGTTTACGCAAAGCTATAAGGCGTTTCATCCACCAGAGAAGCGCATGAGGATTGCTTTGTTGGGCTTCAACATTGATGGCTTCGTAATGATATTCAGGATCAACGATAACGGGCAAGAAAAGTCGTTGGGAATTGCCCGTTGAAAAACCTGCATTGCGGTCAGGACTCCATTGCATCGGCGTGCGAACCCCATTGCGATCCCCTAAATAGATATTATCACCCATGCCGATCTCATCGCCGTAATAGATAACAGGCGTACCAGGCAGCGAGAAAAGTAAGCCATTCATCAATTCTATGCGTCGCCGATTGTTTCCCAGCAAAGGGGCAAGCCTTCTTCGGATTCCTAAATTGATTCTAGCACGAGTATCCTTCGCATAAACCCGATACATATAGTCGCGCTCTTCATCTGTTACCATTTCAAGCGTCAATTCATCGTGATTTCGCAAGAAAAGGGCCCATTGCGCGGTTTCAGGAATCGCAGGAGTCTGTTCCAAAATATCAAGAACAGGGAAGCGATCTTCCATGTAAATGGCCATAAACATGCGCGGCATCAAAGGAAAGTGAAAAGACATGTGGCATTCGTCGCCTTTCCCAAAATAAGCTACCGCGTCTTCAGTCCATTGATTGGCTTCGGCGAGAAGAATGCGATTTGGATATTTTTCATCGACGTGTCGCCGCAGTTTTTGTAAAAAAGCGTGCGTTTCTGGCAGATTTTCGCAGTTTGTACCTTCTCTTTCATACAAATAGGGAATCGCATCCAAGCGTAAACCATCAATGCCCATTTGCAACCAGAAATCCATGGCTTTGAAAATCGCTTTGTGAACTTGCGGATTAGCAAAGTTGAGATCAGGCTGATGGGCATAGAACCGATGCCAATAATAGGCTTGCGCGACTGGATCCCAAGCCCAATTTGAGGTTTCAAAGTCTTTGAAGATGATGCGGGCCTCTTTGTAGCGGTCTGGCGAATCGCTCCAGACATAAAAATTGCGCCAAGCAGAGCCAGGCTTGGCGTTCCGCGACTTTTGAAACCAGGGATGTTCACTAGAAGTGTGATTGCAAACTAATTCTGTGATAATTCGTAAGCCCCGCCGATGAGCTTCGCGCACAAAATGCTTTACATCTTGCAAGTTACCATAGATTGGATTGACCTCATTATAATTGGCAATGTCATAGCCATCATCTTTGAGCGGCGAAGGATAAAAAGGGAGCAGCCAAAGCACCGTTACGCCTAAGTCTTGGAGATACGGTAGCTTTTCGGTGAGACCGCGAAAATCACCGATTCCATCGCCATTTTGGTCGTAAAAGGCGCGGACGTGCAGTTCATAGATAATGGCATCTTTATACCAAAAGGGATCATCCGTCAGCGGCGTGAAAAGTTCATTTTTTGCCATATTTACTCCTGGAGTAAGTTTAAGCTAAATAAATGGGTTTGCCGTACTATATCGCTCTAATCTTCAAAACTATTACATTTTTTCACTAAGACAGCCTCTTTTTCTGTCTTAATGAAAAGTTCATCTGTCTTAGAATCGTGTTCCAATCCAAGTAACTTTTCATCAGGCCATGCGATAGGCGTTGGGCTAGAACCATAATTTTCACATTGAAAACCCCACGGATCACATTTAGCGATGAAATAAAAGCTATCACCATCCATGGCCGTTTTTAAATATAGACGATAGACAGAATTCTTGATTTTAGGGGCCATGATACTTCGAAAAGTAACAAAAACCGAGGGAAAATAACTCCAAATAGCTAAAGATAGCGCAAAGAAAGCTAAACTAAAATTCAGTCGTTGAAGTGCTTTGCTTTTTTTAGGGGCCAAGAAAATCTCACAGAAGACAGCACCGCTAAGGAAGAATAATGGGATTGGTAAACTCTCATGAAAGACAAATGCCCAATGATAGAAGGTTTTTCTACACGAATCAACGGTAGAAAAGGGGTTTGAAACAAAGAGAAGGCCTGTGAGAATCAGGCAGCCCAAACGAAGGGATAAGGTAAATCTGTCTCTGCGACTTAATAGCTCCCATTTCTTTAAGTTAATCATCTCAGAGCAACTCCGCAAGTAAAGGCTGATTTTGGGATGCTTGCTAGGCTTATTATAACATAAGTAGACAAACAAAAGGCCCAGCATTTGGCATAATGGGGTAACTATGGTAAATTAAACTAGATTCTGGCTTACCTTTAGAGTGAATAGAAAATGTGAATTGTATGATTTGGGCCATCTCTGATCTCCATCTTTCGGCGGCACGGCCAAAACCAATGGACATTTTCGGGCCGCAGTGGAAGGATCACGCGCAACGGATTGCCGCAACGTGGCGGGAGCGCGTCCAGGCTGAAGACTGGGTTTTGATCGGCGGCGATATTTCGTGGGCGATGAAATTGCCCGACGCGCTGCCTGATCTGGCTTGGCTGGCGGCGTTGCCAGGGCGGAAAGTGTTGATTAAGGGCAACCACGATTATTGGTGGGATCGGGTCGGGCCAATGCGGCCTTTTTTGCCCCCAAGTCTCACGGCGCTGGAGGCGAGTGCGACTGAGGTTGGGAATGCGATTGTTTGTGGCACTCGCGGCTGGCTTACGCCTGACACGCTGGGCTTTGACGCGGCTGCCGATTTGCGCGTCTATCAGCGCGAACTGGCTCGCTTAGATCGCGCTCTGGCGGCGGCTAAAGCTCTCGCGCAAGGCCAGCGGCCTATTATTGTAATGATTCACTACCCACCTTTTGTCAACCAACAGCCAACTGAATTTGCCCAGAAGATCGCCGCAGCGGGCGCAGCGGCCTGCATTTATGGTCATCTTCACCGCCCCGAAGACTGGGCCAGCGCGGTGCAAGGCACAGTGGCTGGCGTTTTCTACCAACTGACCGCTTGCGATTATCTCGGCTTTGGGCCTGTCGCGGTACGGGGGTTGGCCCTAGACTAAGCAAACAAATGTATCTTTTTTCTTTGGACAAAAGAGCCACTTGCGGTTATAATATAGGTTAGATTTGCTTCCCAAGCAGGGAACGAAGAGGTGCTATGGGCAAATGATAAGTACCTTTAGCGCATATAATCCCTTAATCGTTTAATTTCTTTCTCTTCTTAGCGGGAAAATCCAAATAAAACATTCTTTACAAATAGATCCAAGAGGATTTTGATGGTTTTTGGCAAGATTCGCCAAGTCAACATTACAACTGAAATGCGTAGTTCCTATCTGGATTACGCAATGAGTGTGATTGTCTCGCGGGCTTTGCCCGATACCCGTGATGGTCTCAAGCCTGTTCAGCGGCGCATCCTCTATGCAATGATGCGGGAGGGCCTGCGCCACGACCAACGCTTCTCCAAATGCGCGGGCATTGTTGGCGAAGTTCTCAAAAAATATCACCCTCACGGCGATAGTGCGGTTTACGATGCGCTTGTCCGCCTGGCCCAGCCCTGGAATATGCGCTATCCTTTAGTAGATGGCCAAGGGAACTTTGGTTCGATTGACGGCGACTCGGCAGCGGCTTATCGCTATACTGAAGCCAAATTGACCGCTTTGGCCGAAGAATTGCTCAATGACATTGACCGCGAGACCGTTGATTTTCGCCCCAATTTTGACGGTGAGCATCAAGAACCTACTGTTTTGCCTGCTTTGCTACCCAATTTGTTGCTCAATGGAGCTACGGGCATTGCGGTTGGGATGGCGACCAACATTCCGCCCCACAACTTGCGCGAACTTTGCGACGGGCTTGCCTATCTAATTGACAATTCCGAAGCCACCGTTGACGATCTGCTCAAGATTATTCCAGGCCCCGATTTCCCGACGGGCGCGAATATTTTGGGCACGGAAGGGATTGTGAACGCCTACAGCACGGGGCGGGGGCGCATCATTATGCGGGCCAAGACGCATATTGAAGAGGGTAATCGCGGGTCTTTTAATATTGTAGTAACTGAATTGCCCTATCAGGTCAACAAAGCGCGGTTGCATGAGCGGCTGGCCGAAATGGCGCGAGATCGCAAGATCGAGGGAATTCGAGATATTCAAGATCAATCAGATCGCAAAGGAATGCGGCTGGTAATCTTCTTAAAACAGGATGCTCAACCCAAAAAGGTCTTAAACGCGCTTTACAAACATTCGCAAATGCAGACCACTTTTGGGGCCAATATGGTCGGGCTGATCGAAAGAGGTTCGCAACCTAGAGTCTTGACGCTCAAGCGCATGTTGATTGCTTATATTGAGCATCGCAAAGAGGTTATTCGTCGCCGTTCGGCTTTTGATCTGCAAAAACTACGGGCCAGAGGTCATATTCTGGAAGGTTTGTGCAAAGCCCTGGATCATATCAGCAGCGTCATCCAAATGATTCAGAAGGCCGAAAGTGCTGAATTTGCGCGCAACGATTTGATGAGTATCTTGCAATTAAGTGAGATTCAAGCGCAAGCGATTTTAGATTTACAACTTAGGCGGTTGGCGGCCTTGGAACGCCAAAAAATAGATGCTGAATATAAAGAAATTGGTCAAAACATCGCCTATTTAGAAGGTGTTTTAGCTGATTCGCAAAAGATCTTAGCTTTGATTAAACAAGACTTGCTTAGGGTTAAAGAACAATATGGTGATGAGCGCCGAACCAGAATTGTTCCTGATGTGGATGGCGAAGTAAGCGACGAAGACCTTATCCCAGAACAGAGTGTCTTGATTACGCTTACTGATCGGGGCTATATTAAGCGGCAACTTGCGGATGTTTATCGCACTCAACGGCGGGGAGGTCGTGGGATTCGGAGCATGGGCACTCGTGAAAAGGATATTGTGCGCCATGTTCTCAATTGTAGCACGCTTGATAGCCTCCTCTTTTTCACAGATCGCGGGAAAGTCTACCAATTACGCGCCCACGAAGTGCCCGATGCCAGCCGCATGGCCAAAGGCTTGCCATTGGTTAATTTGGTGGCTCTAGACCCGAATGAACATGTTACTTCGGTGCTATCTGTCCCCAGTTTTGAGCAGGGCAAATATCTGGTCATGGCTACAGTGCGCGGGAAAGTTAAGCGAACTTTGTTGCGGGAATATAGCCAAGTCCGCTCTAATGGGCTAATTGCGCTTAGTTTGAACGAGGGCGAAGAGGGCGAAGAGGGCGAGGAAGCGAAAAAGGGCGATGTCTTGGGCTGGGTAGCAATTAGCCAGGGCGACGAGGATATTCTCTTAACGACGGCCCACGGCCAAACGGTACGTTTCAAGCAAGCCGAAATGCGCCCAATGGGCCGCACCGCCAGCGGCGTGCGAGGCATCAAGCTCGGCAAAGGGGATCGCGTCGTAGGAATGGGTTTGGCAACTGAAGGTAGTCATCTGCTTGTGATAACGGTCAAAGGACAGGGAAAACGGACAGCTTTGAGCGAATATCCTGTCAAAGGCCGTGCCACGCAGGGCGTGATCTCGATTCGGTTGCGGGAAGGCAAAAACGATGAGGTCGCCGCTGCTTTGGTTGTTAATGAGAACTCTCTCTTGACTTTCATCACTGAAAATGGTACTTTGATGCGGACAATGGCCGATGGCATTTCGCAATATGGCCGTTCAACTCAAGGTGTGATCATTCTCAACTTGGTCAAGAATGACCGCGTCGCTGGTTTGGCTTACGAAGAATTAGACAGCGACGAAGCTAAAGCAGCCAGAAGCCAGATAGATGAGGATTACAACAGCCTTGATGTTCAGGATGGAACAGTGGATGTTGAGGCTCTTGAGCAACCTGCCCTTTTAGAGGTTTCAGATAATGAACCTGATGCCGAAATGGCTTAGAAAAGGTCTAATTTAGCTTAATGCTGCTTAGAGACAAGGAACCATTTTCCTTGTCTTTTTGTTTCTGTTAGAACTGAGTTGGAATTAGAGGGTGCGCTTGACAACTGGGCAAAAAGGAATCATACTACTTATGAAAGATAGTAGTTTGTTTTCTATAATAAAGGAGATCAAACCCATGGCTCTTCACTTAACATATTGCCGCAAGTGTGGGCGACGCTTCCCCGAATTTACCCAAATTATTCAACAACTCCGTGCTAAACATCCAAATGATTTAGAGATTGTGGAATTGCCCTGCATGGCGGCGTGTACCGATAGCCCCGCCGTGATTTTAGATTATGATTATATTCCGCATATTTTGCCAAGCAACCTGGAAAAACAGATCGAAGACCGCTTGGCGCGGCCTTTTAAGGAAGTTACTCTTAAATTATGACAAGTGAAGTTTCAAACGCTCCGCTGCTCGCCATCGTGGGCGCGACTGCGGTGGGCAAAACTGCGTTAGGCCTTGAGCTTGCCCAACGACTTGGGGGCGAAATTATCTCCGCCGACTCGCGGCAGGTTTATCGCTTTATGGATATTGGAACCGCAAAACCAACTGTTGCCGAGCGCAATACGGTGCGTCATCATCTTATTGACCTTGTCAACCCCGATGAGCAATTTTCGCTGGCGACTTATCAGGAAGAGGCTCAAACCGCAATTGCAGATTGCAGAGCGCGAGGAGTTTTGCCGCTGCTGGTGGGCGGGACGGGGCAATATGTGGCGGCAGTTTTGGAGGGCTGGAATGTTCCTCGTGTCCCACCACAGCTTGCGTTGCGAGCAAATTTGCAGCGGGAAGCGGCAGAGCAAGGTGCGACAACTTTGCATCAGCGGTTGGCGGAAATTGATCCCCAGGCTGCGGCGGCGATTGCACCCGCTAATGTGCGGCGCGTGATTCGAGCGCTGGAAGTCTATTTGGTAACGGGGCAGCCAATTTCGGCTTTGCAAACCCGGCACGCTCCGCCCTATCAGATCACGACCTTGTGGCTCACTTTGCCACGCGAGGAATTGTACGCTCGCATAGATGCGCGAGTCGAGCGGATGATAGAAACAGGTTTGGTGGAAGAGGTAGATAAATTGCGGCAGTTGGGTTATACTTGGGACTTACCTGCGATGTCAAGTTTGGGATATATTCAATTTCAGCCTTACTTCGCGGGGACAGCGACATTGGCAGAGGCGATTCAACGGCTCAAGTTTGATACACACGCTTTTGCACGCCGCCAGGGAAGTTGGTTTCGGCGCTTGCCAGGGCTAAAGCAGATCGCGGAATGGGGAAATGTAGCTGATCTTTGCCAAACGATAAGCAAACCACCCGCCTAAGCGGGTGGTCATTTCATGGTCTCAGTTTCCTCTTTCTTCGCGGCCAACGTAATCCTAACCATTTTCAAAACCAGAACAAAGAGTCCGTTTTGGGATACAGTTCAGGATGTTGTTAGAAAGTCTCTCAGTGTGTGTATTCAATAATTTGGATTTCGGGGCCAAGTTTCTTGATGATGGCATCTTTCATCTTGGCATAATGCGGACATGGAAAATCTATTGGGTTGCCCTTGGAAATACAGGATGCGAAAACAATTGCTTCTGCACCACGTTCAACCATGAGCTTTGCACGAGCGATTGCGCGTTTTCCTGGACAACCTCCGCATGAAACAAATCCCATGACTTCAACGGGGCCAGTAGCGGCAAACGCAAGCTTCCCGTCTTTGGCAACCTTAAAATCGGTATTGCCGGGGCACATGTCCTCAGTTTGTTGACACCGGATGATGCCGACTTTCTTCATTATTCTTTTCCTTTCTAACGGTGTTGTTGAGTCGACTTCACGCTGGTTAAAACTCTTATCTTGGTCAGAAGGATAACACTGCGAACGCTGGTCCTCAATGGCTTTATGTCCCTGATTTACAGTAAATGTTGCCAAGCCAGGAGCTTTCCCAGCTTCATTTGCGCCGCGAAACGGGAGTCTGCGCCTCGCTTTGAAGCCCCTCAGCATCGTCCGGCGGCGTAGAAAGCAAATCGTGCGCTTGCGGTTGGCCTTCCAAATGACTCATATCGTTGCACCGCACGACGTTCCAACCCCCAATCCCGTGCCGCAAAATACTAATGGAAGTGTTGCCAATATGAGGCACTTTGACCAGCCCCGTCTTCCCGTAGGCGTGGGCCAGCAGGGCCCGAATCGGTCCCCCATGGGTGACAAAGACAATGGTCTTATCAGGGTGGTGGGCGAGAATGGCCTGCGTGGTATCGACCACTCGCTTGCGTAAGGCGGCCAGGTTTTCGCCGCCTCCACGCGGAATATCGTGGTCTAATTCCAATAAGCGATATTCCATCGGGTAACGACTTTTGATCTCGTCGCGGGTCAGGCCGCTCCAGCAACCCATATCAATTTCGCGTAAGGGGGGCAAAAGCTGGACGGCTACCTTAATCGCCGCCCCAATTTCCCAAGCCGTCTGGTAGGCGCGAGTGAGGTCGCTACTATAGATTACGTCAAAGCGCGTCCCTTCGTCGTGCAACCGCTGGGCTAAGATTTTGGCTTGCTTGCGCCCAATGCTGTTCAGGGGAATATCCGTATGGCCCTGCCAGCGCCCATCTAAATTCCAATCAGTCTCGCCATGGCGGATTAGGTAGAGTGTGGTTGTCATAGTGCAATGCGGATACTTCCTATGCGGAGGAGAGGAAATGCCGCCACCCTCCTTGCCCGAATCCCAACTGCTCCATGGGGGTTTTGCGCCTCACAGCGGGTTAGCCCCCAAATCAATACGCTCCAGGTCGGCCTTGCGCTCACGAAGCACTCCCCCAAAAGAGGGGAGATTAGCGGCATTCCTAAAGCCAAGTCTATTATAGCTTGAAATAGTACGTTTGGCAAAAAAGGGTGGCCTGCCTTCAAGCACCCGCCGAACGGCAGTCGTTTCTTGGCGCAGCTTCGATTATAATGGGGCTTACGAGCAAGCAGGCTGGAGAGCTTGCGCCACGTCGCCTGTTGCCAGAAGATTTGGGTTTGAAGAAGCCAGGCGACTCCAAAGATCTGCGAGGCCTAAGTTTTAAACTAGGCCTCTTTTTGCCCAACCGAGGCCAGGCCCTAAGTTTTGCCGCTGCTACGCCAGGAACACCGTAGGATAGGCATCCTGCCTGTCCCTTTCGCAGGCTGGAGAGCTTGCGCTACGCGTCCCTTTCGCAGGCTGGAGAGCTTGCGCTACGCCAGGAACACCGTAGGATAGGCATCCTGCCTGTCCCTTTCGCTAGAAAGTAGCACAAAGTCTATGACGACGACAACCATCCTTTTTAATGGGCCGATCTATACGCTCGACCCCGACCAGCCCCGGGCCCAAGCGCTGGCCATCCGGGAAGGGCGGATTTTGGCGGTGGGGAGTGAGGGTAAGGTTCAAGCGGCAGCAATTAGCGGCAAAGGGAAAACGGAGGGGCTTAACCTGCGGGGGCGAGCGGTGATTCCAGGGCTTACGGATGCCCATCTTCATCTCCTGTGGTTTGGGCTGGCGGCGCGGCAGGTGCAGCTTGGGGCGACCCCTAACTTTGAGGCTGCGCTGAAAATGATCGCCGACAGAGCAGCGACCTTGCCCCCCAATGCATGGCTTTTGGGGGGGGGTTGGGATCAAGATCTTTGGGGCCGGGACTGGCCTACTGCTAACGATTTAGACCGCGTCTGCCCGAATCACCCGGCCTTTCTGGTGCGGAAAGATGGGCATTCGGCTTGGGTCAATCGGCCTGCTTTAGCTCTGGCAGGGATTGATGACCAAACCCCTGACCCATCCAATGGGCGGATTGGGCGCGACCAAAAAGGTAAGCCAAATGGGATTCTGGTCGAGGGGGCCCAAGAATTGATTTGGCGCATTCTGGAGCCACCAAGTCCCCTGGAGCGCTTACAGATCATTCAGGCGGCCTTGACCACCGCGCTCAGTTATGGTTTGACAAGTTTGCACATTGCGCCAGGGGTCTACTTGCGGGACAGCCACGATACCTTGGCGGACTTGCAAATTTTGCGGGGGCGTGGGGATTTGCACCAGCGCTGTTTGCTCCATCTGGCATTACCTGATTTGGCAGCGGCTTTAGCTTTGGGGCTTCGCAGTGGGTTTGGAGACCGTTGGCTGCGGCTGGGGAACTTGAAGCTTTTTGCGGATGGCTCTTTGGGGTCAGAAACAGCAGAACTTTTGCAGCCCTACGAAAATCGGCAGCACAAAGGGTTGTCAATTATCAGTGGGGAAGAGTTGAGCGAAACGACGCATCGAGCCATTCACGCGGGGCTTAGTGTAGCGATTCATGCGATTGGGGACGCGGCGAATCGCAAAGCGCTGGATGCCATTGAACGGGCCCTCAAGCCCCGCGGCCCAATCGCGGCTGTGCCGGCCCCCTTAGCGCTGCCCAATCGGATTGAACATGCCATGCTGCTTGACCCGCAAGACTTGCCGCGCTTTGGGGCTTTAGGGCTTATAGCTTCGATGCAGCCGGCCCAAGTTGCGAGTAGCCTCGCGCTGGCCGAGCGGTTTTTGGGGAGCCGTTGCGCTCAAGCCTTTGCCTGGCACGATCTTCAGGAGGCAGGGGTTCCGCTGGCTTTTGGCTCCGCTGCGCCCAGCGAAACTATAAATCCGTGGTTGGGCATCCATGCCGCCGTGACGCGCCAACGCCCAAATGGAACTCCCGAAGGGGGTTGGTATCCCGAACAACGCTTGAGCTTGATTAGCACGCTCAAAGGTTATTGCGTTGGCCCCGCGCTGGCCAGTTCGGAAGAGAACCTCAAAGGTAAATTGAAGCCAGGGATGTTGGCTGATCTGGTGGTCTTGGCCGCAGACCCCTTCCAAGTCCGCCCCGCTGAACTCCCGGCCATCGAAACTGATATGACCATTGTGGAGGGGCAAATCGTTTGGGAACGGGCAGGGAGCTAAAAACCGCGTGCTAATCTGCGGCACGCGGTCTGGAGCGGGAGTAAACTTAGGCTAGTGCATAGTCTGGGGCGCAACGCTGGTCAAGGGCCCAAGCTGTTTGGCATAGTGGTCAAACTGGACGCGGGCCTGCTCAAACTTCTCATTGGCGGTCTGGAAGCGCAACGCGGCCCGATTAGCTAGTTCTACCTTATAGCTCCCGTAGAAGTTCAGCATATCGTCAATCGCGGCAACCTCTAACTCTAGCCCTTGGTTGTAAGTTTCATGAGCTTGTTCCAACCCGTTTGGCGGATTAAACTCTTTGACCTGCGCTAAAGCGCTTGCCACCGCGCTCCGAAAGGTCTTCGCGGTGGTAAGATAGGACAAAGAGTCTCCAGGCTGGCCGGTGGCCGCGTTGCGATAGTTGTCCACCGCAGTCCGCAATTGCTGGCGCACGGGGCCCAAATTGCTGAGGTAGCCGAGCGCCAAGCCTTCTTGCACCAAGCGCGGTTGATCTTCCAAGACGGGGACAAAAACCACTCGCGGTGGCTCGGCGGTGGGAGCCATTGGCAAGGTTTGCGCCAGGGCGACAGGGGCCGAAGTCGGTTGGGCCAGGCTTTGATCAATGGCCAGCGTGAAGACGCGATTTAGGGTCAGCGAAAGCAAAAGCATGAGGATGGGAACGCTCCAGATGAGCATTCGCAACCGACTCTTATCCCTTTCCCATTCGCGCCAATTGCCCCACCACCGTTCCCCAGGCTGTTTTGCGAGGCGCTGCGAATCTTTATCTTGCACGTCAGCACGCAATTGCTGCAAGAAAGGAGCCATTCCACCTGGTTTGCTGCCTAAGAGTTGTTGCTCTTCGAGCCATTGCAAACCTTTGCGGGCCCGCTCGTTGTAAGGGTTGATCTTCAAGACCGCCTGGAGACAAAACGCAATCTGGTCAGCCTCGTCAAGCACCCCACTCAGCCAAAGCCAAGCACCTTCATTGCGGTGATCAAGTTGCACCGAGCGCGTGAGCAGGCCGACGGCAATCCGCCGTTGCCCACCTCGCGCTGCCGCCACACCCCGTTGAAAAAGACGATAGGCTTCAGCGGCATTGGCCTGCAACGAAGCCTCCGCGACTTTGGTTTCAGCCAGGGATATTTCCCCCAATGCAGGCAGCCCAGGGGCTTGCCCCCACCGTGAAAGACGTGATGTTGTCATAATAGCTTAATGCTCCGGTAACAAAGGATTGATAGACCGCTGGATTAAAACGGGGTCTTGCACTAACTTCTGGCGCACTATATCCCAATATTCAGGTTTTTCGTAGCCAATGCGCCAAATTGCAATGCCAGCTAAGTCCATCGTTTGAACTAAATCTAATTTTGATTCCAGCCCCGCAGCGGTCATAAACCAAACTTCGCGGTTCCCTTCATTGGAACTATAGCGTAACCAACTCTCATCCACTCTTCCCTTATTATTCCGCTGCATTAAATTAACGGTTAAGTTTTCTTCGTTAATCAAATCCTCAATATCACCCCAGGGAACCCCTCTAGCATTCCCTTGCGGCGGCCAATCATAGCCGTAAAAAGGAATGCCAATCACGATTTTGGAAGAATCCATCACCGAACGAGCATATTCAGCCACGGCTTGCACCCAATAGAGCGGCGCAATTGGGCCGGGCCCACCGCCGCGCCAGTGATAATCGTAGGTCATAATCCGCACGCGGTCTGCGTGTTGCCCGATCACCTTCCAATCCTGGTAGCCCCCTAAGCCGCCATAATCCCGATCTTTGGCATGGACGGCCACCGTGAGGATTTTACCTTGCGCGTGCAAAGCTTGGCCTAAGTCGGTAGTGAAAATCGAGAAAGACTCGCGCATTGAGGTGCTAAGGCTCTCGTAATCAATATCAATTCCATCATAATTGCGCGCCAAAACCTCGTCAACGATATTGCGAATATGCCCCGAACGGCGTTGAGCATCAGAAAGAATCGCTACAACACCATCATAATTATCTACATTGTGAACAGAGGGAATAACTAGGACATTATTCTCGTGGGCAAACTTCACTAATTCATCATCACGAGTGCCATAAAGCTTCCCACTGCCATCAGTCGAATACCAAAAAGGGCTGACCTCATCCAAAATATCTTTATTCAGTTCAAGCGAATCGCGGGCTCCCCCAGAAAAAGAAGTTGGCAACCAGGCCGAAACATAGCGCCCTGTTTTAGGATGATAATTCGCTACTTTTTGCGCCGAAGCACTGAGGGCATTGGTCTTCGTGAAGACAACGGCGGGAGTCGGAGTCGCCATACTGGTGAGGGCCGCCGCACTGATTGGCGGCACGGTTGGCGTACCGTTGCTTGGGTTACTTATGGGGCCAGTTTTAAGAAGGCTTTGAAATTCGGGCCGGCGCTGGGCTAATTGCAAGGTCTGAAAGACCAACGCGGCTGAAACAACTATCGCAAAAAGATAGAGCAAACTAAGCAAAAAAGTTCGTAACTGGTTAAGAAGGCGCTGTAGCATAGACTTCGAGAGGCTTCCAATTCTTGGGGCGCAGGTGGTGTTCAAAAACCCACTCCATTAAGGAGAGTATAACAGATAGTTACCGTGTTATCAAATAGTGAGCAGTTGGGCAGCGTTTTGTTTGTGCTATACTTTAGGCTAATTGCAAAGTGTGCTGCTAGGAAGGTCAGAAGATGTCGCCAGAAATTTCTAAATTGCCTGTCCGCAAGGGTTTTGAAGTTGTCGTCGCTTGTGGTTTGGCTTCGCTCAGTTTATTTCCAGGTTGCGGGGTTGCGGCTATTCCTGCTCTTGCGCTGGCAAACGATTTAGGCACAAACTGGGCCGCGAATGCTCTGGCCGAAGGATATAGCTATCTCACCAATAGAGATGAATTTCGAGATCGGAGCAAATTAAATCACGATATTGCCCGAATCCTTTCTAAGGCACTCAAGGATGCTGTGCATCAATTGGCTATTGAGTGGCCGAAAACGAAGGATTACGAGGAGCTTTTGAAAACTGATAAGGATGAAGCAGAACGGACCCGTGAAGGTTTGAAGTCGATGCGAGAACACGCTGACCGCATTATTGATCAAACCAATTTTGTTGATGAATCACTAAAAAACCAGAGTATTCTGAACTTACTTCAGCAAGATACACGTCAAGAAGCGGAGGCTAAAGCTGAAGAGCTTTTCAGAGAAAGCCTAGAAGGTTTTTTTATGTCGTCGCCCGACCCCCGCTTAATTGCTTTTATTCAGCAGCATCTTGTTAAAGATTGGCTTTATCGTTTCAATGAGGAACTGAAAAACCCTAATGAGCAAGGTACTCGTGCTTGGCGGGCCTATCAAATGTGTTTTCAAGAAGATATTACGGCCCGCTTGCAACGGATTGAACTTTCAAAAACTACTAATCATAGCTCACAGCTTAATCCTGACCCTGAGATTTTGGCTAAAGCGCATGAACTGCTCCAGCAGCTACCTCTCGACCACATTCCTCTGCCAAGTACTTTACCCATAGGTTCCAAAATGCCTTTTGCCCCAAATCCGCAATTTGTCGGGCGCGAAAAAGAATTTAAGCAATTGGCTCAAATGCTTGTCCTGGGTAAAACTACCGCGATTGTCGCTGCGACAGGTTTAGGCGGAATCGGTAAAACGCATTTAGCCAGCGAGCTTGCTCATCGGTATGGGCAATTCTTTGCAGGTGGAGTCTTTTGGCTCAATGCAGAAACAGCCGAAAGTATTGAAAAAGAGATTGCTGATTGCGGAATACAATATCTCAACCTTGCATCTAAAGAATTAGCCTTTGAAGAGCAAATAAAGCTGACTCAACGAGCCTGGGAGAGTGAATTACCTCGTTTAATCATCTTTGACAATTGTGAAGACGAGGCTATTCTCAAAAAATGGCGGCCTAAAACGGGCGGAAGTTGCATTTTGCTCACTAGTCGGCGATCCATCTGGCTTTTGCAGGGAATTCAAAGCCTCCCTTTAGGGGTTTTGCCTCGCTCTGAGAGTATAGCTTTACTGCGCCAGTTTCGACCTGATCTTTGCGACGAAGATGCGAATGCCATTGCGGCGGAAGTGGGCGACTTGCCCTTAGCTTTGCAATTAGCAGGTGGCTTCTTAAAGTGTTATGAACATAGTTCTGCGGGGCAACCTCGTGTCTACCTCCAGCAGATGCGTGATAAGCAACTGTTGGGGCATCCCGCTTTGCAAGGCCGCGGAGCTACTTATTCGCCTACCGACCACGAAAACCACGTTGGGCGCACTTTTGCCTTGAGCTACGATAAACTGAATAAGATTGATAGAATTGATGCTTTTGCTCTTGCTTTGTTGCTTAGGATAACTTTCTTTGCCCACGGCATACTCATTCCCCGTGATCTATTGCTGAAAACGCTTGATCTTGATGATCCTGAATTTGAATTGGACAAAGAGGATGCGCTTCAACGCTTGATTCAACTTGGGCTTTTAGATCAGGGAACTGGTGGTTCAGTTCGGATTCATCGTTTGGTGGCAGCTTTTGTCCAGCAAGTGGTGGATGACGTAAAGGTGAAGTTGGAAGCTAGAGAATCAGTGATAAGGGCAATTCATCTTTTTTCTTCATCTACATTACCTACAATTCTACTTGCTCCCATGAGAATATCTGAGCGTAAAAAGGAATTACTGCACGTTTTAATGGAATCAGTAGTGAATATGGGACTGGAAGACGAAGATTCAATGACGCTTTGTGAATCTTTAGCTAATGCTTTGTCATCAATTCGTGATAAAGACACGCTTCGTCTCCTTGAATACATGTTGAGTATCCAGAAACGAGTTTGGGGTATAGATCATCCAAATACGATAACTACAGGAGAAAAGATAGATTGGTGGAAAGAATGTTTTTGTTAGGTCTTTAGGTTTTGGAAACCGAAAAGGTCTAATAAAAGTTACTTTTTCTTTTCTTAGTCCATACAGGAGAATAAAAATGGTAAGAAGAGCAGTTGTTATAGGCATTAACGAGTACCTTGACCCCTTAATTCCCCAATTGAGTTATTCAGTCAATGACGCTAAGGCAGTCGCAGAGATCCTGGCAAAATCAGGGTACGATGTTTTTCACTTGCACGATTTAGCGCAAAGGGAGTATCGCCCTAGTCGCAAAAACATAATTAACACGTTGAAAAAACTACAGGAAGAATCAAAAGACGATGACCTTTTGCTCTTTTATTTCTCTGGACAAGCATATATGACAGAGGAAAAGTCTCCTTTGTTGATTCCAAGGGATGCCTATCGGATAGAAAAGGGCAATGCTGGAATTGAAATCGTTGGAGCCATACCAATACGAGATATTGTTATATTAATGAATACATGTTTAGCTAGAAGTAAGGTTCTAATCCTCGATGCTTTTCTTGCTGGAGCAAACCTTGACGAACTCGCTGAAGCTATTAGCACATCTAATTCAAACAAAAGGAGTTCAGTCAAGGCGAGAGATCATCAGCGGTATGCTGGCTATGCCCTTTTCTACGAAGCTGAAGGCTCTGCAATGCTGGCTGCCACAACTGGCTCGCAGGTTTCGCGGGAGTCGGTGGCGTTCAAGCACGGCTATTTCACCTATCATCTGTTGAAAGGCTTGGAAGGCGCAGCCCTCCATAATAATAAACCCTTTATCACATTCACCGATATAGCCCTCTATACCACCCAGCAATTGCGGAATATGAGCTGGGGTGAAGGTTTCCAGGAGCCAACTGCGCTCATGGCTATGAAGGGCGATATGATTCTCGTAGAAAACCAGGATTTCAAGCCAGACTATCGGCCCATTATTGTGCCCCGCCGCATGGTTTTTCGCTATAACACGAGGTTTGTTGGCCGTGAGGAGCAATTAGAGACTTTGAAGCAAACTCTTTTAGAAGGGAAGGGTGTTAAAGGAATTGCAATTACGGGGATGGGTGGGGTTGGTAAAACACAAATCGCAGGCAAATTTGTCTATGAACACGAGCGCGATTTTCCTGGTGGTGTTTTCTGGCTGGATTTTGCCAATTCAGAGCAAGTCTTGAGCGAAATTGCCGATTGTGGTAGCAGATTGTATATGAATCTGAAGGGTTTTGAGCAGGCAGAAACTATCCAAGAAAAGGCTGATCTTGTCAAGAAGAAGTGGAATGAGCCAAATGAGCCACGCTGTTTGTTGATTTTTGATAAATGTGAAGATGAGCAACTCTTTCTCGAACATAGACCACAGACAGGCAATTGCTCTTTTATCATAACAAGTCGCCGCCGTGGTTGGGAAGAGCATGGTTTAGAGGAGATTCATTTGGGCCCGTTGAATGAAGAAGATGCTGTCGCCCTACTTTGCAATTTTCGGGAATTTGCCCCAGAAGATTATAACGCTCTTAAAGAAATTTGTAGGAAGTTAGGATATTTACCTTTAGCGTTGCACCTCGCTGGAAGTGTTCTCACAAGTAACATTTCAATGAAGTCATCCACTTATTTGCAAGAGCTTGCCAAATCCGAGGCCAGCACCCAGGATTCCTAATGCCCAAACCAACCGTATCTCTCGCGCACCAGCGCCAATATCGGGTATTAGATGTACAAACAGCATCCAAAGCCAAGCCCGTGAATCTTATCAGCTTTCGCCACTGAATGCTTCAGATATGTTGTTTTGAATGAAAATAAGCCTTTATAAGAAAGAATTGTATGCCAATTATCTCTCGTTTTTATGGAATTATCATTCGTATGTTTCATAATGACCATCTTCCACCTCACTTTCACGCAATTTATGGAGAATATGAGCTTATTGTTGGTATTAGTCCTATAAAAATCTTGCTGGGAAAAGCTCCTAATCGTGTATGTTCAATGGTCATAGAGTGGGCTGGGCTTCACCAACAAGAACTTGTTGAGAATTGGGAACGATGTCGCAGAGCAGAACAACCTCGATCTATCGATTCTTTGGAATGAAAGGACTAAACAATGTTTCACACGATTTGTCAAATCATTCCTGAAGCTCATGCTGTGCTTCAACTTATCTACACAAATGGGGATCAAATTAGCGTAGATTTCAATTCTTTGATTCAGTGCGGGGGAATATATGCACCTTTGGCTGATCAGACCTACTTTACCCAAGTAACGATTGGCGAAAAGGGCCGCTTTATTCAATGGCCCAATGAATTAGAATTTTGCGCGGATGCCTTATGGCTTGAAGGTCGGCGAGGTCAAAACGAGGCAAAAGAAACCCTTAATTATCTTGCAATGTAAAGAAGTTAGCCTGGAGGATGCTATTTATCGCGGGAATTATAGGGATTGGGAAGACGCTAGAACGGAAAGGGGTAGTCCTGGAAGGGTAGTGGACTTTGGGGGTCTTTTTGGCAACTGGAATCCAATGGCTTTAGCCATTGGCCCCCAAAGGCTGAAGCCTTTGGACTCCTGGTCTCCTGGAATCTAAGCTTCACCACTCCTGACTTTGGCCCTACCGAATTAGCGTAGATTCTAGTCTGAAAGCCAAGCTATTTTCCCTCGGAGGCAACAGCGGCGGTTGCAGAGCTTGCCGAAGCATTGCAGAGCTTCCCGAAGCCTAGCTGTTGGGCCACGGCTAAAGCCGTGGATTCCGAGGGTGAAGAACTTATTTAGTTATTAGCCTATGGTTTCTCAACGTCTTATAATACTCAGTTTATTAGGTTTAGTCTCTTTCATAATGATCTATAGACCACAACCGCAAGAAATCAAGGTTAATGTTGCTGTTTTGCCGCAATGCCCCTTAGCGCCGCCGCATACTAGCCTTCCCGTTTTGCCGCCCACCTTTGCGGCCAAAATGCAAACGCTGCGCCCAATTATTCTGGCGGCGGCAAAACGTCATAATAAACCGTCGTTTTCAGGTCTTAGCGATTCAGAATTTGCTGAAATTATTGCTTTGTTGCTCTATAATGAACATGTTGGCTGGCTGGAAGACGATTTACCATTCTTACAATTGCTCCGCCCATTCTACGAAAAAGCGCAAGTTTTGGTCAATCAGAGTGAATTGGGCAGCAATTTTAGTGTTTGGCCCGCCAACCTACGCCCTTCCGTTGCTTTAGAAATTATCCAACAGCGAATTCCTTTGCCCAAATCAACGGCTTTCTTTACCGTACCGATCTCTTTAGCAGGAAGTCAGCTTAAAGCGCAGAATTTTTCCTCTCAAAAAGCCTTGTTTGCTGCAATCACGACTGAAATTAGGCAGGAAGATTTAGCAATCGAGTATTTAGCTGCGAATATCGAGCGCGGAGTTTATCGGGCAAAGGTTGAAAATGTGCCGATTAGCTGGCAAACCTTAGCGGCTTGGCATAATCAGGGAGTGGTTGAGCCTGAAGCAATGTGTGCCAATGGCAAAATCCGCGATTATCTCTATCGAACTGCGACTTTTCGGCCCGCAGCGCAGCGTTTAATCGCTGAAGAAAAGAAAGCCCAATTTGGGCCTCAAACTTCGCTCTTGGCAAGCCCTTAGAGATCTGCTACCATGCCAGCGCGGTTTGCGGATTTTTCGTGTCTAAAGCATCTTTTTCTTGATTATAAAGAGTTAAACTGTGCGAATTGTTAATTTAATTGATCATTTACTCACTGATCAGCCAACAATTCTCAATATCGGTAAATTTGATGGGGTTCATATCGGGCATCAACGATTGATTAGCCTGGCTATTGAGCAAGCTCATGCCCAAAAGTGGTTAAGTGCCGTGCTGACGTTTAACCCGCATCCTGACTTGGTTCTTCACCCGCCAGGGGAGCAGCGCTTATTGACCAGCCCGATAGAACGCACCTTACTTATTGACAAGCTCAAGCCCGATTTGTTGATTATTGCGCCCTTTACGCCCACCGTTATGGCTACTCCCGCTCTGACCTATATGCAACAAATCTGTAAGGCCTTACCGTTGCGTGAGTTGTGGGTGGGCGAAGGGTTTGCGCTGGGGCGGGAACGGGAAGGCAATGTAGCCCAGCTTGAGGAGATTGGCCAGGCGCTGGGCTATCGCGTTAAGCCTATGCCTGCCGTTGAGCTTGACGGCCTGAAGGTGAGTACTTCCTTGATTCGCCAATTGCTTCAAATGGGCAAAATTGAACAAGCGAATCGCTTTTTGGGGCGGCCTTTTGTGCTGGAAGGTGTAGTTGTGGCGGGCGAAAGGCGGGGTCGCGAAATTGGTTTTCCCACCGCCAATCTCGCAGTTGAAAGCTGGCGACTTCTCCCTGCCGATGGAGTCTATGCTTGCCATGTGCGCCAACAAGGTGAATTGCTCCTTGCGATAACCAATATTGGGATTCGCCCGACTTTTGGTGGGTTTCAACCGACGATTGAAACTCATTTGCTCGACTGGCAAGGCGATCTCTATGGCCAAATTTTACCAGTTCAATTTTTGCATCGGCTCCGGCGGGAACAGAAATTTGGCAACATCGCCGAACTGAAGGCCCAATTGACCCGCGATGCGGCCCAGACTCGCACCTTGCTAGGCTGAAGTCCCCGCTGGCAAGACCGCCAAAATTTCAGCCGAATTTGGCCGCCCAGGTTTGGCGAAGAGAATGCGCCCATCCAGCCCAATAAGATAGACTGCCCGCTTTGTGATGCTCAAAAAGCCCCAACCATCCACCGCCTGATATTGTTGGGCAACTTGTTTATCCTTGTCTACCAACAAGTGAAATTGCAAGTTGTAGCGCTGGGCAAATTGCTTGTGGCTTTGCGTATCGCTTGGATTAATGCCGAAAACGACGGCCCCTGCCGCTGTAAATTCTTCATACTTGTCTCGCACTTCACACAATTGCATCGTGCAAACAGGAGTCTGGTCGCCAGGATAGAAGATTAAAACGACGGGATTTTGGCCCCTTAGCGCCGCTAAGGTGTGGAGGTTGCCTTGCTCATCCGGAAGCGTAAAATCAGGAGCTAGTTCACCAATTGCTAACATTATTGTATCCTTTTTCTTGAACAAAACCGCAGCGGCCTTCAAATCCGCCAAATTGCGCTGGCCCCATTATAGCGCAAACTGGGGCCAAAAGACAGCTTTTTAGCGAAGGGGAAGGCAGAGCAATAAGGGTCTGGACAACGCGCTAAAAATCAATTATAATTTGGTTGGTGATCTAGTGATCTATATCAAAGTTCGTTATGTTATGCAAAGAAAGGGACTAGGTATGGTCAGCTTTTTGAAAGAATTGGTCGAATTAGAGGAATCGCTCGTTGAGCAGCAGGCCCTGATGGCTAACGTGTATGAAGCGGTTGACGACGAAGACGATGAAGATGAAGACGACGAGGATGATGAAGACGACGAGGATGAAGACTACGAAGACGACGAAGACGAAGAAGACGAAGATGAGGAATAGCAAATTCCTCGCATAAATTGCATAAACAGAGGGCAGAAAAAGCAGGTTTAGGCTTGCTTTCTGCCCTTTTTATAGTTTTAGCGCAAAACCTTTTCAGGTTGCCAAAGCTTTTCTTGGCGATGGAGCAAAGCCAGAAGCTGGCCATCGGGGCTATGAGCGCGGGCCCATTCGCCTTCGAGGTTTTCAACCAGTTTTAAGAGTTGGCCATTGCACACAGCACGAATTTGCTGGGCATCCAAAACCACAAGGGGCCACTGGAGAATCACTGTTTCAGGGGGAAGCAGAATTTGGGGCAAAAGTTCAGGGTGAGCTTGAAGCTCCGCCAGCGCGGTAGCCTGGGCGAGGCTAAAGTCCCCAACGAAAGTGCGTTCTAAAGCGCTGAGATGAGCGCCGCAGCCCAAAGCTGTGCCCAGATCGCGGGCTAAGGCCCGAATGTATGTACCTTTACTGCATTCAACCAGTAAAGTAAGCTGAGTATCCCCACGAGCCACAACTTCTAAACGCGTAATGGTCACAGGCCGGGGCGCACGTTCAACTACTTGGCCCGCTCGGGCAAGCTCATATAACCGCTTCCCCTGATGATGCAAAGCGGCATACATTGGCGGAATCTGAAGAATGTCGCCGTGCAAAGGAGCCAAAACGGTTTCCAAAGTTGCAGCATCTAATGGAGGCACAGGCCGTTGCGCTAAGGGTTCCCCTTCCGCATCATCAGTGGTTGTCGTTTGGCCCAACTGAACCACCGCCCGATAACCCTTATGCGCTGCTGCCAGATATTCAATCAAGCGCGTTGCGCTGCCTAAAGCGATTGGCAAGACCCCACTGGCCGCTGGGTCGAGAGTCCCAGCATGCCCCACTTTCACCTGCTTTGCGACTAACCGTCGAATCTGAGCTACTACCGCGTGGGAAGTCTGGCCAATGGGTTTGTTAATGTTCAAAAAACCTTGCATTTTTTCCAAGTAAAACTTCATTTTCTAAGCTAATGAAGAAATCAAACCTTTCAAACCGAAAAACTTATAGATCTTAAAGGATATATTCTTGCTTCAGCATTCTTAAACGCAGCTAGATTATAGCTTCAAATAGTGTTTTTGTCAAAAATGAATGTCCGTCAAGCTAAAGTAAAGCCTCCCAGTCAGGGCTGAAGTCGCTTTAAGTTCCAGGAGAAAAAATGGCAGAGCTTCCACCGACCATCCGCCAAACAACGGAAAAAGTCTTCGGTTGGATGGTCTTATTTGCTTCAGTTACGTTTGTTTCACTTTTGATCTCAATCGGCTTACGCTTTGGGTTAGCATCCTTCTTTGAGCCTGGGTGTCCCCCCGCCGATTGCCTCAACGCCAACTTGATGAGTCGGGATTTTAGTGGCAAAGACCTCAGAAAGGTCAACTTTACGGGAGCCAATTTACGCGAAGCCGATTTGAGCTATACCGACTTGACCGATGCGGATCTAACCGCTGCAACGTTGGTTGGGGCCAACCTCAAAGAGGCTAAATTGATTAGAACCACCTTGATTGGAGCCAACATGAGTCGCGTCAATTTGAAAGGAGCCAGCCTCGTCAAGGCAAATCTAACCGGGGCGGATTTAACCGAGGCCAAATTGACGGGCGCAGTCTTGACTGACACGATTTTGTCGGCCATAACTTTGCAGGGCGCGGTCTTGGAAGGCCTAAAACTCCAGGGAGCCCACTTGAATGGGGCCAATTTGCGGGGGGCCAGGATGGCTTCAGTTAATTTGATTGGAGCTGACTTACGCGGGGCCATCCTCAGTAATATTGACATGCCAGGGGCCGACTTGACCGGCGCAAAAATGAATGGGGTGGTTATGAATGGCCTCGGCCCCCGCCCCAGTCTTTACGGCTCCAATTTGAGCCAGGTTGATCTCAGTGGGGCCCAGCTGATCTACGCCGACCTGGCCGCGGACCTTCGCAACGCAAAATTAAATGGGGCCCTTTTGGCCAATACCAATTTTCAGGGAGCCCTGCTCCAAGGCGCTGATTTGCGGGGCACGAAACTAGCTTTGACTTTTGAAGAACCTCCCCCAGGCAAAAGCAGCCCAAAAGGTGAACTTCAGCTTTACCTTGAGCAAGGAATCATTCAAGACAAAGCGGTGACTGAACTCAACGATATGGATAAGCGAAAGTTGCTCGATGTTAATGAAGAGACAAAAAATGGGAGTAAAGCCCAATTTGATGGCGCAAAAGTCAATGAAAAGACGCAAAACCCCATTGGCTTCGCCCTGGTAAAAGATGGCTTTGCAGTACAGGACAACTAGGTTAGGGGCGATGCCAGCGTTTCAGCTTTACTAAAGGTTCTGTAATGGGTGATCAGACAAGCAAGAAATTTTTTCTGTTGCTGTGGGGCTTTTTCGTCGTGTTGGCCTCCCTTCTCTCTTTTTCGATCTCTGTACCTATTTCCAAAGGTTGTCCCCCAAACTGTGCCGGGCTTGACTTGCGAGATCGCAACCTCGCTAAAATCGAGAAGAACCCTCTTCGGCCCATCAACTTTGAAGGGGCTAATTTGACCAATGCTAATTTTCAAAAAGCTGATCTCCAGCAAGCCCTCTTTACGGGAGCCAACCTTCAGGATGCTGATCTGACCCAGGTCAACCTACAAGGGGCTGATCTCCAGGCCGCCAATTTAACCAGAGCCAAAATGGTGGGAGCTAAATTAGACAAGGTTGATTTTAGAGGCGCAACGTTAAGTGAGGCTGACTTGACCAGTGTCAACTTCACCAAAGCCAAATCGCTGCGGGCTACAAATTTTGCAGCTGCCCAAATGATTGGCGCAAATCTCCAAGGGGTTGATTTAGCCCAATGTGGGTTCTCAAGAACCGATCTTCGCGGGGCCAATCTTAAAGGTGCGGACTTGACAGGGGTCTTCCTCGCCAACGCTGACTTGAGTAGTGCAAATTTACAAAACGCAACTTTGGTTGGGGGGCTGATCGAAGGAACCAAACTCAATGACGCGAGGCTTGAGAAGGCCAATTTGCAAGGCTCAAGCCTAAAGGCTTCAACTTTAGTTGGGGCCCACTTGAAAGGAGCCTTTTTGGAAACCGCCAATTTGAGTGGAGCCGATCTCTCCGGGGCGAACTTGACCAAAGCGAACTTGACCAGAGCCAAGCTCCAGAGAAACAGCAAGAAATACACAAAACTAATAGGCACGAATCTCCAATCGGCCCGGCTAACCGAAGCTGATTTAACGGGAGCTTTCTTTCGGGGGGCTAATTTACGGGACGCTAACCTTCGGACCGCAAAGTTATTCGTGCTTAAAAATAACTTAAATGAGTTATGGGGGCAAGAGATTTTGAAGATGCCCGTCTTCGAATTGCTCAAAAAGCTAAACAAAAGACCTCAAGAGGTAGAAGAATTTTTGAAAGAAAAATTCAAAAAGGAAAAGAGGTTGCTCCCTGCGAAAGCCGAGCCAAAAAATTTCGTGCTTTTACCAGTTGCAACTTTTCTGCAACAACTTGAGCTAAAGCTTGCTGATCTTTTGGTGGGCCTCGGCCTCACTGAGGATCAATTTGCCCAGGCTGATTTGACCGGTATCCTTGATGATGAAAGTACTCAATACCCTGAGAACTATGAGCTACTGGTTCTGATTGAAGCGGTAAATCCTTAAAAGGCCAAGTTTTAGCGCTTGGCTTAATTTTTCCTCCTTTGAACAAAGAAGGGAAAACTAGATAAAGAATCCTGTAATGACCGCTAAAAAATGGCTTTTTCTACTGGGGTTAAGCGCTCTTCTCACAACCTACTTCTTTTTGCACCCAGGAAGAAACCTTAAACTCCCTGGAGGTTGTCCGCCCAATTGTATTGGGCTTGATCTGAGCTACCATGACCTTTCTAAAATTAAAGCTCCAGGGATCAATGCCAAAGGGTCTAATCTTTCCCATGTAGATCTGCGGGGAGCCAACCTAACCAACGCTTTACTCACGAGTGTCAATCTCTCAGATGCTAATCTTCCCCAGGTTGATCTCCGCAAGGCGGATCTCCGCGCCGCCAATTTGACCAGAGCTAATCTGCTGGGCACCAACTTCGCTGGCACAAACCTGATCGGAGCCAACCTTCAGGAGGCCCTTTTGATCAGAGTCGACCTTTCCAAAGCCCTTATCAATGGGACCGCTTTTGATGGAGCCAAAATGTTGGGGGTAAATCTTGCCCAGGCTGATTTAGGCAAAAGCGGTTTAACAGGAACTGATCTGCGGGCGGCAAACTTACGAGCCACAAAAATGAGTGGCACGATGTTGCAGGAATCGAACTTAGGCGGGGCCGACTTGAGCAAAGCCGATTTGAGAGGTTGCTATTTGGCGAATGCTCAATTAAAGGGAGCCAAGCTTGTGCAGACCGATTTACGGGGATCTATCATGAATCAGGTGAGCTTAGTTGGCGCTGATTTGACCAAAGCCAACTTAGAGTCAACGGACCTGCGCGGCGCGGACCTTTCAGGGGCCAACTTGAAAGAGGTAAACCTAAGGTTTGCAAAAGTAGAGAATTTTCAGGAAGGCAAAAAGCCCCCAATAAGGGTGAAGCTCTCTGGGGCGAACTTGCAAGGGGCAAACTTAACCCAGACATCCCTCGTTGGGGCCTTATTATGGGGAGTCGATTTACGCGGCGCAAACCTAGAAGATGCTGGTTTATTTTACTACACTGAGGGTGAGTTGTGGGATTCTTCAATTTTGCCCATGACGGTTGAAGATTTTTTAGTGTACACTTTAGAAAAAACCGCGCCCCTTGCCGTAGTAGAAGAAATCTTGAGCAAGAATAATAAGCCTGTGCCCGCTGAGCCTGAAGACCTTTTGGCTTTGTCGATTTCGGAGTTTCTGCGCCAATTTGACCTAAAGCTCGCTGATTTTTTCTTGGGCCTAGGGTTTTCAGCCGACCAATTTGGGCAGGCTGACTTTAGCGGGGCCATTATTGATGAAAAGACCAAACTTCCAGAGGACTACGATCTCCTGGTCGTTGGTGGCCAGAAAGCTCAAGCCCCTTGAGGGCTTGAGCTTGGCTTCCTGAATCGGGTAAACAGAATAGACCTTTCTAGGGTTGGTGAACTTCCACAGGCTTGCTTGAATTGGTGAAGATTTCAGTTGTGGTAAGGGGTGAAGTTGAACCTTCAGGAGCCAACCCTAGGTCTTGAGTAGCTAAGGGCAACATGATTGGCGCATTGTTAGGTACTAGCATCACCCGAATGTTGGGCGAAAGTTTGGCAATATATTCATAGGTCAGCAGTTTGGGGTTTTTGACCAACGCCTGGTTGATCATTTGGAGCGCATCGCGCTCCGCTTGGGCCCGAATCGTGCGGGCCGCAGCTTCCGCGTTGGCGCGCAGGACGGTGGCGGTAGCCTCAGCTTTGGCGAGGATCTCAATCTTCCGCGCTTGCCCTTCGGCTAACTTTTGGATTTGAACCGCCTCATACTCCCGTTGGATTTGGCCTTGGAGCGCAATTTGCTTATCTTCCACCGATTTAGCGTATTCAGGCGAGAAAGCAATGTTGCGGAGGATGAATTTATCGAGGATGAAGCCCTTTTCAGCAAGAATTGTACGGAGCTTTTTATCGAGTTCGTTCTCAATGATCTGGCGTTTTTCGCTGTTTACTTCGTCGATTTTATAATTTGCCACCTGGGAACGAACTAAACCTCGCACCTGAGTCCGTAGAAAATCATTCAAATAGCGGTTTTGCCAATCTATATGCACCCGAATCACCTGTTCAGGGTCGATCCGAAAGATCGTTGAGCAATCTAAAAAGACTTCTTGCCCATCTTTGGTACGGGCTGCAATTGCGTCATCGCCTAAGGTTTCGCCGGCCACAGGTTTGCTCGACATCGTGTAGGTTTGCCAAGAGAGCGGATAAGTGACAACTTGTTCGGCCAACGGGACCACAAACTTTAGCCCTGGGCGAATTGGGCGGTCTCGGTAACCCTGGGGTTGAAGCACCGAGATCACGACCCCAATTTCTTGGGGCTGCACAAAAACTAACGAGGCACTCAGAAAACTCAACCCAATTGCGAGGGAGAAAGGCAACAACAAGCGAGTTGAGAAAAGTCTCGCAAAGGCGTGCCGGAGGCCTTTTTCCCGAAGATCGATGCTAAACGAAAAGACCGCGTAGAGGGTAAAAAAGAGCCAGACGACGAGTGTTGCCGAAGTAAGAAGGCTATCAAGTTTCATTTCAGCTCACAAAGAAACATGCTAAAAAGAAAACCCCAAGAGGTTAGCCTCTTTAGGTTTTCGGGAGGAAGAACGAAAGGCTTGCCCTAAAAGCTTTAGGGGGCTGGAGAAGTGGGCGCAGGCTTCTTGCCAAGCCCCGCATCGAATGAAAGGGTTATGGAAGCTTGGATTCCTGCATGGATCTTCGTTCTTAACTGCATCACTTTACCTGCTACTTTCTAGGCGATCACAACTAACCTTTAGCCATTCTAGCATGGAAACCCAGAATAGGCAACGCTTATCTGTAAAAGCTTGGGCGGTCTGGTTTCCAACTGGCTGGGCCGCCCAAGCTCTTTGCGGTGAAAATTTTGCTCCCGCTACCTTTTAATCAGGGGTAAGTAGACCTTCTGGGCTTCAGGGTTTACTACAACAGAACTGGAAGTGGGGACAGCAAAAATGGCTAGAGCATCTACCATTTGATCCAGCTTAACTTTGATCACTTGATTCGGTGAATCAAGGGTGAACTTGGCCAAGGGCTTCCAGGTGTTGGTCGTGCGGGAAAAGAAACCTGGATACAAATTCGTTTCAGTTGTTCCTGAAGCTAACGTGGCCAGATTGTAGGGCAATTCAACTGTCATCTCCGAGTTTAAGGTATCGATTTTCTTTCCCTCAAAGTCGGTAAGTTTAAGGCTGTAGATTTTGCCCACAACTTGGTTTGCGCCAGCGCTGAGAGTAGAGGTAGGTAAGATGCTGAGGGAGAGATTGACTTGGTCACTAGCTCCGCTATCGGGCGGAATCTGAAATTTGAAGAGAGACTCGGCTTCGGCTTGAAGATGGCCTGCATTAAGGCCACCCGCAGTTTTACTTGGCCCAAAAGCACCGGAGGTTTCATACGAAAGCCCTTGCTTCCGCTCGAAACTGATCGTTTTCTGGAAAACCTTTTCACCCCGCGCAAGTTTCAATTGCGGGCCAAAAACGAGAGTTTGCGTTGTGGGAATAGGCCCAGTGATAACTTGCCGATCTTGGTAGTAGTAGCCATCATCTTCGACTAGATCAGCCCAGATCTGCCATTGGGCGGTGGTGGGCGCAACATTGAAGTTATAGCACCCACTAGCATCAGTGGTTGCGATGGCTGTGGAATCATCCACATCGTTTGTGAAGGCTGCTACGGTAGCATTTCCCCTAAGTCCTTTGGCATCAAAGACTTGGCCCACAATGGAGACCGTAGCTTTGCGGGCATAAGTGATAATATCAGTGGACTGAAGGCCTTTTTTTCTTTTCTTGACACTTTTTGGCGGTCTGCTTGTCTTCTTGCCCCCCTTGCTACCACCGCCTGACCGTTCGACGGCAAGGGAGGACTGGGTCAAACTGGCGGCCTGGTTCTTGACATCCGTAAAATTGGCATCAAACGTAACCTTGCTGGTTTGGAGATCGAAGATGTTGAGCAGAGCCTTACCGTTGGTCGGGAAAGTAGCCGAGAATTCTAAAGTTGGGCTGCGAGAAGCACATTGACTTGCCCAACCTTGCCCTGCGCCTAGCTCGATTGGGGTACACTCATTAGTATCTTGGTAGACCACTTGGGAACCGTTTGGGTTCACTTGGGCTACCGCAAAAGTTGGAAAGGAGAGCGCCGGCCAGCCGCCAGTGTCAACTTTATAAGGATCAAGCACGGTTACTTTGAAGTCTTCCCCAGGCTCTAGCACTAGGTCCCGATCTAAGTTCGTTTTGGGCTGAAAGGTTAGCGTGAAAGGTTGAAGGGGGCTAGGGAAGTAGTTGCCAGGCTTCACTAAGGTCTCGCCAATATTAGTTTCCAAATAATACTGAAGCGCAAAGGTTCCGGTTCCAATACCATTCAGCACATAGCTCCCATCGCTGTTGATTTCTGTTGAGCTAGAGGGAACCTTCTTATCTTGCGAAAAGAGGTAGACCCAACCTTCAAGGCCCGTAACCGCCGCTTTACTCTTCGCATCTAGGAAGTGACCTTGCAAAGAGGACTGATTCGCGGCTACCTTAAAGCTGACCTTCCCCGTGCTAGGAATTTGCTGCTGGGTCCCAAGAAGGCTGTATGGTGTACCTTCATACAAGGCTGCTTCGACCACACAGCCTGCACAGTTTTGTGGGTAGTTAAAGGTAAAACTGCCATCTTCGTCGGCTGAAGTAAAATCCCAAGCTTCCCCCGTGCTGGGATTGCTGACATAAACCATCGCCGCAAGCCCATTTACAGGATTCCCACTGGCATCTTCAAACTGGCCCCTGCCTTCCTTGGCTGAAGTATAGTTGAAAGCTACCCCTTCCTTGATCTTCGCGCTCGCAGGGGCTGAAACCCACTTTGTATTTTCCGGTGTTAAATAACCTGGAGGGGGTAGAGCACCGACGTACCACTTCCCTGGCGGAACTTTCGCTTCATAGGAGCCAGCTTCGCCAAGGCTCTCAACTGTAAACCAATGCCCAAAATCATCATAGAGACTGACAGCGGTCTTCAGACCCTCCTGGGCCTCATCAAGGACACGGCCCTTAATGGTCACAATTCGCTGGGGAGCTAAAATCGGGCCCAGGTTGATCTCCTTATCACTGGTTTGGATCACCCACAGCCCCAGGTCTTTACCCACGAAATGCTGACTCATTCCATCTACCCAGAGCGAGAGGGTAAACCTTCCTGCCGGGATGGCCAGGTTGAATGAGCCATCAGTTGTAGATACTACAGCGGAGAAGCGAAGAGACCGATCTTCATCCCACGCATCAATTATGGCAAATTCTTCCAAAGGTTGGCTTGTTGCTTGAAGGACCCGACCTGTAAGAAGATGGTTTGGCCGCTCTAGCGTGAAGTTGAGCTTAACCTTAGTCTCTGGAACGTTTATGGGCTGGGCAAAGGTGCTGCTTTCAGCCTTGCCGGGATAGTACCATGTGCTGTCTGCGATACTTTTTTCAGGGCTTACCTTCCATTTCCCCCCCTTGAGCAGCACCTTGTAGTTGCCATCTTGATCTGTTGCGACATACTTAATCTCACCACTCGCTTGGTCTTCAAGCTTAACATTGACCTTTGGAACCCCTGTCCCATCGGCAAAAGTAACGCGCCCCTGAAGCTGTTTGAGACCATGGGGCACTAGAATATTCCCTACCTCACGGGTGGTTGAAAGGGCCGAATCGAGGGTGAGGGTAAGGGCTGGGGCATAGTAGGCAGCATACTCCCAACTAAAGAAGCTAGATTCAAGCGGTACGGAGATGCGGTAGAGGCCATCAAGGGCTTCTTCGCCACTCAGGAAATAGCCGTTGGAATCGGTTTGGGTTGTTTCCTTAGTTCGTGATGAATCCCCCGAACCATCTTCATTCACAGGTACGATTTCAATGGGCGCACTATCCAGACCCATTTGGGGCTTATCCGCCAACACAAAGCGCCCTTTTAGCTGGGGGGTTTCACTGAGAGCTAGGGTTCCATTGAGAGCAGCGAGCGGGCGAGGCTTCGCGGGCCGTTCTTGTTGCGCTTGCAGAAGAGTCTCAAGCGGCGAAAGCTTCCTTTGCTCTTTGGGGCTTTGAAGGGCTGAATTATTCAATTCATGCTGTTGCTTGCTAAGTTGTTGGGTTGGGGTTAGCTCACGGGCACAGAAAGCCGCTTGAGGGGCTGAATTACTGATCTGCGTGGTAACGGCTGGCGAACCCTCTGCTTCGACCTCCTCCCCCGTCGCACTTTGGGCATACGCCCCGTAGGTCTGATTGGTGAGATTCTGGCCCGCAGTCACGGTCACTTGCACGGTTTGGCTTTGCCCAACGGGGAGCGGATCGAGTTGCCAGAAAACCTCCTTGCCGCTGGCCTCAAATTGGCCGAGCTTATCCGCCGCCCCGAAATTGGCCTCTTTGGGCAGATCAGCATAGAGAAAGAGATAGTTAGCTGGGCCATCGCCCTCATTTTTGACCGTCAGCGCGTAGATAACATTTGCGCCCGGCTCGGCCTTGGCGGGCCCTTTCATGCTGACCGTCAGCTTGGGTTTGGGGCAAGCTTTGGTGGTGAGCGAGGTAGTCAGCGCCCTAGAATAGAGCGCCTCGGTTGGAGTATAAGCCCCATTGACGTAAACTTGCTTTGCCGCGAGCGCCGCTCGCACGGTATAAGTGTAGGTTGTCCCACAGTTTACTTCTCTATCTACATAAGTTGTTTGAGTCACAGGAACTGAAGCCGTGAAGCGAGAACTTTTAATTTCAAAGCTCTCGGCTTCCTTGGGGTTGGAATAAGCCCACGCAAGAGTAACGTTGCCGGGGGTGGTGGAAGTTTGAGTTGCGGTCAGGTTGGAAGGAGGCGGAACGGTGGCCAGGGCGGGCGGGGCTTTGGCCAGGAGGAAGCTTGGGGGAGCGCCAAGCGCGAGCATGATGAGGAGCATAATGAGCCTGAGCGAACGCGACCAAGTTAGCGATTTCACTTGATTTTCCTTTCTGCCAAACGGGAGCTTCCTGAAGGCCAAAACCCTAGATTCAGGAAAAGGGGATTGTTTCTAAGGTAAGCATTATAACCTACATTGCCGATCTTCTCAATCCTGCCGCTAAAATTGGCCCCTGCTTGTTGAGGCTTTGCGAAGGCTCCCCAAATTGCTCCGCTTCTGGATCTGCTACAATGGGATTCCAAAGTAGTTTTCTTAGCTCTGGAGGCTTCCGATGGCAAGTCCTTTTGTACGCACAGTCCGTTCGATTCAAGCCGATAGCTTCACAACCTCGCTCCTCGAACTCTTCACCGCCCTTGGCCTTTTGAGTATCTGGATTGGTTGGTTTGCCTTTGCCCGCATCCCGCTCTCGGAAACGGGTCAGATAAGCCAAAGTCAAGCTACAACCGTGAGCAGCGAATTTCCCTTAGAAGCGCAAGGGCGCATCAAGCGGGGGCAAAAGGCTTTGTTGCAGTTGGCGGGCGAAGCTGGCTCAAAGGCCGGCCCGGTTGAGGCCGTTGTGACTGAAGTGAGGGCCCCCAACAAAGCTGGCAAACTCCCGGTCAAGCTTTTTGCCTTTTGGAATCGATCTCAAGCCCTTCTGGCCAAGAAAACAGTGACCGGGCAGGTTACGATTGAGACAGAACATGTTTCGCCCCTGACCTTCGTAATTCGTGGGGCTGCAAAAACCGGCACCGATTCAGGATTCAAGCCAAACCCCTAAGGTAAACTAATGACGCAGAACTTTTTTGCTTCTCAACGCCCCCGCTTATTCGTCCCTGAAGTAGTCCAAACTTCCGCAATGGATTGTGGGCCGGCAGCTCTGAAAGCCCTTTTAGAAGGCTTTGGCATTCAGGCCAGCTATGGGCGGCTCCGCGAGGCCTGCCAAACTGATGTGGATGGGACTTCCATTGACACCCTGGAAGAGATCGCGGGGCAATTGGGCCTGGTAGCCGAACAGGTGATGGTTCCCCCTGACCATGTCCTCTTAGCTGAGGCCCAATGTCTCCCGGCGATTGTGGTTGTGCGGCTGCCGAATGGGCTGACGCATTTCGTGGTGGTTTGGAATCAAATCGGGCCTTTTATTCAAGTGATGGACCCTGGGAATGGGCGACGGTGGCAAACGCCCAGCGACTTTCTGAAAGAACTCTATATCCATAGCCAGGAAGTCCCGGCGGCGGCCTGGCGCGAGTGGGCCGGGACGGAAGATTTTGCGAGGGCCTTACAGCACCGGCTCAAGAACTTGGGGGGCCCAGAAGCTGAAATCCAAGCGCTTTTAGAGGTTGCCCAGGCCGACCCCCATTGGTCTACCTTTGGGGCTTTGGATGCCGCCACGCGGATGGTTACGGCGTTGGTTCAAGCCAAAGGGTTCGAGGTTGGGACTGAGGCCTTTCAGCTTCTGAAGCGCCTCTTTGAAGAAGCGCAAGCTGAACCGGCCACCGCCATGAAAAGCATTCCAAAACTTTATTGGTCGGTGCAAGCTAAGATCGCAACTGAAGAAGAAGCGGTGCTGATGAGTGGCGCGGTCTTAATTCGAGTCCTGGGCTGGCGTTCGGCAGAAGCCGCCCAAAGGGGCCAAGAAGGGGAAGCCGAAGCGGAAAGCCAAACTCTGGCCCCGGACTTGGTAGCTGCGCTTCAGGAAAAAACCAGCCGCCCCGAAGGGGAACTCTGGCGCTTCTTACGGGAAGATGGGCTGCTCTCGCTTACCGCGTTGGCCGCCGCCTTAGCTTGGGGGGCCGGGAGCGTTTTGCTGCAAGCGATCCTCTTGCGGGGCCTGCTCGATTTGGGGCAAGTCCTCCCTTCAGTTGAGCAACGTGCGGGGGCGCTGGGGCTGCTCTTAGCTTTTTTGCTGGGCCAGTTACTGCTCGAAATTCCCCTTACGGCAATTATGCTGCGCTTGGGCCGCCACCTTGAGGCCCGCATGCGGGTTGCTTTTCTGACCAAAATTCCCCGCTTGGGAGACCGCTACTTCCACAGTCGGCTGGTCTCCGATATGACCCAACGGGCCCACGACCTGAGCCAATTAATTAGCTTACCCCAAATCGGCACGCAATTTCTTCGTAACTGCTTTCAAATCTTCTTTACGATGCTGGGCGTTATCTGGCTCGATCCCCAAAACTTCTGGCTCGTGATCCTCGCAACCCTTTCCGCGCTTGGGATGTCCTTCTTCTCCCAACCTTTCTTGTTAGAATGCGACCTGCGCCTCCGCACGATCACGGGCGGCTTGAGCCGCTTTTACCTTGATGCCCTTTTAGGGTTAATTCCCCTTCGCACCCATCGCGCCGAAAAAGCTATCCGTCGCCAACATGAAGGTCTTTTGACCGACTGGATCAAAGCAAACTTTCAATTATATCGGGTTCATGTTGGCAGTGAAGGGTTCCAAGGCTTGACCGGCCTCCTTTTTACGGTTTGGATTGTCTTTAACTACATTTCAAAGCAGGGTGACCCACGGGGGCTTTTCCTAATCTTCTTTTGGACCCTGGCCATCCCAGCCCTTGGGCGCAAATTAACCGATTTGGCCCAGCAATACCCCATCCATCGCAATCGAACCCTTCGCATTTTAGAGCCGCTTCAAGCGCCCGAAGAGAAGGATCAAGGGGCTGAAGAACCTGAAGAGATCTCCCCAACCCCAGAGCCTGCTTCAGCGCAGGCCGCCACGCTTGCGCTGGAAGATGTAACGGTGCTTGCGGGTGGGCACACGATCTTGCACCAGCTGAACTTGACGTTCAAAGCGGGGGAACATGTAGCCATTGTTGGCCCCTCAGGGGCGGGCAAGTCAAGCTTGGTCGGGCTTTTGCTGGGCTGGCATCGCCCCGCAAGCGGGCGCTTGTTGGTTGATGGGAAGCCCTTACGCGGCCAGCGCCTCCAAGCTTTGCGCCGCGAAACAGCCTGGCTTGACCCTGCCGTCCATTTGTGGAATCGTTCGCTTTTGGAAAATTTACGCTATGGCAGCACCCCAGCCGAAGCCGCCCGTGCAACGCTCCCTCTTGAGCAAGCCAACCTCTTCAGCCTGCTAGAGAAATTGCCCCAAGGCCTACAAACCACCCTTGGGGAAAGTGGGGGGCTGGTCTCTGGCGGCGAAGGCCAAAGGGTAAGGCTTGGGCGGGCAATGTTCCGCACTGGCATCCGCTTAGTCATTTTGGATGAGCCTTTTCGGGGCCTAGACCGCGCCCAGCGCCAAGAACTCTTAGCCCGCGTGCGCGAATGTTGGCGCGAAGCTACCCTGATCTTCATTTCCCACGACATTGGGGATTCACAGGGCTTTGAGCGCGTTTTGGTGATTGAGGAGGGCCAAGTCATTGAAGATGCTGCGCCCGCCAAACTTGCGGCGCTACCCACCTCGCGTTATCGGGCCCTGCTGCGGGCTGAGCGCGCCGTGCGGCGGGGCATGTGGGGCAACGTGGCCTGGCGGCACATCTGGCTGGAAAATGGCCACCTTCAGGAACGCGAAAAGGGCGACCCCACGCCCTAGCGGGCTAGGCTTTGTCCTTGGCGACAGCGATGAGCAGGCCTAAATTCATTCTTTTGTAAATTTAACACGCGAAGGCTTGAATATTTGTCCCGATCTTGTCCCTTTTAACCCTTGACATTGGCGAGTTGACTATCTATAATTACTGGTATTCAAAGCTCTTCAAGAATGATTTTCGCTTGCTCAAGCGCTGTTTTTAGGAGGTGAAGCCAAAAAAGTCTTTAACTAAACCAAAATCTCTCTAAAAACTTTCAAAAAAGAATGCTAAACTTACAAAAATATAGTTTGGTTATGTTTTTGTGTCTTTTTTATGATAAACTATCTTAGATATTGTACTATAAGTAAAATACTACCTTGACAAACAAAGAATATCTTGCTATGATGTTATCATTCTCATATATTCCAAGAATGGAAGGAGGTGAAAGTTCGTATGAAGACCAAGACAAACATTAAGGCCGGCAGAAACGCTCTTGATAAAATTGGCAGTTTCTTCAGCAATGCTGTTGAAAATGGTAAATCGGCGTTAGGAGTAGGTGGGTAGGCCAGCGGTGTAGGATGGGCCAGCAAAACAGGCCCTTGCGGTTTTATGAAGCAGACTCCAAAGATTCCTCGGTTGATCCGCTAAAAGGTGTACGCCCAGGAAAAGCGACGGTGGTAGCGTCCCTGGAAAGTGATCCCAAAGTCATTGCCCTTTTGGACATCCAAGTCCTTGACGACCCCACCAAGCCGCCCATTTCAGGCATCAAGGAACCTCGAACGATCTTCCTCCCCTTCAAAGCAGGTAAAGGCGGGTTGCGGGGCCATGAAATTCATGGGGAGAAAGATGATCCGAACACGACGGTGCTTGTCTACTTAGGCTTGCCCGATAGTGCTGAATTTACGGATGTTATGACCGCCGAATTCGCCCTGGATAGTGATTCCCTCTCGCCATCAAGTCGGCGGCATCCCGTGATCTCGGATACAGCGAAGCTCAAGCGGGCTGATGGGCGGAAAGTCAAACCAGTCGGCTTCTACTTCACCCTTAGGTTTTTAAGGAGCGACGGTTCGGAGCTAGAAGGGCCCTTTAGTCAAGAAATTTCGCTCACCGTGATCTTCAAAACCGCGATCTGGCAGAACGTTAAGACCTATTCAGATACCCTTGAGTTAGTGAACTGGCAACAAACAGGTGATTCTTGGCGGGTGCTAAGTGATACTTGCCAACTTCAGACCGTCTATTCAACGAAGAAGTCCTTTACCATCCTCGATCCCAATGATGAAACGGTCATTGATCTGAGTAAGGCTGGGTGTGGGTTTGATTTACGGGGCTTCCGCCGCTCCAAGCCGAGCGTTGTTCTAGCGCAAGACCCTGCGACGGGGCAACCAAGTATGACCGCTTACCTTGACCAAGCGGGCGAGTTTGGGGGGGTTACGGCGGAGAGCAGTAGCTCAACGAGTGGCAATCAAGTCTTTCTGCCTCTTATTCTGCGCTAAGAAGAAGCAATTTGTCTTCTGCGTGGTTTTAAGTTATACTACATAAACCTAGGGAAGCTATGATCTAGCCTCGAAAATTGGATATACTAAAAATAGCTTCCCTGCCGTTTTTCGACTAAGCCTACACAGAAAGGGGGTGACAGAAGTGAAAATTAAGACACGTGTTAAGTCTGGTGAAAGATAAGTTCAAAAGGCGAGAATGGTGTTAAACTAGGGTATACCCGTCACATGACGGGTATACCCCTTTCTGGGAAGAAAAGATGTTGCACAAGAGCCAGCTTGATCTACAAGCATTAACTTGGTCGGTCTCGCATTTAGGAGAGGCTCTGGAAGCCCTGGCCCTCCGGAGTAAATTTTTGCCGCGCCCAATGGAAGTCCCCAACCCTCCCCCAGCCCTCACGCAAGCCAGCAATGAAGTTTTAGGGCAGTGGCTGGAACTAACGGCCAGCCACCTAGATTTGGAAGTTGAGCCAGTTGAAACGAGCTATAGCGCCGTGGAGGATTTTGTGCGGGCCGCCGGGCCGGCCATCCTGCGCTTACCCCCAACTGCTGAATGGCCCCAAGCGCGCTTCTTGGCCTTGCTAAAGGGGGGAAGGTCACACCTGACGCTGCTTGGGCCAGCCTTAAACTCCCAACGGGTAGCCTCCGCCCTCGTAGTTCAGGCTTTATCTGCTGACCTTGAAGCTCCCCTTCTGGCAACCATCGCGGATCTGTTTGCCAAAGTTGAAATTCCGCTCCATCGTCGCCAGCGGGCCCAGAAAGCGCTCCTGCACCAACTGCTCAGTGCCGAACGGCTTGAGGGTTTTTGGCTGATCCGCCTGGCCCCTGGGGCTTACCTCTGGGGGCACATTCAACAGCTCGGGCTTCTGGGCTATCTCACCAGGCTCCTCACCCTCATGGGAATTTATCAGGTGTTGGATGTCGCGGCTTGGTGGGTCATCGGGAAAGGGGCTTTACAAGGCTCTTTTGATTGGGCCTTTCTCTGGGCCTGGGTTTTGCTTCTTTTCAGCATTCTACCCTTTCATTTGTGGCGCGTCTGGACCGAAAACCTCTTTTCAACCTATGCGGGAGCCTTTTTCAAGCAACGCCTTTTGGCTGGCATCCTGAAGCTCAATCCCGATGAGCTTAGGTCGCAAGGGGTGGGGCAATTCTTGAGTCGGGTGATGGATTCGGAAGCCTTTGAAATGTTAGCTCTTACCGGCGGTTTTAGTTTCATTCGGGGTTTTGTTGAAACCACGGCCGCCTTCCTGATCCTTAGTCAAGGGGCCAATGGCAACCTCCTTTCCCTTTTGCTTGGGGGTTGGGTCTTCCTCACTTTGCTCCTTTGTTGGCCTTATCTTAGCTCCAAAAAAGCTTGGACCCAGGCCTTCCGCGAAATGACTAACGACCTGGTGGAACGAATGAGTGGGCATCGGACGCGCCTGGCCCAGGAGGATCAGGCCCATTGGCATGACGCAGAAGATCAGCAAGTTGCCCAAAACTTGAAGCTTTCGGAGTTAGTAGATCGGGTGGCGTTGCAACTTCAGGCCGTGATGCCCCAGGGTTGGTTAAGCATAGGGATGGCCGGAATTGCCCCCAGCCTGGTCTTTGCTTCCGCAACGGCTGAAGAATTGGCCTTTAGCTTGGGGGGCATCTTTCTGGCTTCCCAAGCCCTGAACAACCTTATAACGGGGGCTCAAAGTATCGTCAAACTGCTGGTGGCTTGGGATCAAATTGCGCCGCTTAACCAAGCCGCGACTCGGCCTCCAGAAGGAGCCCAGGGGATAAACCTTGCGCCTAATTATGGGCAGGGGCCCGAAGCCGCTAAATTAGCAGTTTTGGTAGCCAGAGACTTGGCTTTTCGCTATGCCCAACGCCCGCAGCCGGTGTTACAAGGTTGTCGGCTCCAGATTCAGAAGGGGGATCGGTTACTCTTAGAGGGGCCTTCGGGGGGCGGGAAGTCAACCCTGGCCGCGCTCTTGACAGGCCTTCGCACCCCGCAAGCGGGTTTGTTGCTGCTCTGGGGTTTTGACCAGCAAACGCTTGGCCGCGAAGAGTGGCAACGCCGCGTGGTCTCCGCGCCCCAATTTCACGAAAACCACGTTTTCACGGAGACCTTTGCTTTTAATCTCTTAATGGGGCGACAATGGCCGCCATCTAAGGAAGACCTTGCGGAAGCGGAAACCATCTGCCAAGAATTGCGTTTAGGGGACTTATTAAAGCGGATGCCTGCGGGCTTACAACAGATGGTCGGGGAAAGTGGCTGGCAACTTTCGCATGGTGAGCGAAGTCGGCTCTTTATTGCACGGGCCCTCTTGCAAAAAGCCGATCTGATTGTGCTAGATGAGAGTTTCGCCGCCCTTGACCCCGAAAATCTCCAATTGGCCCTTCAATGCGTGTTAGAAAGGGCCCCAACTTTGCTCGTAATTGCCCATCCCTAGACTTAGAATATAAGAAAGGAGGTGAAAATTCCCATGAAAACTAAGACAATGATTAAGGCTGGTAGAAGAGCGGACGGTATACGGGGTAATTCACAAGACTCAAAGAACAGTTGAGCTTGCCGAAACCAGCGATCCCCGTTCCCTGCGCTTGTCTCAGGGAACAGGAGACCTTTCCCCTTCCCCTTTGCAAAAGCCTGATTTCTACTCCGCCACAGGCAGCGCGACCCGCACAAGTGTCCCCTCACCCACGGTGCTGCTCACCGTCAGTTCCCCATCGTGAATTTCTACAATACTGTAGCTCGTCGCCAACCCCAAACCTGTACTCATCCCACGGGTGGTATAGAAGGGTTCAAAGATTTTGCCCAACTCTTCGGGTGAAATCCCCTCGCCAGTATCTTTAAACTCCACAACAACCCTTGCTTTTTGCCCATGGCGGCAGAGTAAAGCAGCTTTGGGAGCAGAGATTACACAGGCCGCAGGATTAAGCAAATCGGTAGAGCAGGTTTGGGTCGTTGCCAAATAGGTTGTGATCGTTAATGTGCCCCCGTTAGGCATCGCTTCCAGCGCATTAAAGACTAAATGGAGACAAACTTGCTTGAGATGACTGCCAATCGCAAAAACAAGGGGGAGATCAGGTTCCCAAGCACAAACAGCTTGAACCTTGTTATCTTGCAGCTGCTGTTCGACCAAGACCAAAACGCCCGCCAGCAGCTCGTGCAAATTGGTTGGCCGCATCCCTTCGCGGGAAGGGCGATATAACTCGAGCATGCGCTGCACAACGCTAATGAGATATTCGACCTCATCTTGGGCTAAAGTGAGATAACGTTCGTGCTTTTCTTCGTCTAAAGAGTGATTGATCAGCAAATGCAGCGAATTATGAATGGCTTGGAGGGGATTATTGATGTGATGAGCAATCGAAGCCGCAAGCCGCCCAACGGCGGCTAACTTTTCGCTCTGAATTATTTGTTGAGCAACTTCTTCGTGACCTGTAAGATCGCGGATAATTAGCAAAGTCAGGGGTTGATCATTGTTGGGAATCGAGCTAAAACTAATCGAAACGGCAAGCCCCTGGCCAGCTTTTGTCAGGAGCAAACATTTGGGCTTTGGGCCTTCAGGAAAAAGGGCTTGTAAATTGGTTTGCAGTAATGACCTTTGGCTATAGCCCGTAAGCCGTTCCGCCGCAGGATTAGCATTGCAGATGGTTTGACTCGACTGCTCAAGCAGAAGAATGGCATCGGTAGCATATTGAAACCAGGAAAAATCGGTTAGGGCTAACTTAGATACCCCATTTTGAGTGAGCATACCCTGCTACTTTCTATGTTTTCAAAAATGGGTACTCTTGATCTGTGAATTTCCTCTGCTTCAATCTGCTCGAAGCTCACAATCTTATTCAAGATCTGTAGTTAGGGGGCCTTTAGTTACTGCTTTTTGAGGAGCAGGCATAGCCCGTCGTTGCAATTCAGCCCAAACCGCTTCAATGGGAACCCCTTGCTCCTCTAGCAAAACGAGACTGTGATAGCAAAGATCAGCCATTTCATAGACTACCTCCGTGACGGAGCGATTTTTGGCCGCGATAATAACTTCCGCCGCTTCTTCCCCAATCTTTTTGCCAATGCGGTCTACACCACCTTGCAATAACCGAAAAGTATACGAGCCAGAAGTTGGGTTATCTCCACGAGTGTGAATTGTGTCTGAAAGTTGAGAAAGGATAGTTAAACTGGGAACCCGTACCGTAACCATTTCGCCGTCTAGCTTGCGATGGAAGCAGCTTGGCTCACCAGTATGACAAGTGGGGCCGATGGGTTCAACCAAAACCAGAAGCGCGTCACTATCACAATCCTGCCGAATTTCAATTAGTTGTAAATAGTGGCCACTGGTCTCGCCCTTTGTCCACAAAGCTTTTTGACTCCGACTCCAAAAGGTTACGAGGCCCCCTTCCTGAGTTTTTTGCAAAGCTTCGGCATCCATATAGCCCAACATTAAGACTTCCCCACTGCGAGCATGTTGAATAATTGCAGGAATAAGCCCATTACTATCGAAGTTTAGCATGGTAGCTTCGCCCTTTACTGCCGAAAACGACCCTAGAAGCAATTTGTTTAATGCCGAAAATGACGCTGGGCCGTGAAAAGCATCGCGGCTTCAGCTTTGTCGGCTGCCGTAATAACTTCGGCATCCCGCACTGAACCGCCAGGTTGAATAACCGCCGTTGCCCCAGCCTGCAAAGCAGCTTCCAGCCCGTCAGCAAAGGGAAACATGGCATCACTGGCGACTACCGAGCCAGCCAGCGAAAGCCCCATATCTTGAGCTTTGAGGACTGCTAAACGGGAACTGTCGACGCGACTCATTTGCCCCGCCCCAATGCCTAAAGTCCGATCTACAGTAGCATAGATAATCGCATTGGATTTGACATGTTTCGCCACCCGCCAAGCAAATTCTAACGCTTGGGTTTCAGCCTCCGTTGGGGCCCGCTTCGTAACGACTTTCCGCTGTTCGGCGGCTAAAGTAGCTCGATCAGCATCTTGGACTAAAACTCCACCTGGAATACTGTGCAACAATTTAACCCCTGCTTCAGTAACAGGTTTTAGCACTTTGATCAACCGCCGATTCTTCTTTTTGGCCAAAAGCTCTAAGGCCGCAGGCCCAAAATCAGGGGCAATGATGATCTCAGTAAAGATTTCATCAATTTCCTGCGCCAATTCAAGATCACAAACTGTGTTGATCGCAATAATCCCCCCAAAAGCTGAAGCGGTATCCGTTGCGAAAGCCTTTTTCCAAGCTTCAACCGTTGTTTTTCCCGTTGCTACCCCACACGGATTAGTATGTTTAATGATAGCAAGGGCAATGCCTTCCTGAAGCGGGAATTCTTCGATCAATTCTTGGGCTGCCACCAGATCAAGAATGTTGGTATAAGACAAATCTTTGCCATGCAATTGAGCAAAATAAGAGTTGAATCGCCCATAAAGCACGGCTTTTTGATGGGGATTTTCGCCATACCGCAACTCTTGGCTGTGCGCCCAAGCCATTGGCAAGGTTTGCGGGAATGCTTCTTCGGTTAAATAGGCGGCAATCGCGGTATCATAAGCTGCGGTATGAGCAAAAGCTTTGGCTGCTAAGTGTTTCCGCAACTCCATGGAAACTTCGCCCTGCTGCAAAGCGGCCAAAACAGGCGCATAATCCGCAGGATCAACTAGCGTAATGACGTGAGGAAAGTTCTTTGCCGCTGCTCGCAGCAAGGCTACACCCCCAATATCAATGTTTTCGAGCGCTTCCTCCAGCGAAATATCAGGTTTGGCAATGGTTTCGCTGAACGGATAAAGATTAACCACCACCAGATCAATGGGAACAATGCCATGTTCGGCCAATTGAGTCAAATGACTTTGGCGATCTCGGCGCGCAAGAATCCCGCCATGAATGGCGGGATGGAGAGTCTTGACGCGCCCATCTAAAATCTCTGGAAAGCCCGTAATGGTATCGACAGATTGGGAGGGGATGCCTTCAGCGGTGAGGAGGCGTTGCGTATTGCCTGTGGAGATAATCTCAAGGTTCAAAGCAGCCAGCGAGCGGGCAAAAGCCACGATTCCCTGCTTATCCCAGACACTGATAAGTAGACGCATGATTTAAGTTGTAACCTCTGGTTTGGGCTTAATTGACAAGACCCTGGGCCCGCGAGCGCATCTCTTTCAAGACTTTGCGGGCGCGGGCTGGCTCCACCAGCGATGCAATAGCTTGTTCAAAATAATCAATTGCACTTAAAATTTGTTGCGCGGTAGCACTAGCTGGGTCACTGATATTAGCGCGACTATAAGAATTTTCGAGCAAAACCGTGGCATTGGCTCCCAGGTTATTGGTCGCAATGCGTTCAAGTTCGGGAATAATGGTCTCGACGGAATAAGAATCGCGGTCTTCGATGAGACCATTGGCCAGCAGTTCGGCAATAATTTCCCGCGTGCGATATTCCCCCAACCCACTGCGCTGGGCAATTTGGTCAATCGTATTGCGGCCATTGACCATCGTGAGGACGCGCCATTCCTCAGCTTCCAGGTTGATTTCAGTTGTCCCCGAAGAAGGATTGGGGACAAGGCGGGGAACCATCGTGAGCGGTGGGCCTTGCTTTTCCGCTTCGGCCCAGGCATCCTGGCGCATAATCCCTTCCATAATGATGACTTCGTTACTACTGGTAATGGTTGGTTGTTCCAGGGTCACGCCGTCCGCAAAATGAAAGGGGCCTGCAGTAAAAGTAAAGAAAGTATAAACGGCTTCCAATGGGGGTAGGCCTGGCGATTCGGCTCCGATGATTTTCCCATCCCGAAAATAAAGCCAGCCTTCCAGGGTTTGCGAGCCGCGTTTGCCGTGCATATGGACAGCCCCAGTTTTTTTACTGAGGTCCACAAGTTGAATAATATCGGTGAGTGGGAACTCGCTAAGATCGCCTTCGAGAGCTTTCATACGCTAGAGTCTACTAATGACCAATTTACTGATCGCTTTGAGCGTATCGAACACCCCAACCCCCGTCGAAGCAATGGATTCAAAGCGGGCCCATTTAAGGCCATTGAGATATTTGTCCAATACTCCAACTGAAAGGGCATTAGGGAGGTCACGCTTATTATACTGTAAGACAATGGGAAACTCCCGAAAGTCTTTATTTTGGCGCGTAATGTTACCGGCCAATTCTTTCAGGCTGCGGACATTTTCCTCTAATTTATCGCGGGCGGAGTCGGCTACAAAGACTACCCCATCGGAGCCATTGAGAACGGCCACTCGGGTGCGCTCGTAGAGAATTTGCCCTGGGACGGTGTAGAGGTGGAAGCGGGTTTGGAAGCCGCGTACTTTACCCAAGTCCAGCGGCAGAAAGTCGAAAAAGAGCGTGCGTTCGGTCTCCGTTGCAATGGAGAGCAAATCCCCTTTGACATCCCGTGGTACTTGGGCATGAATATACTGCAAATTGGTGGTTTTCCCACACATTCCTGGCCCATAATAGACCACTTTACAATGGATTTCGCGTGCCGCAACATTGATCAGAGCCATAAGTTCTCTCGCGTACCTGTCAAACAGACCATACCAGATGCACGAAGGGAAACCCCTGTGCTGGCCGAAAATTTTGCCGCTGGGCTGGGACTTCCCGGTTGCCTTAGCAAAAATCTACTCTTCCGGGGCCGCGCCCCGGCGCGCGCGTTAGTCCCGGAACAGGAGGTCAATCGTATCTTCCATCGAAGTACGGAAAGATGAACCCAGCACTTCATCGCGCCCTTTGTGCTGTTGCCGCACCCGGTCTAGCACTGCTGCTAGTTCATCGGTGGCCTTCTTGGTCAAGACTTTTACCAAGCCGATGTGGGTGCCCTTATTGAAAATCACACACAAAATCCATTGCTCTTCAATGAGGGCGATAAAGATATTTTCCCGCACTCCTTGTTGGAAGAGCATCCGGAAGTCTTTTTCCCGCAGCAGCTTGGCCACCTCCCGGGAGGAGGCGAAAGTGCCCGCAATCAGGGCCCCAAGGGCCGTAATATCTTGGCGACTGCCGTCGCCTTGGGAAGCAATCACCTGGCCACTTTTGTCCAGCAGCAAGGCATAATTGCCTCCCGTATCTTCCACCAAATGACCCAAGCACTCCTCAATCTGCGCGACTTCTTCAGTAGGCACGATCAAGCTTGTGAGTTGTGGATCCATCGTCACCTGCCTTACACCTTCCTATCGGGAGGCTTGCGCTGGTTTTGCCTAGGGCTATTATAGCACAGAGCGCAGCAACCTGCCGTTAGCCAGCGCGGGGGCCTAACATTTCGCTATTGAGGGCCATTTTTCCGGGGCCCCAGTTCCTTAAATTGCCAATCTTCCACTTCCAGGCCAAGCGCTTGCGCTGGGCAGCCAGGGCTATTATAGCACAGAGCGCTTTAGATTGCTTCCAGGGCCAGGGTCATTTCACGGCGATGGAGCGTCACCAGAAATCGGACTTGGCCAAGTCCCTCGCGTCCGTTGACGATCAAAAGGAGCATTGCATCGACGCTAATCGGTTCCAGCACCACTAAGCCTTGTTCATACTCCAGAATCGCTTGCACCGTATTGCCCCGATCAATCTCGCGCCCCAAAGCCTCAGCCATCGCCAAGCCGTTGGAAGCTACCGCACAGATCGCATCAACATCCATTCCAGGGCGGGCCAAACTCTCAATCAATAAGCCGTCGTTGGCGACCACCGCTGCCATTTCGACCCCCTCAAGCGCCCGAAACCGACTGAGGAGCTTGCGCAACTCATTACTCATAGTTACAATGCGGGTTCTTCCTATGCGGAATTGCCGCAAGCCTCCTTATTCTAAGGACGATCCACGGAGTGATTTTGGTATTGAGCCTGGCAAGACACCAAACCAACACAACAGCATTGCGGTGGTAAAATTCTACGGGCCAGCCAATGAATGGAAAGACAGAATGCCCGCGTTATGTCGTTGCATGGCCAGGATGACCCACCTAAACTTTAGTATAATTGATTTTTGATGCAGTGTCCAGGTCTTAGGGCTACGCCATGTTAGCCAGGAGCATCATCCAACCTTTGATCCTCAGGTTTTTCCGCTGCGGTTTCGGCTAAAAAAGACGGGCTGCTTTCAGGTTTTTCGGGAGCCACAAGCGCTTCGTTCTCCTCTAGCCCCTCCTGATCTTTGGGTGGCCGCCCAGGCCGAATGTTTCGCAGCGAATCAATAGTCGCTGCAATTGCGCGGTCAGCCCAGTCGTAAATGGTTGGGCGACTCTTCTGTAGCTGCTCGGCAATCTGCGATACGTTGGCCCGATATTCAGGGTCAAACGTGGCTAAATTTATTCGGGCAATAGCAACAATTTGTTGGATTTCTTCCGCTGTGAGGCCATGAAGCTCAAGCAGTTTTTTGGCCCGCTTGCTGATTCGCTCAGTTTGCATAGCGTGACTCTGGGCAATTCAAGCTCTGCGGCGCGGCAAATTTTTTATTTTACTCCGCCCAAGAACAGAGCAGGTTTATCATCACTAAACTTTTCAGGGCTTCAAAAGGCCATAGCCTTATCCTCATGCAGCGCGGAGAAGCTTGTCCCAAACTCCAACAAAGAGGCTGGCACTAGTTCTTAGCATAGCATAGGGTTGTTTATCTGTCCAGCCAGAAGCCCTGGGGGAAAGTTTTTCCGCACGGGTGAAAGGTTTTTCTAAAAAGGGTTAGCGGGCTTAGTTGAAAGAATAACCCGCTTATGTTAGAATAAGATAGCTAGATTTCTAGGGTTTTAGGCTCTTTCTATGTTAGAAGTCCCTGATCATCGGCTGCGCCAGCGCGAATATCTGCTCCAGATTAGCCGTGCGATTACGGCGCAACTTGATCTAACCAGCGTCTTGAACCTGGTGATCACGGTGGCGGTAGAAATGCTGGCGGGAACTTCGGGTTTAATCGCGCTTTACGAAGAAGATGGCAATGGTGAACCCCAAGTTCGGGCTTCGGCGGGTTTGCCCCACGAAGTTTGGTTGGCTTTTGAACCGCTTTTAGCCATTTCGCCCGCCGAATTGTTAAACAACGCGACGGCCCGCGTTTTGCACCAGTTGGCGCAAAACACGGGTTTGCCTTTGCGCCAAGTGATTGCGCTCCCGCTCACCTTTTCTGAGACACCTGTCGGCGTGATTTATGTCTTTCGGGCGGCGCTGAATGTTGGTTTTTCTCCCGATGACGCGCAGGTTTTGCAAGCTTTCGCCGATCAAGCAGCGATTGCGGTGAGCAATGCCCGCTTATACCAACGTGTTCTGCGCGAAAAGCAGCGTTTGGATGCTCTAATCGAACAAAGTGCGGATGGCGTATTGATTTTAGATAATCGCTGGCGGATTACTACATTTAATAAAACAATGGAACAGCTTACGGGCTGGCCGCGCAATGAAGCTTTAGGGCGACCTTGCGCCGAAGTTTTGGCCATCAAAAATGCTCAAGGTAGCAATATCTGTTTGACAGATTGCCCTTTACAACGTTTTCCGCCTGTGAAAAATCCTGTAGTTGAAGGTCGTATCACGACGCTTGATGGTCGAGAACTCTATGTCCAGAGTCGTTATGCTTCCCAATATGATTTGCAAGGAATTTATCAGGAAGCAATTGTCAATGTCCGCGATATAACTGAACAAAAGCACGAAGAGGAGCTTCAAAGTACTTTCGTTTCAATCATTTCGCATGAACTAAAGACTCCTGTGAGCATTATCAAAGGTTATGCCGGAACCTTGCGCCGCGAAGATGCTCAGTGGAGTGGGGAAATTTTGCAGGAAGGCCTGCGGATCATCGAGGAAGAGGCTGACCGTTTGGCCCAACAGATTCAAGGGCTGCTTGATGTTTCGCGCCTCCAAGCGGGTGGGATGCGCCTTGAAATTACTGATTGGTCGTTTATAAACCTCGCGCAAGAAATAACTCAAAGTTTTGCTCTTCAAACCGAGAAGCCTTTTACCTTTGAATTGCGTTTTCCCGATGATTTTCCTTTCGTTCACGCCGATTATGAGCGAATTCGCATGGTTTTAACCAATTTAGTCTCTAATGCTGTGAAATATAGCCCTAATGGTGGGACGATTCGCGTCGGAGCTAGGTCGGATGGTGAGAATGCGTTAGTTTTTGTTTCGGATCAAGGGAGCGGAATTCCCTCGGAAGAGCAAGAGCGCATTTTTGACCGTTTCTATCGGGTTGATAATCGGCTGCGCCGCGAAACACAAGGCACGGGGCTGGGGCTTTACGTAGCGCGAGCCATTGTGGAGGCGCATGGCGGGCGGATTTGGGTTCGCAGCCAGCTGGGGCGCGGTTCCCAATTCTTCTTTTCTTTGCCCTTAGCGCACCGCCAAATCACCGTGAATGCTGAATAGTGCTATAATATGCAACAAGTTTCGCTGCGCCCTCGCGCATTTGCAAGATAAAAGAACAAAAATATGGCTTACAAAGTTGTTATTATTGGCTCAGGCCCCGCAGGCTTGACGGCTGCCATTTATGCTGCTCGCGGGAATGTGCAACCGCTTCTGATTCGCGGCTTGCAACCTGGTGGTTTGATTACCACGACCAACGAAATTGAGAATTTTCCTGGCTTTCCCGAAGGCATTACGGGCTTTGAACTGGCAGAACGGATGGAAAAACAGGCGACGCGCTTTGGGACCCAATTTCTGGATGGCACTGTGTTGCGGATTGACCTCGCCCAGCGGCCCTTTTCGCTGGAGCTTGATTCTGGGGAAAAGATTCTCGCCGAGAGCCTGATCATTGCGACGGGTGCTTCGCCACGCAAATTAGGCATTCCTGGCGAAGAGCGCTTGATCAGTCGAGGCGTTTCCTATTGTGCTACTTGTGATGGCTTCTTTTTCAAGGGTAAAAAGGTCGTTATTATCGGGGGCGGCAATAGTGCCCTTGATGAAGGGCTGTTTCTTACACGGTTTGTCAATGAGTTAATTATTGTTCATCGGCGAGACCAATTACGGGCTGATCCAATTTTGCAAGAAAGAGCTTTTTCGCATCCTAAAATTAGTTTCATCTGGGATACTGTGCCCTTAGAGATTTTAGGCACAGAGAAAGTTACAGGAATTCGGCTCAAGAATTGTAAAACAAATACTGAAACTGTTTTAGCAACCGATGCGGTTTTTCCTTATGTTGGTAATGTGCCAAACACTGATCTCCTGCAAGGGCAACTTCCTACCAACCCCAATGGCTTTCTTATCACCGATGAACACTTGCGGACGACTGTTCCAGGGGTTTTTGTCGCTGGCGATGTCACCGACTACATCTATCGGCAGGCGATTACAGCAGCAGCCAAAGGGACAATGGCCGCAATGGAAGCAATGTGGTTTTTGGATGCCCAAGAACATGTAGTGCAAAAAGCCAAATAACCACAGATTCAATAAACTTAATCGCTCTCTTCCGCCTATCAGAGGTAATTTATGGAAAATAAACTCTCTTTTGTGCAATTCATTCACCCTGGAAGCGAACATATCCCTGATAAAGGGCGCTTTAAGGGCTGGAATAAGGGGCCGCAGAAACAAGTTTTCCTCAAGCAGGCGGGACGTTATCTATTGCCCGACCAAAATACCACGGCGGAAGGGGAACTTCTTTTTTGGGCTAATTGGGAACCAGATGCTGAGGTTAAACAACAATTTGCCAAGCCTCTTCCTGGCTCGCCAAGCACGATTTATAGTCCTCATTATGCTCTTCCCAATACTTATCAAGGTTTCCAAGCTACTGATCCATTTATTTTTGGGCATCAATTTCATTATTTAGCCAATCAACAAGCGGTCAAAACAGGCTTGACCCCGATGCGCTATCTTGAACGTGGTTCCGTAATTCTTTTCGGCTCATGCCGCAACAAACGTTTTATCTTAGATACCGTTTTTGTGACTAATCATTGGATTTCCCACAATAAAAGAAACTACAAAGAGGTTTTGCGAAGGAAAATCTCGACAACATTCGCCAAAACTGCCCTTTTACCCTTTTATCAAAATGATAGTGGCGCTGATCTAAGGCTCTATTGTGGTGCAACTTTTGATAAGCCCCTCCACGGCATGTATAGTTTTTTTCCTTGTGCGCTTTCGGGCGAAAAGCCAATGGGCTTCGCCAGACCAACAATTAAAATCCGCGATGTTATCAATGATAACCTTTTGCAAGGCCGCAAAATGAATCCGCAAACAAGTCTCGATGCTGTAAAAAGTCTTTGGGATGAAGTAGTAAAGCAAGTAACCGACCAAGGCCTAAAATTGGGAGTTTTCGCTGCTTTACCGAAACCGAGAAAAGCCTAATGCTGCCTGCCGATTTGCTTTTGACTACAGCTACGACCAGTTATGCCATTACTGTTGGCCCAGGTTTATTGGAAACGCTCCCTGAACGTTTAGAAACTTTGGGGCTGAAGGGGAAAATCTGGCTAATCAGTGATCATCAAGTTTTCCCTATCTACGGCCCGCGCCTAGAAAAGCCCTTAAAAGCTAAGGGTTATGCGTTAGAAACGTTTATCATCCCTGCGGGCGAGGCAAGTAAAAACCAAAATCAGCTTTGGGAGCTTTATACATGGCTAATCGCAGGTGGAGTAGAGCGGAGAGATACTATCGTCGCGCTTGGGGGTGGAGTTGTGGGGGATTTGGCAGGATTTGTTTCGGCCACGATTCTGCGGGGGGTCTCTTTTATCCAAATTCCTACAACTTTGTTGGCAATGGTTGATGCTTCTATTGGTGGTAAAACAGCCATCAATCACACATTAGGCAAGAATCTAATTGGTGCATTTCAGCAACCATCACTTGTTTTGGCTGATACTTTGACCTTAAAAACGTTGCCTTTGCGCGAGTTGCGAGCAGGATGGGCTGAAGTTATCAAACACGGTGTTATCCGCGATGCTGCTTTATTTAGTTTATTAGAAAAACATGCTTCTGAATTAGCAGGTAACGAAGCAAATTCAACATTTTCGCTCCCTGAACCGCTTACAGGCGAGGTTATTCGGCAAGCCGCTGCTGTGAAAGTTGCGATTGTCAGCGCCGACGAAAAGGAGCAGGGCGAGCGCATTACGCTCAATTATGGGCATACTTTAGGGCATGCGCTGGAGGCTGCTACGGGATATGACACTTTTCTGCATGGCGAAGCAGTGGCAATTGGAATGCACGCTGCGGCTCAGATCGCTCATGCGCTAGGCTTGTTTACGACAGAAGATGTCGAAAGACAAGAGAATCTCCTTTCAAGCTATGGATTAGGCACTACCTTTCCATCAAATGTTACTGCTGAACAGCTTATGGCTTTGACTTTGCACGATAAAAAGGTGCGAAATAAACGAATTCGCTGGGTCTTACCAACGAAAATTGGTGCAGTAAGCGTGCGTGATGATGTGCCAGAAGCGCTTATTCAGACGGTACTTAGGGCCAGAAAGGCTTAAAAACGAATGAAACGCTCTGAAACTCAAGCCGCCAGACTCCGGACAGCCTTACAAAAAGTAGTTTTGCTGCGCGAGACGGGCCCCAAAAGTGCAGCTTGGCATCGGGCAAGGATTCAAACAATCTGGCATATTCATACTTTGATGGATAAACTCAAAAATCAAACCGATTCTGAAGATGAGAATAGCTCTTCATGCTAAAAGCAGCTTCAAAAAAAGACCGAATCTGGCTCTTTGTCCGCCCGTTTATTGGTTGGTTCTGCATTTTACTGGGTTGCTTAGGCTTATTCTTACCTTTTATTCAGGGTATTCTCTTCTTAGTTCTTGGAATTGCACTTGTTGGGCCAGAAAATCGTTTTCTGTGCTGGATTGGTCTTCAATTAAATCGTTTTTTGCAAGGTTGGGCCGCTTTGCAAATTCCAATTATTGGTGAAGTAGGGCGCTGGGTTTGGCAAATTCACCAAAACCTCGCACACCAGATAAAAACATTCTCAAAAAAGGAAATGGAATAATTGACCATGCACAATCAAGGTACGATGTTGAGTGAACATGTCTTGGAACGGGATGGTTGTAAGATTCATTATTGGTTAGCGGGGCCAGAGGGACGGCCTTTTGTTGTTTTAACTCATGGCGCAGCGTTAGATCATCAAATGTTTGCAGCTCAAATTGCACCTTTGGCGAAAAACTATCGTATTTTGCTCTGGGATGTGCGAGGTCACGGGGTTTCACAGCCGATAGGCAATGAATTCTCGATTCGTAAAGCTGCTGCTGATTTAATCGCTCTGCTTGACACGCTTGGGGTAAAAAAAGCGGTTCTCGTCGGCCATTCAATGGGCGGAATTATTGCCCAGGAAGTGGTTTTTCACTATCCAGAACGAGTTATTGCGCTGGCCATCGTTGGGAGCGAATGTATTACCTTTGGCATTTCCTTCCTTGATGCCTGGATGATGATGCTCACAACCTCTTTTCTCTTCTTTAATACCCCTGAAAGCAGTCGTTTATTGATTTCATGCGCGACTGGGATTAAAACGCAAACCCAAATCTATGCTTACAATACCTTGAAGAAGATTTCGCATCAGAATATAATGACTATTTGGCAAGAGCTTGTCAGTTGTTTACACTATGAGCGAGATTATCGCATTTCGCATCCGCTTCTCCTTACCCATGGAGAATATGATAATTGGGGCAATATCAAACAAACAATGCCTTTCTGGGCGGCCCGTGACTCCCAGTGTCGTTTTGTTATCATTCCTCTTGCAGGGCATAATGCTAACCAAGATAATCCTCCAATGTTTAATCAAGTTTTGTTAGATTTTCTGCATGCTAATGTCCCTCTTTCATAACTATTTCTATGCCAGAACTTCCTGAAGTTGAAACAATTGCGACCAGTTTAGGGCCCCAACTGGTCGGGCGACGCATTAAGGCCATCGAAAAGCTAGATTGGGAAAAGATGGTGGAAGCTCCCGATCTAGCTTCTTTTCAGCAATTGCTTCCTGGCCGCACTGTTTTAGCTGTTTATCGGCGGGCAAAGTGGCTGCTTTGCACTTTGGATGAGGCTTGGACATTGGCATTGCATCTGCGAATGACAGGCAGTGTGAGTGTCAATGATGCTACTTTTCTGCCAGATAAGCATACTCACTTAGTTTTGAGCTTAGATAATGGGCAAAACTTCTTCTTTCGTGATATTCGGAAGTTTGGCAAAGTAAAGCTTCTTGACGAAATAGGTTTGACAAAGCTCAATGCTTCTTTCGGCCCAGAGCCTCTTGGCCCAACTTTTAACCCCGCGTACCTGGTCACGCAACTTGTCCGTCGCCGGGGCACGCTCAAGCCTTTACTGCTTAATCAGAAATTAGTCGCGGGTTTAGGCAATATCTATGTGGATGAAGCTCTTTGGCTTGCTGAAATTCACCCTTTACGTCTGGCTAATAGTTTGGTAGAAGCAGAGATAAACCAACTTTATACAGCGATCTGTGCAGTTTTGCGCCAAGCTATTGCTCAAAAAGGGACAACTTTGCGCGATTATCGCTATGGCAATGGGCAAATGGGGGAAAATCAGAAGCAACTTGCAGTTTATCAGCAAACTGGGAAGCCCTGCTCGCGCTGTGAAACGTTGATTGAACGGCTTGTGGTAGCTCAAAGAGCGACTCACCTTTGCCCGACCTGTCAGAAAGCCCCAAATGGTAAGATAAGCCCCTTGCCTGCTACTCTCTAAAATTATAAGTAGACTCTCTGACCGCTTTTTACAGCTTTGGCGCTGGGCTTTGTTATTCTTACCCCAAAACTCTTGACATCTCCTGTGATAGATGCTAAAATGATCATTTATGGGTATAGCTTGACTGTGGTTATCTTCGGGCTACCCGAAAGTAGCTGAAGTTCTAGCTCCTCCTGGCCAGCCCTAGAAAGCCAGCATTTGTGCCCATGGCAGCGCTCTCTTATATTTTTCCACTACCGCCACTGCTAAATTCCATGGACGCAAAAGATTTCCCACTTTATTTTCAATCAATTCCTACTTGCACCATTTTTCCTTTCGCTGGAAGCTGTGGGGCTTAAAAACCCCTGCGGTTCATGACCCTAGGTAAATGTTTTCAGATGTGGGCCTTCAGATTTTTGCGCCCCAGGTTGCAAGCCTGGTTGCCTAAAAGTGCCCTAAAAGCTGAAGCCCAGACGAGGTGAGTATGCCCCCGTTGACTGAGACCGTCGTGCTGCAACCGCTGATCACGCCGCTGGAGACGCGAAAAGAGGGCCTTAATCGGCCTGGGATTGAACGGCGTTCCTTTGCTCGGATTTACGATGCGATTGAAGTTCCCCGCCTAATCGAGACTCAAATTGATAGTTTTGATTGGTTTCGGCGCGAAGGCTTGCGGGAACTTCTGGACGAGGTCTCGCCCATTACCGATTTTACCGGCAAAAACCTGGAATTGCGCTTTCGAGAATATGTTTTTGGCGAGCCGCGCTACCAGGAATTTGAGTGCCGCGAGCGCGACCTGACGTATGCGGCTCCCTTGCGGGTAACGGTGGAGTTGCGGATTCTGACCACGGGCGAAATCAAGGAAAGTGAGCTTTTCCTCGGCGATTTCCCCATGATGACCAAAAGTGGAACTTTTATCTACAATGGCGCAGAGCGCGTGGTCGTTTCCCAGTTGATTCGCTCGCCAGGGGTCTATTTCAAAGGGGAAAAAGACCCAACCAGTGGGCGTGAAATTCATTCAGCTAAACTGATTCCCAATCGTGGAGCTTGGCTCGAATTTGAGTCCAACAAACGCGATGTTATTTCGGTTAAAGTAGATCGCAAACGCAAGCTTCCCGTGACCATCCTGCTCCGCGCTATTTTGGCTTGGAAAGCGAATTGGGATACGGGCGAGGGGAATTGGGTTCCCGACAATGAGCTAGAGAAATATGGGCATGATGATGAGATTATCGCCCTGCTCCATCGCGTTGATACGGCTCCCGAACATAACTACACCAAAGCCACGTTGGACAAAGACCCGACGCATAATGCCCGCGAAGCCTTGATGGAGTTGTATAAACGGCTGCGCCCTGGCGACCCGCCAACGCTAGAGAATGCCCGTTCGCTTCTGGAATCTTTGCTCTTCCATCCGCGCCGTTATGATTTGGCCAAAGTCGGGCGCTACAAGTTGAACAATAATCTCTGGGGCCGCGTGCTGGAGCAAGATAAGAGAGAGCGCAGTGCTTGGGATACCAATCAGGGTGAGGCTCCTTCGCCGCTGAAAATTCCCCTCAAAAGCTTGCGGGTCTTGTTGCCTGATGATATTTTCAAAATCATTGAACAGTTGATCTTGCTGAATAATAAGCAAGGGCATGCCGATGATATTGATCATCTCGGTAATCGGCGCGTGCGAACTGTCGGCGAGTTGATTCAGCAACAATTTCGCGTTGGTTTATTGCGGATGGAACGGGTGATCAAAGAGCGCATGAGCCTTCAGGAACCTGAAAGTGCAACTCCCAATGCGCTAATCAACACGCGCCCAGTAGTGGCTGCGATGCGCGAGTTCTTTGGGGGCAGCCAATTGTCGCAATTCATGGATCAGACCAATCCTTTAGCTGAATTGACCAACAAACGGCGACTTTCAGCGCTGGGGCCAGGTGGTTTGAGCCGAGATCGCGCAGGCTTCGAAGTGCGTGACGTTCATCACAGCCACTATGGGCGGATTTGCCCTGTTGAAACGCCTGAAGGCCCAAACATTGGCTTGATTGGCACAATGAGTACTTTTGCTCGCGTCAATGAAATGGGCTTTTTGGAAACCCCGTATCGTAAAGTTTACAATAGTGTAGATAATGCGGCGGTCTGGCTGGAGCGCAGTTGGCTGAATCGGGATATTTGCGATTTACGCACAGGTGAGCTTTTAGCCTCTGAAGGAACCACTGTTACGCCCGAAATTGCTCGTCAAATCACGATTGGGATGCTTCGAGGGCAATTTTTGCGCGAAAACCTTACTGATCCGCGCACAGACCAAATTCTCGCGCCAGCGGGAATGGAAATTACGCGTGCTTTGGCCGAGCAAATCGTTGAATTACCTCTGCGAACGATAAAGATCAGTCCCGTTGTTTCGCAAGAAGTCAAATATCTTCCTGCCGATGAGGAAGATAAATATATCATCGTGCAGGCCAATGCAACGATAGATGAGCATAACCGCTTCTTGGATACGACAGTTTCCTGTCGTAAAGCTGAAGCTTTCATCAAAGAGAACATTGACCGCGTCCATTTTATGGATGTGTCGCCCAAACAAGTGGTTAGCGTCAGTACGGCGTTGATTCCCTTTTTGGAACACGACGATGCCAACCGCGCTTTGATGGGTTCAAATATGCAGCGCCAAGCTGTACCGCTCTTGCGCCCAGATGCGCCAATTGTGGGCACGGGCATGGAATATATGGCCGCCCGCGATAGTGGTCAAGTGGTTGTCGCCGAAAAAGATGGCATGGTAATAAGCTCTACCGCTGACCAAATCATCGTGCGGGAGCAAGATGCCACAGAACATATCTATCCTTTGCGTAAATTTATGCGAAGTAATCAGGATACTTGCATCAATCAACGTCCTGCTAAGTCGCTTGGGGAAAAGGTCAAGGCCAATGAAGTTATTGCTGACAGCAGTAGCACCGATAATGGGGAATTAGCTCTAGGGCAAAATATCCTTGTCGCCTACATGCCATGGGAAGGCGGTAACTTCGAAGATGCGATCTTGGTGAGTGAGCGGTTGGTACGGGAAGATATTTTCACCAGCATTCATATTGAAAAATATGAAGTCGAGGCGCGAGATACTAAGCTGGGCCCTGAAGAGATCACCCGTGACATTCCTAATGTTGGGCAAGATAGTTTGCGGAATTTGGATGATCGCGGCATCATTTATGTTGGGGCCGAAGTCCAGCCAAACGACATTTTGGTCGGGAAAATCACGCCAAAAGGCGAAACCGACCTGACGGCTGAAGAGCGTTTGCTGCGGGCGATTTTTGGCGAAAAAGCGCGGGAAGTGAAGGATAGCAGCTTGCGTGTACCGAACGGGGTGCGCGGCAAAGTGATTGATGTCAAAGTCTTTAATCGGGCCGAAGGAGCCGAATTGCCTGTGGGAGTCAATCAAACCGTGCGAGTTTTGCTCTGTCAAAAGCGTAAAATCAGCGCGGGCGACAAAATGGCAGGCCGCCACGGCAATAAAGGGGTCGTTAGTCGAGTTTTGCCCATTGAAGATATGCCCTTTTTGCCCGATGGCCGTTCGATAGATATTGTGCTGAATCCCATCGGCGTGCCCAGCCGGATGAATATCGGGCAGATTTTGGAAACGCATTTGGGGTGGGCCGCAGCGCGTTTAGGCTTTCGGGTAGCTACGCCTGTCTTTGATGGCGCAACGGAAGATCAGATTAAGGATATGCTGGAAGAGGCTGGGCTGCCCCGCGACGGCAAAATTACGCTCTACGATGGTCGAACTGGATTGCCTTTTGACCAACCTGTCACTGTCGGCTACGCTTATATGCTCAAGCTGGCGCACTTGGTCGAGGATAAAATCCACGCTCGTAGCACAGGCCCCTACAGCTTGGTTACGCAGCAGCCGCTCGGCGGGAAAGCTCAATTTGGTGGGCAGCGCTTCGGCGAAATGGAAGTTTGGGCCCTGGAAGCTTATGGCGCAGCCTACACGCTCCAGGAAATGCTCACCGTCAAATCCGATGATGTGGTCGGGCGCGTGAAGACTTACGAAGCGATTGTCAAAGGCGAGACCATTCAAGAAGCAGGTGTGCCTGAAAGCTTCAAAGTGCTGATTAAAGAATTGCAATCGCTAGGGTTAAGTGTAGAAGTCCTCACGGAAGACGAGCGCACGTTGGAATTGAACGATGACATGGAAGGTGATTTCACAACCTTAGATGGCATCAATTTGAGCGGGATGGAACGCGGCGAATTCTAAACAGATTGAACGCTAAGTGCTGAACGTTGAAGCCGTTTTCAACGTTCAGCAGTGCTTACTTAGCGCTTCGAGAGGGAATAAATGCTAGAAATAAATGATTTCAATGCCATTCGGATCAGTCTCGCTTCGCCCAAAGATATTGAGACCTGGACACGCGGGGAAGTAACGAAACCTGAAACGATCAATTACCGCACGCTCAAGCCCGAACGGGATGGGTTATTTTGTGAGCGAATTTTTGGGCCCACCAAAGATTGGGAATGCTATTGCGGGAAATATAAGCGGGTGCGCTATAAGGGTGTAGTTTGCGATAAATGTGGCGTTGAAGTGACGCGCTCAAAAGTGCGCCGAGACCGCATGGGCCACATTCAATTGGCTTCGCCCGTCAGCCACATTTGGTTTGTGAAGGGGACACCTTCGCGGTTGGGGTTGCTCCTCGATATTAGCCCCCGCAACCTGGAACGTGTCCTCTATTTTGCGGCCTACATTATCACGGAGATCGGCGATGAACGCCTCCAGGCCAAACGGGCCGAAATGGTAGCCGCTTTTAACCAGCGCCGCGAAGAGATTCAAGTCCAGGCCGAAGAGCGGCGAATTGAGCTTACAAGCCAATTGACCCAGAATCTGGGCGATATGAATCTGGCCCAAATGACGGCCCAAAGTCGGATTGAGGAAGAACATAATGCGCGGCGCAAGGCTTTTCTGCGCGAGGCCGAAATCCTCCATGAGCAACTGGAAGAGCGGACAGGCGAAGAGACTGAGGAAGACATCCTTTTTCAAAGCGTCGTTTTGGTTGAAGAAGGTAAAGTTATTTCCGAACACGCGCTCGATAAACTAGAAGAGATTGTTGAACGGGAACTCGAATCTCTCAGCGCTCTGCGGGAGCGCGATGTCAATGATGCCAGCCTGCTGACCGATGCTCATCGGGAGCGCAAAGAACACGAAACGACCCAGGAGCAGGAGCGGATTCAAGATCGCCTCCAGCGCGAGTTGGATTCGTTGCTGCGCGAGGAACGCAGCAAACTTGAAAGCCTGGACAGCCTCAAATTGCGGCGGGTCTTGAGTGAAATTGAATATCGAAGTTTGCGCGAAGACCTGACAGGGTTTTTCCAGGCGAGCATGGGCGCGGGAGCCATCCGCGAAATTGTGTCGCAGGTCGATCTTGACAGCCTTGCGGAGGAATTGCAGACCGAAATTCAGAACACGGTGGGACAACGCCGTAAAAAAGCTACAAAGCGGCTGCGAGTCGTGGAGAGTTTTCGCAAAAGTGGTAATCGCCCCGAATGGATGATTCTGACAGTTTTGCCCGTTATTCCACCCGATTTGCGCCCGATGGTGCAGTTGGATGGGGGCCGTTTCGCAACCTCCGACCTGAACGACCTCTATCGTCGTGTGATTAACCGTAACAATCGCTTAAAGCGCCTGATTGAACTCAATGCGCCCGAAATCATCGTTCGCAACGAAAAGCGAATGCTTCAGGAAGCGGTAGATGCGCTGATTGACAACGGGCGGCGCGGGCGAGCCGTGAGCGGGAAGGGCAAACATCGGCTGAAGAGCTTGAGCGATATGCTCAAAGGGAAACAAGGCCGTTTTCGCCAAAATCTCTTGGGGAAACGGGTCGACTATAGTGGCCGTTCTGTAATTGTGGTTGGGCCAAGTCTGCGGCTCCACGAATGCGGTTTGCCCAAAAAGATGGCCCTTGAGCTTTTTAAGCCCTTCGTGATGCGGCGACTGGTCGAAAAAGGCTTTGCCCACAACATCAAAAGTGCTAAACGGATTGTAGAACGAGTCCGCCCAGAGGTTTGGGATGTTTTGGAAGAGGTCATTAAAGATTATCTCGTTCTCCTCAATCGGGCCCCTTCATTGCATCGCCTTTCGATTCAAGCTTTTGAAGCCAAATTGATAGAAGGCAGTGCGATTCAGCTTCATCCTCTCGTTTGCGCTGCTTTTAATGCTGACTTTGACGGCGACCAAATGGCTGTTCATGTGCCTCTTTCGCGCAAAGCCCAGGAAGAAGCACGAAATCGCATGTTGAGTAAGTACAATCTCCTTAGCCCCGCCCACGGCGAACCGATCATTACTCCGTCGCAGGACGTGGTTTTGGGCTGTTATTACTTGACAATGGTCAATCCAAATGGCAAAGGCGCGGGCAAAAAGTTTGAAAGCCCCAATGAAGCGATGTTGGCCTATGATAAAGGCTTGATTCACCTCCAAGCCCCGATCTGGGTGGTGGTGGGCGAAAATGAATTATGTCGCTTTCACTTTGAAGAATTTGGGCGCTATCATGACCAGGTCGGGCCCGAAGATTTGCGGGTTCTCCAGGGTTGGGTTGCGCCAGGCGAAAAGTACTTAACGCCAGATCAATTTGCCGCGTGGCAAAAAATGATTCGGATTTTTGACCCCAAAACCAACGACTTGCGAGCCAAATTCTTGCCCCGTGATGGTTGCTGGGGCATTCTGCTCGAAACCACGATTGGGCGCGTGATTTTGAACCGAGCTTTGCTTCCGCCGTTGCGCTATCGCAATGAATTGATTGCCAAAAAGGGTCTCAAAGAGATCATTGCGGAATGTTACAAATACTATACTAACCCGCCGCCTGAATATGTAGGGCTGCTGCGCCAGGTCTATAAAGCGAAGTTTCGCAAACTCTACGAGGATGAGGCTGAAGTAAAATTAGCGGCCATGCCTGATCAAGAATTGGCTCGTGTTTTCGGTTCCGAAATGACTGCGATTCAAGCAGATATGCTCAAGTCTTTAGGTTTTCGCTATGCGACTCGCGGCGGAATGACCATTGGCATTGATGATATTGAGGTTCCGCCTGAGAAAGAAGCGATTGTTAGCGCTGCTGAAAAGCAAGTCGCGGATTTGGAAGCCGATTATCTCAAAGGCTGGATCACTGCTGATGAGCGTTATCGCCAAGTTGTTGATGTTTGGCAACAAGTGACTAAAGATGTAACGGAGGCGGTGAAGCGGAAGCTCAGTCCTTTCAAACCTGTAGCCATGATGGCCCAAAGCGGCGCACGGGGAAATATCAACCAAATCAGTCAGATGGCGGGGATGCGGGGCTTGATGACGGACCCTACGGGGCGAATCATTGAACTGCCAATCAAAGCTAACTTCCGTGAAGGTCTCACGGTGCTAGAATACTTCGTTTCGACGCACGGTGGGCGCAAAGGGTTGGCGGATACCGCTTTGCGGACGGCAGACGCAGGCTACTTGACGCGCCGTTTGGTTGATGTCGCGCAGGATGTGATTGTCACGATTGAGGATTGTGGAACCGAAGAGGGAGTTTGGTTAAGCCAAGTCGATGATGCGGTGCTAATGGAGCCGCTCCAGCAGCGCATGATTGGCCGCGTCTTAGCGGCTCCCGTCTTTGATCTCCTGAATCCTGATCCCTTAACGGGCAAAGGGAAAATTCTAGCCGAGAGCAATACTGAGATCGAGGAAGAGCTTGCGGAAAGCCTCACCGAAGCTAAGGTCACGGCAGTCTATGTCCGTTCGGCTTTGTCTTGCCAAGCGGAACACGGGATTTGCCGTCTCTGCTACGGGCGCAACCTGGCGACGGGCAAACTGGTGGAGGTTGGTGAAGCGGTAGGCATTATCGCCGCGCAGTCTATTGGGGAACCAGGCACGCAACTTACGCTTCGAACGTTCCATACGGGTGGCGTAGCCAGCACCGACGATATTACACAAGGTTTGCCACGGGTGCAAGAAATTTTTGAAGCACGTTCACCTAAAGGGCGAGCTTTCCTTTCAGGCATTGACGGGGTCGTGCAAATTGTCAAGGATGATGAAGGGGTTGGGCGGTTTCGCATTACCTCTACGGAGATTTATACGCACGACCAAACTTTGCCCCCCAATTATGTGATCTTAGTTTCTGATGGGGATAATATCAAGGAAGGGCAAGATTTAGCCAGGAGCAACCGGACAGATACTGATTATCCCCCGCTTGTAGCTCGGATTGGGGGCCTGGTGCAAATCAAAGGTTCAACGATTTCGGTGAGCTTTGAGGAGCCTAATGATTGGATCTCGCCCGAAAAAGTACCTGTTGGTTCACGGATCCGAGTCGAAGATGGCGAATTCGTTACCACGGGCCAACAGCTTACTGATGGGAGCGCTGACCCGCAGGAACTTCTGGAGCGGTTGGGGAAAGAAGCTGTCCAGCACTATCTGGTCAAAGAGGCGCAGGGAGTCTATCGGAGCCAAGGGGTGAGCATCAATGACAAGCATATTGAAGTCATTGTGCGCCAGATGTTGCGCCGGGTGCGGATTGATGAGCCAGGTGATACGGGCTTGTTGCACGGCGAATTGGTTGATATTACTGAATTTCGCCGGATCAACAAAGAGGCTCTCACGCAAGGTGGCGACCCTGCGATTGCGGCGACGATCTTGCAAGGGATCACGAAAGCCTCATTAAGCACTGATAGCTTCCTCTCAGCTGCGTCATTCCAGGAAACAACTCGCGTGCTGACCGAAGCGGCCATCAATGGGAAAGTAGATTACTTACGCGGCTTGAAAGAAAACGTCGTAATCGGGAAGCTAATCCCTGCGGGTACAGGCATTGAGAAGCATCGCGGCTTGAAACATAGCGATATGGTTAGCGAAGTTGAGCATATCTTAGATGTCAATGCGTTACACGTAGGTTCGGCCAGCAGCAAACGGATTCGCAGCGTGGGCGAAAAGGAAGATGTGCGGCGGGCGCGGGAATTGTTGGGAATTAGCCCCGACCCTGTCATTGAGGAGCCAGTAGTTGAAGCCCTCTTACCTTCTGCGGTGAACTCAAGTAAAACCATCACCTTGCCGATTGAAGCTCTGGTAGAGAAGTTTCTGATAGGGGAGCTAGGGGGATTAGGGGAGCTAGAGGAATTTGATGATGATGATGATCTTCTGCTAGATGAGCTTGGAGAACTTGGAACCGACCTGGAGATTCAGGAAGACTTTGACGAGATTCAAAAGGAATTTGCCTTAGAAGAAGCTCAGGAAGAAGAAGCTGCCGAAACGCTCGAATAGTTTTGGCAAAAACCGCAAGTCTGCCAAGAGCGCCATAACCTGGCGCTCTTTTTGTTCTTCTAAGGCAACTGGATAAAGCCCTCCACTGTGGCCTTATAGCGGAGCTTCCCTTTGCCTTGCACCTCTTCAGGGGCACTGACAAAGCTCGGTGGCATATTACGACTTACTTTTGCCCCAGGATATTTCGCTTGCACCTTTGCCGCAAAAGCCTCTAAAAGCTCCTTCCGAATCATCTCAGTTGTGGCATCTACGGCAACCACAGCCTCTACTTCCATCCGCTCCATTTGCAGCTTTCCCGTCGGCAAGGCCTTTGGGCTGGGCGGATTAAGCACTTTTGGCGGTTGCAGTGAGGGGCGTAAGTCTTTTAGGTTGGGCATGAAATAGGCCAAGCCCGCTAGACCTATCAGCAAAACGAGCGTAAGCATTCCCCATTTCAGGCAGCTAAGAAAGCATGACCCAGCCTTTGCGGGCGACTTTGGGGCTGGCTGTGAAGGACTCTGGGGGGCAGTTGAAGAGCTTAAACTCTTTGGCTGCGGGGTTAGCTTTGGCAGGGACATCGGGGTCGCAGCTAAGGGCCGTAAGGCCATCCTAAGCTCCACTACCGAGCCAAAACGGTCTTCGGGCCGCATCTGAAGGGCCCGCTCCAGCGCCGCACTCGTGCGGGGCGTTATGGTACTTACCACGTCCCGCGCTGCGGGGAAGCTGAAAGGTGCGTGCTGCGTAGGGTCTCGGCCCGTCAGCATGAAGTGCAACGTCGCCCCCAGAGCATAGACATCCGAGATGTGAAGCTTCACATTGCCTTGATACTGCTCCGGCGGCGCATACCCTGGAGTCCCGATTTGAGTCCCCTGCTTGCCACTAGCGTCTAGCGTCTTCGCAATCCCAAAGTCAACTAACTTGACTCCCCCAGCCGCCTCAATCATTACGTTTGACGGCTTCATGTCGCGGTAAACTATATCCTTGCTATGCAAGTAGGCTAACACATCACAGATTTGATATGCCCACTCTAAAACCTTCTCTTCCCCTAAAGGCCCCTCGTGCTCTACTATATCCTGCAAGTCCTCGCCCACCACCAAGTCCATTGTTAAGTAATAGCGCCCCTCATCTATGAAGTGACTGTAGATTTGGGGGATTCGCTCATGGTGCAGACTTTTGAGCAGTTTAGCCTCGGCATTAAACCGCTTTATCGCTTCATCCCGCTCTTTCGGGTCGGTGAAATGGTCTAACATCTCCTTTATCGCGTAGACTTTGCCCTCCTGATCGACCCCTTCATAAACCGCCCCCATCCCTCCCTCTTTGATTATCTTGGTGATTACATAGCGCTTCTCATCACTAGGGGTTTCGTTGTTTAAGATCATGTCAGCGCCACACTTTTGGCAAAACCTTGCCTCGCGGAGGTTTGGCTTATGGCACTTCGGGCAGATGATAGTCGTTACATTTGGCATAAATGGCTCCTGTCTGAGCGCTAACCGTTACTTTTGCTCTTCAGCATAGCACGGCCTTGACATCTTAGCAAGTCAAGCCTTTAACTCTCTCATTTGCTCCTCTTTGTCCTCTGTGGTAGGATGTTGTGAGGTTGCAGCCGCTTTAGCCGACTTAACTAAAATGCTAATTTCTAGTCTTCAGAACCCTACAATCAAGCAAATTAGGCGCTTGGCCCAGCGCAAGGCCCGTGAGCAAACGGGCTTCTTCTTTGCTGAAGGAATCCGAATCGTCGCCGAGGCCATCCAACTTCAAGCCCCTATTGAGACCTTAGTCCTCGCTCCCGACCTTCTCACTAGCCCTTTTGCCCAAGCTTTGCTCCAGGCTCATGACCTTCCACGGTTGCCCGTTACGGCTGAAGTCTTCAGGAGCCTCGCGCTAAAGGACAACCCGCAAGGCTTAGGGGCCGTCGTGAGGCAACAATGGTCTGACCTTTCTTCAATCTCTCAACAAAGGGCTGCATCCTCTCAACCAGCCCCTCAATGCTGGGTCGCCTTAGCTTCTATTCAAGACCCTGGCAACTTAGGGACGATCTTGCGGACCTGTGATGCGGTTGGTGCAACGGGGTTGATCCTTCTCGACCAAACAACAGACCCTTACGACCCAGCCGCTCTTAGGGCCAGCACTGGCGCGATCTTTGGGCAGACCTTAGTAAGGGCCAGATTCGAAGACTTTGCCACTTGGCGAGCGCAACAAAGCTTCTTCTTCGTCGGCGCAGCAGGTGCTGCACCCTTAGACTATCGGGAAGCAGCTTACCCTTTCCCCTTAGTCATCCTTATGGGAAGCGAACGCGAAGGTTTAACGCCCAGCCAACAAGCCCTTTGCGACGCGCTCGTTCGGATTCCAATGGTCGGGCGTTGCGACTCCCTTAACCTGGCCGTCGCTACGAGCCTCGTTTTGTACGAAATGTTTAGGCAACACCAGCCCAAAGAAAGGTTTTCAAGCTAATGGCAGAGCAAAAACAAAACAAGCCTTGGTTTAATTATCATTCTAGCCTTGCCCCTGCCCTCGTCTTTCTGGTTTGTGTACCCTTGCTTTGCCACCTTCTCTTTTCGCAATTTGGGCTTAGTTTGTCAGACGATGGCTTTACACTGGCTTACAGCCGCCGAATCTTGGAAGGTCAAGTTCCCCATCGAGATTTTATCATCATTCGGCCAGCCTTTTCGCCGCTGCTCCACACGCCTCTTGTTTTGTTTGGGGGCGCTTATACTTTTTGGCTTTCGCGCTTCTTTGTCTGGGTAGAATTAGCTTCTATCGCTTGGGCTTGGCTTATTTTTGCCCAAAATTGCCTAGGAACTGATCTTAAAACCTACGAAACCCTTTACTTTGCGCTGCTTTTCTTCGTTTCCTCGACGCATTCATTTCCAATTATGGCCTGGCACACGCTTGATGGGCTTTTCTGCCTTGCAATCGGCCTGGCCTTATGTAGTCAAAGTAGCCCACAGCGCAAATTTGGGGGCTATTTTATTTTAGGCCTGGCTCCCTTATGCAAGCAAAGCTTCGTATTCCTCGTTCCTTTGGCCCTTTTCTTGCTTGGTGATGGCCGCAAGAAGCTTCTTTGGCTGGCGCTATTACTTCCTTCTAGTCTTTACTTTGGGTTGCTTGCTTGGTTAGGTGCTTTTCCCGCTGCAATGCTTCAATTGGGAACTCATACTAACCTGCGTTATGCAGGCTTCCAACGCTATCTTGAGCAACCCCTTACATCACTAGGGTTTATCAGTGGCTATTTTTTGCTCCGCCTCGCGCAGAAGAACCCAAAGGATGCTTTTGGGCAAAGGTTTGGTCAGTTTACACTCTTCCTCTTGCCGAATCTTACTGTAATTGCAGGATTGGCTTGCGGATATTTACCGATAGCGGCATTTGGTCTCTTTGGGATGGTGAGTGGGGCGCTCTTTTTCTTGCTGCTTGAGCAGCGGCAGACCTCCAAAGCCCAGCTTCGGTTTGCGCTGCTGGGGCTTCTCGCCGCCTGGAGTGCTTCCCTTTCGGTTGGCTACAATACTCCGGTGCTTTCTACCGGCTCGCTTGTTATCCCGCTCTTGCTCTTTGCAAGAGGCAAACCTTTCCTGCCCCCAACTTGGAATCAAGTCTACCTTAGCGGCCTAACGCTCCTTGCGTTAGGCAGTTTTGGGCAGGCTAGGGTTACTTATCTCAGTAGGGAACCCCCAGCAGCCCAACTTACCTACCGCTTAGACGGGGTCTTCCCAGGAGCCAACCTCATCAAGACCAACGCTTACAAGTATGCTTTCTTAACCGACCTTCAAGCGGCCATCGCCCTGGCCCAGCGCGAAAGAGCCACCTTTGCAATCTTGCCTAACCTCCCCGGCTACTGGGCTAAGGCTCCAACTCAAAACCCGCTCTCGCTTGACTGGCCCCAGCAAACTGAGTTATTTAGCCCCGCTCTTCAACAGCGCTTCCTGGCTGAACTGAAGGCGAAACGCCCGCAGCTGACCTTCATCGTAGAGAAGGTCGACTCCGAGACCCTGGCTACAGGCTTTCAGCCGGTTCCTCGAACGGACTTCTATCAATTCGCATGGTATGTCCGTGACCACTTCACCAAGGTCGGGGAAACCGCTTTCTTTGAACTCTACCGGTAGGTTTCGGCACTCCTTTAACCCTTGGATTTGACCTTAGAAGGAGGCTCTTGGGCGACTCAAAAGGCTTGCAAAGGCTTTTGAGTCGCTTTCTTTTGGCCCCTACAACGGGATCTTTTTGAACGCTTCCCCTGCCACCATCCCCTTTTCGGCCCCGATCTCCACGGCCTTCTGCGCGACCCGTTCGACCCACCCAGGGCTGGCGATCTCCTGACTTGCGTGCGCCCGCAGAGCCGTAACCTTCTGCGCCAACGTCGAGCTAACGTCTTCAACATGATCAGGATGCTCGGCCCACCAAAGATATAATGCCCCAGGTCGCCATGCGGGAACCCCGATTTGCCCCAAACCAGGCAGGAATAACGGATCCCGCGCATGGACAATGGCCTCAATCACCGCGAAACCAACGGCTCGATGATCGGGGTGCATCATATAAATACGCCAGGGATCATGAGTATAGATAGCGTGGGGTTTGAAGTGCCGAATGTAGAGCGCAAGCTCAAAACGGAGGCTGGGGCTGGGGGCAAGCTCGCCGTCATTATGGCGCAGAAAGACTACGGTTTGCACCCCTAAGACGTTAGCAGCCACCTGCTGCTCGATCTCTCTAAGCTCCGCCAGCAGGTAACTACTCATCTTGGGGTCGTTACTTCCCTTGTTGCCATTCGTGCAGATTAAGAATGTAATGTCCCAACCAGCTTGAATGAGCTTGGCTGTCGTCCCGCCACAACCAACTTCATTATCATCAGGATGCGCCCCGATTACCAGCGCACGGCGGGTTGGATTCTCAAGAAGAGTCATTTCAATTGTCTCTTTCATAGGCGACAAGATTTCTCCTTAACAGCTAGTTATGATAACACTGGCAGGCACTTTTGCCAAAACTGGCAGGCAGCTTCGACTCCGCAGGCAGGCAGTTTCGATTCCGCAGGCAGGCAGTTTCGATTCCGCAGGCAGGCAGTTTCGATTCCGCAGGCAGGCAGTTTCGATTCCGCAGGCAGGCAGTTTCGATTCCGCAGGCAGGCAGCGTCGCCTCCGCAGGCAGGCAGCTTCGCCTCCGCAGGCAGGCAGGGTCGATTCCGCAGGCAGGC